>ENA-ORUW01000006-ORUW01000006.1-human-gut-metagenome-genome-assembly--contig:-NODE-6-length-342641-cov-91.265863_pt1 | contig 342641 bp, 277 predicted proteins | sample MGYA00242088_ERZ509227 | MGnify/ENA primary metagenome ERZ509227 (study PRJEB26280, sample SAMEA2338816) | human gut metagenome | biome: human gut; feature: human-associated habitat; material: faeces... | reverse complement strand
AGGAAAAATAAACTGCCCCACTTTAAAAAATGTCCTTGACAAGGGGGACAGTTCATATGCACAGCCCCAATTTCCCTCTTAAAATAAGTATCCAGCACCTCGCCCAATTCCCTCAGGTTCTCTCCAAAGCTGTCCGCATAGGTGATCAGCATAATTTTATTTTTCATTGACATTCCTCCCGCTGTGCTCAGCATCTGCATGGCCTTTCGGCACAAAATTCCCTCTTTTCCGTCTCTTTTATCATCATCCTCAAAAGCTCATATTTTACCGGCAGACAGGCTTCCTCAAAATACAGATTGCGCTGCTCCCCCGGGTCCTCCTTCAGATGATACAATTCTCCGTATGCCTCCCCCATATACTCTGTCAACTTCCACTCCTTAGTCACAAAGCACTTGTAGCGGACCGCATCCGTCTCCTCTTTAAACTCAATCCTGACCCCTTCCCTGTCCAACTTTTCCCCTTCCAGAAGCGGGCGCAGAGACACGCCGTCGCAAACCGGCTTGCCCCCGATCTCAAGATAGTCCAGAACCGTGGGGACAATATCGGTTAAAGATACCACGTCCTTCACAACCCCCGGTTTTATCATACCGGGAAAACGGATCAGCAGCGGGACCTTAACCACCTCTTCATATGCCAGAGGCCCCTTTTCCCCAATCCCATGGTCAAAAAGCATATCCCCATGGTCACTGGTTATGACAAGCATGGTGTCCTCAGATACCTGATACTTCTCCAGCAGCTTTAAAAGCTGCCCTACCTGTTGGTCAAACAGTTCCACCATGGAATAATAATAACTCCGGATCACCTGCTTCTGTTCATGGGTATAGCTTGCCCATGAGGTGTTTTGATTTCCCGCAATACCCAGAGGCCCGGCGAATCTTCCGTCCAGGATCCTGCCGTTGGCAAGCTCCTCCTGATGTTCCAGCCGGCTGTCATATCCGCCCTGGCTTCTGGGGATACTCTCCGGGCACAGCCTGGGCTGCTCACAGGGCAGGGCCAGGGGATGATGGGGGTCCTGGAATCCCAGATTCAGATAAAAAGGCCGGTCCTTTCTCCGCTCTCTCAGAAACTTCTCCGACCTTTCCAGAATCCATGCCCCGCTGTGACAGGAAACCGGCATTCCCCAGTCCCCTGTCCCGTAGGCATCCTTCTCAAAAAGCCGCTTCACCTGCAGTTGGGGCATATGCCTGCCTTTGCGTATCCCCCTCTCCTCCAGCCATCTCTCATAATGGCCGTTCACCCCCCAGTCACTGTGTCCGATGGAAATCTCCGCAGTTTCAAAGCCCGCAAAATCTTTAAACCCCTCCTTTGGAAACTCTCCGCAGTTTTCCGGGGAACTGACATCCCAGGGATAGAAATGGGCCTTTCCGATATGATGGCAGCAGTATCCCTCTCTCTGCAGCCTGGTGCTCAAAAAATGCTCTGTGGAAAACACTCTTGTCCCAATATTATAGGAGCCATGGCGTGACGGCATAAGCCCGGTCATAAGAGAAACCCTGGAGGGTGTACAGACAGGGTTTGGACAATACGCCCGCTCAAATCTGGCACCTGCCCGGGCGATCCCGTCCAGACAGGGCGTGCGCATCCAGTATCCCCCGTTGCAGCCGAGACTGTCATATCTCTGCTGATCCGTTGTGATCACGATCAGATTTTTACCGTTCATCTGCTTACTTCCAATCTATCTTAAACAATCTGGCACTCTTTTCCGGCTGTCTCACCACCAGTTTTTTCGTTTCCTCATAATAACGGTATTCACAGGGCAGACTGGCGGGATACACCAACTCAATATGGGATATTTCCCTTGTCAGTCCTTCCAGCGGAATCTCAATCTCCCCGTGGGCAGGTTCTATATTCCACACAGCCAGATGCGCGCACTCTTCATTTCTGAAGCCCAGGGCAAACTGCTTGTGGTCAAAAGCCGGCATCCCCAGCGGCCAGAAAGGAAACGATACCTTGATCTGTTCCCGGTAGGACTTATAATAGGCGATACCCTCCCGGATCAGTTCTTTATTTTCCCCGGAGAGCTTTGCCAGGTGCCCGCTTTGATGAATCCTCATGGTCATGGCATTCACCATATTAAATGCAGTCTGCTCCGCGTCCGCCCCGGTCAGAGGATAAGACCACACCGCATTCTGCTCCGGCGTCAAAGCCGCAGGGGCTGCCGCTGATATGGCTGCATAATTGGTATATTCCGTCTGGTCTGAGCTGGACTGAATACTGTGCCGGGAGAGAAGCGCGTCATTGATCCTCATCCCGCCGCTTCCGCAGTTTTCTATGATCAGATCCGGATAGGCAAGGAATACTTCATCCAGCCAGGAAAGATACGCCCGGTTGTGCAAGAGAAGCCCGTCCCCGGCACTGTCTGCCCCCAGTTCTGTGCCAATCCCCGCATTAATGTTGTAATCCATCTTTATGTAGCCTGCGCCGTATTCTTCCACCAGACGGCGTACCACCTCATGGGCAAACTGCCGCACCTGGGGATTCCTGTAGTCAAGCTGATATCTGCCGTGGTCAATGACCCTCCGTCCGTGTCTGCAGAAAAACCAGTCATCCGGCTTCTCGGCAGCTATGGGACAATGGATTCCCATCACCTCCAGCTCCAGCCAGAGACCGGGCACCATCCCCTTTTCCCGGATGTAATCCAGGACTTTGGAGAGACCATTGGGAAACCTCTTGCTGCTCGGCTCCCACTCACCCACTCTGGACCACCAGGAACCATTGGCATACCACCCCGCATCAATGGTATAATATTCACAGCCGATCTCCGCCGCCGCGTCGATCAGGGGATACTCTTTTTCTTCTGTGGGGTCCCCGCCCAGACAATTCATGAAATCATTAAAGATCACCGGAAGTTTTTCATTGTCCTCATTCCGCCTGCGGCAGTTCCTCCGGTAGCAGGTCATTTCCGCCACTGCATCCTCAAATCCGCTGGTGGTCACGGCAACAGCCGCATGGACACTCTCAAATGACTCCTTTGGCCCAATCCACTTAAACCAATGGTTCTCCGCCTCTGCCGGGCCGCTCAACTGCAGATAAAGAGCGTCCTTGATGTCACTGACCTCCCAGTGCCAGGAACCATTGTGGAGAATGGAAAAGTACCAGCCCTCCCCGGAATCCTCACAACTGATATATCCCATAGGAAGAAACTCATGGGAATTCCACGTGCCTGTGGCTGAAAAAGAAAGGCGTTTTGTGGAATAATGGAATACCTTATACAGGCCCAATTCCGGTAAGGTATAATCCTTCCATTGAAATTCCCCATACCACGTGTTGGACGGCACCTTCAGAGCCGCCGCCTTATCCCAGTCCTTCATGGAGGCCTTTGTGATCCCCGTCAGCGCGAAAGAGGATACATACGTGAGACCCTGAGGCTCCGCCCCCTGGTTAATAACCGTTGTCCAGGACTCCAGAACAGACGTGTTGTCTGTAAACTGAAAATGGCTGGTCACCAGAAGTCCTGTCTTCTCATCCCTCTGGGAAAGCTCCAGCTTTCTTCCCCTTGCATTCCTTGTATCCTTCCAGTCACAAAATACCAGACGTCTGCCCGGAAGCGTTCCCGTGTACTTGGAACCATGATGGTCGTCCTGGTCCTCCCCGGCCAGTTGGACCTCCACCAGTCTGTACCAGTCTTCCTGGTTTTCCCTGATGTCATCAGGGTCAAATTCCGACTTCTGGCAGTGCAGAAAAGATACGGTCTTGTTTTCCGCGATCTTAAACACCAAATTGATACCATTTTCCTTTATCTGAATCAGATTCTCCATAGAACTCTCCATTTCCGCGCACCTTCGGGCACTATTTTCTCATTTTTTCCATATCCTCTGCCAAAATCCGCTCCGGTTTCCCAAGGACAGCGGACAGGAGGATCGTCTTGGCGATACTCTCCATAACCTCCATCCGGCAGAATGCCTCTGTCAGGTTCTTCCCCATGGTCAAAGCCCCATGATTCTTCAGAAGAATGGCACTGCATTCCTCAAGATACGGCTTTACCGCCTCCGCCATCTCCTCTGTGCCGGGAAGGGCAAAAGGCGCCAGCGCCGTCCGGCCAAGCATCATAGGCATTTCAATGAGATGGTCTTCGGGAAGATTTCTGCCTGCAAGGGCAAACGCTGTGGTATAGACAGGGTGTGTATGGATGACTGCCTTCACCTCAGGCCTGTGCTCATAGACCGCTCTGTGCATTGGAAACTCCTTCGACGGCCTGCCGCTCCCTTCCCTGACCTCTCCGCTTCTGTCCAGAACCAATATCTCCTCCGGCTCCAACATGCCCTTATGCTTTCCCGACGGCGTGAGCAGCATAAAACCATCCTCGGTCTTCCTGCTGACATTTCCATCCGCTGCTGTCACAAGCTCCTTCTGATAAAGCAGATGACAGATCCGGCACAACTCTTTTTTCTCCTGTTCAAACATCACTGCCCTCTCCTATTCCATCATAACGATAAGCTTCTCTGTGCTCTCTATATAAATCCTGTATAAGCTGCCTTCTCTTGTCAGCCTGGAAGTGCAGTCTTCCCCGTTCACTGTGATCTTCTCCACGTCCTTCTCCCGGTAAAAGACAAACTCCCCGCCTTCTTCCAGCACTGCCATGGCCCGGGAATCTGTGGCCCAGGTATCTCTCACCGCATGGAAACTGATATACTTATCTGCAAGCCCCACCGGAGCGAATCCCTTTTCTACGGGAATGAACAGATACAGGCCGCACTCTCCCGGTTCCAGGTAAAATTCCCTGCTCTTTGCGATCTCACCGGACTTTGCCCTTTGGTCGTAGATAAAATATTCACCAAAAGGCAGATCATATATATCACTGCTGCGTACACAGCCCTCTGCCGGCAGGCTGCTGACATTATATACCGCCACAGCCCCTCCCTTTCTGCTGCCGCAGGGAGCTATATTGCCTACTTTCAGGGTTCCCCCCTTTACAGGGTCCAGGAACATACAGTCCGGGGCTGGTTTCGCTGCCCGCTCCATCCGCAGAATCCTTCCGTCATGATATACAAGGGGCAGGACGGCTTCCCGGCTGCTGGCCCCTGTCTTGTCACTTACATAGACAGGTCCCCCGCTCACTGCCCGCAGGATTCCATGCTTTTGGGCATCTTCATGGCAGGTCCAGAACATATCCCAGTCACAGTAATACATCTCGTCATGATAAACCGCATTATATACATTCTGCAGCAAATGTTCCAAAAATCCGTCCTCCGCCTCAGGCACAAAATCATCACTGTTCCTGCTCACCGAAGAGCCGGGCCTGCCAAGCAGGTTCTCCATAGCCATCCCCATACAGTTGATGAGCCGTCCGCCCATATAAGAAGCCGCTGCTCCCTCCAGGGCCTGATGACACCCTCTGGCGGCACGGCAGACAGAAAGCTCATTCTCATAATAATTTTTAACCGCGCTCTGACCGTCCACCTTCACAAAATCAATGCCGTCCCTTCTCAGGCTTTCATACCAGTCCCTGAAAAATCCAAATCCCTTTTCAGCGGAAGGATGAGGCAGAAGTTTCCCCTCTGCTGTCTCATAGAGGTGTTCCCTCTGGGAAACTGCGGCCTGGGAATCCGGTTCGACCCCGCCCCAATAGCCGCCCAGGGCATGCCAGACCCCGAACCAGCGGACAGAAGTATTTTCTTTAATGTCCTCTGTCATTTTCTTGAATCCAGAGGGGAATTTACTCTTTTCCGGCTGCAGACTGTACAGTCTCTGCCCATGTACCGAAAGCCAGCCGTCATCCAGCAGCATCCAGCGGACCGGGATTTCCTTCTGCCGCAGCTCCTCCGCCTTTTCCCTGACCTTCTCCTCCGTGATGTCCGTATAAAATGCGTCCCAACTGCACCATCCCAGATACTCCAGCATGTGGGGATACTCCTTTTCCGCCTTCACAGGCAGCGATTTCTCCGCTGCGGCCCGCCGGAATGCTTTATGGACAGCCTGATAGATGGTATCCCCCTCAGCCAATAGGAATACCTTCTCACATACCTGAGAGATTCCCCCTTTATGGGCCGTCATCTGCAGGACCAGCCGGTTCCCCTTCTCCCCTTTCAGAGAGGCTTTCATAACATCCCCTGCCCATGGGAGGAGAAACGAATACCCTTCCTCCTGTTCCATATAAAGCGCCTGTGTCCTGGCAGGTATCTGGGACATCTCCGAAAGAAAAGCAGGCCTGGTCCACCAGTCACGGTGCAGATACATAGCCGTCATTCTTTTTGGCTGTTCCTCCATATCAAGTATGATCTCCACCGGAATATCAGCGGAAAGGTTGTCATTTTCCCGGAAAGGCTGTGTCTCCAGCCAAAGCCTTATCTGTCCGGTGAGTATGCCGTCCTCTTCTTCCACCGTCACTTCCGCCCCTGCCTTCTCATCACCAAAGCAGGAAACCACGCCTTTCTCCGTCTGTCTGCTGCCGGACGGAAGCAGTTCTTTTCTCCCGCCCTTCTGCCTGTTTACCCAGACTTCTATGTTTCGTATCTTCTGCATCATATGCCCTCCTCCAGATATATTCTGAGTTTTTCCTTCCATCTGTTCTCCTGTTCCCTGGAGACAGATTCCAGATCCTTTAGTTTATAATCCCTGCCAATCTGCAGCCACTTATCTTTTCCAAAATTATGATACGGCATAAGCTCCACCTGCCTGATCTTCTCCCGGTGTGCCAGCGCGGCAATACTCCTAAAATGCGCCTCTGTGTCATTGATCCCCGGTATCACGGGACAGCGCAAGATCACTTCCCCGCCTTCCCGTCTTAAGGCGTGGAGGTTATCCAGTATCCTTTCCAGATTTCCTCCTGTAAAACGCCGCATGGAATCCTCATCCGACAATTTATAGTCAAACAAAAACACATCCGTCACATCCATGACCTGCCTAAATCTTTCAAAAGGCACATCACCCGCTGTCTCCACACAGGTGGAGATATTCTCCTCCTTACACTGACTCAGCAGTTCCCGGCTAAATGCCGCCTGCAGAAGAGGTTCTCCCCCGGAGAGCGTCACCCCGCCGTCCGTTTTGTAATAAATCTTATCTCTGCGTATGAGCTTCATGGCCTCCGCCACACTGATCTCATACCCCAGCACATGCAGCGCATCCGCGGGACAGCTTCTCACACATCTGCCGCACAGGACACAGGTTTCCCGGAAAATAAAATGTTCCGTTCCCCTGCTGCCGTCTGTATAAAACTGATGGACGCCCCTCTCACAGACCTGTCCGCACTGTCCGCAAAGGATGCAGTCCTTTTCCACAAACTGAAGCTCCCCATCCCCCCTGCCGCTCTCCGGGTTGTGACACCAGATACAGGACAGATTACAGCCCTTCAAAAAGACACTGGTCCGGACACCCGGTCCGTCGTGAATGGAAAACCTCTCTATGGAAAATACCCGGCCTCTGCACATCTTCTCACTCATCACTCGTCTCCTCGTCAATAACAGGTCCTGCTCAGAATATCACCCTGCACTTCCCTGGACAGCTCCACAAATCGGGCGCTGAATCCGCCCACCCGTACCAGCAGATTCCCATACCTTTCCGGATGTTCCATGGCATTCTCCAAATCCTCACGCCCAGTCACAGTCACCATAAGCTGCGCGCCTCCGTTTTCAAAATAAGCTTCCATCACGCCTCTGGCCGCGCTCCGGTGATGTTGGAACGTATCCGTGGAAAATCTTATATTCTGTACTGCCCCTGCATGGATATCTGTATCCATTTTCAGCATAGAATTCAACACTGCGGTCACACCGCTTCTGTCTCCTCCCGCCTGGGGACTATTGGCATTGGCCATGGGCAGATACGCGTTTCTTCCATCCGGGGAGGCATGGGTCAGAAGACCCAGGGAGGTATTCGCACTGTTGTTGATCACCACAACCAGATAGCTGTCCAGTCCGTTTTTTTTGGCCTGCTCCTTTGCCTTCAGACAGACAAACCGGTGCAGATCCCTCATCATCTCATCCGGCCCTTCCTCATCGTTTCCAAACTTTCCGCATTTTTTCAGTCTTCTCTGTAAAAGTTCATGTCCCCTGAAATCATGACGCAAAGCCTCCAGCAATTCCTCCCTGCCCACACTCTTATCTTCAAATACCAGTTTCCTAATGGCGAACAGGCTGTCCGCTGTATTCACATTCCCATAACTCTCAAGCGTTCCCCCCAAATACCGGATCCCGCCTTCAAATATTCCCTTTCCCCGTTCACAGCAGTCATCATACAACATGGACAGATACGGAAGACAGCAGACCTGCCCTGCAAAATCATATTCCGCCCTCTCCTGCCATGCGGCTGCTTCTATGTGAAAGCCGATCCATTTCTTATAATCCCCGTAGAACTCCTCAAAACTTTCATACTCTTCAAAGGGTTTCCCAGCCCCTGTAATATCCCTGATCACACTTAGCACATCCAGTCCGTTGTCTGCAGACAGATATTCCGCGTCCTGGGGTTTTCCGTACCTGAGAAAAATCTCCAGGCCTTTCAGCAGGTTGATGACACCGCTGGGTGTCCCAAAACTCTTATGGTCAATGACATATTCCCCGCAGCCATAAGGCACATAATGCTCCGCCTCTTCCCTGGGAAGGGAAAAGGCCTGTTCCACATCCCTGATGACCACATCATCGTTATAGAGGACCGGATAGGTACATCCCTCCCCAATGGCGTCATATGCCAGATCCAGCAGTTCCTCATCCATGCCTTTATAAAACCGGAGAGAAAGCTGCGGGTCCGGATTTTTTAATATCCTTGTGGCCTGTATACAGGACTTTGCCAGTCTGTCCGCGTTCTTTTCACATCTGCGCCCTCTGCCTCCGATAAAAATCCTGCCATCGGTAATGGTGCGCCTCTTTCCCATACGCTCCCACAGCTTTCGGATGATTCCGTCCGCCTGTTCCTGCGTCAGATAGCCACTGTCGATATCCGCCGCATAAAAGTCCCCCAGATAGTCGTCAATCCTGCCATAGTTGCGCACCTCAGAGACCAGCACATACATCCAGAAAAGTTCTGCTGCTTCCAGAAGATGTTCCGGCCTTTTCACTAAAATTGACTCCATTGCGCCGGACACGGCGGCCATACGGCGGGCTGCATCCCGCCTGCCTTCCCTCTTTGCCAACTCACTTTTCTCTGCTGCCCGATCCCTGTAACATGCGATCACTTCCCCCAGTGTTTCCAGGGCGATCTGCATTCCCCGATATACTCCCCGGGCATCACTTCCCTCCTCAGAAGCTTCCAGATATTCCCGGGTCCTGCTGACCATACCCGGAAATCCCAGTTCAAGCAGCTTACGGAAATCCAAAATTGCCCCGGCAATTCTGTAGAGAGGATAAGCCACCGCCTTTTCCCCCTCCCAGTCATCCGTGGGAAGGGCCAGAAGCTGCCGCTGCGGGTATGTCTTGCGGAGCCTTGTCCTGCTGTTCTCCTCTCTCCAGAATTCCAGCATTTCAGATAACGCCTCCGTGTAAGCAGTATCTTCTTTCTTTCTCTCCATCTCCTCTCTTATTTTATCCTCATGATAATAATAAAGGAATCCGCCGATCTGGCTGGAAAATCCCACGGCCCCATAATGGCAGCCCCCCGGAACCAGATCATCCTCTTCTATATCCAAAAGGATTCTGGGAAGCTGCCATTTCAGGCATTCTGCCTCCCGGACTGCCTTATGCTCCCCTGCATGTTCTCTGTAAATCCTTGTAAATTCCAGCTCCAGCCGGAAATCATCCCTGTTATAAATGGTTGCCATATCTATTCCTCCCACAGCAGTTTTTTACAGCCAGCTCAAACGGCAGGTCCTGGCTCCTCCGCCATTTTCCACATCCAGGAACGTCCCCGCCTGTTTGGGGATGAGCAGGAAGGTCAGGCACCGCTCTTCCCCCGGAGACAGGACAACATAATTGTCATTGCCCAGCATCCAGTATCCATCCTCCACAAGCTCTATCCCTGCCTGCACAGCCATCTTATCTCCTGTATTTTTTATCCATACCTTTTTTCTGATCCTTCCATTCGGCAGGATTTCTTCCTCTTCCCGGACAATGGCCGCCTCGTTTTCCATCTCTTTCAGGGGCCGCAGAAGTTCTCTCTCCAGAGTGCTGAAGATATAAGTATTCTCTGCCCTCTCTTTGTTTCGGCAGCCGGAAGTAACTGTGAGATAAGAAAGACCGTCCTTTTGGGGAATCTTTACTGGCAGCTCCATCACCAGCGTACTTTTCCCAACAGGAACACTGCACTCTATAGCCTTCTGTGCCAGCAATCTTCCTGACGAGTCCCTGGCCGCCGCCTCGATTCGTACCGCCTCCTCTGTACCGGAATTGGATACATAGACCAAAAAGACACTTTCCTTCCCCCTCTCCACCTGTAAAGAGCGGTAGTCCACAGATACATGCAGCGGTTCAAAGGCTTTCTTTACCGCATAATAAGCCGGCTTTGTCTCGCCATAATAATCCATCAGATTCGTACAGGAAGCATTTGGCCACGGTTCATTCATCTGCCAGATGATCACACCGCTGTTCTGAAATGCCCTTCTTCTGTCCGCCTCCACTATGAACCGCAGTCCCTCCGCCTGAAGGTACTGGCTGCACTTGACAAACTCCTCCAGATGTTCCGGGTCTTTGGGGATCTCACCAAACATCTCACAGTCCCGGAAATACGTCCCCCACCATTCTCCATGGTGCTGCCAGTTCCTGTCCCCCGACATGGGAGTGGGGCAAAGAGATTTTTCCGGCAAAAACTTTTTCAGGGATTTCACGCTGCTGGTCCCATCCATTCCAAATTCACTGTGAAAGAGATTGTCTGACTCCCCGTATAGCTCATAATGTCCCGGATTTCCTTCATATCTCCAGCTTCCGTGGACGTCATGGCTGACACCCTTTTCCCTGGAGATAAATTCCCTTGGCCCGGAAGCCGATGTGGGCAGGAACATACGCCTGCCGTCATAACGCTCCACAACCTCCTTCAGCATTTTTAAATTCCCGTTGTCAACGGAACAGGGGGTATTTTCTCTCTCCATCAGCTCATTTCCACCGCTGTAGACCACCAGCGCCGTATGGTTTCTTTTTTCCTTCACCGCCGCAGCCGCATTCTTCTTCAGCAGTTCCAGAAACTCCTCCTCCTGGCAGGGCCGGTTATCGATTCCTGAACTGGACTGGATAAACTCCTGCCATATCATGATCCCGTTCTCATCACAGAGACGGTAAAATTCTTCCGTCTCGATGAGGCCTCCGCCCCATATCCGCACAAGGTTCACTCCTGCGTTTACCATGGCTGCCGCCATATGCTCATATTGCTCTTTGGTCACATTTCCGTAAATATGGTCCAGAGGTGTCATATTCACACCCTTTATATATATCTTCTTCTGGTTTATGACAAAGGTATAAGGCAGAGCGTCCGGAGCACCCTCGTTTTTGGCATACGCAAGAGCACGCACTCCCACTCTCCACTCCTTTTCCCAGAGAGGTTCCTCCTCATCCATAACCGTCACCTGAAACAGATACAGCGGCTGGCCTCCATACCCATTTGGATACCAGAGAGAGGGATTCTCTATCTCAAACACCTCATCCACCTCTGTTCCATCTGCTTCTATGTTCAGTATCCTGTGCGTTTTCTGTTTATCTTGTGTATGGCCTGCTTCACCGCCCTGGTCCCGGAGCAGCTTCACATCCGGGCTGCTCTGGTCACCCAGTTCTTTTATCCTGACTTTCATCCTGAACTTTCCGCGTCCGTCCTGCCTGTTGTCCTCCAGCCTGGCCTTGAAATAAATCCTGCCTTTCCCCATGCTGTAGTCTGTGTCTACGTGACAGTCTCTCAGACACACTTCCCCGTCCGTGCGCAGCAGCACATCCTGCCAGAATCCCATATTGACCAGCCTGGTGGAAAAATCCCACTTATAATTAAACCTGCTTTTCTGTGTGGATGTGCGGGAGGTATATCCAATCTGTCCCATCTCATTTGGCACACCTCTGAAAAGGACCACCAGTTTATTCCGGCTTTTTATCCTGCCGGTCAGGTTTATCTCCAGAGGCTCATACATCCCCTTCCTGCTCCCCACCTTCTCATCGTTAAAAAACACTTCCGCCTCATAATCCAGGCCCCTGCATATCAGGCTGACCCTCTCCCCGGAAAGGTTTACCCCATCCAGTTCCTCCGGAAACTCTGTGCGGTACATCCACCACCGGTTTTCCACCCATTCACAGTTCAGGCTGTTCACCCCGTAATAGGGGTTTTCAATAAGCCCGGCTTTCCACAGATCATAATGGACACCGCCGGGAACCCTGGCAGGGATCCAGGGTGTCACACCGTGCAGGGTCTGCCCTGTCTCCATACTTTTTTCCTTCACAGGGACGTAGGGCCAGTACCCCTTCACTTCCCACTTAAGCTTTGACAATGATATCTCCATATTGTTTCCTCTCCACGCAGAACATGGGCTGACGCCCCGAAAGACCGTATCGTCCCCGGACGCCAACCCATAACTTTTTCTTTTATCTCTCAGAAGTAAACCTTAAATGTCTTGATTTCATAACATCCCACTCCGAAATGAATTTGATCTCCATTAAGCTCCAGCTCGTTCTCTTCTTCTTCACAGAGATTTGTTTCTATTACTTTTTTCACCGGGATTCCAAACACCAGGCTCACATCCATATCTGCCTGGTTGGCAAATTCATACAGCCGCACCACACAAGCAGTCCCGTCTTCCGACTGTTTTATGGTGTCTATCATGACATGGCTGCTGTCCGTATGTACCAGGGAAAATTCTGCCGCCCCTGTACCTGCATGATTCCCATTGGCCATCCCTGCCAGAAGAGGCATATTCAGATTCTGGGCCTCTCTCTGGATCTCCCGTACGGCATTTCCGCCCTTGTGCGGGAAAAGTGAATAGGTAAACGTATGTATCCTCCGGTCAGCCGTCTCATCCGGTCTTACAGCGGATTTGATCAGGGACAGACCCAGTACATTCTCATGGACATCCCATCCATACTTACAGTCATTCAAAAGCGCAGCTCCGTAATTTCCCTCTGACAGATCAGCCCATCTATGTCCCGGGACTTCAAATCTGGCAAAATCCCACTCCGTGTTGGTGTGTGTGGGGCGCTTGATATTTCCAAACTGGATTTCATAAGAAGCCTCTGTGCTGTGTACATCTACCGGAAAATACGTTTTAAAGAATACCTGCTTTTCCCTCCAGTCCACTGTGGTGGCAAAATCAATCCTTCTGCTCCTGGCATAAAGAATAAAGTCCTGGGTCACAGTGGAGGCATTGAAGGTCCACACCTGTCTGAGCACTGCCCTCTCTGTGCCGCACTCCGCCACCTCACTGGATTTGAGTACAAAGGGTGCATACCTCTTTTCTTTATAATAGACATCCACATCCCACGCGTCAAAACGCTGGGGTTTATCCTCATAGGCCGCAAAGACATTCATGGGGGAATCGCAGGTCACCTTCCTGTTGTTCTCTTTGTCAAAGAGATAGCAGATCTCACCGTTTTCATTAAAGCGCACCTCATAAAACCTGTTTTCAGCATGATCCCGGTCTATGGTGATCTCATAACGGTTCTGCTTCCTCTCCTCATCGCAGGGCGAAGAGAGGGCAAAGGTTTTATATCCGCAGGCAGGGATATGCTCCGCATACAGCAGGATTCCCTCCTCTGTATCCTGACCCTTGACAACCCTGTCCTTATCCCAAAAACACACGCCCTTTGTGATCTTCTCTCCATAAGGGATACACACATAGTCGGAACGCTCATACCCTGTAGTATTGTAAAGCACCAGGGAATCCTTATCCACATCTATGGACAAGGCCAGATTCTGTCCGGCTGCCTGAAGCAGTTTGGTCCCCTCCTGTCTGATCCGTTCATAATCCCTGGTGGTGTCCTCATACACCTGTCTGATAGAGGAACCCGGCAGGATATCATGGAATTGGTTCAAAAGGGTTCTCTCCCACATCTCATCCAGCTTCTTTTTGGGGTAGTTCCCCTTCTTCCCAAGGACTGTCTCCAGCTCTGCCAGCATTTCGATATTGTGCAGGAGCACTTCTGTGTTCCGGTTATACTTCTTGTTTGCAGCCTGGGAAGTATAAGTGCCTCTGTGAAGTTCAAAATACAACTCCCCATCCCACTTACCCAGCTCTTCTTCTTTGGTGCCCTCATAAATCTTCTCAAAATAACCTTCCGCAGATGTCATCTCCACTCTGGGAATCCCCGGAATATTCTTCATAACACGGCTGTTTTCCAGCATTTCTCTGGTGGGACCGCCTCCGCCGTCCCCCCATCCGTAAGCGATGAGAAGACTGTCATTCTTATCCTTATCCTTGTAATTCTTCCACACCCCTGTCACTTCCTCAGGCGTCATATGGCCGTTATAGGTATAAAACCAGGAACCGTCCTCCGGAGTGGTGATAAAATGCGTAAAGATCTCGCTGCCGTCAATCCCCTTCCACCAGAATGTGTCATAGGGAAAATGGTTATACTGGTTCCAACTGATCTTGGTGGTCATGAAATATTTCATGCCGCACTTTTTCATGATCTGGGGCATGGCCGCCGAATAGCCGAAAACATCAGGAAGCCAGGCCAGACTGCTCTCTTTTCCAAATTCCTCCCTGATATACCGTTTTCCATAGAGAAACTGTCTGACCAGGGATTCCCCGGAGGGGATATTGGTATCCGGCTCCACCCACATCCCTCCTGTGATCTCCCACTGCCCTTCCTCTATCTTCTCTTTGACCTGGCTGAAAATCTCCGGGTAATCCTCTTTCATGAATTTATAAAGCTGAGGTGAAGTGTGCATAAAACGATATTCCGGATACTGCTTCATCAGGTTTAAGACCGTGGAAAAAGTACGGGAAGCCTTTTCCCGTGTAGCGTTCAGACGCCACAGCCAGGCCATATCAATGTGGGAATGACCAACCCCGTAAACCGTGGGCTTGATCTCTTCCACACCTGCCAGCTCCTCCAGATTCTTCTGGATATACTCCAGGGCCTCATAGACAGAGTAGTAGTATTCCTCTTCCTTATAATTCAGGAAATTCACCTTCTTAAAGGTATCATTTAAAAGCCTTGTCATACGGATCCTTCTCAGATCCCCCTCCTCCAGAAGAAGGACACAGCGAAGCAGAGTATCGATCACAAAACAAAATTTATCTACCCTCTCATCCAGTTTTACTAGCTGTGCCACCTTAAAGGTTCTGAACTTTGGCGGCACCAGCACACCGCTCCACGCTTTGAGGGATAACTGGAGTTTTTCCTCCCTGTTAAACGTTTCCTCCAGGAGCGCCTCCTCATGCCAGATATCAATACCCTGAACCGCACTGCCGTTTATATACAGCAGTGTTTCCGCCGTGGAATCACCGCCGTCCCTTGGCCCCACCAGAAGCTTGACCGCGATCCTGCCGTCTTTAAAACTCTCCGGTATCTCCACTGTTGTCCTGAACCAGGCCACCTTGTCATAGCCTCCCCAGGTATCCCATAAACGGAAGTCCGCCCAGCCGGAATCATCATACTCCGGCAGGTACGCGTCATCTACACGGTCATCCATATCCGTCTCAAAATATTTCCACTCCTCTAACTCCACAATCTCCCTGTATCTGGTGGGCCGGATATCCTCATCCAGATACTTTCTTATCTTCTCCAATATAAAATGCGGGTCCTGAACCTTCAATCTATTATCCTCCGTCGCTTTTTATCTCTGTCCGCTTCACCCGGCCAGTATATTTCCTGCAACTGACAACGCTGCATAATCCCCAAGCTCCTCCCCCAGACCTGCCGGGACGATCTGGCATATCCTTTCGGAAAAAGGCAGTGCCTCTTTTCTTATCATTTCCTCCATGGGGCCTCTCAGGATATTTTCCTGGCGCAAAAAGATACTGCCGATGACAATCTTCTGGGGATTTAAGATATCAATTAAAATAGATATCCCTCTGCCCAGCATTCTTCCGGTCTTCTGCAGGATGAGCAGTGCCAGTTCATCCCCTGCGGAAGCGGCATTGCCCACATCCGCAGTCGTTATCTCATCCATACTCCTTCTGCCGTCCCAAATGGCGGTCTTCCTTCCCGCCTCCGTCCACTCCCGGACATAGTCCGCCGTCAGCCGGGCGATCCCGCCTCCGCTGCAGAAGCCCTCAAAAGACCCCTTTTTCCCATAACCTCTGGGGCCATCCTCTCTCAAACGCACATGTCCCACTTCCCCTGCCAGATCCGTGGTACCGCTGTACAGTCTGCCGTCCAGGATCAGTCCTGCTCCAAGTCCGGTTCCAAAGGTCAGGAAGATCATATTCTGTATTCCTCTTCCCGCACCCCACATCCACTCCGCCAGGGCACAGGCATTGGCGTCATTCTGTACTGCCGCAGGGATGTGAAACGTATCTATAAAAGGAGTAAGCACGTCGATCCTGTCCCAGTCGGGCAGGTTGGGCGGGCTTAAGATGAGACCCTTCTCCGAATCCAAAGGCCCTCCGCAGCTAATTCCCACCGCCTCCGGCCTCACATCCGGATATTTTTTCAGCAGGGACTCAAGGACAGTCACCATGCCCTGAACCGCCTCCCGGGGGTCTTCCGGCGTGGGGAACTTCTCTTTACAGAGAATCCTGATCCCGTCTTTTTCCTGCCTGCCCAGTGTAACCGCGCATTTTGTTCCTCCTATATCGATTCCAGCCAAATCTCTCATCCGAAATATGCCTCCTCAATCATTCTGCACAGGGTATGATAAACCGGAAGATGAAGCTCCTGTATATCAGGCGTTGACAGGGCCGGAACACAGATACATACATCACATAATCCCTTCATCCTGCCTCCGCCCTCCCCGGTCATCCCGATCCGGTCCATGCCCTTCACCTTTGCGGTTTCCAGGGCATAGATCACATTCTGGGAATTTCCCGAAGTGCTGATACCCAGCAGAGTATTCTTCTCATTTCCATATCCATATACCTGCTGCGCAAACACCATATCCGGAACCGCGTCATTGGAAAACGCGGTGGACAGGGCAATATTGCTGGTCAGCGTGATGGCCGGCAATGCTCCCTGAAGATGGTTTCCCAAAAACTGCCCGTTCTCCGGGGAAAGCGCCTTAAGCTTCTCCTGCTCCGCCTGTGACAGAGGACGTTTTATGGCAAACTCTTTCATCAGCTCCCCCACAATATGCTCGGAATCCGCACCGCTTCCTCCGTTACCGCAGACAAGCAGCATACCCTGCCTGTCATATGTATCTTTCAGAATTTCAAATGCCCCCTTGATCTCTGCTCTGCAGACACCAAGCGCAGGGTAATTCTCAATCAGCCTCTCCAGGTGTTCCCAAACAGCCATCTTCCTGCTCCTTTACTAACAATAATTTCTCTATGGACTTTTCAATAAATGCCTCGCTCCCAAAGCTGCCGGACTTAAGCACCATCTTATAGAAAGGCGCCTCCAGGCTCCTGCACGTGGGAAGCCCTGCCTCGATCTCGTCCAGAACTTCCATTCCCCGGATTCCCAGAGCTTTGCATATGGCCGCTGACGTATCCCCTCCGCAGAAAATCACATGGCGGATATGAGCCGCCTCTATAAGCCTGCAGGAGATCTCTGCCAAAACAGAAGATACCACAGAGGAGGCTTCCGTGTTGTTATAGCCATATCCCTCCGCGATTTTTTTTGTCTCCTCCACAAGCGCTCTGTCATGCATAGAATGCACCATCAGAAAATCATGCTCCAAAAATGCCTTCTCTCCCAGGCGGATCACCCGCTCTGTCTCCAACTCCCGCTCCTGGTCCGTAAACAGTTTCCTGGTGTCCAGTTCCAGCAGGCAGCAGCCCTTTTCTCTCATGTAGGCAGTCTGCTGAACCGTCTGAGGGGTAAGGCTTCCAGCAGCGCAGTAAACCTTTGCGCTCTCCCTTTTGCTGCGGACCGGCACGCTTTTTTCTTCCCTGGCGGCATATAGCTTTGCAAGATACCCGGACAATGCCGAACTTCCACAAATCATTTTCTCCGACTGGAGGACATTGGCCAGCAATGCCAAATCCTCATTATCCCTCACATCCATAATGCAGTAATGACATGTTTTTTTGACTTCATCCAGCGCTTTTCTCACTGCGTGCGCTCCGTCTGCATAGAGGGAAGAAGAGATACGCCCCACGTTTCTGGATGTCTGCTCCCCTAAAATTTTAGTCAGGTCTGATTCCAGCATGGGATGGACCGGGTCATGCCTGAACTGGGAATCCTCCAGAAGCACCCCGTGCACATAATGCTTTCCCTCCACCGTAGTTCTTCCATTGTCGGGAAATCCCAGCACCACTACGGCAAAATCCACCTGCAGATAATCCATCATGGCGTCAAATTCCGCCCCGATATTACCCCGGAATACTGAACACTGTTTGTCGATATACTGGACAACACCGTCCTTTGGTATCTGCTCCAGGGCGCCCCGGACTTTCTCATAAGCTCGTTCTTTTGTGTCGAACCGGGAATCCGTGTCAAGGATCAGCACATCACAGGGGGCATAGGCTGCTGCCTCCCCTTCCTTATAACTGTATACATGGGCGGACAGCCCTTCTCTGGCATACATAATGCCAATGTCATTGGCTCCCGTTATATCATCTGCTATCACTACCGTATAGGGCATATCTGTTCCTCCGTCATCCTCATATTCCTTACCATTCCAGCATGTTCACTTCCTGCCATGGCTCGGAATGGTCATAGGGAAAACTGATAGTCTTGATCTCACAGGGGGTAAATACAAGCTCTGCCTCCCGGTCCATGAACGGAAGCTTCAGCACGGCCTTCCCTTCCTGCTTCTTAGTCTCATAAGCCCTGACAATGATCCCCTGCCCGTCTTCCGCCTGCTTCACAGCGCTGACACAGACATGGCTGCTGTCCACACAGAGGAAGGAATTCCTCTGAGGCAGACTGCCCTCATGGAATGTCTCAATGATTGTCACGGGTTTTTGGTTCAGCTCAGCCGCATGTTCCAGAATACCGGAGCTTTTCCATCCCATCTGATGAGGCAGGAGCAGGTAGGTAAACTCCTGTATCCCGTCATCCACATAGGAATATTCCACTCCTTCTTCCAGCACTTTGGGGTTATGATGTGCATAGACAGAATTCTTCAGGACTGTCAGGTTCATCTCATCAATGTCCATGCTGTAGCTGTATTTTGCGTCATTGGCTATAGACAGCCCATACATGCAGCCCTTCTCGAAATGCTCCCCGGTGAAATCAAACCAGGTCTGCCCCGGCTCCTCCTCCCCGTTGGCGCTCTTCTCGATATAGCCGTAGGGGACCTCATAGGCAGGCTTCCTGAAATTCAAATTAACCGGATACCTAAGCTTCAGCATGGTCTGGGGTTCTCTCCAGTCCACACGCACCTTCACCTCCACATGATCCAGTTCTCTGTAAAGGCGGAAATCCTGTATCACATAAGACTGGTTATATCTGTATTTCACCCGGATCACAGAGCGAACCGGACCTTTCTCCAGCACCTTTTTGTACACCATTTTCATATCGCCCAGTTCCTTGTCAAATTTAAAGACATTGTGGGACCAGGTATCCGACTTATCCTCCAGCACCACCAGACGTGCGCCTTCCCTGCGCAGCACCTCCAGATTTGCTTTCTTGTCATATAGGCCTGCCATATAACCGGTTTCCGGATTCATCCTGATATGAAACTTCTCATTCTCCAAATCCTCTTCCCCTGCCTTCACACACGGGAATACAGGAACATCCTCCACATCTGTGTACAGCTTAAACACCTCATAGCCCATGGCAGGCAGATCAGCCACAAAAAGCAGCCTTGACTGACCGTTCACCGCAGCTTCGGACTGAATTCTCTGGGCAGGGATCACCTTTCCCGCTGAGTCTGTCAGCTTGAAAGAATCGTTGGAAAGTCCCCTGACCTCCAGTTCCACCGCCATTTTCCCGGCCCATGCATGGGTATTGAAGACCACGATGGGCTTCATGGCCGTATTTTCTTCGATATGGATATCCCAGGATATGGCCTGCACTGCATAGTTCAGATTCTTCTGCCCGATGGCCATTGCCTGTCCATACAGATAAGAGGCATCCTCACAGGCAGAAGGAATGCTGGTTCCCGCTAGTATATCGTGGAACTGGTTAAACAGGACACCCTTCCATGCTGTCTTAAAATCTTCCGGGTATTTCTGTCCCTCCCGGACCTTGGCGATGGCGCTGTACCCCTCCGCGGCGATCAGCAGGTTCTCTGCCCTTCTGTTTTCCCGCTTTATCTTAGACAGAACACTGTAACATCCGCTGGAATGGTGCTGCAGGTCACCCACATATTCAGGAAGGACCCTGCCGCTGCTCTTTATGGAATGGAAGAAGCCTTCTGTGGTCCCCATCTCCAGAACCGGCATATCTTCCCTGGCATTCAGCTCGTAGATACTTTTGATATTTTCCTTTGTAGGCCCGCCTCCATGGTTGCCTACACCATAAAACATCATCAGCTCCTTTTCCCCGTCCTCCATCTCACATTTCAGCCGGTCCGTATATTTTTCCAGGTCCTTGCCCCAGGTACAATATTCATAGGGAATCCTGTATGCCGTCACCTCTGAACCGTCCATGGACTTCCAGCGGAAAATACGGCCCGGAAGCCCTTTCTCCAAAGGCATGGGACGCATGAAGATATAATGATCCATCCCGCTTTTTTTCAGAATCTGGGGGAGGTTCCCATTGTGTCCAAAACTATCCACGTTATATCCTGTCTTAGCCGTGACACCGAATTTTTCCTGAAAATAACGCTGTCCGTAAAGTCCCTGCCGGATAAAAGACTCCCCTGAGGGGATATTGCAGTCCGGCTGTATCCACCAGCCGCCCACGATCTCCCACCGGCCCTCCTTCACCCTCTTTTGGATCTCCTGAAACATTTTAGGGTTATTCTCTTCCACCCATTCATAAAAAGCCGCAGAGCTGCAGGTGAACACAAAATTCTCGTCCTCCCTCATTCTGTCCAGCGCTGACTTAAAAGTAGCCTTTACTTCCTGAAAACCCTCCTGCCAGTTCCAGAGCCACACCGGGTCTAAATGCGCGTTTCCAATCATATGCAGTTTCTTATCTTTCATTACGTCCTCCTCCATATGGCCTTATTGACACTCAAAAACCTTCCAGCGTCTATGCCCGGCCCTTGCTGTTGAGATAATTTACAATTTTGTCCTCTACCAGTTCCCTCACTGCGTCCCTGCATTTTTCTATGGTCTTTTCAGGATAGCTGTTCAGTTCCGCTTCTGTCATGTGGCCCTCTTTTCCCAGGACCGCCAGCATCTCCAGTTCCAGATCCGTGGCAATATTTACTTTGCTCACACCGCCCTCCGCCATCTGAGCCGCTTCTAAGACCATGTCACTGGGCACTCCGGAGCCGCCATGCAGAACCAGCGGAACCTCTGTCCGCGCATTGATCTCTTTTAACCGCATAAAGTCCACTCTGGGTTTTCTCACCGTGTAGACCCCGTGGGCAGTCCCCACAGAAACAGCCAGCGCGTCCACGTGAGTCAGGCTGCAAAATTCTTCCGCCTCATCCGGTACGGTAAACAACTCCTCATCGGTATCCGTCTCCACAAAATCTGTGGTTCCAATCTTTCCCAGCTCTGCCTCCACCGTTATGCCTCTTTGGTGGGCCAGCTCTACAACCTTTCTGGTCATCTCCACATTTTTTTCAAACTCCAGCTCGGAAGCGTCGATCATCACAGAGGTAAAGCCTGCATCCATAGCCTCCTGTATGGTCTCCAGGCTTTTGGTATGGTCAAGATGAAGCGCCATAGGCACTGCCGGCTTCAGTTCCCTGACCACACGGTAAAACTCATCCGCAAATTCCTTTGCGCCTACCTGATGGCGGACAATCTCCTTCTCGGACAACTGGACGATCACCGGTGAATCTGTATGTACTGCCGCCTCTATGATGGGCCTTATCAGCTTCGTATACCTGGCGGAAAAAGAACCTACCGCATATCTTCCCTCTCCCGCCTTCTGTAATAAATTTGTCAGGTTTTCAACGTTTTCCATTTTTGCTCCTTTATTTATGTGTCATGAATTCTCTCAACATCTCTGCCATAGGCAGAAAACTCTTCACCAGTATTTTCTCATATTCCTCGCGGTTTCCCCGTTTTGGCAGATAAGCCTTTTCCATTCCCATGGGCTTTTGCAGGAATCTTTTCACTGCATCCCTGCCCCTGTCTTGTTCCAGAAAAACAGCCGCCGCACCCAGAGCTGTGGTTTCCCTGCACGCCGGTACCAGCACCTCTCTACCCAGGATGTCCGCTTTCATCTGCATAAGTGCATGGTTGTTCACCGCTCCGCCGCCGCAGACCACTTCCCCGATCTGCACGTCCTGCACTTTTTCAATCCGGTCCAGGAGCAAAGCCCCCTGGTATTGGATTCCCTCAATTATTCCCTTCATGATATCCAGACCGCTGTGTTCTTCCCGCAGTCCCAGCAAAGCCCCCTGCATGGAAGCTTCATAATACGGACTTCCGCTGCCGGTCAGCCACGGAAAATACAGAATCCCCGTAGGTCCCTCCGGCAGCTCCTCCAGATTCCGGTTAAGCTCCTCATAGGATAATTCCGTGAGCTGCAGTTTTTTCCGGTACCACTCCAGGGAATGTCCGGATGAGGGGATATTGGCCATATAATACCATTTCTTATCCCCGAAAGGCCCGTACTGCAGTCCATCCTCCGGCCGAAACCCTATGGCGCTCTTCCCCGCCAGACCTATATAAGTCTCTGATGTACCCGCACTGTCACATATCCTGCCGGAATCTTCATACAGCATGGCAAACGCAGCGCAGACATGGTCATGCCCTGCCAGGGCCACTGGTATCTTTCTTTCCTCCCAGATTCCCGCTGTTTCCCCGGAGGCTTTCACACAGGGAAAGTTCTCCTTCTTCAGGCCAAACGCGGCCATCCGCGCTTCGTCCCAGCAGCCCCTGGTAATATCATACAGATAGGTCCTTGCAGCAAAACCCGGTTCCGTCACAAAAGCGCCCGTCAGTTTATATACTATATAGTCACAGACAGACAGCCAAACCGTCCTCTGCCGGTCTGCCAAACTGTGATCCAGTACCCACAAAAACTTATAGATACCATACTTATAACTGTTCCGAAGCCCTGTCCTTTCAAAGACTTCCTCCTGCCCCACAAACGCAGTGCTGCGCCTGTCAAACCAGGGGATTATGTCTGATATTTCTCTGCCTGTTATCCGGTCCACTGCAAGTCCCGCCTCTGCCATACCGGTAACGGCGATTCCCGTCACCGAAATATCCGCCTGCCCATCGCAGGCCTCCAGCAGCATACTGCGGACAATCCCCCAGATCACCTCCGGCCGGTACACAGTCCCCCACTGGTCATGCTCCAGAGGCGTGGGGATCTTCTTCTTCCAAAGTTCCTCCCCATCCTCCTTAAAAAGCACTGCTTTGATATGTGTGGTTCCCACATCCAGAGCGATTATCCCTTCCATAAGAACCTCCTTTACTTATTCAGCCTGGTCAGATCCCGCTTTAATTTTTCCATCCCTGAGACAGGGCTTGTCAGAACCAGGTCTGCCTGTTCCGGGCCCACCGCTGCAGCCATGGAGGCCTGGGCCAGCACTATCACATCCGAATGACTGCTGCACTTAGAAACCGTTTCACGGATTCTCTTATCATGTTCCGGGCGATCTCCCTTCATCAGAAGTTCATACGCCCCTTCCACAAGAACAGATTCCATCTCCACTCTCTTCCCGGCCTCCTCCGCTTTTCGTGCGATCAGACGTGCCGTAGGTCCCAGGGTGGAGGGAAGGGTGGCAAGGACGCTGATTCTTTTTCCTCTCTCCACAGCCTGCTCTGCCATGGCCTCGTCAATCCTGTAGACAGGAATCCCCAGATTCCTGTCCGCCTCCTCCGCGATCTCACCCACAGTAGAGCACGCGGACAATACAGCGTCCGCCCCCTGCTCCTTCAATATTTCCGCATAGGCCATCCAGCGTTTTTTCACATCTTTTGTACCCTTGCCCGCGATCATATCCTTTAATATGGAATCATCCAGAATATTGATGCGCTCTACATCCGGCAGTATACTCTCAGCCAGTTTCTCCAGGCTTGGAACCGTTGCCGGAGTGGTATGTATGATCCCTATCTTAATCTTCATCTATTTCACTGCACCTCCCACATTCATACCCTGAATAAAATAGTTCTGGAAACAGAAGAACAGGATCAGGATAGGTATCATGGACAGAAAAGAAACCGCCATCAGATAATTCCAGTCTGTATAGCCCTGCCCCTTAAACACCTGCAGTCCAAGCTGCAGCGTATATTTTGTCCGATCACTCAGATACAGAAGCGGGCCCTGGAAATCACTCCACGCTCCCTTGAAAGAGATCAGGGCAACTGTTGCCAGGATCGGTTTCACCAGAGGCATCATGAGTTTTCCCCAGATATAAAAATGTCCTGCCCCGTCAACCCTGGCGGCTTCCATCAGCTCATTGGGGATGGTCCGGTAAAACTGCCTCATCATAAAAATATGGAACGCATTTCCGCAGAACGCAGGAACGATCAGCGGAAGATAGGTGTTCACCCACTGCAGCTTGGAAAAGATAACATAGGTGGGCACCAGTGTCACAAACCCCGGAATCATCATCGTAGCCAGGACCACACTGAATAAAATCTTTTTCCCGGCAAACTCTATTTTCGCAAAGCCGTAAGCCACAAAGGAATTCACAAAAACTGAACCAATAATATTGAAGAAAACGATCACCAGCGTATTCAAGGTATATCTCGTAAAAGGCGCCTTTTGCCACGCGATGGCAAAGTTTTCAAACAAAGGTTTCTCAGGCAAAAGCTTCGGAGGATATGCCGCCACCTCCGGAGCTGATTTAAGCGCTGTGCTGAGCATCCATGCAATAGGCACCAATATGATCACTGCACCCAATGACAAAATGATCAGCAGGACAATGGATGAAAGTTTCTGCTTTTTTTTCATACCTCTAGTCATCATTTTCACCCTCCTCGTAATACACCCATTTTTTTGAAACCTTTTGGTTAATAATTGTAATGATCATAATGATCACAAACAGGAACCAGCACATAGCATTGGCGTATCCTGTCTTAAAGTTTTTAAATGCCTGATTCCACAAATGCAGGTTATAGAACAGCAGAGAGCCTGCCGGATTTCCGCTGCCGTCACCGGAAAAAATGTATCCCTCCTGGAAAATCTGGAATGCACCGATGATACCGATGATAAGGTTGTAGAATATGATAGGCGAAAGAAGCGGTACCGTGATCTTTATAAATTTCTGAAATCCATTGGCGCCGTCAAGGCCTGCCGCCTCATAATAGTCCTGGGGTATACTCTGCAGCCTGGCCAGGTAAAGAAGCATCTGTCCTCCAAGACCCCAAAGGTGCATCACGATGATGGCCGGTTTCGTCCAGTTGGGGTCTGTCAGCCAGGCCGGACCTTTCACTCCGATCAGCGCAAGGGCGGAATTCACAAGACCATTGGCCGGGTCCAGAAGCAGCATCCACAAAAAATAAGTTCCCACCCCGACCATAATAGACGGGAGATAATAAATGGTACGGAATGTCCGCAGTCCGAAAATGGATTTGTTCAGTATGACTGCCACCACAACACCGCCCACAGTGACCAGCGGAATATTGATCAGGGCATAAAACAAGGTATTTCCAAATGCCTTCCAGAACAACTGGTCCTTTGTGAACATCTGGATATAATTTCCCACTCCAATAAAATCAATCTTCAGCATATTATAATCCGCAAAACTGGTGATAAAGGAAAACACCATAGGTCCCAAAGTAAAACAGAGAATTCCCAATAACCAGGGCAGTATGAAAACATATCCATATGCCGTCTCTCTGGATTTTTTATTTTTAATCCCCAGCTTTGTCAAAAGCTTTCCAAACATAATAGACCTTCTTTCTTTTTTCGTTACCGTATTTTTTCGCTGCCGCATTCTATTTCTGCCGCAGATGGAAAAAAGCTGTCCACCAGCAAAAGTCGGTGAACAGCTTTCCTCATCTGCCGTTTTTATGATTGACCTGTGATCATTTACTTGTTTGAAAGGAAACCTTCAAATGCTTTCTGTGCATTATCCAGTGCGTCATCTGTGGATTTTGTGCCCAGTGTTCCCTCCTCGATCAGAGGATTCACCACATCCTGATATCCCTTGATCCTGTTCGGTGTAAGTGTCAGGACTGTCTCATCCAATGCAGAAGAAATATCCTTCACCAACGGCTTTTTATAAAATTCTGAGGTTTCATCAAAATCGTTCCGCGCGGAAAAGTCGCCCAGCTTTGTGGACAGAAAATCCTGTGTCTCCTTGCTGGTCACATATTTGATGAACTCATAGGATCCTTCCGGACATTTTGCCCCTTTGGGAATTTCCAATACAAACCCGCCGCCTGTGGTCACATGTCCCTGTCCTTCTTTGAATTCCGGCATTTTTATAACGCCATATTCCAGATCCGGAGCTGACTGCTGCAGATTAGAAACATAACCGCTTGTATGTACTACCATGGATACCATACCGGAAGCGAACGGATCACCCATGCCTGACTGCCATGCTGCCTTCAGCTCATTATATTTATCCTGTCCGTACACATCCATCTGCTCTCTTATCCACTGATAAGCCTGTTTATTTGTCTCTGAATTCACAATAGGAGTTTCCGCCTCCCTGTCATACCAGCACGGACCCTGGTTTGCATTCACCAGCCATGTGTCCACACCACCGTTTCCGAGAACAGGCTCTATTCCCACACGCTCCCAGTCATCTCCGTTTTTCTTGTCCAGTTTCCTGGCTGCGGCTGCCAGATCATCCCATGTGACGATCTCCTCCGCTTTGACCCCCGCTTCCTCAAAATGTGCTTTGTTATAGTAGATAACCCGGGTATCTACAGAAAGTGGAAGGGCATATGCCGCTCCGTCATCCCCGGTGCAGGCATCCATATACTGTTCATAAAATGCGTTCTTAGTCTCATCATCCAGGAATTCATCCAGGCTTTCTACCTGTCCTTCCTGAGCACGGAACTTCACCTCCTCCATACTGTTGGCCATAATATCACAGGGCTTTCCGGCTGCGATCTGTGCTATGTTTTTTGTAAAGATATCCCCAAAAGGAGTATCCACATATGTAACATGATATTTGTCCTGAGACGCATTGAAATTCTCTACCATTTCCTCAATGTACGGTTTCCTGGCATCTGAACTCCACCATCCCCAAAACTCCAGCTCTGTCACTTCTCCTGAAGCACTCTTGCCGGATTTTGAATCACCGTCTTTTGCTTCACTCCCGCAGGCCGCCAGTCCTGTACATGCCATCATGGCAGCCAGCGCCATTGCCAATACCTTCTTCTTCATTTCCGCTTACCTCCTGAATAATTAACGAATGATTTCTACAGTCATTATACTATCACATTTTATTCATCTAATCAAGCATTATTTGAACATTTTTTGATTTTTTATGAGTATAATGTGAATCCATTCTGATTTTCCATGATTTTCACAAGCCGCACTATCACAATGTCCGTATCACATTGCACGGATTGCCCACAGCCAGACTGTTTGGCGGAATATCTTTCGTCACAACACTTCCCGCCCCTATCACACTGTTTGAACCGATGGTCACTCCCGGCAATATCATGGCACCGGCGCAGATCCAGACATTGTCACCGATGGTGACCGGATGGGTGTATTCCAGGCCTGCCAGGCGCTGCTCCACATCCATTGCGTGTTCTTCTGTTATGATACACACGTTAGGGGCAATAAAAACATTATCTCCAATGGTGATTTTTCCGCTGTCCAGAAGTTTACAGTTGACATTTAGGAAAAAATTATCGCCCACTGTGGTGTTATACCCATATGTACAAAAGAGCGGCTGTTCCACAGTACAGTTATCTCCAACCCGGCCAAACAGTTCCCTTATGGCTGCCCGGCGTCTGTCCCGGTCAAGAGGGTGTATCTGATTATAGTCGTACAGCTTTTTAACGGTCACGTCACGGTCCCCGGCAAGCTCAGGGTCTCCCGGCTGGTACAGCATACCTGCATATGATTTTTCTTTTTCTGTCATAAGATTCACCTCATAAAATAGATTTTTTTATTTTTCCTATGGCCTGGGAGGCATCTCAAAGGTATCCCCCGTCCCCAGTATCCACTCCTCCAGTTCCCCATACAGCTCACGTCTCTTTTCCACATAGAGTTGTTCATGGGCATAATTCACCAGCTCATACGGGTCCTCTGTGAGATGAAAGAGCAGCCATTCACAGCCTGGCAGACAGACATATTTCCAACCGTCCTCTGTTATCACTCCCCGCCACGCCTTATCCACACTGTCGAAATGTCCGGTGGGAATCACAGACTGCAGAAACGCAGATTTCTTCTCCCCCAAAGGAGGCCTCCTTCCCTCTATCCTTATCCAGGATTTATCCGTGCCCTCCATCCATGGGGGTAACTCAAGCCCGCACAACCCAAGGCTGGTAGGCGCAAAATCCACATGATTAAAGCATATCTTTTCCCTGTATCCCCCCTTCAGTCCATGCTTCAGAGCCATACCTCTTCCCCCTGATAAGATAACCGGGATCCTGACAGACTCCTCATAAGGGGACATTTTCCTGAACTGTCCGTGAGAACCCATCATCTCCCCGTGGTCGCTGAAAAAAAGAATATGTGTATTCTCCTCAAGCCCTGTCTCCTCTAACGCATCCAGTATCCTTCCTATATTGTAGTCCAGATTTTCGATCTGACCATAATAGCCGGCAATATGTCGCCTGGCACGTTCGGTTATCCTGGGGATTTTCGGCACATTCTCCCTCAGCTCCACGCCCCCTGGCGTATGCCTCCCCATATAGTCCGGGGGCGCAAAATGCGGGTCATGAGGGGGCTGTACACTCAGCACGGCGAAAAAAGGGGATTCCTGCCTCTTCTTTTCTTTCATGTAGGAGATCAACAGATCAGACAGTCCATCCGTTTCATATGCCGGCAGTCTGTAAGGGGAAATCTCCCTTTCCCCCTCCTCTTCCCCCATATGTCCGTGCACCCATGTGTGAAACGGACTGTTATTATTTTCATACCCAATCCAGGTTTTGAAATGCCCCCGCCTTTCCCTTGGGACCACATAGTTTTCACAGGTACTTTCCGCGTCCTTCAGCCCGTCCAAATGCCATTTCCCAAAGTAAGCAGTATCATATCCCTGCATATGATACACATCCGCCACTGTGGGAAGCGTGCAGTCAAGGCGCATTTCATGTCCCGGCACCGCTTTATGGGGATATCTGCCACTTAAAAGAGACCCCCTGAAAGGACAGCACAGGGGCATGCCTGATACCCCTCCACCCTCGATCTGAATACCTGACTGGGACATCAGATCCAGATTCGGTGTATGGACATTTTTGTCCCCGTTACATCCCAAAGCCTGAAATCTAAGCTGGTCGGCAAATATCCATATCATATTAGGATGTCTGTCCGGGTGCATTTTATTATCACTATGATACATATCCCTTCCCTGTAACTGTTCAGTCATCCTCCCAGTTACTCTTCCTTTTCTTTTTTAGAGTCTATTTGAAAATTCATTCAGGAAAAATCTCCCACAAATTGTGAAGCATATCTTACCAAAAGCAATTCTCAAACACACTCTAGCATTGTAAATCTAAATCAAATTATTTTCAAGAATTATTCAAAAAAAATCATATAAAATCATTTTTCTTGAAATTTATTCACATTTCATTCATTTTATGATATAATAAATATTGGTGAGGAAAATATGCCTGCATATTTGACAAACGGCAAATGGCAATCATGAGTCGAAGATTCATGAGCCAATCAATGCAAAATATAAGAAATAGAATGAGGTGAATACAATGATACCTGCAGTGAGACAAGAAAGGATTCTGGAGATATTGTCCAAAAACGAAATCAAATCCACAGAATCTCTCATGGAAGAACTGGGAATATCCATATCCACACTCCGCAGAGATTTGACCAAGCTGGAACAGGAGCATAAAATCGAACTGCTCCACGGAGGCGGAGTGAAAATTTCACAGCGGCCTGTAGAGCTGAACATAACGACCAAACTGAATATAAACAAAGATTCCAAAGATTTGATCGCAAAAAAAGCCGCCTCTTTGGTAAAAGAAGGCGACGTCATTTTTCTGGATCCCTCCAGTACAACCTATTTAATGATCCCTTACCTTGCTGATAAGAAGATCACAGTATTGACAAACGGGATTTCCCATATCAATCAATTGATTGCCTATGATATTCCCTGCCTGATGATCGGCGGCAGCATAAAGAAAACAACCAATTCCTGCCTGGGGCCACTGACCGAAACGGTCATGCAGACCCTGTACTTTAATAAATGCTTTCTGGGCGCCAGCGGATTTGCTGTCCAATCAGGAATCACCAATCATGACATGAACGAACAGGTGATCAAGACCATCGCGCTGAAAAACTCAGAGCAGCCGTATTTCCTTCTGGACAGTTCAAAATTCGGATTAACCGCAATGGTAAAAGTAGCGGACTTAGACACTTATCCCATCATCACGGAACAAATCCCCCAGGAGCTTGCGGGATATACCAATTTCATCACCCTATGATTTTCACTTCCGCCAAACCATACCTCCAGAGACATGGCACCTTTTGTCCGGGGTGTCCTCCCTCCGGCACAGACACAGAACTCACCTTGCCCATACATCCTTGTTTTTTCTTACAAACATCCGAAAATCATGGGGTTTTTTCTTCATTATTTTCTCAAAATCATTCGACACATGCTTTGCCGTACCCATTCTGGTAAGCCGGTAAAGCATGTGCATTACTTTTGCGTACTCAGCCTCGATCCCCCGGATATGGATCCAATAATTCAAAGCCAGTCTGGGTGGAACGGCGTCATATCTTATTTTTCTGTCCAGCTCTTCAGAAAATATCTCTGCTGCCCGGTAATAATCAATGGCCTCCGGTCCTGTCAGATCATAGGCTGTATTTCTATGAACGTCCGGTTCCGAGAGGATCTTTGCCCCTATCTCCCCGATATCCTCTGCATCAACAAAGCTGGTCAAAGCCCTTCCCACCGGGACAACCACCCTGTCAAAATGCTGTATCTCAAACGAATGGATCCCTGATAAATTCTGCATGAAAAAACTTGGCCTCAAAAAGCAGTACGGCATCCCTGACTGGCGAATATACTTTTCAATTTTATGATGAGGAGGCATGGGATTTTTTTCAATTCCGATCAGAGAAAGGAATACTGCCAGCTTTATGTTTTTCTCATCCCTTAAATATTCAAGGAATGGCAGCATTTCATCGGGGTCTCCCATCTGCGGCGGCCGCATAAGAAACACCCTGTCTATATCTTCCAGGGCCGCCTGAAAGCTGTCCGGCTTTGAAAAATCAAGATATCTGCACTCTGCTTTGCCTGTTATACTGTCCTTCAGTTTTTTCGGCCGGGTTCCCGCCGCAGCCGCCGGCTGTCCGGCCTGCAGCAGATATTCCAACACAAACCCGCCCACATTGCCGGACGCTCCTGTCACTAAAATCTTTCCCATGTTATCCTACTCCCTTTCCAGAATCTGGTTTGCCTCCCGCAAAAGCCCGATGAATGTTGTAAAATCTTCCTCTCCCATGCCCTTTTGCAGCAATGTCATATTCCTCAGATATTCCTCATGGGTTTCTTTTACCAATTTTATTGCTTTTTCCCCAGGCACTAAAAGGTATTTCCTTTTATCCTCCGTTGACGGCACTTTTCTGATATATTCCATCTTGCACAGCTTTTTCACCATCGCTGCCACCATAGGCTTACTGACCTTAAAAAACTCAGCCGCCATGACCGGAGTCACCTCATGCTCACTTTCCACAATAAATATCAGAAGCCCCATTTCACTGGGACGAATAGGAAGTTCCCGTTTCATATTCATATTTAAGCGGCAAAAAAGAGAGATTTCCCAGGCGTTCTTTTCTTCTTCATTCATCTGATTTCCCTGAACCTTGTTTTTCTTTTCATTATAGTTAATCAGATTAACTATGTCAAGAAATTTTTCTGTCCATATTTTATCTGAACAGATACCGATTCCCTGTCCTCTGTATTAGGGAGTAATCTCATTCACTTACATAAATACTTATATCTTTCGTATCATTCACACTTACAACAGGAAATCCCGTACCAGATTCAAACCTGTTCTGTTTAAGTATGTTCTGCTGATCATTTATTGTACCGCCTTGGATCATGTTTAAATCCATTCTTACATTATCCGGCAATTTATCTAAATAGACAGAGACCCCTCGAAACGCATTTGCCTCGGAACCCTCCAGTGTGATATTGTGGTACAATCGATCAGCCTCTAAGTCAAGGACCACAACTGATTTTTCTGCGTGTACTAACACATCTGAACTGATTGTTTCAAAATAAATATGACCAAATTCCCCTGTTGTTTCAACTTTTTCAAATTCTTTCTGAGGTATGTAAATGACGAAAGAGCCGAGAACATTATCGTCGTCCTCCGAACTTTCCATTAAAATATTAATATCAAGTGTATGGTCCTTCTTCTCATAACGGACTTCATACTTATGATCTTTATTTAAATCTGCATTATCAAATTCAAAATATTTATTTCCCCCTTGCTTTACGACAATGGATCTGGCATTCCCTTTGAGATTAACATGGCTGATGTCTTCAGCCGCAATAGTATCATATACTTTTTTCTCTTCTTCTTTACCCGTAACATCCAGAGTATTTTTCCCGCTGTTACAGGCAGTAAATAAAGATACACAAAATACACTTATACATAAGAAACTTATTGCTTTTATCTTTCCCATCATATCTCCCTATGGTTTCTGTTCACATTCATTGTACTATACACACATCTGTACGTGTTTCTCTCCGGCATGTTAAAAACAGAGGAGGATACACTGCCTTTTCCCTGCATCCTCCACATAACTTCACTCACTCTTTTGCAGAAACATAGTTGGGATTCTCTTTAAATGCCTGCACCAGTTCCTGCCCTGGTTCCTCTTTAAACACTTTTTTCCATGATTTCAACAGATTATCAGGTGTAACACTGATCGGCTCAATTCCGATAAATGACGGAACTTTTTCATTTAACACAGATTTTGCAGCCGCCAAAGCAATTGCCTGTCCCTGCTCATACGGGCACTGTGCACTAAGCACCTTGATCATACCGCCCTTTGCCATATTCATAGCATCCGCATAATCCAGGTCGCTGGTGACGATGGCGACATCAGTCCGCCCCATTTCTGTCAGCGCGGCAATGGCCTCCATCGCAGGGCCGTCCCAGGAAATATACAGAGCTTCTATTTCCGGATATCGTTTGATCAAATCCTTTGTCTTTTTATAAACCTCATCCTCTTTTTCAAACCTGATCTCTTCACATAAATGCAGCACCGGATATTCCTCGCTTATGACCTGTTTTGCCGCATTATCCCTTTGTATGGTCGCGTAGAAGTCAGCTCCATGGACGATCAACCCATAGTTTTTCATATTATGCTGATACATATATTCCCCAAGGCCATGTCCCATATTCTGTCCATGAGAATGTTCATTAATAGAAACGCAGGTAACATAATCCTCCGGCCGCAGTCCATCCGGTACATTAGTTATTAAGATCAATTTTATCCCGCTGTCCGCAATTTTCCTAAAGGCATCTGCGGTCAGTTTATTATCGGTGGGAATAGCGATCAGAATATCCGGTTCCAGCATCCTCAAACTGTCCAGTTGTCTGCACTGCAGCTGAGGATCAAAGTGGGCGTCTGTGATCGCAATGATAGAGATACCCAGATTGTCAAAAATATCTCGTATTCCCTTTTGATGCAGCTCCATCCATGCCTTTCCCGCATAATGGAAGGAGATAGCTGCCGTCAGCTTTTTATACCTGATATTCTGTATTTCAGCTTCCGAGAGTACAAGTTCACTCATAGAAGACGCCTTTTCTCCGAACGGGCCTCTGCCAATACCGCAGGTTGAGGAGCGCACCACCAGCTTTGTCTGCAGCATAACGGTCCGATAGACATTTTTGTAGGCGGGCACATTGGCATACTCTTTGTTTGCAATCCTTTGCAGCAAGGTCTCAACTGTCAGTTTTACATACTGTTCCGTATCCTGTTCCACTGTTGTAAGGGCCGGTGTATGCAGAGGCGCCCAGTCAAAGGAACCGAAGCATACCACGGATATGTCTGTGGGACAGGTGATATTGTGGGCATCTATATATTTCAGAAAAGGTATTACCACCGCGTAATTGGCAACGATCAGGGCTGTGGGCATTTGTTCACCGCTCAAAAGCTCATCCAAAGCCTCGAAAATATCCTGCTCCTTTTGTAAATGGGGATAGATATATTCGGACAGTTCCGGTATATGATACTCCCGCAGCGCTTTTTTGAAGCCTTCCAGCCGTTTCGGCGAACGCTCCCTGCTTCTCCCCAGAAATCCGATCCGTTCATGGCCCTTGTTGATCAAATGCTTTGTGGCTTTATAGGCCCCATCCAAGGTGTCTGTACAAATTGTGTCTGCCATAAAATTCCTGACTTCTCTGCCCAGAACTATAACAGGGACCTTGACATCCAAAAGGACACGCTGTATAAGAATATCCTTTTCATCCGGAAAGACAATAATCCCGGTTGCCATATTCCCAGCCAGCAAAACATCAAAAAAGCTTTTCATGCCGGAAATATCCGAATTACATTCTATTGTGATCAAAGAATACCCCGTATCTCTTAACCCTTCATCAATCTGCTGCTCTACTCTGCGCTGAAAGCTGCTTTTCTTATCAGCGATCAGCATAAGGATATATTTCTCTTTTATTTCCGGCATGTGCGGCAACGTTTTCTTTAGAACAAAATTAGGCGGAGTATCCAGTTCCCGTATTGCTTTCTCCACCTTTTCAACTTTCTCAGGACTGACATAACGTGTTTTGTTGACTACATGGGAAACCGTAGATGTTGAAACACCTGCCATTTTTGCAATGTCATTAATTGTGGCCATATTATCATTCTCCCACCTGTTTATAGTATACGGCTGCAATCCGAAAAAACACCTCACGGGACAGCAGCCGTGTGTAGTTACAGTATATTACTACTATACAGTTACCCAAAAGAAAAGTCAATTTGTTGCGCAAATTCGGGAATATTTTCGTAACAAAAGAAACAGGAACCGCAAACGGTTCCTGCTCTGTCTTTTTAATCTTCAACTTTCATCCATGCTTTATTCTGCGCTGATCTCATAACAGCATCGCAGACTCTCTCCACGCGGTATCCCACCTCAAAATTGGTACTGGGCTGATACCCCTCTGTGACCGCCTTTATAAACTCGTACATCTCTATGGTTTTCAGTTCGCCGTAACCGATATTCATACCGGGGATATTCCAGGTTACTTCTCCGTGGAAATGCGCCGGTCCCGTATAAATTGTCTTGAATCCTCTTCTGTCATCCGGATCATCCGCAAAGCATACCTGCAATTCGTTCAGTCTTTCATAATTGAATGCAATGCTGCCCTTTGTTCCGTGCAGCTCCATGGTGATAAAGTTATTTCTGCCCCACGCATTACGGGTTGCTTCAATGCTGCCGACAGCTCCGTTTTTAAACTTTACCAGGAAGGAATCTTCATCATCCACGTCCACTTCTTTTCTGGGGGCATCTGCGCCCAGCTTTACAGTGCCAAGCAGGTCCACTCCGCCTTCCTGTACAGGCCTTTCTTTGATATATGTTTTTACCATGGAGACTACTTCCTCAATGTCACCGGCCAGATACTGGGCAATGTCAATAACATGTGATGCAATATCTCCCAGAGTTCCTGCCCCTGCAATATCCTTCCGGAATCTCCATGACAAGGGGGAATCCGGGTCTGCGGACCAGCTCTGCAGATATGTACAACGAATATTCAGAATTTCCCCAACTGCTCCTTCGTCAATAAATTTTTTAGCGAGATCGATCGCAGGAACTCTGCGATACTGATACGCATTCATACTTACAATGCCGTTCTTCGCTGCTTCTTTGGCGGCATCCGCCATTGCCTTTGCATCATCCAGGTTAGATGCGATGGGTTTTTCACAAATAACGTGTTTGCCTGCCTGCAGCGCAGCGATAGCGATGGGCGCATGGACGTTGTTTGGTGTACAAATGCTTACAACATCAATTTCAGGATCATTGATAATATCATGCCAATCTGTGCAGCTCGCCTGGAATCCAAACCTGTCCTTTGCTTCTTCCGCGATAGACGGCTCAATATCACAGACTGTTTTTAATACAGGTACTGCCGGGGCGGGCCAGAAAAATTTCGGCATATTAGAATACGCCACCACATGTGCCTTTCCCATAAAACCTGCTCCTACTAATCCTACATTTAATTTTTTCATGATCGAATCCTCCTTAAAATATTTTTTAATTGTTCTTTTTTCTTCGGCTGAGATTGCTGATGGCAACCGCCAGGATTATAATTCCGCCTTTGATCATTGTCTGCTGCGCAGAACTAAGATTTGCAAGGATGACCGCGTTATTCATCATCCCCATAAGCACGGAGCCAAACAGCGCTCCGATCACGGAACCGGTGCCGCCCGACATTGCAGTTCCTCCCAATACGACCGCAGCGATAACAGACATTTCATCGCCGTCGCCGTAGGAATATCTTCCCGCCTGCATACGTGCCGCATACATGATCCCCGCAAACGCCGCAAATGCGCCTGACATGGTAAAAGCAATGATCTTCACTCTGTCTGTTTTAATACCACTGTAGACCGCAGAATTCTCATTTCCGCCTGTGGCGAGAACATGTCTGCCAAATGCGCTTTTGTTAAAGATCAGAATTCCGATAATATAAAACAGGATAGTCCACAAAACCAGCACCGGAATCCCCGCAACGCTCCCGATCCCGAAAATATTGCAAAAAGTTTTATTTCCAATGGGAACCGCGGCGGTATTGGTGATCCACATGGCAGCACCTCTTACGATCTCCATGATACCAAGGGTGGCCAGAAAAGCCGGAAGCTTCAGCTTTGTAACCAGCAGCCCATTTATACAGCCAATGACCACGCCAAATCCCAAGCCCGTCACCAGTGCCAGCAGAATACTGTTTGTAGCCTGCAGGACAAGAGAAACCAGCATTGCCGTCATGGCGGTTACTGCGCCCACCGTCAAGTCGATCTGCCCCGCTGCCATGACAAAAACGCCGGCAACCGCCATAACGGATATCATTGCTGTCTGCCTCAGAATATTGATCAGGTTCCTGGGCTGCAAAAAGCCTTTATTCCCCAGGATCAATGCAAACAGTATGAACACAGCGGTGAAAATAATATAAACCATATACTTATCCCACTGTATATTCTTTTTATTTTTGCTGGATTGCATATTGTAATTCCTCCTCTGAATCTATTTTGCTCCTATCCATCTCTCCGGTGATCCTTCCATCATATATGGTGATGATCCTGTCACATACTGCCATAAGCTCCGCCAGTTCCGATGAGACAAACAAAACACCCTTTCCTTCCTCCGCATAATCCCTCATCAGCGCGATGATCTCTGCTTTCGCACCTACATCAACGCCTGCAGTGGGTTCATCCAGCATCATGACTTCCGGCTGCATATTCATCCACTTGGCAAGGACTACCTTTTGCTGGTTGCCTCCGGACAGCAGATTGATCCTCTTATGAATATCATCTGTCACTATATTGAGCTTCCGGACATTATCTTCCACCATCTCATCAGCCATTTTTTCGTCAACAAATACTCCGTGTTTTCTCAGCCTTGCCACCTTCGGCAAAATGGCGTTTTCTTTTACAGAGTGGATCAGAACAAGCCCCTTTTTCCTTCTGTCCTCTGGAATCAGTGCAAAACCGTTCTTAACAGCCTCTGTGGGGTTTCCTATCTTCATCGTTTTGCCGTTCAGCTTTACGACTCCCCCTTCCTGTTTCCTGATCCCAAACAAAGTCTCCAAAATCTCTGTCCTTCCGCTTCCCATCAAACCGGCAAATCCCAGAATCTCTCCTTTTTTCAAACTGAAAGAAATGTCTGATATCCTGTCGTTTATTTTGAGATGCTCTACACTCAGCAGATCAGGGCCGTCCTTGTCATATGTTCTGGGAATCCAGTCAAATTTTTTCCCTGTATTCTCCCCCATCATATGAGCAATGATCTCATCCATAGTGATGTCTGAGATCCGGCTGGTATGTACAATTTTACCGTCCCGCAATATTGATATACTGTCCGCGATCTCCATGATCTCACTCATACGGTGGGAAATGTAGATCATGGAAACCCCTTTATTTTGCAGGTCCTTCATCATCTTAAAAAGCTGTGTGGTCTCTGCATCTGATAAGGACGCTGTAGGCTCATCCAGCACCAGGATCTTGGCCTCTTTTTCCATAGCCTTTGCAATCTCGACCATCTGGCTTAAACCCACGCTCAGATTACCAACCATCTCCTTTGGGTTCACTTCGATCCCCAATTCTTCCAGAACCTCACAGGAGCGTCTTGTCATATCTGAAGTTTTACGGATTCCCTTTTCAACGATCTCCGCTCCCAGAAAGATGTTCTCCTCCACTGTCATACTCTGAATGAGAGATAATTCCTGAAATATCATTCCGATTCCGTTCTTTTTCGCATCGTGGGTGTCCTGTATGGATACTTCCTGTCCATTGACCAAAATCTTCCCGGCATCCTTGGTGTAAACACCTGTCATAATTTTCATCAGTGTAGATTTTCCGGCTCCATTCCCGCCAACCAGAGCATGAACTTCCCCCTTCTTCAAGGAAAAATCAACGCCTTTGAGCACCGGTACTCCAAAAGATTTTTCAATCCCCTGCATTTGCAGCACATATGGGTTCATTTTCTCCCTCCTTATCTGCCTGCTGCTTCCTGCAGCCAGTCCGGCGCCTCAACATGGTAGACATCTTTATACGCTTCCAGGATATTGGATCCATCTACTTTTTTTGCCGCAACCGCAACATATGCCGGTGCCTCTTTTCCCAGCAGAGAATATGCCGCCAGTGTCGCCTCCGCAACACCCTGGTCATACGGAAGCTGTGCACCCAGTCCCACAACATTGCCTTCTGCAATTTCTTTGGCGATATTATTCCCCAAGTCAATGGTCGTAAGCTTCACATCATCTCCGGTCAATCCCGCTGCCTTTACAGAGGAGAGTACCCCCTCCATGGGAACATCCCAGCTCGCATAGATCCCATTGATCATAGGGTACTGTGTTAAAATGGCATCTCCCTGCTCGGAACATCCATTTTCATCTGTAAATCCCTGTTCTGTCACGATCTCAATATCCGGATATTTTGCTGCCATTGTCTCTTTAAAACCCTGGTCTCTCTGATTTGTCACAAAAAAGTCCGCATCATAATAGACCATTCCGATCTGTCCTTTTCCGCCAAGAGCTTCGCCCATTAATTCAGCGGCAACGCAGCCGTTTCCATAGTTATCTGCAGATACACAGCTCACATAATCTTTTCCCGCTGTCATCTCTGACGGAACATTGTCCATAAATACCAGCTTGATCCCTTCATCTGCCGCTTTCTTGAACGCGTCGGCAGTAGCTGTGGCGTCTGTCGGAATACTGATGATGACATCCGGATCTTTTGCCATGATAGTTTCTATGTCTGATACCTGCTGCTCTGCCGAAAAATTTGCGTCCGTGGTGGCAACAATTTCTATCCCTAGGTCTTTAAATGTAGCCTTTAGCCCTTCCAACTGGGAGGTTGCCCAGTCATTTCCCCCATAATGAAGTGAGATCGCCGCTTTGTATCCGCCATCGCGGATCTGCTGCTTCTCTTCCTCTGTCAACGTAATGTCAGATGCCGGCGCAGCCGCTTCTCCGTTCGGACCTGTTGACAAGATTTTACTACCGTCTCCGGCCTGAACAGCCTTATCCCCGGCATCTGTCTCTTTTTCTGTATCTGCATCCGCTGTTGTACCGTTCTGGGTCTTTGCTGCCGTATCTGAACTATCTGCAGAATTTCCGGAATTTCCGCAGCCTGCCATCATTGTCCCGATCATTCCTATAGCCAATACCACACTTACCAATTTTCTTTTCATACTCTACCTGCCCTTTCTTTTTTTAAACAAGTTTACCTTTAAGATACTCATAAGAAGTCCTGCACGCGGAAACCGGATCACCGGCATATCCATCTACTTCCACAAGATAATCCCCGCTGTAATTTTTCTGTTTCAGGAAATCAAGAACCCCGTCAATATCAATACTTCCGGTACCAAGAGGAGCAAACCCATTTTTATCCAGATCTTTTAAATGTACAAAGGAGATCCTGTCATAATATTTCTTTACGATTTCCAGGGGATCTCCTCCGCCCGCTGCAAGGTGCGCTAAATCAGGACAGATATCAATAGATGTTCTGGCAAACAATTTATCAATCTGTTCCGGCGCCTCTGCCATGGAGCCGAGATGGGGATGATAGCTTGCTTTCAGTCCGTATTCCCCAAACACCTGAGCAGCCATATCCAGCCCTTTTCCCAGCAGTGTGTAATCTTCCTCCCGAATCCCTTTTCCTCTGATCGCTCCTCCGCAGATGCCTATATATGTAACGCCTACTTCCTTTGCCGCCTTGGCAACCGTTTCCATATGGTACATTTCATCTTCCAGAGCATCCTGATATATAAAGTTTGCTCCCACACAGACGCTCATCATTTCTGCCGAATACCTTTGCAACATGTCTTTCAGCACCGAAAGGTCATCACAATATTTTGTAAGGTTGCCTTCCAGGACTTCAATGCTTCTGAAGCCTACCTCTGTTATGCTTTTCAGAATCTCCTCATCATTACCCATAGTCAGATACCGGATATCTTTAACACTTGTCACACCGGCGCCATCCCCTACAAGGGGACCGAAACCGTTTGTCATATAACCAACTCTCATGTACTATACCTCCATTTTTGTGCTTTTTATTAAATTTGCGCAAATTTTCTTGATGCAGCAATCATACCTCGTTTGGTTTTATTCGTCAATATCTTTTTTAAATCCTTCTATATTTTGGCATATTTCCACAATCATGTACACTTCTTATTGTCACTTTTCACACATTGACTTTTTCTCCCCTCCCCCTCATAATAGGTTATATAAAAATTTGCGCAAATCATTTTTGCTATTGTTACATACTTCTTGCAGCGCACAAGCGCTGTGTCATTCTTGCAGAAAGGAATCTATTTATGAAACTTGGATTTATCAGTTCAATACTTGAATCCTCTTCCTTTGAAGAGGTCATTGACACCGCCTCAGAACTTGGTTATGAGTGTGTTGAAGCAGCCTGTTGGCCAAAAGAAAAAGCAGCCAGACGTTATGCGGGAATCACACATATTGATATTGAAGCACTTACCGAAAGCAGGATTGCTTCTATTAAACAATACTGCCTTTTAAAAAATGTTGCCATATCCGCACTGGCCTATTATCCCAACACCATTTCCGATGATCTTACCCAGCGCCAAAAGGCAGTGGAGCATTTAAAGGCTATGATCATCGCTGCTCCAAAATTAAATGTCAGTACCATCACTACCTTTATCGGCCGTGTCCAGAATCTGACCATAGAGGAGAATCTGACCATCTTTAAAGAGGTGTGGACACCTATTATCAGACTTGCAGAACAGTATAACGTAAAAATAGCTATCGAGAACTGCCCCATGCTTTTCGGCCCCGAGCAGTGGCCAGGCGGACAGAACCTTATGACCACCCCTGTGATCTGGCGTAAGGCCTTTGATCTGATCCCAAGTGATCATTTCGGTTTAAACTATGACCCCTCCCACTTTGTCTGGCAGCAGATGGATTACATCAAGCCCTTATACGAGTTCAAAGAAAAAATCTTCCATGTACACTATAAAGACATAAAGGTTTACCGGGATAAACTGGAGGATGTGGGAACTATGGCTTACCCCTTAGACTATATGTCACCAAAACTCCCGGGACTCGGGGACGTAAACTGGGGAAAATATGTATCCGCATTGACCGATATCGGCTACAACGGTTATAGCTGTATTGAAATAGAAGATAAAGCCTTTGAGAGCTCTTCCGAACGGATACTGGATGCTCTCCGGCTTTCCAACCGCTATATGAGACAATTTGTTATTTGAAAGGAGAAAGTATATCTATGAAACCAGAGAAAATAAATATAGGACTTATCGGAGCCGGTTTTATGGCCAAGGCACACTCTATCGCATACGCCGGTATGCCCATGTTTTTTTGGCCGGCTCCCGCAATCCCCGTTAAAAAAATGATCGTAGATATGAATGAGTCCGTTGCCAGAGATGCCAAAGAAAAATTGGCTTTCGAGGCTTATTCCACAGATTGGCATGATATCATAAATGATCCGGAAATTTCTGTTGTAGATATCTGCACACCTAATAATGTACACGCTGAAATTGCGATTGCCGCAGCAAAAGCAGGAAAACACATTATCTGTGAAAAGCCTCTTGCATTGACCTACGATGAGGCAAAAGAAATGTATCTGACCGCAAAAAAGAACCATGTAAAAACCATGGTGGCATTTAACTACCGGAAAACACCCGCGGTACAGCTTGCCAAAAAATTTATTGACGAAGGTGCCATCGGCGAAATCCTTGACTTTCGCGGTACCTATCTTCAGGACTGGTCTGCCGATCCCGATTCTCCTCTGTCCTGGCGCTTTCAAAAAGATATATGCGGAAGCGGCGCCCTGGGCGATATCGGAACCCACGTGGTAGACATGCTCCGCTTTCTTGTAGGAGATTTTAAAAGGGTCAACGCCCGGACAGCAACTTACATCAAAGAAAGACCGCTGCAGACCGGTATGTCTGACAGCCTGGGCAACGCGCGTGTGGAACAGAATACTCCTAAAAAAGCGGTGGACGTGGATGATCAGTGCATATTTATGGTGGAATGCACAAACGGCGCTTTTGGAAGCATCGAAGCTACCAGAAACGCCTGGGGAAGAAATAACTATATCACTTTTGAGATCCACGGGACAGAGGGGTCCATTTTCTTTAACTACGAACGCCGTGATGAGCTTCAGGTCTGCTTTGCCGGCGATGCTGCAGACAGACGGGGATTCCGCACGGTATACACAGGTCCAAACCATCCTTATGGAAGCGGATTGTGGCCCATCCCCGCCCTGGGCATCGGGTACACTGAAACAAAGATCATTGAATGTTATGATTTCTTCCGCTCTTTACAGGAGGATACAGAACCCGTTCCCAATTTCCGTGACGGGTATGCTGTTGAATTGATCTCTGATGCCATTTTAAAATCGGCCCAGTCACATGAATGGACTGATGTAAAAGATTTATGTGCGGACAGTGATCCGTGTTAAAAGGATAAATATATGCCCCTGCATTGACGTTTACCATAAAAACGTCAATGCAGGGGCATTCACCTCATCACTGCTGCATAATATAAAGTCTTTATACAAGCGGCCTTTTTGCTATGCCGCGGCTGCTGAGAGCCGCCGGCAGTTTTATTCTTTACTGTTGCCTTTCAGGTTCCCCTCTTCATCCACATCCTCTTTTGTGATCCTGGGTATTTTTACTACTACCAGAGTACCCTGGCCCTCCTTACTGTAAATGGAAACCGCATGATCCAATCCAAAATACAGTTTGATACGCATTTCTACACTGTTCAGTCCGATCCCCGTACTTCGGCGGTTCTTTTCCGCTCCGCCCTTTTCATACTTTCTTCCGCTGTGTATCTGGGTCCGTACTTCCTCCAGGCGTTTTTTGTCCATTCCCTTTCCGTTATCCAATACCTTTATTGTTACCCAGCCGCCCTTTTCCCTGATGGTCATACGGATCACCATGAGACGGTCCAGTCCGTCCATTCCATACAGAAAGGAATTTTCCACAATGGGCTGCAGAAGGATTTTCAGGGAATATAATTCATGGATCTGAGCCATATCGGTCCGCAGATCAAATTCCGCTCCATCCCCGTAACGGCTCTGCTGGATCTTCACATAGGCCATCAGATGCTCAATCTCATGTTCCATGGGCACAATGACCTGTCCGCCGCTGATGGAGAGCCGGTACATTCTCCCCAGAGACGCAGCCATCCTTCCAATATCCGGCCGCCCCGCCTCACTGGACTTCCACACGATATTTTCCAGCGTATTATAAAGGAAATGGGGATTGATCTGGCTCATAAGTACCTCCAGCTCCAGCTCTTTTTTCTTTCTGTCTGCCTTCAGTCCCTCAATTATGTGGGTATTGATACGCCTCAGCATGGAATTGTAATATACCATCATGTCATTGATCTCATTTCTCCGGGTATAATCCTTTACTTCCACATAGGCGTCCAGATTGCCTCCGTATACCTCCCGCATGGAATTGTTCAGCTTTCCGATTGGTTCCATGAAGCTCTTGTACAGCCAGAGCATCATAAGGCCGCTGATCCCCATACACACCAGCAGGATGATAAAGAATTTCAGATACAGGGAATCCATATTCTTCATAACCTCACCGGCCGGAACGATCATCACGGTCACCCAGTCATTGACTGTGGACTGCTCAACACTGACAAGCTTGTTCTCCCCATCCCTTTTGATCTCAAATGTCTCGTCGCTTCTGCTGCTTAAAATATCCTTCAGGTATCCGGGTACCGTACAGGATTCCAGGCTTTTCTCATCGCTGGTGGATATCAATTCCCCGCTGCCGTTCACAATATAGATCTCCCCGTGCAGTGAGTCCGCCTTCTCCCGATAAAGATTATAGAATACCGATTCCTCCAGGGCAAAGATCTGTGCGTATTCATACTGGTTATGTTTCCAGGAATAAACTCTTCTGGAACAGAAGACCGCCATTTTTTTATGAATATCCTCCGGTACAGCGGACGTCAGAAAATTTTCCTGTACCGGATACCAGATCAGACGCATAAGGGACTGTTGGGAGTTTACATCCATTTTTTCCAACCTCTCCCTGACCTGGGGCGTGTCGTTATTGGGGTCCTGGAAATTCAAAAGAACCCCTTTATTGGTATACACCGCACTGATTTTTTCCCTGCGGTTCAGCCAGTCAATGGTCTGAATAACCTGCTGATGTATTCTGACGATGTCGCTCTTTTTATAGTCCTGGCTCTTCCGGCTGTAGTCCTTCTCCGCATAGGCATTCAGTTTCTCATTCCCGGCATAAGCATCAGACATAGAAGAGACCTCTTCCAGCTTCTCATCTACATTTCTGGAGATTTCCCTCAGGTCATGATGGGAGGTGCGTATGTATTCCTCCTTGAGCGCGGATCTTGTCTGCCAGAACAGGATCGTCACCACGATCAGCACCGGTATCAGCGTCAAGATCATGCCAAGAAACATCTTGCGCTTAAGTGCTCCCCCGTTTTTTTTATGCTGTCTCATATGTCCTCACCTTTCGGATAATATCCCCCGGTATTTTCAGCAATGCGGCGGTATTCGTTAGGGCTTATGCCGTATTTTTTCTTAAACACCTTAATATAATTGGATACATCTGCCCAGCCCAGGGCATCCGATATCTCATATATTTTCAGCGCAGGATCCTTTAAAAGCTCCCTGCTTCTCTCCAGGCGCTTCTTGGTCACATAGTCGCTGAAATTACATTCAAATTCATTCTTGAATATTTTTGATATGTATGCCGTATTCTTGTGTACTTTCCCTGCCACATATTCCAGGGAAATCCTGTTGGAGTCAAATTCAGAATCCACGATCTCCCGAATGGCTGCCGCCAGACCGCTTCGCTTCTTGGTCTCACCTTTCATGGCTTTGCATTCCTCGGATGCATTTACCAGAATTCCATAGATGAAATCCCTCTTATCTTCCAGATTATCCCTGGTATAGATGTCGGAATACGTACACTCTAAGCGCTTCATCACCTTTTCCATCTGAACGCTGCAGCGCAGCAGTTTTCTGGAAATATTGAACATCAGCTCCAGGGACAGGCGATTGATATAATCGTAATCAGAAATGACTCTGTTTTGGAAGGCAGAGAATGTATTGTCAAGCTCCTCCAAAATCTTTTCCCGGTTCTGCTCCAGCATGTATTCCATGATCTTATCTGCATTGAAGGAAATGGTATAGTAATTGAAATCCGCCTCCCGCATCTCCTCATAATACAGGATCTGCTGTTTTTCCCTGTTGAAGATCCGCTGGCTTGCGCAGCACTTGGCCTGCTGGTAGCACTGGGGAAGCATCTGGTAATCCAGATAAAAGCTGCTGATCCCCACAGACACGCTGATATCTGTGTGTGCCTTTACATGTCGGATCATCCTTCCGGCATAATCCCTGAGCGTCTCTTCCTCCTGTTCCCCGGGAAGCATGAGGATTCCCGTGATCCGCTCCTCATAATTCAGGAAAAATTTCCCTGAGATATGTTCTCTCACCCGGATTTCCTCCAGGGAGTCCACAACACTGATACCCATATGGTAATTTTTCTTCTTGTCTTCCCGCTTCATACCGTCTATGTGGAAAAACATCACTCCAAAGCTTCCCTCTTCTTCCCCATAGAATTCCTGTTCCATCTCCTCCTCATTATAACCGTAGCCCTTTAAAAGGGCATTGAATTTCTTTTCCTCCCTGAGCGTTATACCCTCCTCATATGAACGTTTCCGCTCCCTGTCCTCATCCAGTTTTTCTTTCATTCTCTTAAATACAAGCTGGAACTCATCAATGTCCGTAGGCTTTAAAAGGTACTCACACACCCCGTTCTTAATGGCTGTCTGCAGATACTCAAAATCATTGTAACCACTCAGGATCAAGATCCTGATATCCGGGTGATCGCGGTTCAGATGCTGCATAAGCTCCAGACCGTCCATGATCGGCATACGAATGTCCGAAAGCACAACGTCCGGAATCTCCCTGGCAATAGCCTCCAGTGCTTCCGCTCCATTACCCAGCACACCGCTTATTTCAAATCCCCATTCTTCCCAGGGAAGACTGTTGGCAATTCCGTTTGCGATCGCCTTTTCATCCTCCACAATCATCAGCTTATACATATTTCTTCTCCATTCTCCTTGTTCTCAGGTTCCGAAACTGCAGCCAAATAGTGAAAGAGTCCCTTAATGCTTCGCAACCGTGAGGGTACTGAACAGTTATGTTTCTTCCATTATATAGAAATCTGTCCTTTACGTAAATACTTTAAAACGAAAGGATTTCTGTCCCCGAATCTGGTTCCAGTTCCAGGATTTTAGCCCCTCCGGGGTACTCCAGGCAAATCCTCTGCCTTTTTCCGGAATGCACATACAGGCTTTTCAATCTTCCGTTTTCCCAGGAATAATCCAGGCACAGCCTTCCCCTCAGTCTCTGTCCCCGCACATTTCCGGTCTTCCAGGATTGGGGAACTGCTCTTAAAATCTCCACAGTATCTCCCCTTCGCTCTGCCAGCGCCTGCAGAACGGCTGCTGCCATACCAAAATTGCCGTCTATCTGGAAAGGCGGATGTCTGTCCCAGAGATTCTCCGCGACACTGCAGGAAAAAAACAGCCTGAGCTGTTCATCCAGCTTTTCTGCCTCTTTCAGCTTTGCGTAAAAGCACTGGATCCATGCCCGGCTCCAGCCGGTATGGCCTCCCCCGTGTTTCAGACGGTATTCCAGTGTCTTTTTTGCCCCCTTCCAAAGCTCCGGTGTGTCTTCAGAAATTTCCCTACCCGGATAAAGGCCGTACAGGTGGGAAATATGACGGTGCCCCTTCTCCACCTCCGCATATTCCTCCTGCCATTCCAGGATACGGCCGTCAGAACCGGTACGGGTATGGGGAAGGTGGCTTAAGATCTCTTCTGCCATCTGCCGCAGAGCTTCACACTCTTTTTCATCTGCTGTCCCCGGCCCTCCATATATCCAGCAGCCTTCCAGACAGTTTTCTGACAGTTCCCGGATGATCTGGTGGTCCATAACCGGCCCCATGACAACGGAGGTCTCCTGGCCGTCAAAAAAGCGGCAGGTATTCTCCGGAGAAACCGAAGGGCCGCTGACCCAGCTTCCGTCAGGCTTTCGGCAGAGATAGCCGTAGAAAAAACGCACACACTCCCCGAGTACAGGCAGTATCCGATTCCGCATCTCGTCCGGGTTTTCCTCATACTTTCCGTGGTCATAGAGCTGATTTGCCAGCCACGCGCCGCCCACCGGCCACAGAGCCGCAGGGATCCACCTCCCTGTAATATCCGTATCGCCCCAGAGGTTTGTGTTATGATGAGCAACAAAACCCTCACAGCCGTACACCCGCCGGGCAGTTTCCTTTCCTTTAGGCAGCATTCTCCATATCAAATCTTCAAGGGGCCGAAAGCATGCCCCAAGTCCCGCTCCGTCTGCCATCCAGTAGTTCATCTGCAGATTGATATTTATGGTGTAAGCACTCTCCCAGGGAGGTGTAAAGCTTCCATTCCATATTCCCTGGAGATTAGCGGGCAGCGCACAGGAATAAGAACTGCTGATGAGCAGATAGCGGGCATAGGCAAACATCAGCTCTGTAAGGTACGCACGAACCTCCGGCTCCTCTGCCCTGCGCAGAAGTTCATCTGCCGGACAGCGTTCAAGGTCTTCTCTGTCCTTCTCCCCGCTGCCGTTTATCTTAACCTCCATGCTGCCGTACAGCGCTTTATAATCTTTTCTGTGTACCTGTTCCATCCTTTTGTATCCGGCTGACTTTGCCTCCAGCAGCAGTCTTTCACAGTCTGCGGCGGGATTTCCGCCCTCATAGTCCGTGCGGACACAGAAGAACAGCTCCGCATAAGTTCCTCCCTCCACGATCAGATAACCGCCTTCTGTCTTTACCCTTCCATCCGTGTCCCCTGCCGCACATCCCACACAGTAAAAAACACCGTCTCCGCTCTGCCCCTTGAGATATACTGCCCCCTCCTTCCAGTACCCCTCCTCCTCAAAAGGCCTGCGATGCAGACCCAGCGCAAATGCCTGCTCTGCTCCCCCTGTCTCGATCCGCAAAACACTTACCTGATATCTCACAGAGGAAAACAGTTCTCTTCTGTGCAGGCTCCCTCCCTGCCCAAATTCAACAAAGGCTTTTCCTTCTTCCAGATCCAGCCCGCGGCGGTATGCTTTTGGGCTGTGCGCCGGATTCTCTGTCTTATGCTTCCGCTCTTTTGGTGAAAACTCTATTTTTACCTCTGCGGCGGGATGGTAGGGATTGGTATACCTGGGGTATCCGGTAAACCATCTGCCGCAGAGCTGCTGGGCTTTCAAAACCTCCCCGTTCTCAAGCAGACTCCGGATCTCTGACAGCTTTTCCGGTCCTGCGTCTACCGTCCGCTTCCGCTGTCCGCCATACCATAGACTCTCTTCATTGAGCAGGATCTGCTCCGTTTCGGTCCCGCCGAAAAGTACGGCACCCTGCCGTCCATTCCCCACCGGTATCCCGGTCTCCCATCCGTCTGCCGGATGCTCCAAATAAAAACCTGATCTCATGCCATTTCCCCTGCCTATCCTGCCAGTTCAGAGAACACGGGGGTCTCCTCTTCCAGTTCTATTTCCACACAATAGTTTTTCCTGTTCCACATACGCTTTGGAAGGAATACCACAATGGTATGGATTCCCTCACAGTTTATGGTGTTCTCCGCTTCCAGCACTTCCCCGTCACCCAGGATCACGGCACGCACAGCCCGGTTATCCACATTCGGAAGTTCTATGCGGTCACGGCTTTTCATCATATGTACATACAGCCTGTGCTCCTTCCAGGTCAGCTCCGCCCAGTCAAGCTCATATGGATAATAAGGCATACGCTTTGTGCCGAAAATGCCCTCCTTATTCTCCGTCACATACGCTCCCACCTGATCCAATACCTTTAAACTGCCCATTGGCACGTTTCCGGCTCCGTCAGGGCCGATGTTCAGCAGATAGTTTCCCCCGCGGCTCACCACCTTTAACAGAAGGCGGATAACTTCATCCGGATTCTTCCAGTTGTGGTCAGAAGCCTTATAACCCCAGGTGTCATTCAGGGTGGCAGGCAGTTCCCAGTCTCCTTCATAGGGCAGCCTGGGAAGAAAATTATCGCTGGTGGTCATGTACTCACCCAGACCGTTTCCGATCCTGCCGCTGACGATACACTCCGGCTGTATGGATTTTACCAGGTCGTACAGCTCACGGCTCTGCTCCTTTGTAGTCTCCAGAGGCGTGTCAAACCAAACCAGGGCAATTTTCCCATAATCAGTCAGCAGCTCCCGAAGCTGAGGCTTTACTTTGTTGTCCAGATAATACTGATAATTCTTTTTGCTGTTGTCACGTCCTGCCGTCAGGCCATCCGGATCATGCCAGTCCTGAGCCTGGGAATAATAAAGCCCCAGACGCATATCATATTTCTCACAGGCAAGCTGTAATTCCCTGAGAATATCCCGGCGGCAGGGTGTGGCTTTTACCACATTGTAGCTGCCGGCCTTGGAGTCATACATGGCAAATCCCTCATGGTGCTTGGAAGTGAATACAAGATACTGCATCCCCCAGTCCTTTGCCTTCCTCACAAGGACGTCCGCGTCAAAATCCACGGGATCAAACTGGTCTGCCAATTTTTCATACTCTGCCGCCGGAATCTGCAGGGTATCCATGATCCACTCCGCCACCCCGCGGGCTTCCTTTCCTTTATAGACTCCCCCTAACAGGGAATACAGGCCCCAGTGAACAAACAGGCCGAACTTGGCATCTTTAAACCACTGCTGCCTTGTGTCTTTTCTCATATTCTCCATCCTTTATGATCCTCCAATCTCTGTCAAGACAACTGAATGCCCAAATCTTCCGGGAAATACGCATTGCTGTCAGCATGGCACCCTTTCTCATCCCGGGCCGTTACACGTATATATCCTTCGCTGCCGTCCAGTTTGAATCTGGCACTGCAAAGGCTCTCCCCTGTTTTTGCTGCCCTGCGGTAACATCTGGAGGAATCCGTGATCACATAGATCTTCTGCACCGGGCTTGTCTTGACCACAAGCTCATCCCCTTCCAGATACAGTTCCTTTATCCTGGGTCCTGTAGAGCTGTAAAACCAGCCTTTTTTTAAGGCCTCTGCCACTGCTCCATGACTCAGCTCTTGTGCTTTGACCATGGTAAATCCTCCAAAGGAATCAGAAAACACGTCATCCAGCTCAAAACAGTTGTGGTTGTCATCTGTCGCAAGACACCGGAGACGTTTTCCCTGACGAAGCATTTCATCATACACCTGCGGACAGTAGCCGTACAGTCCGTCATGTTCACACCCGTGGTTATAGATCTCCATGGCGAATATTCCCTCAAGTCCCCTGTAGTCGTCATAATTCTGCAGGGACCAGTAGGGATGGTTATAACATATCAGAAATCCCAGCTCTGCCATCTCTCGGAAATACCGGTTCATATAATCAAAATCACGGTACCTGCGCTCCGGACAGATTCCCTTTTCTTTCTCTTCTCTTTTATAGTCCGGTCTGGTGTCAAACAGGTTTAAATGATAGGTGCGGTCCCCGGAAGCAAGCCTTTCTGAACTGACCTCATTGATATCCACCTCCACAGCCGGAATTGTGATAAATGTTTCATCATCCAGATATTGATGGTTCCGGTAGATCCGATGATCCGTGACCGCAAGGATCTGATAGCCTCTGCTATTGTAGGCTTCCTTAACCTCCTTTGGCGTAAGACGCCCGTCAGATATGGTTGTATGGCTGTGAAGATTTGCCTTATAAAAGCTGCCGTCCCGGGGCAGAAGATAAATTTTTTCCATGCTCTGTACTTCCTCTCCCATTTTTCTATAAAAGAAGGGACGCTCCCAAAATTTCTTTGACAACGTCCCTTCCCCTTATTGCACTGCGTTATTTTGCTGTTGCTTCCTCGATGGCTTTATTTGCTCTTTCCTGAATCTTCTTCATGGTGTCGTCCAGAGACTGCTGTCCCTGTCCGTACAGTGCACCCTCTTCTGTGAAGATGGTGCCGATCACAGTATCCGCAGTACCCATGATTTTTTCACTCACGTAATCTCTATCTGAATCAAACCAGCCTGTCATGATCTCTTCCACAGTGATCCCATCATTTTTGAAGGATGGAACCAGGCTGTCCTCAGCATATTTCCGTGCTTCTTCTGTTGTCAGGACTTTTGCCGGAACTCTTCCGTATCCCAGAGTATATTTGTTTTCACAGATACATTTGATGGCTGCAAAAGCTGCTTCCTTGTTGGATGATGTTGTTGGTATGGCATAGCAGCTTGTGATCGACAGAGAAGATGGCTTCTGTCCTTCCGGATACGGCATGGGAAGGATACCTGCCTGCCAGTCGCGGGGATATTTTTCCTGGTCGCTCAGTGTGCTTGCAACCCATCCGCCGCATACCCACATACCGATATTTCCATTCACCAGGAATTCATTGTATGGATGGGTACCTGAGGCAAGGTCAATGGAGCTTGGCTGAATCTTCAGGTCATTCCCCAGGGAATAGAGCCATTCCATATTCTCCCTGTAGATCGGGTCATCAAAGTTGGCTGTTCCGTCCTCTTTATAGGCGGAAATTCCGGACTGAGACGCCAGCACATACTCAAGCGCAGGGTCATCACCCAGGAAGGAACCGTAGATCCCTTTGTCTGCGTCTGTCAGCTTCTCGGCTGTCTCAACGTATTTCTCCCATGTCCATCCTTCCGCTTCCGGATAGGGAACTCCTGCGTCGTCGAAGATTTTCTTGTTATAATATGTAAGCCAGATATTCGTCTCAGCCGGCATGGCATATGTCTTGTCATCGAATTTTACTGTCTGTCCGCCGTAGACAGTTTCCATATCATAGCCGTCTGCCTTTGCCAGTTCATCCAGAGGCTCCAGAACGCCGGCATTGTTGAACTCCTCCAACTGCAGCGGTGTTCTTCCGATAATATCAATATTGTCTCCCGCCATCAAGCTGACTAAAACCTTGTCCATCTCCCCTGCTTTAGCTGTGGGGACAATAGAAAATTCGATTTCGATGCCTGTTTGTTCTTTGATCAGCTCTACCATCTCTTTTGTCTCAGCGCCTGTGGCTGCATTGTCTGTCAGCGCCCATTTCAGTTTCACACCCGCATAAGGCTTATCACTGTCTTTTGCGTCTGCACTATTCGCTGTTTTTTCAGTCTCTTCTTTTTTACCATCATCTTTTGCATCACCGCATGCGGCAAGGCTGAACACCATAGCTGCTGTCAGGGATAAAGCTGCACCCCGTTTTAAACCATTTTTCATTTTCATGTGTATTTCCTCCTTCATCTGATAAGCTTATTATAAAATACGGCCAGCGTGATTTATATAGGTTGGATTTTGAATTTATATGTAATATTTGTCATTTTTAACCATTTCATAAAACAATTTCAGCCGATTCCTCCATAAACTCCCAGATAGGAGAGCACCGGTGCCACCCTGGAGTCGTTAATTCGTATTATTATCCTGCGTGTCACCGTTGGTTTTATAGGTATTATTTTTCTGAATCCCACCGTTGTTCCGGCATACACCCTGCAGAGGCTGCCGTCCTGATCTGCAAATACTTCAAAGTTCTCAATCCTCTGACTGTAACGGATGTCCTCTTTTAGGATCACCGATGAAACCTTTTGAGGTGTGTTCCAAACAACTCCTGCTTCAAGCTGAGGACCCATCCCCTCATAAAATGCCTCATAGGAATCCTCTCTAAGCTGCTCTGCCTCCCAAATCCTGCCCTGTTCTTTTACATATAATTTCCCGGATGCTGCCAGATCATTTCCATATTTTACTGAAATGCGCTCCCCCAGCTCTTTCAGTCTCTGAACGTCTCTGTCGTTCAGCCTGCCGTTTGGCATAGGCGGGATGTTCAAAAGCAGTGTGGCATTGCCGCCCACAGACTTTTCATAAATATCCAGGAGGTTTTCCAGGGAACGTACCTGGTCGTCCTCCTCCCGGTGATAGAACCACCCCGGGCGTATAGATACATCCACCTCTGCGGGATACCAGATCAGGTTTTCTTCTTTTTCCAGACACCCGCGGCTTCCCAGATCCTCCTCCATGCTGCTCACTACCCTCTCCCGAAACGAAGGATCATCTGCATGCTGACTGGCTGCCGCAATGCGCTCTTCCATGGACATAGCTGCCGATACCACACTCCACTCGCTTTTCCTGGTGCTGCCCGCCTCATTTCCGCACCACCTCACATCCGGTCCGGTCACAGAGATACATGCCTTGGGCTGATATTTCCGGACAGTCTCATAGTAACGCTTCCAGTCGTAATTCTGGCGTCTGCCCCCTGCCTCCTCTCCGCAGGCCCCGTCAAACCATACACAGAAAATATCCCCGTATTGTGTGAGAAGCTCTGTAAGCTGGTTTACAAAATAATCGTCATAGGCCTTTCCCTGCCCGTAGGTCCTATGGTTCCTGTCCCACGGAGAGAGATATACACCGAATTTCAGTCCGTATTTCTTACAGGCCCAAGAAACCTCCTGTACAATATCGCCCGCTCCGCCTCGGTAAGGACTGGACGCAATACTGTGTCCTGTATATTTACTCGGCCACAGACAGAAGCCGTCGTGGTGTTTGCAGGTGAGGATGGCCCCCTTCATACCCGCCGAGGAAACAGCGCGCACCCACTGTTCCGCATCCATTTCCGTGGGATTGAATATGGAAGGATCCTCTGTTCCGTCTCCCCACTCCTTACCTGTAAAGGTATTTATGGTAAAGTGAAAAAAGGCATAAAATCCCAGATTTTGTATCTCGATCTGCCTTGTATGCGGTCTTATTTTTATGAGTCTTTCATCAAGCGCAGTTTTATTTTCCATCTCAGCCTCCTACCAGTATGTTTTCCAGTCAGACAAAAGCCGTACCAGTGCTTCCATATAAAAATAGTCTCCCCACAGACAGCATTCATCCACACCGCTGTCCGACACGGTGTTGCCGGGGGACGCTTTGGCATAGGTGGAATGTAAAAGGATTCCGTTACTCTGGCTGTTATCCCTGTACAGACAGTGGTCTGTAAGCGCCTTTATAAGACGCCGGGCGCAGGCTTTGTAATACACAGCCTCCTCATGCTCCAGATATTTTGCCATCTCCAGCATTCCGCAGGCGGCAATCGCGGCTGCGGAGGAATCTCTCGGCTCAGAGCTTGGATCATCAAAATCAAAATCCCAGTATGGCACCAAATTTGCGGGAAGGTGCTCCAAAAAGCACGCTGTCACCCGGCGGAAATTTTCAATATAGACAGGATTTTTCAGATATTTATAGCTGACGGCAGATCCATACACACCCCATGACTGCCCTCTGGCCCATATAGAACCGTTGCGGTTCCCCTGTGCGGTCACCCCTTTTACCGGAGCGCCTGTTTCCGGGTCAAAAAAATACGTGTGGTACGTGGATGCATCCTCCCTCACCACATATTTCATGCAGGTTTTGATGTGACGCAGGGCATGATCCCTGTATTTTTCATCACCCGTCACCTCACTTGCCCAGAACAGCAGCGGCATATTTAACAGACAGTCTATGATCAGGCGGTAATTGTCAGGGTCTCCCACTTTTCCCCATGCCTGGAAAAATTCTCCCTTCTCCTGAAACCTTCCCAGAAGATTGTCTGCCGCCAGAAGCGCGGCCTCTTTTCCCCTCTCATCTCCGGTCAGCTTGTAGGCTGCCACACAGGAGGGGGAGTACAAAAAGCCCATGTCGTGATGGTCCACCACCACACGATCCAGGATTCGCTTTAGAAAGCTTTTCACCTGGTGCAGGGCCGCCTCCCTGAAGGTCTCATCTTTTGTCTGTTCATAGGACAGCCAGATCTCCCCTGTCCAGAAGCCGTTGGTCCAATCATCATTTTCTGTCCCGGGATAAAAATTTCTCACACTGGCCGCAGCGGGAAAACAGTCATAAAATCGGGGAATCTGTGCTTTTATCTGGCAGATTGCATGGCTGACAGCCAGACGTGCCTCCTCATCTGTTATCATGGGATACTTCTCAAAAGATTCTCTTGTCTGCATATCTTCCTCCATTTGATTTTTTTCATTAACAAAGATTCCGGCATCCAGCGGGTAAAAGCGTGTTTGAAAACCCCAGAAATAAATTTTCAAACATACTCCAGCCGCCGGAAACCGGAATCACTGCAGATAATATTTATAAACGGCTGTCATCCCTTGACAGCACTGGATGTAACGCCTTCGATGAAAAATCTCTGGCAGAAAAGGAACGCGACCATGATCGGAATAAGAACAATGGTAGCAGATGCCATCTGCGCTCCGTAGTCCTGTGTCAGCCCTGAGGAAAACAGTTTGATCCCCACAGAGAGCATCTGTTTATCCATGGTGGAAATATACAGATACGGACCGGTGTAGTCATTCCAGGACCATGTAAAGGAAAACAGTGCCATGGTAGCGATCGCAGGCTTTGACAGCGGAAATACGATCCTCCAGAAGATCCTCATGTGGTTGCAGCCGTCAATCTTGGCAGCCTCACTGATGGATTCCGGGATAGAGATAAAGGATTGTCTGAGCAGGAACACGAAGTAAACATCCACGCAGCTTGGCAGTATCAGCGCCCACATGGTATCCAGAATATGTAAGTTTTTGAAAATGATATATCTAGGCAGTATCATAATATCACTGGGGATCATCATAGCGGAGAGCAGTATAAGGAAAACTGCGTCTTTTCCTTTAAAATTGATCTTAGCAAACCCGTATGCAGTAAAGCTGACAAAGAAAATTTTAATTATGATGGTCAGTCCTGTCATTACAATGGTATTCATATACCATTTCTGAAAATTGTAGATGCCGTTTGTAAAAAGGCCTGTAAAGTTCTGAAGCGTAGGACTGTCCGGTATGAGACTCCATGGAAACTTCATTACATCACCGCTCACCTTAAATGATGAAGAAATCATAAAGATAAACGGGACAATACAGCCAATTCCTACCACCAGCATGATGATCGTAAGAATCCATTTTAAAGCTTTATCTTTTTTTGACATAGCAGTTCCCCTCCTTTAATAATTGACCCACTTCTTCTGTCCACGCCACTGAAACAGCGTAACCAGCATTACGATGGCAAACATGACCAGTGCCATGGCACTTGCCACACTTGTCTGGTATTTTGTAAATGCCGTGCGCACAATGTTGATGGACATAACTGTGGTAGCCTGTCCAGGACCGCCTTCCGTAAGCGCCTGGATGATGGTAAAGTTCTGGAAGGAACCTGTGATGGAACTGATCAGCAGGAAGAATGTTGTCGGAGAGATCATAGGAATAATGACATGACGGATCCTTTGCCATTTGCCTGCGCCGTCGATCTGGGCTGCCTCCACAAGTTCTCCCGGCACATCCGCAGTGCTCCCAGATATACAACCATATTAAGGCCGATGCCCTTCCACACTGCAATGGCCGCAACTGTGGGCAGCGCCAGGTGCAGGTCCTGCAGCAGCAGCGGCGGATCAAAGCCAAGGCTCTGCAGCCCCTGGATCACAGGGCTTCCATTGCCCAGTAATACCTTGAACACAATGGCAATGGCCACCATATTGGATACATAGGGCATGAAGATCAGGGAACGTATTCCATTCTTACAGAATACACCTTTGTTTAGGATAAATGCAAGCACGAACCCCAGAACCATGATCAGAGGCACGTACACAAGAGAATAAACAAACGTCCTTCCGAGAGACGCCAGTATCTCCTTATCCGTGAATACTGTAATAAAGTTTTTTAAACCCACAAACTGTAAATCGTCCAGCTTTGTGATATACGTCACATTGCCGAATGCCATGGCCACTGCCATAATAAAAGGAATCCCTGTAAAAACAGTGAAAAAAATCAGGTACGGGGATATGAACATCCATCCGCTCCTGTTCTCCTTCTTCTGCGCCAGCGAGGTCTTCACTTTTACCTTTGGTGCTTTTTCCTTTTTCATAAAGCCCACCTCTCACTTCTTTTTTTCGTTCAGAAATTCTGTTACACACGGTAAACCGAATTTTGCCTGTGTCTTAATTGTATCCTTAAAATAACTGAGGTTACATAGGTGGATTTTTATATCTGTTGGTTATTTTTGTGTTTTAGGGCTTTGAAAAACTGATAAAATACAAAGAGGACTTCCGCCTCAATATCGCTGAGACGAAAGTCCTCTCTTCTTATGACGAACATACCAGATGTCTATCTAAAGCCTGACCCGCTAAAATATGGTCAATGCTTCGCTGTGCCTGATTTTTTTCTCCATTTTAAGACTGCTGCCCCTGTTCCGAGTGCGAGCACAAGCTGGAACACCACAGCAAATACCTCTGTATCATCTCCGGTAGCAACCGTTTTTGTCTTCTGGCTGCCCGAGGAGCTGCCGCTTGACGGCCGTTTTCCCGATGTACTGCCATCTTTGCCGCCGTCTTTGTCTCCGCTTTTTGCTGCATCTTTATAGACTACTGCAAACAGAGAAATACTGTCTGTCTTTACCTTCACAGTATCCGCGTCCTTATCCAGATCCTTGAGCACTTTTGCACCGCTGTCTGTCAGATGATACAGTCCAAAGGTTCGGTTCACGCCTGCGGGAGCCTTGAGACTGTCAGGTACCGCCAAGGTAAATGCCATTGCTTTGTTTAACCGGCTCATTTCCACGGGCTGAGCGTCTCCGATCTGTTTCAAAACCCGGATCTTCAAGAGGTCTCCTGATTTCCATCCATCCGGCAGATTTTTCAGAAGTGCCTTTTCCGCATCACTGGGATCCGCTTTCTGAACCAGGATCTGAATCTTGACCGGAGTGCCTTTTGCTGCCTCCAGCCGTTCCTCTTTTGTCAGGAAGATTTCCTGCAGGTCTATATCCTCGTCAATGCTCATCTGAGGCAGGCCGTCTTCGCTGCTGATCTCCAGGGTGATATTTACTTCCGGGTTCTCCGGTGGGGTTGGTTCCGGTTCCGGTCCTGGGTCTGGTTCTGGCTCCGGTTCCGGTTCTGGCTCCGGCTCACCCGGAGTCCCTTTCTCAAGCCCTTCTGCCGCGGCTTTCAGAGCTGCCACCGCCTGATCTACCTGCTGCTGTGTCACATTCTCCATGGAAGAACCATACAGATCTTCTGCCTCCTTCAATGCTTTTGCAAACGCATTCCAGCTTTCGGATGTATAATCTTTTTCCTGGTATCCTTCCGCCCTCAAATCCGTGATCAGCGTATACAAGGCTGCCGGATCTGCCTGGTCCACTTCCCCAAAATCGAGAGAGTCTGTACTTACAAGCTCAATGCTCCAGTCATCCACATATACATCGTAATCCACCGGGGCTGTCCACTGATCCCAGTCCTTTTTAAACCTAAGTACCGCGGAATCCGACTCCGCATCCGTTGTAAACATTACAGAAACCTTCTGATACTCATTACTGTTAATGTTCGCTCTGGCAGCATAACCGGTCCTTTCCCCGGCTTCCTGTCCGGTTCCCGGCTTTATAAAATTCTTTACTTCAAGCATGGTCAATGTGTTATAAGGAATGTCATCCGAATCAATCCTTCCCCAAACAGTTACTTTGTAGCTTGTGTTTGGCTCCAGACCGGTGATCTTCTGCTCAATGCCGCCCCTGTACTTGGCAGGAATGCAGGCCGCAGCACCTCCGTCTCTTCCCTTTGCCTCTGCTGTAAACGCATCATATGAGGCCGGATCCTGATCGTCCTTACTGTCCTTATCGTAAACCACTGCCTTCCAGCCGGTTGTACCTTCCTCATACCCCGGATTATCCGGCTGAGAAACTTCCGCGCCGGCTTCCGGCTGATATCCCGTTCCCTCTGTTATTCCCCAGGGAGCGTGGGGTGTGATCTCCGGATACTCTATCTCTGCAAATTCATGGGCACCTATATCCGGGTCTCCATTGTAGAGTTCATTTCCAAAGTAATCCGTGTCTCCTCCCGCTGCAAACTGCCTGTCTCCGAACATCGGCGCTGAATCCACAAATACACCTGCGTTAATGGCAGGGGATCCCTTAGTCAATTGGTAACCTCCGGCCGTATCCCGGCCGTTTTCAGCCGTTCCCGGAGCTTTCAGCAGAGGGTCCTCTACAATTGCCCGTGGATCATTTGCCTTAGTGTCATATCCATAGTAAAGGTTGTTGTAATAGACCGCTCCCACAGAATTCCATCGCGGCGTCCTGCTCTTTGGATCGCTGCTTCCATTATAGAAGATATTATTTTGCAGCAGAAGCTTTGAATCGGCATTGTTCCACTTCATAACATCCAGTGTATTATCCCCTCCGTAGAACGTGTTATTGTATATCATGGCCGTCGGGGATCCTGCATTGTCATCTATAAAATAATAATCGTTCTGGCTGATATTATAGCGGAAAACACTGTTTATCGCTTCACTTCTGCAGAACATCACACAGCCGCCCATGTTTCCATGTGAATAATTATACTGGAATAATGTGTTGGTGGAACTGTCGCAGTCCCACGCCTGTGCGTCTCCATTGTACAGAGTATCAAAAGCCTCATTATACTGGTAGACCGTGTCGACACATCTCCAGGGCCACATGGCCGCACTGTACTGTCCTGCAGCTCCCGAAGTCTGGCTTGCAGTATCAGATACATTATATTCAAACAGCCCGCCCTTCAGATGGTAGGCTATAATGGAATCTCCGCCTGCATTCTTTATATAACAGTTTCTCACCACCACATCGGTACTGGAAAAGTTTTCTATCAGATCCTCCGGATACTGTGCGCTGCACTCATTATAAAGGTATCCCACATCGTTGCATGCCACGGAAATGCCCACACGGTTTACATTTTCCACCCTGGCTCCGTCAATGACCAGATCCTCAAACTTGGTGGGATTGAATTCCTTATAGTCGCTTTTTCCATTTTTGTCTACGTATACTCTCGCATAGATACCGCCATTCTGCATATTTTTTCCGTTGTCACTTCCGTTGACATCGTGAACATACACATCCTTCAGATAAAAATGCCGCAGAATACCGTATTGATTATTTTCTATCATGATACCGGTACGGCCGTCCTTTTTCTCCTCACCCTGATTCGTGACCTCTATGTTGGACACTTCCCAATATGGTGTATTCACAAAATGAACGGCGATATCCACTTTACCGTTTCCCTGGATCAGCGGCAGATTTCCTTCACCGTACGCATCCAGAATGATCGGCTGATCGTTACTGCCTTCTCCCCGGGGCTTCAACTGCTCCTCCGTGAACACAGAGCCTCTCTTGAGATAAATCTGATCTCCGGGATTGAAAACCTGTGCATTCACCTTGGATAGAGATTTCCATGGCGCATCCTGGGAGGTTCCGGTATTGCTGTCATCTCCGGACTCTGAATCCACGTAATAAGCAGTGGGTTCTTTTTCAGGAGGTGCCTCTTCGTTCAGGATATCCCTGATCTGGGTGACTGCCTTGTCAACCTCTTCCTGCCCGGCATCCGGATCATCCATCACTTCTGTCTGCGCACGATCCACAGCCTCTGTCAGCCTCTGCCGGAATTCCGGTGTCTTATCATCATATGTACCATTGGCCAGATCGTAGCGGACATCAGCGATAAGTGTGGCAAGAACAGATTTATTCGTTCCGCTCTGTTCCGGATATGTCCCTTCTGGATCTTTCTGTTCTGCTGTGATCTCCCAGTCATCTGCATAGCAGGCAAACCTATTTTCTTTACCGTAGTTCTGCAGACCCAGGCGCAATTGAGTTGCGGAACCTGCGCTTAACTTCAATGTATATTCCTGCCAGGTGTTTGTTGTGATGGGCGCCGTTTTACTTCCCCCGCCCAAAAATTCACAGTTGATCAGCGGCGGATTTGTGATCGTCTTCATCTCTTCATCCGACGCATCAATTTTCGCCCATACCTTCAAGATATAATCTGCATTGGGTGTCACCGCGATCGTCTGGTTTATGGCTCCTTTGGAACCTGCCGGCATTGCCCCCACCCAGTTATGTGTATCCTCCGGAAGCTGCAGAATAGCCGGCTTTACCGGAGTATCGCTCCACCCCTGATTCCAGGGCTGACCGCTTGCATGCTGTTTGGTATCTTCATAGTCCGCGTTGGCGATCACCGGAGCCTGTATCCCCGGTCCCTCGGACCCTCCGCCGTTTTTATACGGCATATGTGGTTCTGTCTTACCGTAATCAATCAGGCTGAATTCATGGGCACCTATATCAGGTTCCCCGTTATACAGCGCATTGCCGAAATAATCTGCTTCTGCGGCCGCTGCGTGGAATTTATCCTCTCCAAACATCTGATCTATGGCATATTCCACAAAGACACCGGAGTTTATAGCCGGTGAACCCTTTTGCAGTTCATATCCCTGTGCCATTGCCGTGTGATCAGCGTTATCCTGTACTGCGCCAACTGCATTTCCCGTGCCGGGCGCACGCAGAAGCGGATCTCCGCTCACTGCCCTGTTATCGTTTGGTATGGCATCATATCCATAGTATAGATTATTGTAATAATTCAGGGAACCGTCCTGCCATACTGGCTTCCTGTTCGTACTCTCACCGTTATAGAAAATATTGTTGGCCAGCAGGATCTTCGGTTCTGTGTTCGTACTGCTGTAGCGGTCTACCCCCTGCGTATCCGGTCCTGCATAGAAGGTATTGTTATGTATTACCGCCGTACTGCCGCCTGTATATGTATGGTCAAAGAAATACGTATCATTCTGGCTGATATTGTATCTGAACATACCATAATTGGATTCTTCCTTGCAGATCAGCAATGCTCCTCCGGTATTGCCGTGAGAATAATTATACTGATACAGCGTACGGTTGGCCCAATCCAAATCCCAAGCCTGTCCATCTCCATTGGGTTTTGAATTGTACACCTCGTTATACTGGAACAGGGCATCCTCACATCTCCATGGCCATATTCCCGCGCTGTACTGTCCGGCCTCCCCGGATGTGGCACAGCCTGCATTGGAAATATTGTATTCTACCACCGGGCTGTCACAGTACAACGTCACGATAGAATCACCGCCGGCATTTTCTATGTAACAATTGCGGATGATCACATTTGTGCTGGAATACTGGTCTATAACCTCCTGCCCATAGCCCTCACCGACGGCATGGTCATTATACAATCCTGAAAATGACGTGGCTCCCACTGAGATAGCGGTCCTGTTTACATCCTTGACCGTCACATTTTCCAACAGGATATCATTGAATTTCGATGGCGTGTCTTGGCCTCTTATCCCAAAATATATTCCGCCGTTATCATAATCCTTTGTTACGCTGTCACCATTTACATCATGAACCAACACATTTCTCAGGTAAAAATGGTTGAGCGTCCCATAATTCTCCGCCTGAACGACAATACCGGTCCGTCCCTTCAGGTCCTCCTCACCCCAGTTGGTCACTTCAATATCCGATACCTCCCAATAGGGTGTATTGACAAAATGGACCGCGTACAGATTCTCTGCATTGCCCTGGATCAGCGGCAGGCTGCCTTCACCGTATGCGTAAAGCTTGATAGGCTCCTCCTGCGTTCCTTCTCCATTGGGTTTTAGCTGTTGTCCGCTGAATACACTTCCACGTTTTAACAGGATTTCATCGCCGGGCTTGAACTGCATCTGGTTTATTCTGTCCAATGTTTTCCATGCTGTCGCTTCTGTCATACCGTCTGCGGCATCATCCCCGTTTTCTGAATCCACATAGTACGTGCCTATTCCCGCGTTCGCGGCAGGAACCGGGTCCTGTTCGGCTGCTTCTGCCGGTTCCGCCTCCGGTGAAGGCATTTCCATGCCGCTTCCCGTGGCTTCTGTCCCGCCGTCTAAAGCGTCATCTCCATTTTCCGGATCCGCATAATGTGTGTCTGTTTCTGCGTCCGTATCCGGAGCCGGGTCCTGTTCGGCTTCTTCTACCGAATCCTTTTCCGAATCCTTTTCTGGTGAGGGTGCTTCCACATGGCTTTCCGTCACCTCCTGCATTGGGCCCGGCCCCTGCACAGAGGCATAGACTACCTGTCCCATCAGGGACTGCAGCAGCAGGATAATTACGAGAAGCGATGTGAACCATTTTGCACATTTGTGTTTCCTTTTCACCACTTTTTCCTCCTTTGATCGTATTTGAGTCTTTGTCAGCTCAGAAACAGTATATTTAACATTTCAGAAAAAACCCATGGAAAAATGAGAAAAATTTACATGGATTTTATTGCATTTTATCCATGGCTTTTTAAGCCCGTTCCGGGTATGTTAATAAAGAAGAACATTTTCAGCCGTTGAGAGGAGAACCCCTATGAAAAAGGAAAAAAAAATCAGGTTATTTTTACTTGTGAGTGCCGGATGCCTCCTGACTGCCCTGCTGGCAGCTCTGCTCCTGCATTACGCCAGGGCTGGTTTTGGCCTTCAGAAAATACCGGATAACAGTGTATGTGTCATAAATAACATGCCGGTTTCTGACGATGAATTTAACTTTTATCTGGAGAAAAACAGGACCAAAATATATCAGGAATTTGCCGGATCCGGTATGGCAGACTTATCTTCATCCGAATTCTGGGATGAAGACTACTTGGTCAGCGGGAAAAATCCCTCCGAGGAATTAAAAAACGCAGCGCTTGACGAATGTGTGGAGGCCAGACTGATACAATCTCTTGCGCTGGAAAAGGACCTGGTCACAGACATTGGTTACGAGGCCGTTTTGAGCAGCCTCTCTTCAGAAAATGAAAGACGCAGAGAGGTTCATGCTGCCGGGGGCGTCATCTATGGTCCGGTGGAATATACCCCGGACATTTATTACGACTATTTTATGTCCAATCTATATAGCGATCTTCTGGATCAATGCGGAGATGAGATGTGGCCGGTCGATGAGTCCATTCTGCAAAAGGAGTATGAGGAGATAAAGAATACATACTTCCGGATCCCGGACGATATCCATATAGCCGTACTTACGCCGAAAGATTCCCTGTCCACTGAAACTGAGATTTCCGGTCCGGAGGATCTGCTTGAAAAAGCCTGCAGGATGCTGGAATCCGGAGACAGCGCCGAGAAGACAGCCTCAGAACTGGACCTGGACCTTCGCAGTCAGGCTTTTCTGGATAAAAATCGGAAATCAGACTCGGGAACTATGCCGGAGCTGTTGTCAGCCGCCGAACAACTGGAGGAGGGCGGGACCGCATACGTGACCGACGTCTCCGGCAATATCTCCCTCATCCAGTGCACGGAACGGACAGCCAACGGCTATCAGCCATTCGAGGAGGTGAAAAATGTAACAAAAAGCCTCTATCATGAAAAGAAGCTGAACAGCTATCTGAAGCAGCAAAAATCCTCAGCAGATATCGAATGGATCACAAACGGGGAAATCTAATCTTCCGCTGAAGTTTTAAAAATGATATAATATCAAAAAGCATTCTCTATTTGCCGGGAGGTAACCCCTATGAAGCGGAAATCATTAAATTTTCCAACGAAAATCATTTTATTCAACATTGTTCTGATCAGCTTTCTGACCTTTGGGCTGTTGGCTTATTTCTATCTGTTTGTGGCGGATACGGAGCGCAGCAAGGCTGTAAGCAATATGGAGATACTCTCCACCAAAGCAGGTGAACAATTAGATGATTTTTTTGCAAATATGGACAAAGCCGCCCTGCATCTTTCCACCAATCCCACGGTGATCTCCACGTTTGCCTCCATCCCCGATGCCCCCGGCAATTTTTTTGAGACAGGGCATATCTCTTCCAGAGAGCTAAACGATACCATATGCTCCTATATTTTTGAGGACTACAGTATCTCCAGAATATGTCTGTACAATGATCAGCAGGATTTTATCTACACCGGCACGCTGAACACCTCAACCGACAGGATCCAGTCATTTGTGAACAGCAGCCGGAGTGTCTCCATCCGCGATGCGCTCCGGCAGAATCACGGAAAACTTTTCATGGGGCCTGAAAACGACCCTCTGCTCAATGTGACCAACGCATCCGATCCCTCGGACAACCTTACCTTCTCCATTATCCGGGAGATCAAAGATTATAACTCCTTTGAGCACGTTTCATATGGTTATGTGGAGATACAGCAGTCCGCGAAAAAAGTAGAAAGCCTGCTGAACTTTTCAGACCCGGCCATTCACTGCTATCTGCTTGACCGCAACAGCGGGTCAGACATTTATCCATTCAGCGAGGAAGAAAAAGAGGCAGACGAAAGAATGACACTGTGCCGGAATGTCCTTGAAAAATATCCCGCCTCATCAGATGCAGTTTATACGGGTCTGTCCTCAGACGTGCTTGCCGGCAGTTATAATCTGCGGGAGCTGGATGGCCTGACGCTGGTGGTACTCCAAGACCGGGCAGATGCCCTTCGGCCTCTGAACTCATTCATCACGCTGGTGGTCTGTGTCCTGATCCTGATCGTGTTCGCAGTATGCTCCCTTCAGATTTTTGTGATCCGTCATATGACCAAACCGCTGATACAGATCCGGGAATCCATGAAGACGGTCAATATTGACCATATGGAAATGGAACTGATCCCCTCGGACTCAAGCAATGAACTGGAGGTACTCCGTCATACCTTCAACGGTATGCTGGCCAAGTTAAACCAGTCCTTCCAGGAACTGGTCCTGGCCCACACCAATGAACTGGAAGCCAGCCTTTTGGCTCTGCAGGCACAGGTAAATCCCCACTTTATACACAATACACTTGCTTTGATCCAGTCTGCGTCAGAGGAGAACGACCCCGAAAAAGTCGCTATGATCTGCGCAGACATGTCTTCCATGCTGAGATTCACCACCTCCTACCAGTCAACCTCCTGCACTCTTTTGGAAGAGCTGGAGTATTCCGAATCATATCTGCGGCTGATGAAATCCCGGTACGAAGACTTGTTCAGTTATTCTATAGAAAAATGTGAAGCACTCAAGGATACCATTGTGCCCAAACTGATCCTGCATCCCATCCTTGAAAATTGTTTTACGCATGGGTTCAAACAGAAAAATCCGCCCTGGCGGATAGAGATAAAGGTTTATGAGGACAATGGCTGGCGGATACGGATCAGTGACAACGGCATCGGATTCACCTCCGATTTTATCGAAAACATTCAGAAAGCCGTGTCCGGCACTTCCGCAGAAATGGCTGCGCAGGAAATTAAAAGGCTGCAGATCGGCGGCCTTGGTTATAAAAATACCCTGCTGCGTCTAAAAATCATGTACCACGAAAATATGGTGCTCACTCTGTCTGATTCACCAGGCGGAGGGGCTGTGATCATTATGGGAGGAACGATATGATCAAAGTTATGGTTGTAGAAGATGAACCGCCAATCCTTCGCAGTATCAGCAAGGCTATCGAGACGGCAAGTCCCCTTTGTAAGGTGACAGAAACTGCGTATAACGGCGAACAGGCTTTGGCCCTGTTAGCAGACACAGAAATCGATGTTATTTTTACGGATATCAATATGCCCGTCATGGACGGAATTGCCCTGTGCAGATATGTCAGTGAACATATGCCTCACATCCGCACCGTGATCCTCTCCGGCTATCAGGAATTTGCCTACGCACAGCAGGCACTCAGGTACCATGCCGCCGACTATCTGATCAAACCCATAAACGCCGCAAAACTGGTCGATCTTCTTGAAAAGCTTACCGCTGAAGTGGAGAAGGAACGGAGGGAAAACAACAGCCGTTTGATTCAGTCTGCTGTATACCACAATACGGATATCTCCGGGTGTTCCCTGGCCCCCAAGGATTCTCTTTATTATATCACCCTGTTTTATGCCGGCTCCTATCCTCTGACAGGATTTAACTGCCTGTCCTACGGATACTCCTTCTGGAATCAGGCGGATCTGTCATCAGAACTTCCCACCTCATTTTTCCAGCAGGAGTTCACGTGGGTGATCAACGGAAAAAACGATTCCGAAAAGATTCTCATCTTTTCCGCCCCTGATGCGGATTACGCGTCGGATGCCATCCATGCACTGTACGAAAAGCTGGCCGGCAGACAGGGTGTTCCTGTCACCTGCATTACCAGCCAGCCGTTTCCCTCTCTGAAAAACGTGAACAGCACCATCAGAAATCTTCAGGGAATCATCCGCAAACGCCTGGTATTCGGGGAATCCGGTATTCTCATGCCAAACAGCAGCTCATCTCCGCTGTACTCAACTACATCTGATTTTGAAAACAAATTGATTTTTCTTCTGGGTCTGAAAAAATACAGGGAGTTCTCAGAAGAAATGGTCGGCTTAATAAATAGCTTTGAAAAATCCCCCATCACACAGTACAATCTGGAAATTGTATTGGACGGTATGATGCTTATCATCAAGAAACATTCTCCGCATACGGATTTCTCAGGCCTGAAATATTCCATCTCGGAAGCCATATCCAACAGTATTGCCTACCGGGAGCTTTCCGCACAGCTCTATGAAATCCTGCTGTCGTTCTTTCAGGCAGACGCGTTTGTGCAGACAGATGACAAGACCAAGCTTTTAGCTGCCATTGACCAATATATCCTGGAAAATATAACAGAACCCATCACCAACCAGACGCTGTCGGCCAAATTCGGTCTTGTCTCCTCCTACATCAGCCGTCTGTTCAAATCCTACAAAGGGCTTTCCCCATCCGACTATATCCAGCAGATCCGGATAGAAAAAGCCAAGGAGCTGTTAAAAGACGAGGAACTGAAGGTAAAGGATATCTCATTTCTTGTAGGTTATCCCGATCCCTTCCATTTTTCCAGAGTATTTAAGAATGCCACAGGCTATTCTCCCAGTCAATACCGGGAACAGGGAGTAAAGGGGTAACTATAAGTTACCCCTTTACTCCGCCGCCTGTAACACCTGCGATAATTTTTTCAGACAGGAATATGTACAGTAAAAATGTAGGCAGGAATACAATGATCACCGCCGCAAACAATGCCCCGTAATCTCCGTTCTGTTTCATAGCCGCAACGATGGTGTACAGTCCCACACCCACAGATCTCTTTGAATCCACACTTGCAAAAACCAAAGACATAAAATATTCATTCCAGACAGTCATAAAGTTAAAAATTGTCACGGTGATGATACCCGGCTGTGCCAGCGGAAACATGATCTTCCAGAATGTCTTGATCTGGGTACAGCCGTCCAGCGCAGCAGCTTCCTCATAGCTTTTTGACAGGGTGCTGAAGAAGTTCAGAAGAAAAGTCACCGTATAGGGTATATTTACTGCCGTGTACAGAAAGATGAGCAGGGTTCTGGAACCATTCAGTTTAAGTCCTGTGGTGATATTCAAAAGCGGAAGAATGATCATAATTGCAGGTATACTCATAGCCATGACCAGTCCGCTCTTCATCACTTTGTTTCCCAGAAATGTGTATCTGGCCAGGACATAGGCGGCAGGCGCGCCGATCAATATCAGCAGCACACAGGAAACAGTTGCGTAAATAAAAGAATTCAGGAAGTATATAGATACATTCTGCAACTGCCATGCGTTCACATAGTTCTCCCAATGAAACCCTGACAGGAATTTAAGCGCATTTCCCTGATAGATTTCCTTCGTCGTGGAAAGACTGGCTGCAAAGATCCATACCAATATGGCAATGGTAAACAGAACCCATAAACTGACCACCAGGTATCCGGGCAGCAGCCGGACTTCTTTTTTCCAATTGAACGGCTGTCGGAACTCTTTTTCTGTTTTCTTTTTTATCGTTTTTTCCCTCATATCTCCAATCCTTTCAGTATTCAGTCGTAATACAGACCTGAATACGCTTCTTTATAATTCCAGCTCATCGTCCTTGAGCAGCCTGTTCAGCAAGGCAAATATGACCATTACGATCAGCGCCAGAATGCATCCCACAGCAGCTCCTGCTCCCGCATCCGTAGTCTTGGAGGTTTTATTTCCGAAAACCAGATCAAACACATAAATGATCGGAACGATGGTACTGTTCTCCGTAGTAACGGGAGAGAACATTTTCGTCCAAACGAAAAAAGATATGGTATTGATACTCCAAAAAGTCAGGTTCATTTTAAACACACTCTTCAGCAGCGGCAGCGTTATGTGCCGGAACTGGCCCACTTTATTGGCTCCGTCAATGGTGGCTGCCTCATAGATGTCCGCAGGAATTTTCTCAATACCGCTGATAAAGATCAGCATATAATAGCCCACGGCGCCGAAGCAAAAGGCTGCCAGCATAGACCAGAACTTCATATCCTCGCCCAGCCAGTTGATCTTCGCTAGATTTTCCAGACCTAAAGCGTCAAAGACATTGTGCAGCAGTCCGAATCTCCTGTTGAACACATAGTACATCCACATGGACGCCAGGGCCACCGCACTGATAATGTTGGGCATATATATCATTGCCCGATAAAAACGTTTGAACCTTATACCGCTGGTAAGTATCACTGCCAGCATCAAGGCCAGGACCATCACAACGACTCCGCCTATCACCCATATTTTAGCTATATTTTCCATGGAAGTGACAAAACTGAGCGACGAGAACACCTTCCGATAATTTAAAAGCCCGGAAAAACCACCGTCGGACAGCGCAGAGCTGGCACGTTCCACCCGGAAAAAACTCATCAGGACCGTCCTGATAATGGGATAAATGTATACTGTAGAAAACAATATGAGTGCAGGCGCCAAAAATGCCGCCATCATTTTCTTATCTCTTTTCAACCAAATAACCTCCCTTGTTTTGATCGAAGCTTTCCCGCATCAGAATTCAAGGGGCTGCCACACTGAAACTCCCATACCATCTGCCTCAGAGCGAGGTTGGGAATCATCAGTGCTGCAGCCCTCCTGTCTGTCTTTATTTGCTGGCAGCCTCAAGCCCGTCTACAAATTCCTGTGCACTGCATGCACCTGAGAATAATTTAGAGCCCCATTCTACAATGGTAGGAGTGAAATCCGTATTATTTTCCATACCGGCCGCCCACTCGTATCCCTTTGTTGCCTGTTCAAACGGAATACGGCAGTTCTTTATAATTTCCGGCCATTCCTTATTGTTGGGGTCTGATGGTATGGCATTGGTAGCAGCAGAGATTTTTGCATCATACTCTCCGGTAGTAAGGAACATAACAAGATCAAACGCTGCCTGAGCATTCTCTGATTTAGCGTTTATGGATATTCCCTGCCCTCCGATCATCATTGCCTCCGTTCCGTCTGTACCGCCTTCCACTGCGGGATATGAAAACATTCCCCACTCAAACTCGCACTCTGTGCTCTCTTTTAACTCATTCGGTATCCATGACGCATTTACAACCATGGCAGTCTCCTCAAATCCCACTGCATTCTGGCCTTCGGGGAAGGCTTCCGGTGCGGCGTCAGACAGGTATCCCTTTTCCACCAAAGTCTGCATATCCTCTGCCATCTTCAGCACGCCGGGATTCTCCGCCCAGTTCCCATTATCCACCACGTCTTTCACACCATCCTGGCCAATATAGCGCGCCAGCGCATACCCAAGATTCAGTGACACGTAGCCGTCATCAAGAGCCAGAGGTGTATATCCGGCCTGTTTGATCTTCTCGCATACATCCAAAAATTCATTCCAGGTTGCCGGCTCCTGCGCGCCAACCTCGTCAAAGATTTCCTTATTATAGAAGACACCGGAGGCGTATGGCTGATAAGGGATCACCTTCAGAGAACCGGCCCAGTTTCTCACAGACCCTGTCAGTGCCTTGTTTGACTTATTGTCGTAATCTGCCGCCTTGGCCATCTCCTCCAGATCCATGGCATAAGTGCTGTGGATCGTGGACATCCTCATGTAATCGTCCTCATAGAGGTCAATGTCTTCCCCTGCATCTATGGAGGAACTGATCAGGGATGCGATGTCCCTGCCCTTCCACTCCACCTGTACTTCATTCCCTGTCTCCTCGCAGTAAGCGTCAATGGCTTCCTGAATGGCAACAGCCTGTGGGGAGCCGGCATCCCACATGGACCAATATACGATCTTGTCTGCGTCCTTGGACTCTTCCTCTGTGGACCCTGATGTACCTTCTGATGACTCTGTTTTACTCTCTGCCTGACCGGCGTCTGCCTGCTGGCCGCATCCGGTGAACATGGTTCCCAGCAGAGCAGCTCCCAGCAGCACACTTACTAATTTTCTTTGCATTATATTCTCCTCCTGTTTTGTTTTTCTATCAGTTATCTGATGACTTCATTTTATTCTATCGCGGTACTGATTTACATAGACAGATTAGAACAGCGGACATGGATATTTGGTAACAGATTTCCTGCCCTGTGGTAGATCATACCCATATTTCATTTTCCGGTTCCAGTACCTCATATGGGATAAACACCGCATTTCTCCGCTCCCGCTTCAGATATTTTTCGTGGCTGTACGGCATGCCGTTGATGCGTACGCGGCTGTCTTCTTGTCCGCTGATATGGAGCAGGATTTTCTTATTCCTTATGCTGAAGCTCACCTCTGCCCCTGTCATGGATTCTGAAAGACAGGGATCAATGATAAGCCCCTCAAGACCCGGTCTGATGCCAAACATCCATTGATAGGTCAAACGGATCGCCATAGCTATGGAACCGGTGAGGAATGTCATACCTCCCCTACCTTTGAACAGCGGAATATCCTGCCAGCAGTTCACAATGGCATACGGAGGCGTCATGGCCTGAACCGTGTTATGCTTCTGCTGGTCAAAGGGCAGAAGATATTGTAATGCCTCATACAGTTCTTCTCCTCTGCCCATCACAGAGAAGCTCCTGCCCAGGAATCCATGGGAACCGTGATTGTAAGGGCTGGCATTTTCAAACAGTCCCCCAAAGGCGTCTCCGCTTCCAAGTCTTCCCGCGCAGGATACAGGCTTTTTCCCCAGAGCAGGGGCAAATAGCCGATATCCCGACTCCGACTTTAGCCGGCCAAAATGTTCCAGGATACTCTCCCGCTGCCGGGGATCTGCAGCGCCGCACACGATCGCATAGGCATTGGCACATATATACGGACGACATTCTCCATCCGGATCCTTGTGGGAAAACAGCCACTCCCCATTATCTGTAAATACGCCGCTGTAAAAACCAGACGGATTGTATGCTTCCCGATTCAGAGCTGCCTCAAATTGATCACGCGCATCGGAAATCTTCTGCGGATCCGGAATGCTCAGGGCATATGACGCTGCGATTTCCTGCACATAGTCCATGGCCAATATAACCTGGGCCGTTACCATCACACTCTCTCCGCGCCCCTTAAGTCCGGCGTTGTTCACCGCATCCAGCCAATCTCCGCCTCTGATCTTACACAGGCCATGCTCGCCAATATTTTCCGGGTCCGTATAATAGGATAATATTCTGAGACAGTGTTCCCATACACTGCTTTTTGGCCCGTCGCCCAGCCATTGTACCCTTTCGCTCAGAATATCCGCATCTCCTGTGAAGCAGAGGTATTCATATACAAATTCCAGGGCAAATGCCCCTGCGTCTACAAATTCCCTTAGATCATGGCGTCCTGTCCTCCCTGCGGTCCCTATCTGCCGCGGGATCCACCCATCTTCACGTTCACACTCCAACAGCAGCAGCAGAATTTTTTTCGCCCAGCCTGAGTCAAAAAATAATTCTCCCATAAAATCATTTGCACAGTCCCTGCTGCCCCGCATCCCCGTAGGCCACCCTCTGTCAAGGGATGCCGTCCAGTACATCTGTAAAGGCAGCCAGGTATTGATATAGTGGTCAAAAAATCTATCCTGTGTCCGGATTCCCCATTTTCCGCACAGTCCCTCATAAAACCGCCGCTGAACCTCCACCTCTGTGTCAAATACCTGACGGTCAAAATATTTTAACGGGCGGCTGGCTGCTGCAAGATCCGGCAGAAGATGTTCTTCATTCAGAGGCAAAAAACTCAGAACCTGAGTTATCTCTCTGCTCTCACCGGGATTCAGTGAGATCTTATACTGGGCGGCATAGACCGACGGATAACCGCAGACGGTATTCTCTTCACCATGTACCCCATATGATTCCAGGCACTCCCGACCCAAGCGCAGATGCTCCCTGTAAAGACTGCAGGGATGATTAAAATCGGTGCTGCTGCAGAATTTTTCTGCTGAGACATCAAAGGACTGCATATTCTCTCTGCTGCTCCACAACGTGGCAGCGCGTCTGCTGCCTGGAACCGCCTGGGGATTCCATAACTGCGACCAGAAAACAAGTTCCTTTTCCATTCCCGCTCCGGTCTTTACATACCACTCCGGTCTGTCCCAGGGAGCCAGTTGGGCCGGGTTGACGTAAGGAAGCATGGCAGGTGTCACGGAGAGTTCTGCTACCTCCTCCCTGTGGCTCGTTATGCGGAATTTCATAACGATATCAGTCCCTTTTCTCGGAACAAAAAATGTGGTGTTCACCTCCAGACCGTCTATCTCATAGCTGTACTTTGCCATATGAGGCTGAAATGTGATCTTCAAATTTTCCGGACCTTCATCTGCCCCCGGACCTATAGCCGGACGGCAGAAGTTATTAAAAGGAATTCCCCGGTTCACGCAATCCCCTTTGATCCATACCAGCCACTTTGAATACTTGTCATCTTTTTCCCTTTTAAAAAGCATGATATCCCCGGGGGGATAGGCCTGTGCCGCTACCGGTCCATACTGATCCAATCTGAGCAGTATTTCCCGGTTCTGAAAGATATACTCCCAGGAAGTCTCCATACCCAAATTGTGTATGATATAGGTGGCAGGCCGTGACAGATCAAATTGGCCATATTTTCCGTTGATTGTATCCATGATAATCTCCTCCTGATCATTTGTACTATTCCAGAATTATAGTGACAAAGCGCGGCTCTGAACATAGACAGAATATAAATATCACCATGGATTATCTAAAAAACAGCACCTGAAAGTGATATGGCCCTTGTCCGCCTGACAAGGGCCATATCATCTCTCAGATGCTGCTCAGATGCTATTTAACTGCACGATATTAAATTTTACTGCTCATAATCTGTCTGAAACCGTTCCAATATCTCCCTGCCGTTCAGGGATTGCTTTTTCGGTTCTTCCAGAAGATAGATCCACAGGTAATCCATGATCTTATCCCTCCCTGAATCAAACTTACTAAGAAAATCACCGGATACCATGTCGCTGTCAATATATTTCTCTTTCATATCAGCCAGATAATACGGGGTGCTGCCCCCGTCCACATCATCAAAAGCGGGAAAACCAGGTGTATCTCTGAAATAAAGGTCTGCATATTCCGGTGTGGACCACAGACGAAAAATCTTTTTTACCACATCCTTCTTTTTTGATGTATTGGACAGTGCAAAGCCCACGGAGTACATATTTGCCGTAGCCATATCCTCCGCCGCATTGGGCATGATCACGTTGAACATGCCAAGCCGAGCACCTGGATACTGATCCTGTACCTCTCCGGCAAAAAAACTGCCGTTAAAATGCATTGCTGCCGTACCGTTTCCCACCGCTTCCACACAATTCTCATAAGTAAAGGAGAGATAATCCTCATTCACATAGCCCTTTGAAAATAATTCCATATAGTGATCCAGAACCTCTGAAAATGCGGGGATGTCCGTCCACTTTATGGTTTTGTCCATGAGCGCCCGGGCATACTGTTCACTCCCGGTGATCCCCAGAGCTTTTGTCATTGCATCTGCCGGCAGCACTTGTGTGATCCAGCTCTCCTTTGCCATGCACACCGGCACAACATCCGGCAGCTCCCTGCTGATGGTTTCGCATACTTCCAGCAATTCCTCCCAGCTCTCAGGGATTGTCTCAATTCCCGCATGTTCAAATACTTCCTGATTGTAGACCATGCCATGGATCCCCTGCATAGACTGGAAAGGGAAAGCATAGACCTTATCCTGGTATGTGACAATTTCCGGATGCTTTAATTTCTCTACCCATGTCTCATCACTCAGATCTTCCAGGTACTTTGAGGCGTCAATCTGATTGTAAAGATCCGGAAAGTTACTGTCCACCATATCGGTCAGTTCATAAGAAGAGGCGCGCATCTTTATGATACTGCTGCTCTGCTCATCCGGAACCACCTGACACTCCACGATTATGTTCTCTTCCTGTGAAAGCTTTTCGATCATCTTCTCCAATCCTCTGGTATAGCGGGACTGCTTTACTGTTGCCGTGACCGTCACAGGCGCCTGCTCTTTCATGGCTGTTTCCTGCCAGTCTGCTGCGGCACACCCTGAAAGCACCAACGGCAGCAGAGTCATATACAAATAAAATTTCCTTGCCCTCATCCTTTGTCCTCTCTATTTGCCAAGTTCAGATCCTCTAATTTTTTCACTACCATAATTATACACTAACTTGTCACAATACTCAAAGAGACTTTGTGAACTTCTGCTCAACAGCAAAATTGATTATTTCTTGTCTTTTTCCCAAACAGATGATAAAATCATACAATAAATCTTACCGTAACATCGGGATAATTCCGCAAACTAATAGAAAGAAGTATATTCATGGAAAATACACAAAAACCCAAAGTAGAATTCAGATATTATGCCACCCTGCCTCAGCTCCCCATATATTTTCTGACCGGGGACAACTGGCTGAACTGCATCGGGACACGGACTGCATGCCTTCATTTCCACAATTTAATGGAAATCGGCTACTGTTATAATGGAAATGGAAATTTACTTCTGGGTGATCAGGGTCTCAAGATCCAGCCCCATATGATTTCCATTATTCCCCCCAATTATCCCCATTCCACAGACAGTATTCCCGGCAGTGTCATCACCTGGGAATATCTCTTTATCGATATTGACAAATGCCTGGAAGCTGCCTACGGAAATGACGAAGCCAAGCTGAATTATATGAAAAAGCTCATCACTCAGAAGGCGCATTTTATCCGTGCAAAAGAATATCCTGAAATTGCCGGAGAATTTCGCATCATTCTCCATGAAATGCTGATGCAGAAGGAATACAATATATATATCGTAAAAGCCATGGCATTTTCCCTGCTCATGAGGATTGCCCGCCTGACTTTTTCGGAAACCGACGATGAGTTTTTATCCTGCAGTAAACCCCTGGATATGGATAATATAAGTCAGATCAAACCGGCCCTCGATCACATCCGCAGTCATTACCGGTCCCCTATCAAGATTCAGGATCTGGCCAATGCCTGCAGTATCAGTGAGACGTATTTCAGAAAGATATTCAAAGCATTCATGAATACCTCTGCCCTTGATTATATTAATAAGATCCGAATCCTGAATGCCGCTGACTCCATGCGCAGCACAGACTGCTCCATCCATGAGATCATTTCCAAATCCGGCTTTACCTCTGAATCCACGTTTAACAGAAACTTCAAGAAATATATGGGAACTTCCCCCAAACAGTGGCGGGAAAAGTATGCGGGACAAAAACGGCAGTTAAAAGATTTTGATATATATCTTGAAAATGGATGGTAAACAGCCGATATCCTGCTTTGTAGTTGATACCGGGGCATTTTTTCAGAATATTTATTTTTCATTACATAATAGTCAATCTTTTATAAGTGTGATACAATAAAAATATCAACAATTATTGTGCCATGCAAAGGAGGATTGCATATGTGTACCACTAAGCAGTATCAGGCAAGAACGAAACGTATCGACGATGCCCTTGCGGTCAAAGAACCTGACCGTGTACCTGTAATTCCTTTTGTCCAGACCTACTCTGTCACCCACTCTGGACACACCATGGCGGAGGCCATGTACGATTCCTCAATTATGCAGAACGCCCTCCGTCAGTATCTGAATGATTATGAACCGGATGCAAACTATGGCTATTCCCCGTTTTTCTGCGGACTTGGACCGTGTTTTGAACTGACGGGAATCTCTTTCCTGCAGTGGGCCGGACAAAAAGGCGGTGTCTGTACTGAGAATTCCATCCATCAATTTGTGGAAAAGGCGTACTTAGGTGATGAGGAGTATTCAGAACTGCTGACAGATCTGACCGGCTGGATCATGAAGAGATACCTTCCCAGAAATTTCAAGCTGATGGAGCCTATGGCAAAGATGTCCTTCGGCCAAATGCTGGGATACGGCGCTCTTCCCGGAATGATGCAGTTTGCAGATCCGGCCATTGCGGAAATGTTCGTGAAACTGGGGGAGGCAGCCGGAATGATCTCCCGTTATTACCAAGAGGCCCATAACTTTGACGTGGAAATGATGGAAGCCGGATATCCCTTATTTTTCAAGGCCACAACAACCTGCGCCTTCGATATGCTCAGTGACTGTCTAAGGGGCACACTGGATACCATGGCTGATCTGTACGAACAGCCGGAAAATGTCCATAAAGCCATTGACTTTTTCTATCCCGGCACACTCTACGGGGCACTTGCCCAGGCCGAAAGCTCCAAGGGGAAGGTTGTATTTATTCCTCTGCACAAAGGCCTTGACGGTTTCATGGGAAATGAACAGTACCGTGAATTCTACTGGCCGACTTTAAAAGCACTGGTAGAAGGTCTGGCCGCTGCCGGACAGATCCCCTACGTCTATACAGAGGGAAAATATGATTCCCGGCTTGAATTTTTATCCGAACTTCCTGCCGGAAAGTGTCTGGTCCACTTTGAAAACTGCGACATGAGGGAGGCCAAACGGATCGTGGGTAAAAACTGCTGTATCAGCGGCGGGTTTGACGGAAGGATACTGGAGACAGGGACACCGGAGCAGGTGACAGACGCGGTGAGACGCCTTCTGGACATCTGTGCTTTGGACGGCGGTTATATTTTTGATGTGAATACCACCATTGATCATGGGGTAAAGCATGAGAATGTACTTGCCATGTTCGACGCAGTAAAGACTTATGGAAAATATTGATCTGATACAAAGACGGCGGCTGTAAAATTTACAAATTCTTTTACAGCCGCCAATTTGTTTAGATCCTTTCAGACAGATGCACCCAGGTGTCTTTTGTGAGAAAGCTCTCCTCCACCTGCTCCTCCATCTCCAGATATCTGTCATAGGGAATACTGAAGGACAACAGTTCTTTGCTGATGCATTTCCGCGCTGACGGGTCGGTAAGTCCTATGGTACACTTTCCTTTCCCATCCTCCTGGTCACTCACTGCATAGAGAATGGCCTGCGCGCACCCTGCGCCAAACTTGATCTGTACATTATCCTGAGTTGGCTGGTCATAGTTGGCAAGTGTGGCAAGCGCAGAAAGCTGGTCCGCATTTACCAAAAAAACAACCGCCTCCGGCTTCTCCTCCTCTTTTACTTCACTGAGCGGTTTCAGTACAACATATCTCTCAGCCTTAACCTTTGGTACATTCTCTGCGTATTTCCTAGCCAGATCAGGGTTCTTTTTATAAAATTCCCCCGGTTTCGGGCCCACGCCTCCTGTAGATAGAAAATATTCGATGGTCCCCAGTTCAAAGCCTTTGAATCCCATACCCACTTTGCCTCCCGGACATGTGGTGGTTTCCTCACAAAACGCCGCGGTTCTGCCCTTTGACGCTGCGGACAGCATAGGGATCACACAGCCCCACACTCCCTCTTTGAAATGTATGGCTCCTTCAGGCATCCTGTTCGATTTGATGACTGCCACGGGCTGACTTGACAGCTTAATTGCCTCTTTCATTTTACTTTTCATAGAATCGTACCTCCCTTTCTGCCGGGTAAGATTTTACATGACTGGTCTTTATGCTCACATTATACCTGTTTTTTGCTGTCTGTGTAAGACTGTCTATATACATATTTTTATCAGGAACTGACACTGTCATATCTTTTCAAACCTGTTTTCCATATCACAAAAGTCAACAATGTAAAAAAAGCCAGTGCTGCCCCTTCCTGCAATGCCATTTTCCATGTAAAATCTCCCAGCAGGATCAAAGATGGATATGTGGAAATTATGCCGTAAGGCAGGACATAATAAAAAACAAACTTATAGACTCCATAAAACACCGTACCAGGTATCTGCATACACAGATCCAGGCCATTTATCTCTATCTGCAGAATGCCCTCTGAAGATACCGTAAAAAATGCCAGTGAACGGATCATTACCTCCAGCTCATAAAACAAAATTGTCATCATTCCCACAGAGATCACATAACCCAATGTATTACTGATGTTAAAGTCTATTTTTGTTGCATTTGTGCCGTAAAAAATGATAGTAATACTGAAGATCACAAGAGGCACGGCCCCTGGATTTACCTGTTCAAAGGTCAGCCTGAGCAGAGGGCTGACCGGTTTTGTCAGGTACAGATCGATCTCTCCTGTCCTGATTTTTTCCGGTATGGAATTAACTCCGAAAAAGTAAATACTCATATTGAGAGCATTGATAAGAGAAAATGTTCCGATAAAAAGTATCATATCTCCCTGCTTCCAATTGCCAATCCTATCCACATTGGAATAAATGGCCTGAAACACCAGAAGCTGAATCACAAATAAACTCCCATCTACAAAAAACGGCCCGAAAAAACCAAGGCGGAACATCATCACTCTCTCTAACCTTAATTTTATCAGCACTTTGATCAATCTTATATTCTCTCTCATTTCTGTCCCCCTATATCCCGGCTCCGTCATATTTCACTCTGTACTTCTCATAAACAATCTTTTCCAGAAGCCTGATGCCCAGATTCCAGCCCAACATAATAAATACTCCTCTCACAGCTTCCTCACCGTTTTTCCCCATGAGCAGCATGGACGGCAGATATGCAGTATAGTAAAAAGGAAGGGCCTGCATACATTTCACCACCATCTCAGGCAGGAGAACAAGAGGTATGACAGAACCTGAGACTAAAGCCAGGATATTCTGCTTTATCATCAGAAATGTAGATATCTCTTCAAACCGAAATGTCAGGATTCCCAGAAAATAACTGAGCTGTGCCATAAAAAGCAGCCCCAGAAAAGCAATCACCAGGGCACACAAAATACAGGTGATATCTGAGGTAATACTTATCCTGATTCCAAATCCCAAACCGATGAGAAATACCGCCGCTGCATCCAGCACAATATGAGGCAATATGAAACCGGCCTCCATAGCCAGAAAATAGTTGTCAGCATCCAAAGGTACTGTCATATATTTCGAGAAGGTCCCGCTCCTTATCCCTAATGTGATATCCCCACTTATTTTTTCCGAAATATCAATCTGTACAAAAAAGGCACTGAGCAGATAGTATGTCATCATGCTATTCTTGGTAAATCCTGCTACCAACTCCCTATCCCTGAATATGATGCCCCACAGCAAGGAAGCAAATATGATTTTCATTACAATGGATATAAAACCAAATATCAAATCTACCCTCCACATAAGTTTTACTTTCAGATACACTTTTGCCGCTTCCAGATATTTTTTCATGTCCTCTCCCTCACATCTGCATAGATCCTTTCCACCACTCTGCCAATCTCTTCCTCATCCAGAGAAATGTCCGTGGGCTTATAACTCATAAAGTATTCCAGGAATCTGCCAGAGTCCTCCTTAGGCATTTCATATACTTTTTTATAACCATTGTCCTCCAGAATCCTGCATTTCTCTGCCAGAGTTTCCGGAATCTCAATCTTAGTGAGTTCCTCAAATACCAGTGTTATCCTTTTACTATTCTGATAGCGCTCAAAGAGCTGTTCTGTGCTGTCATCATATACCTTCATTCCCTGGCTGATAACAACAGACCGCCTGCAAAGGGATTTAATATCCTCCATATAGTGGGAAGTCAGAAGAATTGTCGTCTTCCTGTCCTGATTCACTTCTTTCAGATACCTTCGTATCTGCATACTTGCCACTGCATCCAAACCTATGGTTGGCTCATCCAGAAAAAGTATTTTGGGATTGTGGAGCAGAGCGGCCAACAGTTCCATTTTCATTCTTTCGCCTAGAGACAGGGTCCTCACCTGTACATCCATAAGGTCCTTGATTCCGAACAGTTCTATAAAATAGTCCCTGTTCCTCTCATATTCCTTTTCCGGCAGATGGTACATTTCCTTAAAAAGCTGGAGGGTATCCCCTGCTGTCAGCTCGAAAAACAACTGGCTCTTCTGTCCCATTACTAAAGCATACTGCTGCCGAAACTGTTTCTCCAATTTATTTGGATAATATCCAAGGACACTAACAGAACCGCTGGAAGGTGCTATAATACCTGTGAGCATTTTTACCAGGGTTGTCTTTCCTGCACCATTTTTTCCTATCAGCCCTACAAATTCCCCTTCTTCCACACATAGATCAATATGGCTGACTGCTGTTTTCTCTTCATATTCCCGCCGGAACAGGCCTGTCAGACTGCCCTTTAATCCCTCACGCTTTTTATACCTTTTGTAAACTTTTGATAAGTCTTTAACTTCTATAACGTTCATATTCATCTGCCTCTTTCAATTTCTATACTTAATTTTACGCACAAAAAAACTCATGGTATCTTGCTTACATTATGTCGTAAACAATACCATGAGTAAGTATGTAAATTATATTTCTTCCGATCTATGGCTCTATGGCCTTTTTTATAGCCTCCTAAGAACTTAACAAGCCACTTAAGCGCCTCAAGATGCCAGAGTACGTTTAAATATGAACCTTTACAGCGCGCGCAAACAATCTACAGTATATATTCTCCTTACGGCAGTGCCGCAGCTAATGAAAAATATATCTGCTGAGCTTGGCATCCAAGGCTGCTGAAATTAACGATCCAATACGTACCGGAACCCCCGGGAAATATATGAAAAGAACTTTACTTTTGGTGTGCTTCGTTTCCTGTAAGCAAAATAAACCTGTACAACAATAAAAGAGTTATCTGTAACCACAACTCTTCTTTGTATTAGATTATACATTTGATTTATTTTCTTACTACAATAGACAAACACACACCTCCCGTTTTCTTCTGTTTTTCATTATAACCTGCCATATCTTTACCTGTCAATCACTATGTCATTTTTCAGTCACCCTCTTATAACCGTTCATCACTGTTTACAGCACCTGATCCTTTTCCTTTCACCGAAGACAGATTCCTATACTCCCGGGGTGTCATTTTCACGATCTTCTTAAAAATAGTGTTAAAAAACTTCTTATCCTCATATCCTACCGCCTGAGCTATTTCTCCAATCCTCATATCACTCCCGGCCAGCAATTGACAGCTCTTCTCTATCCTTACCTTCTGCAGATATTCCCGGAAGGAAAGCCCTGTTTCCTGCCGGAAGATCCGGCTGATATAAGACAACGTATAATGATACTGCTGACAGAACATTCCCAAGTTTACATAATTCTGATAATTGCAGTCAACATACTGGAGCACGTCAAGCACCGCCCGGTGCTTTGGATGCTTTGGTTTCTCATGAACGCCTTTTCTTAGAGTCAGGATCAGAAGTTCGATCAGCCTGCATCGAAAGACCTCCGCATATCCCTCTTTCTTCTCCTCATATTCCTCCAGCATTCCCATGATCAGCTGCCTGATCCGTCCATCCTCATCGTGAAAAATACGATTCCCCGGTGTCTCCCCCGGTATGGACGTGTAGTATCGTATCAGACAGCCATGAAGAAGTTCATCTAGAGAACGGCAGCCCGTCATGGTCTCATCTATGACTTCGGGCAGAAAGATACAGTTGATCAGTGTAAAATCCTCACTTTTTGAATAGCTGTGCACACTGCCATAGTCTATGATAAAGTAATCCCCTTCTTTCAGAACTCCCTCCCGGGAGTTCAGTGTATGCACAGCTCTCCCCTTTACTACATAAACCAATTCAAAGAAATCATGGTTGTGGCTTTCCATATCGGTCTGCCGGTACGGCATCATTACCAGCCTCTCCCGGCTTTCTTTTGATACCTCTCTGATATGGATGGTTACTGCCTTATCCATAAACGCAAATTCACCCCCTATTTTAGTAAAATACAGGTGTTTCTTTCAATTTTATTCTCTGGTATCATGAAAGTCAAGAAAAGAAAAACGGAGGTATTTCTCATATGGAATGGCATGCAAAATGGATAAGACCACAGACGGATACAGGCGATATCTGCCCCCTGTTCCAAAAAGATTTCTATCTGGAAAAACCGGTAAAGTCTGCAAGACTTTTTATAACAGCCCTTGGCACATACGAAGCCGTGCTCAACAAAACCCGCGTGGGGGAATTTATTCTGGCCCCGGGCTGGACTTCTTATCAAAAACGGCTCCAATATCAGGTCTATGACATTACAAATCTTCTGAAAAAAGAAAACCATATTTCCGTCACTGTGGGGAAAGGCTGGTACCGCAGCCCCATGCCCGGCTGGAGTAAATCCGATGTCCAGGAGGCGCTGAAAAAAAGTCCCGCAGGGCTTCTCGCACAGTTGGAGATCATCTGCGAGGATGATTCCGCTGTGTATACCGCAACAGATGAGTCCTGGACTTTTTCGGAGAGTCCCATCCGCTTTTCGGAGATATACGACGGAGAAATCTATGACGCTTCACTGGAATGCGAAAGCACATCTATAACCGGAGATGAACAGGTACAAAACTCTGCCAGGCCTGTATGTGAATTTGAAGGTCCGACACACACCTTAATCCCCCAGCAGGGCGAAGAGATCCGGGAGCAGGAAAGACTTGCGCCTATACGTATCTTTACCACACCAAAAGGAGAGACTGTGGCAGACTTCGGCCAGAATGTCACAGGTTATGTGGAAATCCATCTCACAGCCAGAGCCGGAGAAAAGGTGGAGCTTTCCCATGCGGAAGTTCTGGACAAAGAGGGATGTTTTTATACAGAAAATTACAGGACTGCAAAAGCCCAATACCTGTATATCTGCCGTGACGGTCAGCAGTCCTACAAGCCCAAACTCACTTTCTTTGGTTTCCGCTATATACGGATCGACCGTTTTCCCGGAGGCCCGGCTGCCGCAAAACCAGAAAATTTCACAGCAGTTGTGATACACTCTGCCATGCAGCGGACCGGATATTTTAACTGCTCTAATCCCCTGCTGAACCAGCTCTTTGACAATGTTATCTGGGGACAGAAGGGAAACTTTGTGGACGTACCCACAGACTGTCCCCAAAGGGATGAACGTCTTGGATGGACAGGGGACGCCCAGGTATTCATCCGCACAGCCTGCATGAATTATGACACGGAAAAATTCTATACAAAATGGCTTGCGGATATGGCCGCAGACCAAGGGGAAGACGGAAGAGTCGGCCATGTGATCCCTGACCTGCTTTCCCAGGAGCCTGCCAGTTCTGCCTGGGGCGATGCGGCTGCCATCTGCCCGTGGGAACTCTATCTGGCCTATGGAAACAAGGAGCTGTTATCCTCCCAGTTCAACCTCATGAAGAAGTGGATCTCCTATATTTCCACCCATACCACAACAGAATATCTGTGGACCGGAGGGACTCATTATGGGGACTGGCTTGGCCTGGATGCTCCATCCGGAAGCTATAAAGGGTCTACACGGGAGGACTTTATCGCTTCTGCCTTCTATGCCTATTCCACTTCACTGGTGATCAAAGCGGGTAAAGTATTGGGTGAAAATGTAACAGCCTATGAAGACCTGTATGCCAGGATCGTGACTGCTTTCCGCACCGCTTATCCTGAATACAGGACACAGACAGAGTGCATCCTGGCTGCCCATTTCCAGCTTGCCCCGGACTGCCAGGCCGCGGCTGACCAGCTTGCAGCTATGGTAAAACAATGCGGCGTACAGCTCCAAACCGGTTTTGTGGGCACTCCATATATTCTGCATACGCTGAGCGATCACGGATATGCAGAGCTGGCATACAGTCTTCTGCTCAGGGAAGAATATCCATCATGGCTGTATCCGGTCACAAAAGGCGCAACCACTATCTGGGAGCACTGGGACGGCATTATGCCTGACGGAAACTTCTGGAGCGCAGATATGAATTCTTACAATCATTATGCTTACGGCTCTGTGGCTGACTGGATCTACAGTGTGGCTGCCGGAATCCAGAGGATTCCAGAATTCCCGGGATATGAGAAGGTGAGGATCGCACCGATTCCGGACAGCAGACTTGGATGGCTGTCCATATCCCTGGACACACGTTATGGAACCATACGCTCAGGATGGAAAAAATCGGAGAATGTGTGGCGTTATGAGATCAGCACACCGGTGGATGCCCTTGTGGTGATCGCAGGGAAGGAATGCTGGGTAGGAAAAGGAAGTTATGTATTCTACAGTGAAATAAAAAACACTTGGCAATAATGGCCTTTTGTTAAACATTACACAGGATCAGGCTGTGTATCTGTAATCAATGAACAATTACAAATCCACAGCCCGATCCAATACAACATTTACAATTTTCTGTTTTTACTACACTATTTATATACATCATTTTGTTAATACATCATTTCATCACTTAGTTACTTCATCCTCCCCTTTTTCTTCACTCCCACTACCACAATGCTCAGCAGCGCTGCCCCTGCCAATGCAGCCGGAAGCAGAATATCTGTATCGTCTTTTGTCTTCACACTTCCGGTCTTAGATGTTCTGCCGTTTTTTTGGGAAATGTCTGCTGCTGTCTGCTTTTTCTTTGTGCTTAACTTTCCAGTGCTATCCGGTATCTCTTCCTCTTCATTTGACGTATCCTGCTGCTCATCGCTTTCTTTTTTCTCCACTTTAGCCGAAAAATTCACCGTATTAGCCGGTACATCTGTGTCATCACCTGCCAGTTCTTCTACATCCGCGGTAACTTCCAGGATTGTTCCCTCTTTCACACTACTGTCCAGACTAAATACCATATTTAACAGGCTTCCGTCTCCTGACAGCCGGGAAGCGGAGGCGAATGCCGCTACCAACTCCCCCTCATCCTTATTGCCCTTCAGACAATCATTAATCTCACACATAGCTCCTGTCAGTGCATTTCCTGCTTGTGCAGACTTCAGCTGCATCTTTTCTGCGTCATACAAAATGCGGATTTTTCCACTGGAAACCAAAGCTCCACCTTCGATGTCGCATCTAACTGTGACAGAGGTATCTCCTGCCTTTACCTCATTTGCTTTTATCATCACTAGAGCAGTCTCTTCTGCTGCAACAGGTATGCATGGTATGGCTAAAAGTACCAATAAAAAAAACATACCTGCTCTCTTTAATAATTTCTTCATGTACATTAACCCGCCTTCTGTTTCTTCATCTCTGATGTGTGTCTGCAAATTCATTTTTGAACTCCGCAGACACACTCAAACTTAAAAAGAGGTGATTTTTTCTGCCGCCATTTTCAGAATCTGTGTCACATCCTTGGTATCCTGTACCTGGTCTCTGTTCACATCGGCAGCCTCCAGGCTGTCGCTGGAAAGCTCTGTCATCTCTGCTGTGAATTTCAGAAGAATTGATGCATCTTTTGTATCAACTGTCTTATCATTGTTTATATCTCCCAGAAGACGCACTTCCAACATTTCCCGGATAAGTCTTCCCAGAACTACGTTGATTTCTTCCTGTACAGCATCTTTATCCGTCAGCACTGCGGCTGCCTCTGTGTTGACTGCCTCAAGTCCTTCCAAACTGGCTGTGACATATTTATCTTTATTTGCAAGTATCTCACAGGCTTTGTCCACAGAATCCTGCAATTCATCTTTGTTGCCCCGCATCTGTATATTCGCCAGAGCCTCTGCAAGACTGCTGTATGCCAGACTCAGCTCTTCCTCCGACGCATTCGGATTTCCTGCTGCTTCTTCTGCGGTATCCACTGCCTCCTGCAGAGCAGCTATACTTGTACTTGTATACTTGTCCGCATTCTCAAGAATTCTGTTTGCGATCTGAAGCAGTCCGTGCAGACGGGAGTCTTCTTTTTCCAACAGGCTGTTGACTGCTGTGATCAAGGTCCTTGTGGCAAAATTGATCTCATCCTGTGATGCCTCCGGATTCTCTGCTGTTTCCTTGGCGGCCTGCAAAGCCGTTTCCACAGCCTGGACACTTTCCTGGCTATAGGCAGCCGCTGTGGCAGGGTCTTCCAAAATAGCTATGGTCCCGCTAATAGCCGCTCGAAGCCCGAAGTTCACAGTCCCATTTTCCAGATTTGCATATGCTTCTATTAGACCAAGCAGCGCCTGGTCTGCCTCCTTCTGTGCTGCCATACTGTCCTCTGCAACATCTCTTGCCGCTGCAAGGGCTGTCTCCACAGCCGCATAACTTTCATCCGTAAACGGATGATTTATTTCCTGTTCTTTTTCAAGCTCTGTTCCCATGACTATAGCCAGATTCAATGCAGTCATATCTGCAGGAATCTGTACAGATACCTGAAAATCAACAGATTTACTCACACCGTTTTCTGTATAGATGATCGTAACTAAAACACTTCCCGGAGCCGTACTGTCAAAGCCTTTAATCTGTATCAGCTCCGTATCGGTAATCTCCTTTGTACTTCCATCACTAAAGGAGGCAGAAAGAACAATACCGGTCAGATCCATGTCCTCATTGAGAAGATAAGATGTCTTGTCCGGAAGTGTCTTTATCTCTAGATTCTCAAGAACTGCTTCCCTGACAGTCTCTTTAAATACTGCCTGGACTTTTACCTCTTCAGCCGGCATGACAAAACTGTTTCCCTGTATTGCTGTTCCATTGACTGTAAGACCTGCCTCTGCCAACTCATATCCTTCATTGGGAGTTGTCGTCAGATAAATGGTCTCTCCCTCAGCCGCCTGCATACGGTTTGCTGTTACAGTACCGTTCCCAGCTGTTTCTGTCTGAATGGAATGAAGTTCACGACTCTGTACAAACTCCAGGCTCCACAGTTGATCATCAGTACCGGTATACGGCTGCTGTACCGCATACCTGTCTCCAATATCGTCCGGTTCACCTCTTGTAAGAGCCAGGCCGCTGTTGCCATTTATAATACTGAAGTATCCGTTCTCCACCTCAGTCACCAGCCACAGGCCCGCATCATCCCCATTACCGGTCTGGACTACAGGTGCGCCCGCTTCCAGAGATGCATCTTCTATACTCAAAACCTTATTGCTGTTCAAGTTTCTTATCTGATATGCATTCATCTCTGCTGCGGGTTCCAACACCCAATAGAAGTTATTGTTCAGCTCCTGCGTCCACTCCAGGATCTTTTCGCCTTCCTTTATGGAGGATTTCGGCAGGCACAGTGTTCTGCCGCTCTCCTTGTTGGAAATGAATCTGGCATCTTCTCTCACTGCTTCAAAATCCGCTGTGATATTCAGTTCACTATTTACATTACTGACTTTAAACCACGTACCTCCAATGAGATTTACAGTTTTTCCGTTCACCTGTACTTCATTGACTGTAAAACCGCGTTTTGCCTGAATGATAAAATATTGTTCCGCGCCTGCTTTCACACTTCCCTCACTTGGATACAGATAAGCTGACTCATCCACGTGGCTTACAATGTCATAAGAAACTGCTTCTTTCACTGCACTGTCCATATTCCACAACTGCGTATCGGTCCCCTTGTCTTCCTCCAGATACAGTGCCACTTCATCAGCTGAACCGCTGTTTTCTTTTCTTTCATTGGACGAAAGCAGCATGCCGCTTTCAGCATTGATAATTTTACTGCCGTTTTCTGTTTCCTGTATCTTCCAGAGCTGCCCTTTTTCCTGTACATCGTAAGGCATCTGCACCAGGGAATTATCTTTGGAAGGCGTCAGCACTTTGCTGCTGTTGAAATTCACGATCTTATAGCAGTCTTCACCGTCGACCGTTACCTTCTCCAATGTCCAGTTTAAGTCCAGGCTGCCGGAGTAAGACCATCCTACTACGCGTGCGCTGTCATCTTTTGAACTGCTCCATACACACATATATCTTCCTGTATACTGATTGGAAATGTTTACCGCTTCCTCAGGGATTAGACGTGAATTCACATCCATTTTCCCCCATCTTACCGTATTCTGGTATCCGTGGTCAGGAACACCACAGCTCAATATGTACAAATCTCCGCTCTCCAACTGAATCAATTGTCTATTGTACCCGGTTGGCACACCTGTATCATAAACAATCCACTCTCCGGTAAGGTCTTTCCTTGTATTGATAAACACGCCGCTCTCATTGGAAGCAGTCATTGCCACATATCCGTTATCCAGCTTCAGGCAGTACGGGCTTCCTCCATAACCGTATGTGATTCCCACATCCTCGGCATCCCAGTGGAAGGGATCATTTGGATAGAGGGACAACTTATAATTACAGGGAATCGGATTATTGTAATTAAGTCCCACTGCCTCATATGTCATAACATAATACCCATTATCAAGCTGTGTGACGATGGGCATTCCCGGGCGCATACCAGGGTCTGTCCAGGCCACCACATCTACTGTCTCCTCCCATGACAGACCGTCTGTGGTTGACTGATAGACAAGCTTCTGATTCCACTGAGGATATCTCTCATCTGAATAATAGCAGATCAGAGAAGAAGTTGGCTCATCATATAAAATAAACGGCTCCCAAACCGGATCATCACCCATGTAATTCCTTCCACCGTCTGTGACAAGGGAACTTTTGAACTCCCAGGTCCTGCCAAGATCCTCGCTGTAGTACATATCAAAATGTGTCTTGGATAAATCTTTCGGACAGACGCATCCAATGCAAACGATACCGCCTTTTTTCATATCTCCCACATCGCCAGGCAGTTCATACAACTCAGGACAACATTCCATACCCCAGCGGTTGTCTGCATTTTCCGGTGCTTGGTTCTGCGTCTCTATCACATTTCCCACTGATTCCCAGGTCTCACCGGCATCCAGACTTTCGTAAATGGGAAATACTTTTCCGTTATCGGCATTTTCGATCACACCAAACTCCCAGGTGATCAACATTTTTCCATTATCTTTTTCATTATCCTGATATTGAAGCTGAATGGCCCTTGGGGATACCGCGCTGTTTCTAGTTCCATAGGTATCAGGTGTCCAGCCCTCCGGTGTTTCATATATAATACCCGTAGTGCTCTCTGCTGCCGCGGGAATACAACTGGCTGCGACTGCTGCCGCAAGAATCAAGGCACCGGACAGACATTTTAGTGAATGCACTCTTTTTATCATCTCTCTTTTCCTTTCTACTTTTATCATTTTAATCACTCTGCAGCGGCACTTTTTTGCCTTTTTGAGCATAGAAACACCACCCCCTCCAGAAAGCTTCTGCAGAGCTCATAAAATACCGCGATTTACTTGTTTCCCTTTTATCCTTCTATCTCAAAAACTGCTGTCCCGTATGCGTGCAAAGTCACTTTTCCCTCCGCACAGGTATCTGTATATAAATCCTTCATCGGCTCTTTCAGCTCGATCACAACCGGATAGGAACTATAATTTAATGTAAAAAGGAAACGCTTTTCTCCCTTTGTGCGCATTACAAGCTCCACTTCCTCCGGCGCATTTATAATATGCGAAAATGGTTCACAAACACCTGTGTATTCCAAAAGTCTGCGCACATTTTGTCTCGAAAATGTGCTTCCCAGGTGCAGTACCTGCCCATTTCCCACCTTCTTCTCCGTCAGAGCCGCTGTTCCGGCATAATAGCTGTTATGATAAACAGCCAGCACACTGGTCCCCTGAAGGGCTGTCAGAATATCGTTAAACAGAGGTGTCTCCAATTTCTCATCCCCCCACTGGGCAAATACCGGATCCTCCGCCGGGCTTGTAAAGGTGAAATCCCTAACATCCGTACCCGTCAGTTTCTGCAGGATTCCGGGCTGAGGCAGCATGACGCATTGTCCGTTCATATCCTTATAGCCGGATCTGCAGCCTATAATAAGAGTTCCTCCCTGCTTTACATATGCCTCAAGAAGTGCCTCCCGCTCCTCATTGATCAGCACAGGATGGGGATAAAAAATCACCGGATATCCGGCCAGATCAGCAAGTTCACTGTCCTTCTGCAGATAAATTACGTCATAGGGGGTATGTGTCAGTTCCGATGCGGCAAATATTTCATTTTCGCTGACAGAGGCAACCCGTTCATGCCACACATCCACCTCTGTATCCCAAGCATTGTCGTAATCCTTTAACAGTGCAAAGGATGCAGTGTATTCTCCCTGACAGACTTTATTCAGCTTCTTAAATTTTCGATAGAAATCTTTTACCTCCTCCAGTTTTCTGTTATCTCTGTTGTCATAATCAAGAATACCGTGCCAGTATATCTCCGTGCCGATCGTACAGGTTCTCCAACGGAAAAAAGAGATATAATCCGCCCCATGAGCCACACTCTGCATGGCCCATAGAGTAAGCTGCCCCGGCCTTGGCGCTGGTCCTTCCATACGTGTTGTCCAGCCGTTTGCCCCTGACTGCTGTTCCATGATCCCAAAATGCGGACAGACGGATCGCACTTCATTCAGATGCATGGACCAACGGCGGTCATTCAAATCCTCTGCCGTCTTCGGGTCACGGTCTAATCCAAAGGCAAAACTCGGATAAGAATCATATGTATAGACATCCAGGCATTCCTTCTCCATCTTATGATTGTCCACATTCCAAAACATACCGTTTGTGGTAATGAAGTCTCCGGGCTTTCTGTATTTTTTAATGATCTCAGCCTGCATACTGCAGAATCGGATGGTGCTGTATGAAATAAACCGGTAATAATCCAGATGAAGATGAGGATTGATTCCCCTGCTCAGTGTGGGCCTCGGCACATAGATCTGCTCCCAATCCGTATAGGTCTGGTTCCAGAATACGGTTCCCCAGGCCTTGTTCAATTTCTCCAGCGATTCATATTTTTCTCTCAGATACTGCCTGAACGCAATAGTATCCGCCTCCGAATAAAATTCACAGGTCTCACAGTTCAGCTCATTGTCAATCTGCCATCCTACAACTGCCGGATGGCTGCCGTAATGTGCCGCAATAGCTGTAACCACCCGCTTACACAGCTCCTGGTATTTGGGTGAATTATAATTATAATGGCGTCTTCCGCCATGACGGTACAGAATCCCATCCATACTTCCATTTAATACCTCCGGATATTTTTCCGTCAGCCATGCCGGCGGTGTGGCAGTAGGTGTGCCGAAGATCACTTTCATCCCCTTTTGCAGGCAGAGCTCCAGAAACTCGTCAAAGAATGAATAAGTAAAGACTCCCTCCTCCGGTTCAAATTTATTCCAGGCAAATTCAGCGATACGGATAACTGTTATGCCCGCTGCCTGCATTCTGGTGAGATCCTCCTCCCAAAGGCTGTCATCCCAGTGTTCCGGATAATAGCAGGTCCCCATGGTCATCTCTGACCACTGAAAGTTTTGTTTATTGTTCATATTTTTTTGCTTCCTCCTCATTCATGATCGGTATACGGAAAGAAATCCTGGTGCCCTCATCCGGAGCACTCCTCATCTCGAATCTGCAGCTTTCCCCATATAAAAGCTGCAGACGCCGATATACGTTTTTAAGGCCAATGGACGCGGCTGACTTAATGTCCCTACACTGGGAAAGCAGCAGTTTTACCTGCTCCTCTGTCATTCCCCTGCCATCATCCTCCACACAGAAATACAACCATACATTCTCTCTTTCGACAGTCACTGAGAGTTTTCCCTTGTCCACCTGCTTTTCCAAACCATGGATAATGCTGTTCTCGATCAGAGGCTGCAGCAGGAAACTCGGCATATAACACTGTTCCGCTTCCAGATCCACATCACATTCCACAGATATCTTGTCCCCAAACCTGTAATCCTGGATATGGAGATAAAGCTGCACCATCTCCATCTCCTGCTCCACAGTGATCATAGCATTTCTCTTAATGCTGGCCCGCAGAAGCTTTGCAAGGGATACAGCAAGGTCCGATACCTTCTCATTTCCTCCCATAAAGCCAAGCCAGCTTATGGTATCCAGACTGTTGTACAAGAAATGGGGATTGATCTGCATCTTCAAAAACTCAATTTCTGCCTCTTTTTTGGCAAGCTCCAGAGAATATACCTTTTCCATCAGATTCTGTATATTGTCAGCCATCTGGTTGTATGCGCTTCCTATCTGGCCGATCTCATCATTCCCGCTGAATTCCACTCTGGAATCCAGGTTGCCGTTACCAAAGGCTGACATGCTGTTCAGAAGCAATTTTGCCGGGCCGATCAGCTTTCTGACTGCCACCATTGTAATAAAGAGAGCCAGAACAAGCGCCAGTCCAATTACCAGTCCCATCTGTAGTACGCTTGCCATGATTCCTTCCCGAAATTGCTTTGTACTTACAGTTGTGACCAGCGTCCAGCCGTTTTGAAGCGGCTTCCCCGTATAGTAGTAGCTGCTCTCCCCTGTGCTTGGGTCATTGATCGTCATAGGTTCTATTGTTTTTAGCTCCTCCAGGGAATAAGGAAATTTCTCTCCTACCGTTTCGCTGCTGTTGGCAGCTACCACACCGTTTTCCCTATCCACCAGATATACTTTGCTGGCATAGGAACTGGAAACAGTATTCAGCTCACTACTGAAATATTCGTTCTGGCATATGATGACCATATATCCAAGGGGCTGCATATCTCCTGTACTCAATATAGCCCTGCACATGCAGGCATAGTTTGCATCACCAGCCAAGCTCCACAATGCTTTACCGTTTGCCTTATAGATTTCCCCCGGGCTCTGGGCATATTCCAGAAACTCACGGTTTGTAGTGCCCACAAAGATTTCTTCTCCGCTTTTGGAATAAATGCGTAGGGATATGACTCCCTTTATGTTAAATACGCTGCCTCTGACCTGGCTGGATATGGCTGCCTTGTAGGAGGCAATACTTCCCGTTCCCGTCTCTTTGTCGTATCCCCCCACGTTACCATTGATCACCGACAGATTATCCTGTACTACCTGGTCCACCAGGATAGATACGGAAAGCTGGTCAATCTGGTCCACCATATTTGACACATTTGCCGTGGAGAGTGCGGTAACATCAGCCATATGGGAATTTACCTGACTGTTATAGACATTGCTGAAGCGGTATGTAAAAAACGTAAAAACACAGATACAGGTTCCCAGGAGCAGAATCATAAATACCATAAAAAGTTTAAAGCGGATGCTCAAAAATATTTTTTCTTTTTTATCTTTCATAGGCTTATTCCGCCTGCTTTTTATCCAGATTTTCCAGGATCACGTGAAGCCGGATCTCCTGGGGGGTGTGTTCCTGTTTCTTGAAATCCGTGGGGCTGCATCCGAAAGCCCTTCTAAACACCTGGGAAAAATACCGCTGGTCGTTAAATCCTGTCTTTGTACACGCCTGGTTCACCCGCTCGCCCTCCGTCAGAAGCTGGGCACTGTTCATGATTCTGATCGCCATGAGTATATCCACAAAAGAATGGCCTGTCTCCTGCTTTATCTTCTTTGATATATAATTGGAAGAAAAATGATATCTTTCGGAAAATCCACTCAGGGATAATGGCTGGTCAAACTCTTTCGCCATATCCATCAGAACATCCGATACGATCCTGGATACCTTTGAAAAGTGGTTCTTCACCTGGGAAACCGTATCGTATGCCCCTTTGGTATCCTCATACTTTCTGATAACCTTTACCTGGTACCTTTTCTGCTCCAGGCGTTCCTTCACATCCGCCACAGTTGACAGGATATCCCTCGGGCTGAATGGTTTCAGCAGATACTCATACACATTACTCTGCAGAGCCTGTCTCGCGTATTCAAACTCCGAAAATCCTGTAAGAAGAATCACAGCCGTGTCCATAGAGTGTTCCTTTATCATTGCTGCCAATTCAAGTCCTGTCATTCCGGGCATCCTGATATCAAAGATCACGATGTCCACATCTGTGGACAGAAGCAATTCCCTGGCCTCTGTGCCATTGCTGACAGAATACACCTCCGTGATTCCTATGGATTTCCAGTCAAGGCTTAAAAGCCCGCTGCGTATAAGCAGTTCATCATCTGCGATCAATAGTGTCATATTATCCACCCTTTCCGTATCTTCGATACTTAAAGTATAGCACCCGGCAGATAAATAGAAAACACTCTAGCCTTTGACTGCTCCGGCAACCATACCTTCCATGATATTTTTATGAAGAAGTATGTATACAATAATGCTTGGGATAATGGTGATAATGACCGCTGCGATCTCCCCCACATAATCGGTTGAATACATGGACTGGAAATTGGTAAGGCCCACAGGCAGTGTCATCATTTTACTGTCTGTCAGGAAGATACGCGGCAGGAGCAGGTCATTCCACACATTGATAAACTGTACCACTGCCACAGTCACAACGGATGATTTTGCAATGGGTAGTATAATGCTGAAAAAACAGCGGTAAACCGAACATCCGTCTATAACTGCAGCCTCCTCCAAATCTTTTGGTATGGATTCCATAAATCCGCAGATGATAAAGATTGCCATGGGAAATCCAACTGCGGTCTGTGGAATAATAACTGACAGGTAGGTATTCAGAAGCCCCATAGACTTAAACACGGAAAACAATGGAATGATAAGCGCATATACGGGAATCATCATACCCAGCAGAAATATGCCGTAGGTCAATCCGGAAAGCCTCCACTCCATTCTGGAAATTGCATAGGAAGCCATAGTAGCCAGAATCACTGTCACAAAAACAGCCGCCACAGCTATGATAACGGAGTTTCCGAAATAACGGATGACACCGCCTTTTACCACTGCATTCATATAATTTGTCAGGCTCCAGGATTCCGGCAGACCCCAAGTATTGAAGTACAACTCCTGATTCGTCTTAAAGGATGCCAGGAACAGCCATACCAGAGGGTATAGACACATGATTGTAAATATGATCAGGAAAAAGTATTTGATAAACAGCCAGACTTTTTCCGCAGGCTTTCTCTTCACTTTATTTCCCTCCTTTAATAGCTTTCTGTCTTAAATACTTTATTGGACAGACCCACAGATAACATACACAAAAGCATAAGTACCACACCGATCGCGCAGGCATATCCGTATTTCAGTACATTGAAAGCCTGATAATACATATAGGTTGACATAACTTCAGTGGCGTGGTTAGGACCTCCTCCGGTCATAACGGCTATCAGGTCATAATATTTCAGGGAGCCAGTTATGATCAATACTGCATCAATCTTTAAAATTGGCTTAATCAATGGGAAAGTGATATTTTTAAACTGCTGCCAGGATGTCGCTCCATCGATTTCGGCAGCTTCATAATACGAAGAATCAATATTGCGCATAGCGGCCAGCTGGATAATCATATGATACCCCACGTACTGCCACATAACTACAATAATGATACAGATCAGTGCCAGATTTTTATTGGACAGCCATACCTGCTGCAGGTCACCAAGTCCAATCAGTCCTAAAAACGCATTCAACAGACCATAATTGCCGTTATAAATAAATGTCCAGGTAAGGCCTACCGCCACACCACAGATGACACTGGGCAGGAAGAAAACGGTCTGGAAAAATGCAGAGCCTTTGATTTTCTTAAATATGGCGTTTGCAAAAAACATAGCCAGCGGCATATGCGCGATCAGGGAACCAATGACCATCAAGATATTGTTTCCCAGTGCATGAGTGAACGTGGTATCCTTAAACAGCCCGATATAATTCTTCAGACCCACAAATTCACTGCCCGACATCAAATCTGTCTTGAAAAGAGACATATAAATATTGTAAGCAATGGGGAATAGGGCAAACACTGCATATATGATAAAAGCCGGCAGTACAAATACCGCAATACTTTTTTTATTTCCTAAAACACTTTTCATCGAAACACCCTCTCTGTCTCACACTTTTCTGTTATATTCCGGGTAAAACCGCCGTTTTGGCGGCTGTACCCGGAATCACAGATTCCCTTATTTCTGATTATCCTCAGCATACTGCTGAAGCTTATCCAAAATTGACTGGGGTTCGTCTCCATTTGCAATGGCTACGCTACTGTTATTGAATTCATTGCCCAGATCTGTGTTCATGCGGTCAAACCACGGTGTCAACGCTTTCTGTTCATTGAAACACTTGATTGCCTCACTGCTGAGGGCGGATAATTTGCTCTCATCCAGCTCAAACTTTGTGGCAGGCATACGTCCGTAATCATAGAGCAAAGTCGCTGCGTTCTCTGCATTGGTCCAATATTTTAAAAGTCCAACCGCTGCCTCCACATTTTTGCAGTTCTTTGTCACTGCAAAGGAATTATCCAAGGAACCCACAGAAACATTGGTATATTCTTCCTTCACAGCCGGCATTGCAAAACAGCTCACATCTTCTGCTACCTGACACACTGCTGTGTTGTCTAAGTTGGATATTTCCCATGTTCCGTTAAAATACATGGCTGCCTGGCCGGTCTGGAACAGAGCTTCTGCTTCAGAACCGCTTACACCTGTAAAGCCTTCCTCGAAGTATCCCCTTTCAACTTCCTCTCTGAACAATTCTGCGGCCTGAACCATGGCTTCATCATTCCATTTGCCGCTGCCATCTTTGATCCCCTCAAACAGTGTGTTTCCTGCGATGCCGTCAGAGAGCTGCTGGATATACTGGGATACCAGCCATGCATCATCTGCTGTGGAAGCCAGGGCAACCGGTGTAATATCATTTTCAAGTAATATGTCACACACTTTTCTGTATTCTTCATATGAAGTTGGAACGGACAGACCGTTTTCCTCAAAAATGGCCTTATTGTAATACATAACCGCCATACACTGAGCAGTTGGAATTCCGTATACATCGCCATCATATGTTTCCTGTTCCAGGGTTCCGCTGTTGAAGCTCTCCTTCCATTCCGGATCAGCATCCAAATACTCCTGAAGATTTACAATCTTGTCACCGTTAACAAAATTCTCCAGATACCCAAGCTCCCATGTAAAGATTATATCCGGTGCCGAATCAGAAGCCATCATAGTGGTCAGTTTCGTCTTGTAGTCCGAGTTACTTACAAACTCCGGTTCAATCATAACTCCAAATTCATTCGTCTTGTTGAACTCATCAATAATTTTCTGATAGCCCTCCACGTATGCATCTGATGCAGATCCATTCAACATCATGCTGAGAATTTCTTTATCCTCTGATTTTCCTATTTCCTTGTCCGTATTTTCCGCAGAACCTGATCCCCCTTTTCCACCGCATCCTGTCAGCATAGTCAGACACATGGTACCCATCAAAAATAATGCCAGTTTTTTTCTCATTTCAAATTCCTCCGTTATCTTGATTATAAATTTGCTCTAACTTACTTGTTTATGTATTAAATTTTATATCAAATACAGAACGTTTTTAAGAGAGAATTCAAAACATTTTTGTTTATTATTTCGCACACTTTTTTTGAATTATCATAAACTCCAGTGATTTTGTACAAATTTCTCCCGGCTACAAATAAAAACTCCCATCGTCTTAGACGATGAGAGTTTTTATTGACTGATGATATATATAAGCACACACTACTACAGGCTCTCCTTCACCATCACATGAATCTCCGAATACAGATGTTTCCTATAAGGATTCCTGTCATAAATCAGCTTGTCAAGCAGGACTTCTATGCTTTTTCTCCCCTGTTCATTCAGTCCGCTGCCCAGTGTCATGGTCACCACGTCCTCTCTCATGAGGTCCAGGATCTCCGGATAATCCTCATAACAGATAAGCCGCACATCCCTGCGTCCGCTTGATTTCAGCTCCTCGCCCGCTGCCTGGACACAACCGCAGGTAACTAATATACCATCTATGTCTTTCTCTTCCCGCAGAATCCTCTGCATCTCCCGGCGCATGATGGCGGGGTCTTCTTTTGTAGTCACACTGGGGAGCATTTGTATCCCCGGATATGCCTCTGTAATGACGGTACGGAACCCGCCCTCACGTGTGCCGAAGGGAAATGACTGATGCTCATCACCATCGCTTGTTATGACTACGGTCCTGCCTTTTCCGTTCAGGAATTCACCCATAAACCTGGCTGCTACCTTACCGGCTTTATAACCATCCTGGCCGATAAAACAAAAACGCTTACTGCCTTTGATATCGGAATTCACTGTCACCACAGGGATTTTTTCTTCTGTACAGCGGTCAATGGCCTCCACGATCTCGTGCGCATTGATAGGACTTAATATAATGCCGTCCACCTTTTCCTCACGGTATCTGTCCAGCAGCTCTGCCTGCTTCTGCACATGGGAATAGGCAATGATCTGAAACTCCAGATGTATCTGAAAAGAACTGTACTCCTTTAATTTTTCCTCAATCCCCTTCCTGATATAGGGAAGGGCATCCACCTTTAAGAGCAGCACTGCAATATGCAGCTCTCTGTTCTGCATTTTCAGAGCTTTTCCTATGGGATTTGCTTCATAATTGTTTTCATCTATGATCTGCTGTACTTTTTTACGCACGTCATCACTCACACCAGGCCTTTTATGAAGAACTTTATCAACGGTAGACCGGTGTACTCCCGCCATTTCCGCAATCTGTTTAATCGTTACTCCCATATTTATCAACCTCTTTTCTGTCTGTCCGATTCCAGCAGCGTGCAGACTGTGAAGAATTTTTTTAACACGCTCTGTAGAGAGAACGAACTCTCAGGCTAAGTATACCTCATTATCCGGGAGATGGAAAGAGAAAAATGGCATGCCCCGGGTTCATTATCCGGGACATACCATTTTATGGCTCTTATTTATATTCTATTTATCCTTCTATCTTTTTCTTCTGATCGATCTGTGCCTCTCTTTCCAAAAGCTCCTTCATGATAGTCGGATACTCCTTATCCAGGTGATAGAACAACAGCAGAATGATCATGATCACTCCCAGAATCGTCACACCGTAAATAAACAGATTGGAGATCGTGTGCAGAGCCTGTGGGGACTGTGTCCCAAGGTCACCGTTATACTGGTTTGCTTCCATAATGAAACCGATCAGCGCAGAACCGATACCCTGGCCGAATTTCTGCCCTGATGTGGCTGCGGACTGGATGGCACCTGCGGTACGAAGACCGGTCTTCCATTGTCCGTATTCTATGGCATCCGCGATCATGGTGAATATCATTCCCAGGATAGGAGTCATACCGATTCCACGGAGCAGACCGCCGAAGGTAACAACTGCAATGCTGGTAGGGTTCACCAGAAGGACCAGAGAGCCTGCAATAATAAAGAGTGCTCCCAGGATACACCAGTTTCTTTTGCTTGTCAGGTGCATTACCTTACCCAAAAGCAGCGTCGCTGCTATAGTGATACCGAAACAGGCCGTATTTACATTTCCGATAATTTTTGTATCCCCTACGATCCATTTACAGTAATAGGTAGCCATGGTTCCCGCAAAGGTCTGATACATAGCGAAGAATACAAAGAACAGAAACAGCATAATAAAGTATTTATTCTTAAACAGTGCTGGCAAAGCTTTTTTCAGAGGAATCTGCTCTCCGCCCATTTCATCTTTTACTACAACTCTCTCACGGACTGTTGCAAAGCAGAACAGCATCAGGGCTGCTGCGCCTACTGCGTAGATTGCTGTCAGAATGATCCAGTTTTTCTGGGAATCCATGCCGCCGCCCGGCATCATGTCCAGAATTCTTGTAAAGAGAAGTGTTACAAGGATATTTCCGATCGGACTCATGGCCATACGGATAATATTGATTTTTGCCCTCTCATTCTGGTCGCGGGTCATATAAGTCATGGTTGTGGCAAACGGAAGCTGGAACAGTGTGTAAACTACTGTCAGCATCAGGTTATATGTAATGAAAATATAGATAGCCTGCGCCATGACTCCAATCTGAGGCACGGTTATCAGAAGCACTGCTGCGATGGCATATGGGATGGACATGCGCAGCATCCACACACGGGCACGTCCGTATTTGGAACGCGTCCTGTCTATAATAAATCCGGCTGCTATATCCGATACTCCGTTGAATACCTGGGAAATAGCAATGATCATGCCGATTACGGCTGCAGATACATGGGCCACGTCTGTATAGAACATGACGAGAAGACTTGTTGCAATGGTAAATACGATGTTCGTGGAGATTTCACCGCAGCCATATGCAAATTTTTCAAATCCTGTCACCCTGTCTTTCTGTACCAGTTTGTTAAATCCGTTGAGATTCATGCGGGCACCTCTTTCCTCATTTGCTTATTGTCTGATTCAGGGCATCAATGGAGGTATTCAGACCCGCTTCAACGCTCATAGTCAGATCTTCCATTTCCAGGGAAACATATCCGTCATATCCCATCATATGGCATACAGAGAAGAATTCTTTCCACCACTGTAGGTCTTTGCCGCATCCAACTGCCACATAGTTCCATGTTCTGTTCTCACAGTCTGTTACCGGTTTTGATTCGGGAAGTCCGTTCACATCACACAGGCCCCTCTCAATGCGGGCGTCTTTGCCGTGAATATGGTACAGCGCACCCTTTAAAGCTCTTGCCGCCGCAATGGGATCTGCTCCCATAACCATCAGGTGGGACGGGTCTAGATTCATTCCGATCATGGGGTCAACTGCATTTCTCAGTTTCCAGAGTGTCTCCGGGTTGTAGACAAGCTGGCATGGGAACTCTTCAATGGCGATCTGTTCCACACTGTTTTCTTTACAGTGTGCCACGAAATTTTTCCACCAGGGAACTGCCACATCCTCCCACTGGTATCTCACGGTTTCCACCATGTAATCCGGCCATGAAACGGTTGAGGTGATCCAGTTAGGTGTTTTGTCCTCAGGTCCGCCTGCCGGAAGTCCTGACATCATAACAAGTTTTTTCACACCCAGCTTTCCTGCCAGCACTGCTGTGTCGTAGATGGTTTTTGTGTGGAGCTCTCCCATCTCCCCCGGGCACAGAGGGTTTCCGGAACAGTTGAGGGCTGCAATCTCCATGCCTCTTTTTTCTATCTCTGCCTTGTATGCCTGTAATTTGTTTTCATCTGCCAGAAGCTCCTGTGTGGGAACGTGTTTGCATCCGCCCCAGCCTCCTGCTGTCATTTCCACTGCGTATATACCTAATGATTTGACCTTATCCAACATCTCAGTAAAAGATAAATCGCCTAAAACATCTGTACAAAGGGATAATTTCATGATTTTTCCTCTCTCTTTCTTATTCTTCCTTTTATTTCCTTCTATTTTCCTTTTATCTGCCTAAAAGTTCTCTCTCGATCCGTTCTCTGGCTTCCGGTGCCTGTTTATCCATTTTTTCCGGGAATCCGAACATGGAAACGCAGGCGATGTTGTCACCGCCCACTTTCGGAGCGTTTTCTTTTAACTGTTTATTTGCGAAATCCATATGGCGCAGGGTCTCAAAAATACCGTCAAAATCCACATCCCCTTCCCCCATTGCCAGGTGCTGATGAATGGTCACATCCGCTTTTCCACGTCCGTTCAGCCACGGCGGATTGGCAATATAACGGCAGTCTAGAGTCTGATTAAAGGTATCTGCAAACAATACATGAGTCAGCTCATCACCTGCGTATTTCAACATGGAACGCACATCTCCTTTGCCCTCGTCATAGAAGAAGCCATGAGGAGAGGAGTACACATATCCAAGATTCTTTGAGCGAAAGGATTTTACCAGATCACATGTCTCGTTGTTCAGCTCACAGAAATCATAGGGATGGGACTGAATTTCCACGCGTATGCCTTCTCTCTCTATAATGGGAAGAAGTTCCTCCATGGATTTAAACCACATGCCATTACAGATTTCCTGCTGGTTAGGGTCTCCGGACAGTTCCGTGTTGATGACCTGAACTCCCATATCTGCTGCGATCTGGATCATGCGCTTCCAGTTGGCAACCGCGAACTGTCTCTGCTCCTCTGTGGGGCCTGACCAACGGTACACAACAATGAAGGATGAGATTTCTACGCCCGTCTCTTTTAAAGCCTGTCTGTATTCCTGTTCGCATTCTTTTGAGAATAACGGGTGTTTATAAAAGGGATTGATCCTCGGATGTGGAGACTGCTCAATATATTTGTATCCCCAGTCAGCTGCCTGATGGACCATGCGGTTGATATCCATCTGTTTTGCCAGCACATCCACATCAAATGCTATTTTCATATATGTTTCCTCCTTATTCTATTATGAGCTCGTGCTCTTTTTTCAATATAAAAAATCATCATACAAACCGTTTAACAGATCTGTGTATTCCCCGCGCTGACCTTACCTGCTTTATTTATAAAACTCAGGTTTTTCGTCAAAAGTGATTTCCACAACTCTCTTCTCATCACGTGCTTTTGAGGCAGCTTTTGCAGTCACCTGTCCTACATATCCGTCCCAGGCTGTGGGGCCGTCTACTCTGCCTGCTTTTGTTGCGTCGATCCATTCCTGGATCTCTGTGTTGTAGGCATCTACAAATCTTGTGGACCAATCACTGTGGATCGCATGGCCTCTGGCGGCATTGGCACATACTTCAATGTTGGATGGCTCCGGCAGATTCAGAATCGCATCCTCACAAACGACCTCGCATTTGATATCATAGCAGTGACCTGTGTTGACAAAAGCCTCTACGTCAATGCGGACACCTGATTTTGTTGTCAGGATCATGATCTGGGGATCCATAAGATTTTCATGGGTTCTGCGGGTGTTCTTAGCGAATACCACTTCTGCAGTTGCATAATCTTCGTTCAGCAGCCAGCGGAGAACATCAATTTCATGGATCATGGAGTTTTCCACTGCCATAGGTGTATCGTAGCTCTCATCCACAGAGGGATTCCTGTGTGCACAGTGCAGCATTAGGGGTTCTCCGTAAGTGTGGTTCTCAATTGCTTCTTTTAACTGACGGTATCCTGTATCATATCTTCTCATGAAGCCAACCTGTACAAGTTGTTTTCCTCCTGTAACCTCAGCCTCCACGATTCTCTTGCATGCTTCTGCCTCAGGTGCCAGAGGCTTTTCACAGAAAACAAACTTTCCCGCTTTAATAGCTGCCATTACATATTGCTCATGATATGGGTCAATGGTGGTAACGATCACTGCATCAATGTCGTCTGATGCGATCATCTCTTCTCCATCCGCATAAAACTTGCAGTCATACTTTTCAGCTACGGATTTTCCAAAATCCACATTTACATCTGCGCATGCGACAACCTTTGCACCCTGCAGTTTGTTGTTGATCCTCTCAATGTGTGTTCTTCCGATTGCACCTGTTCCTACAACACCAATTCTTAAATCTTTACCAGCCATAATAGTATCTCCTTCTCTTCATTCCTGAAAATATAGTTTTTTGGTTTCAAAGAGCTCGTGCTCGTATTTCTGTAAAAAAGAGTGCGGCTTCCACCGCAGGTAAACTTTTTTGTTATATTATTCAATCATACTTGTATCTTGGTTTTACGAGCTCGTGCTCTCTTTCATGGCTTAATAATACAACTTTATTCTCATTGTGTCTATTGACATTTTTACTTAATATCAGATTTTATTTTTGTATATTTTTAACAATAATGAGTTTTCAAAGATTTACCAACGCGCGCAGCAAGGCACGCCTGCTTATGTGTTGAGCAGAAGCAGGCCGCCCAGACACAGCAGGATTCCACAGATTTGTTTTAAGCTTATCAGTTCTTTGTAAAAGACCACACCCACCACGATCAGAATAACCGCAAGACCGATATTAGCGACCAGAGAACCGACGCTGACCTTCCAGCCGGCTCTGTATATGGCGATATAACCAAATTCCAGAGCAACGACAGATGCTCCTAATACAACAGAAGCCCAGTTCAATTTTCTTAACTCTGCAAAATAACCTCCCTCGGCAGACGTTAGATAAAACATTCCTATGGACAAAAGAGTACCTACCAGATATGTCACAGAAAGGGATACAAAGGCATTTGCCTCTGCCGGCGTTGATTTGGCACAGATGTTATAAACCGTGTTGGAGCCAATCACTAAAAGGATAGGCCAGATATAGTTCCACATACTTTTCTCCTCCATTAATAATTCTCGGACACACGCTGTATCGGACAGAAAATCCAGAAAACTTCCCATACAACAAAAAAGCCGCAAACCAATGACCTTCGGTTTGCGGTAGGTGTCCACCCAATCTCTATTTTATGTCAGATTTTCATGTCCGTCAAATGTTTTCTCTCATTTTTATTTTTCCTATTTATATTTATATAGACTCCTGTTACCGATCACAGATCCACCATTAACTCCCCCACTCCACATATACAGAAATTGCTGCCGCACTGTGACATCCATCCCTGTACAGCAGCACCTTCATTCATCCATTCATTGATTTCTTCTGTTTGCGTCATTACTCTCTTTCCGTATATGTGCAGATCAAATCCGCTGCTTTTTCCGCTGCTTAAAGACTGGCGGCTGACGGTCCGCTTCCATACATCATCGGATGCCGAATACCCGGCTTCTGCTTACCGACCCGAAAATTCTCATCTTGGCCTTTGCCGCCTCCGCCGCTGCCTCCACCTGATAGGGGATGATATCTGTCATACAGGTTTTTCCCTCTTTCAGCGCCTGCTCCGCAGCTTTTGCCGCTGCTGTATTAATATCTGTGAAGATATTCACCTTGCTGATGCCGCAGGCGATGGACTTTTTAAAGTCTTCCTCCGACAGCCCGGAACCTCCGTGGAGCACCAGAGGCACATCCACCATACCCGCGATTGTCCTGATCCTTTCAAAATCCAGTTTGGGTTTGAATTTGTAAGCGCCGTGAGCAGTTCCCACTGCAATGGCAAGGGCATCCGCATGTGTTTTTTCTATAAACTCCTTTGCCTGGACCGGGTCTGTATAGTATGCTTCCGGCGTTTCCCTTCCTTTCTCTCCTGCTGCCTCCCCGTTATCCCCCACATGCCCCAGTTCAGCCTCCACAGTTGCGCCGAAACAGTGGGCAATCCTTGTGAGTTCTCGGACCTTTCTCACATTTTCCTCATAGCTGTCTGTGGAACAGTCATACATAACAGAGGTAAATCCAAGCTTCAACGCCTCCATGCATTTCTCAAAAGTAAGTCCGTGGTCATAGTGTACCACCACAGGGACAGATGCCCTGTCTGCCATGGAGACGATCAGAGGTGCCAGATCATCCAGCGGCCCGTAGGGAAGCAGAATCTCCGCTGTACCGATGATAACCGGGGAGCTGAGTTCCTCCGCTGCCTGCAGCACCCCTCTTGCCAGTTCCAAATTCACAGTATTGAACAATCCCACCCCGTAGCCATTCTGCCTGGCCGGGAGTAATACGTCATTTAAATTCGCTAACATTTTACAAACTCCTTATCTCTTAAAATCCTGTTTTTCCCATCCGCTCTCAATCATAGAAGCCAGTTCCTTAAGGGGACGGATCCCGCCCAGCGCGTCATAAGCCTCCACACATGATGCCCCTTCTGCAGCCGCCAGACGGATACACATTTCAAAGGAATACCCCTCCAGCATTGCCGTCAGAAATGCCGCGATGGTCGTATCACCTGCACCTGTACCCGACAGCACTTTTTTAGGCCGATAGCTTGCCTCAAATCCATCTCTGTCTGACCAGTCCTCCGCAGAGATTCCAAGGGATGCCTCCAATTCTCTCAGGCGGCTGGCTTGCGTGGTCCTGTAATACAGGCCGGGGGCACCGCATTTCAGCAGAAGGACCTTTGTCCCCAAATCCATACATTTATCCGCCAGAGGCCTGATATCTCTCTGAACATCCAGGAAAAAGGAAAGATCCTCACCCTCTGTCCTGGTCCTCCACTCCTCATATCTCTCCCTGTCCAGCATGAAGCAGAGTTCCTCGATACTGGGCACAAAAAAATCCACATACGGCAGCACTCGGCTTAAAATCTCCTTCCAGTCCGCCTTTCCCGCCTCTGACTCCCCGTCCACAAAAGCCAGATCCAGAGAGGTGGCAGTCCCCTGGGATTTCAGATATCTCATTATCCGAACCAGTTCACTTCCTGTATTTTCATACATTTTCTTCATCAGCGGCGGATAGCCGAAGTGAAACAGGTCTGTTCCCAAGAGCTTTTCCTTCGGCAGATCTTCAAAGGAAAATGTATGATTGCATCCCGGATCATGAAGAAATATCCTGTCTACTCCAGGGAGCGCAAGGACAACAGAATAGGAGGTATTCTGTCCTTCCTGCACAATGATTCCGGAGTCTGCTCCCTGTGCGGCATAGATATCGGAAATGATCTTTCCGAATTCATCCCTGCCTGTCTTTGCCATGAGACATACATCCATCCCCAGCATTTTCATCGCCATACCCGTGTTGGATACCGCACCGCCTGCATGGATGTCAACACCCTCCATTTGGATCAGCTTTCCCGGCGAGAGAATATCTCCTAATTTCGCCGGCGGCTGGTTCTGAGGAAAAAGAGGGGTAATGTCCAGACAGGCATGTCCTGCTACGATCACCTTTTTGCCCATTTGATCACCCTTTTCTGTACTGTCACGTTTTTTACTCCCGCTGTAGAACGGGAAATCCGTACCTCTTACACTTAAATTCATTTTATAAACTATCTTCAGTTTAATCGTTTTTTTTCTGCGGAGCATTTCCATATTTGTGAAAATACGGCGATTATCTTGCGCTTACTTATTTCTTTGATGTAGGTCTTGTTTTATAAGGATCGTCGGTGCTCATAGGTGTTATAGATTTGTTTTATTTGCTATTTACAAACGATTATTTTGCTATTTTTTTGATTTTTTTGAATTGTTGTTGCCCGTCTTTGGAAATGACATTAGAATAGAAAATAAGAAATCATGAGAAAGCAGTGACGGAAATGGATAAAGAATTTGAATTGATCGCACACCCCCAGATCCACGCCTTCAGCACCATACTGGTACGCCTTTTTTCCCGGGCTCCACACGCCCACAGGGAGATGGAAATAGGGCTTGTTCTTGACGGAAATGTGGAATTTACAGTAAACGGAAATACGCACATACTTCACAGCGGTGACCTGTATCTGCTGAACCCCATGGATCTCCATGAAATACGGGGACTGGATGGCAGCGCCCTGATCCTGGCCATTCAGATGTCCCGGCAGCTTGTCACCTCCTATTTTCAACATGATGAAAATACATGTTTTCTGGAGAACTGCGTACGTCCTTTTTTCTCCCAGCATGAGACACGCTACGAAATCATGAAGGGTCTGCTCATTGAACTGGCATACAACTACTTCGGGCAGTTTGCCAATTATGAATATAAATGTATGAGCCTGCTGAATATGATCCTGTACGGCCTTCACACCTATGTTCCCAAGAAGATATATACCGATTCTGAGATGACTGCCCGCAGACACCGGCAGGAGCGCATGAGCCGCATCACAGACTACATAGAAAAAAATTTCCGACAGAAGCTGCTGCTGAAGGACATTGCAGACCATGAGAATCTTTCCCTGACCTATCTGTCACATCTATTTCGAGATGAGTTAAACCTGTCCTTTCAGGAATATCTGAATCTCAAACGTTTTGAGTATGCCTGCCGTCTTCTCCAGAATACGGATAAAAAAGTGCTTACCGTAAGTATTGAGAGCGGTTTTTCTGATGTCAGATACCTGAATCAGCTCTGTCAGAAATATTACAACTGTCCGGCCTCCGAACTGCGCCAAAAAAGGAAGGAGCCTGCCCGTGCGGACAGGCAGGCGGCCTCTAATACCCAGAATATATTTACAGCCGGGGACAGTATCCTGCTTCTGCATACACTGCGGGAAAAATGTCAGGAAAAATACAGTGATTATACTATATGGGAATTTTATGGCTAAAGAGGCGGCAGGTGTCTGCCGGACGCAGTCTGTGCGGCAAACACATCCGTCCCGCCCCACCGCAGCGCATCAGTCAAAAATGATCAGCGCCATAAACACCAGATCCACATCCCCGGTATTTACCAGTCCATGCCCGTGACCATCCGGTGTAAATGTAACATCCCCTGCTTTGACCGGGCGTACCTGCCCGTTATCATCGTAATCGCCCTGGCCGGACAGAATATAATAGGTCTCGCTCTCACTGTGGTGCTCATGATATCCCAGGGAACATCCCGGTTCAATGATCACTTCCGCGTACAGTCCGCATTTTCCATTCAGTTCTTTCTCTCCTAAAATGTGCTTAATGATCACATGGCCTTTGCCGCCGCACATATTTTCCACTGTCTCTGTTTTTATCATAATTCATCCTCCATGCAAAAAGGTCCCCAAAGGTGGGTTTTCGCCTTTGAGAACCTTTTTTCTAAAATTTATTTTTTCTATATCTTAGACCCATTTTTTTCAAATGTCAATCTTTTACTGCGTACTCTTTTAAAAACATGCCTGATCTACCCCTTAACATGAAACCCATTCTCCTCTATCACCGGAACGTCTTTTGCCTCTACCCCTTCGATCCTTATAAAATTTCCCATGGACAGACGGTCCAGAAAGCTGGCTATTTCTTCCTCTCTGCCCTGCAGTTCCAGTTCCACACAGCCGTCCCAGGTATTTTTCACCCAGCCGGTCAACTGCAATAACCTCGCCAGATGCTGGGCTCTGTATCTCAGCCCTACCCCTTGTACCATCCCGGTCAGTATGAAATGTTTTCTGATCTTCATCTTTTATGCCCCGCTTCTCCCTATATCAATCTACATTTTAAGTTCAGCATGCAAAAGCCAAATGGCTGCAACTGTAAAGCTGCTGAACAATTTCATTATACCATGTTTTATCATGTCTGCAACCTTTCTTTTTTTCTATACATTTTTCTTAAAAAAACCGCCCTGCGGCCAGTCTGTTTTCTTGGCCGCAGGACGATTTTAAGAGGGTGTCCTATCTGTATTTCAGTGTTGTTCCGATTCCCATTTCCAAAGCTTTTTCATATACTAACTGTCCCAGTGCAATGTCATTTGTGGAAAGACCCCGGTGCCAGAAAAGTATGGTCTCATCCTCTCTTTCTCTTCCCGGTTTCCTGCCTGCAACGATCTCCCCCAGCTCCCCGTAGAGGGTATCCGCGCTGAGTTTCCCCGTCTCCACGTGCCTGCGAAGACTGCCGAGAATACCGCCTTTGCACTGTCCCCAGTCATCTACCACGATCTTGTCCATCACGTCTGTGAGAGACAGCTCCACAGCACTGACAGTTCCGTAAGGTACCACAAAATTTCCCGGCTGTACCCACTCTGTTTTCAGCAGAGGTGTGGGCTCCATCAGGCGTGTGGCCTCCACCATAATATCAGCGCCCTTCAGACACTCTTCACTATTTTTAGTCACCTTCACCGGTTTTCCCAGCTTCTTTGTGAGGCGTCCGGCGAAATCTTCCATGGATTCTCTTCTTCTGCTGTTCACACGGATCTCATCAAAATCATATAAGGAGTCTAGAAGCACCACATTCCACCAGGCTGTTCCCCTGGATCCCAGATGTCCTAAAATTTTATTTTCTTTCTTTGCCAGATACTTTGCACCGATGGCTGTCAAGGCACCTGTCCGCATGGAGGTGATCTCTGTGGCATCGATCACAGCTCTCGGTGCTCCGGTTTTCGGGTCATACAGATTCAAAAGTGCCATCTCAGAGGGCAGATCCTGCTTATAATTATAGACATAATCTCCCACTACCTTCACGCCTGCCACATCCATGGGCTCAATATATCCTCTCAGCACATTAAAATGCCCGTGATATTCCGGATTGGGGATCAGATGCACCCGCGGCTCTATAACGGTCTTTCCGTTGCCCTGAGCCTCCAGGCTTTTCTCCACTGCTCCCAGTATCTCCTCATTGGTCAGATTCAGATTCTCTATATCCATTGCATTTATGTATAATAAGTCCATAAGCACCTCCAAATTATTCTCAAACTGTTACTGTTCCGTATCTCACGCCTTAGAGTGTGGGATCTTTCTTTTCCTTTTTCAAATCCACAAAGAATGTCTTGATAAATGCGATCAACTGCAGCAGAAAAACAAATAATACCAGGAATCCTCCCACGGAGGCCAACTGTTTCACCCCGTCGATTCCCCGCACACCTCCTGCAACTGCGCCCATGATAATGGAGATGGATCCAATCAGGATACCCCAGATCAGCTTCTGGGATTTCGGGGGCTCTTCCTCCATACTCTGTCCTTTAGTACAGATAGACGCGATGGTACTGGTCATGGAATCCGCCGCTGTGGAAAAGGACAGCATAAGCGTGATCATTACAATAGGTATTATGATAATTCCGAGGCCAAGGGGCAGATGCTGCAGGAACGCCCATACGCCTGCTGTGGCTCCGCTCTCTTTGATCACTCCAACCATATCCACTACGCCATTGGTCTGCCAGTTAAGACCGGTTCCGCCCCAGACGGAAAACCATACAATACCGAAAACAGAGGGCATCACCCAGTTGATGATCATAAACTCCCGCACAGTTCTTCCATAAGCGATCTTCCCAAGGAAAATGCCCATAATAGGTGCATAGGCGATCCAGGAACACCAGTCAGCCAAGGTCCACCATCTGGTCAGTGCCTCTCCTCCCACGTCACCGGAGTCCAGACCCCAGATAAAGAAATTGTTCAGCCACTCTCCCAGACCGGAAACGGAATTGCTGAGGATAATAGCCATAGGTCCAGTAATGAACAGGAAGATCAAAAGTCCGTAAAAAATCTTGCTGTTCAAAGATGCCAGCCTGCGGATTCCCCTGTCCACACCCAGAATGGAGGAACTGGTGAAGATCAATGTGGCAATGCCTCCCAGCAATATCCAGATAAAAGTGCTGTTCGGTATTTTATATACCACATTCAATCCTGAAATTATAAGGGCCAGTCCTGTTCCAAGTCCGGAAGCCATTCCCAGGGTGATCGCCAGAGAGCAGAGAGTATCCACCGTATTCATGACTGCCGGATGCTCTGCCTTTTTTCCCAAAAGCGGCTTCAGGGTGGAAATGACTGAGAGCTTTTCCTTCTTGTTAAAGTACATATAGGCAATGAGCAGCCCTGACACCGCATACATGGCATAAGGCACAAAGGTCCAGTTATAAAAACACCTGCCCAGGGCAAACCTGGCTGCCTCCTGGGTTCCTGCCTGGATTCCCAGATTGTCCAGCTCACCGTATACATTTCCATAATAGATCAAAGGTTCATTAATTCCCCAGTTCACGATGCCCACAGCGATTCCGCCGGTAAGCGTCATGGCGAACCAGGTTCCAAAGGGATATTTGGGCTTTGCATTTGCTCCGCCAATACGGATATCACCCAATTTTGAGAATGTGACGATAGCGATGACCAGCACAGATACAACAGCCACAAGCTGATACAGCCATCCGAATTTTCCCAGGGAAAATCCGAAGAAGGCCTTCGCGCCTTTTGCCAGACCCTCATTATTGATAAATCCCACAGCTACCACCACTGCCATCACTGCAAACGCAGGAATAAACACGCCTTTACGCACCTGTCCGGCGGACTCCTTCTTATCTTTCGGTTCTTTCATTTTCTACCTCCCGATTCTTCTCCTCTTGTGCTTTTAAACATTCAATTTTCGCAGAAATGTTCCCTCTTTTATCATCTCACAGACAGCCTCTATATCCTCTGTCAGGACACGGTCGTCTTTGTCATAAAACGGTATTTTCTCTCTGAGAACAGCAAGTCCTCTGCCTGTTACTTCCCCCAGTATTTTTCCTTTGCGCAGATTCATGGCCTGGCCTGCAAGCATTAGCTCAATACCTAAAATGTAACAGAGATCATCCAGTATTTTCTCCAGTCTCCCAACAACCAAAGGCGCGTTGGTACTCCTGTCCTCAATCTCCCCTGCAAGGGGCAGCGTGTCCATGGAAACAGGATTTGCAAGACTGCGGATTTCCGCATCCAAAGCCGTAAACGTTTTCTGGATCGTAGAAAACGCAATGACACTCTCCTGAGGTGACAAGTTTCTGGTAAGCCTGGTAAATGCCGGGTTTGCCAGCTTAATACTCCTCAGACAAGATGCCTTTGAAATGTGCGAGAAGGCTATGGAGAGCATCTCCAGGGGAAGCACCCACGCAAGCGGTTCAAAGTTTGCGCTGGGAGTGATATCCCGTTCCTCCTGCAATAGGCATGGATTATCATCTGATGAATTTATCTGTATGGACAGCTCTTTCTCCGCATAGTAAAGCGCGTCCCTCACAGCCCCGTGCACCTGGGATGTGCTCCGGTAACAGAGCGGGTCCTGCAGCGGCCGGCTGCTGTCGGCTTCGTATAGAAAGCTGCCTTTCAGATAACCATTCATGGCTTTTGCAGTCTCTATCTGTCCTTCATATTTTCTCTTTTTGGCTGCCTCTGTCCTAAGCTGTGAGGTGTTGCCTCCGAATCCTTCCAGAGACATACAGCTTATCACATCCGCTGTTGTCAGTATTTTTTCTGCTCTGCTAAGAACAAGGCAGGCCCAGCCTGCACTCAGGGCATTGGAACTTATCATGGCAAGCCCGTCTTTCTCTGCCGGGACAGCCGGCTTCAGCCCCTCCTGCTTTAAGATCCTGCTCACGGGCAGAATCTCTCCGTGATACTCCGCACACCCCTCACCGGTGACTGCCAGCGCTATGTGTGACAGATTGCCGATATCCGCCTGTCCCACAGACCCCCTCACGGGCATCAGAGGATGGATTTCCCGGTTCAAAAATTCCTGGTACATCCTGACGATCCCGGGCGAAATGCCGGTACACAGATTCAAAAATCCGTTGAGCCTCACCGCCATTACTGCCCTTACCACCTCCACAGGTGCGTAAGGTCCAACACCCACTGCATGAGAGTGAAGCATGCTGTTGTTAAATCCGGTAATAAATTCTTTTGTCACTTTTTTATCTTTATTCCAGCCCACCCCGGTGTTGCATCCATAGATGGGGATTCCCCGGCCTGAAAGTTCAAAGACAAGGCTCCTGGCCTCCTCTAATTTTTTCCACAAAGTTTCCTCCACGGAAACCTTTTGGCGTCCGGCTGCAATGGCTTCCACCATATCAGGCGTCAGACTGTCTCCTGTTAAAACAATGATTTCCTCATCTCCTTTATATATTGAATATTGTAATAACACATTTTACAAATCCGGCCGAATTTATATTTATTATGGTCATAATAGCACTTGATTTTACTCTTGTAAAATACTAAAATATGGTTATGTTATGAGTTTTTCCAATAGTAAAAGGAGGATTCCAAATGACGCTCCGACACATGAGCATATTTCTGGAGGTTGCCGCCTGTAACAATATGAGTACAGCAGCCCAGAATCTGTATATTTCACAGTCCACAGTCAGCCTTGCCATCACTGAGATTGAAAAGACCTACAATGTCCGTCTGTTTGACCGTCTGAGCAAACACCTCAGACTTACAGAAGCGGGCCTGCTGCTCCTGGACTATGCCTCCAGGATCATCAATCTGTACAAAGAGATGGAGTCCGCTCTTCTCGGACTCCATCTGAAACAAATACATATCGGCAGCACTCTGGTCGCTGCCTCCTGCCTTCTGCAGGATATTATCCGGGCGTATCATATTATCTGTCCTGATGTCAGCACACGTTTTACCATTGATGACTCTTATTTCATGGAAAAAAAGCTGGCCCAGGGAGAATTGGATGTGATGCTCACAGAGACAAAGGGAAGCCACAGCAGCCTTGTGTATACTCCATTTCTGGATGATACTTTCATGGCCATATGCAGTCCCCGGCATCCCTATGCCAGCCGGGAAAGTCTGTCTATCGCAGATTTTGAGAATGAATTATTTCTGCTGCGGGAGGAGGGAAACAGTACCCGCGCAGCACTGGAACGGGCACTGAGTAAACAGGGGATCACGCTCACCAAAAGTCATGTGTATCACAATATCGATGCTCTAAAGGAAGCAGTTGCAGAAAATAAAGGCATCTCCATTATCTCAAAAATGTTGATCCGGCAGGAGCTATCCGGCCACAGGCTCCACGCCTGCCCAGTCACAGATCTGCCCATGAAACGCGTCTTCTACATTGTACAAAGGAAAGACAGAACCGCTCTGCCCTATGTCAATGAATTTATACGCCTGTGCCGGGAAACGTCCGGACGATTGCAATAGCCCGCATTTTTCAATGGTCTCTTTTTTTCTCTTCTATGATATCCAGCAGGATTTCCTCCCACACGCCTCTGTTTTCCCGGAGGATCTTCTTGTAAGCTGACTGGGGAAGAGGGGAATCCGCTCTTCCGATCTCTATGGTTAGGCTTGGGATTCCCATTTTCAGCAGCGCCCAGTCCTTATATCCCGCGGGGTCCAGCTCCTCGTAATTGCCGTCCGGCTCATATCCAGTGACAGCGGCGATCCGGTTGGCAAAAGCCTGTGTCCTGACCGCCAGCTCCCCCTGCTGTCCGAATGCCCAGTATATGACTCCGCCTGAGGAGTGATAGCTGACCGTACGGCTGAAGTTCTCTTTTTTTGTGAGATTCACCAGCGCCTGAGCCTCCCTGGTACTCTCCGGCGCAGTTCCCTTGTACTTTTCCCTGGAAGGCCTTCCGATCCCATCCACATAATCCTCCCACAAAGCGTCGAAGTTCCGGTTCACATCCACGCCCTCCGCATTGGATTTCCAGCGGCAAAAATAAGACCTCCAGGGCATTCTGGCCCCATCCTCGTCGGCGATCTCCCACACCTGTTCCCGGATCCCGGGAGACTGCATGCCTTCTGCCCCGAATTGGCTGACTGTGACCCCGTCGGGATTGGCCATGGGAATAATATGCAGTGCCCGGTCTCTCAACAGTTCACTGTAGGAATATCCCTTGTAGGTTCTGTCCTCATGGAGCAGATTCTCCACAAATTCCCCCATCTGTTCCATGACAAGCTGGGTGGTCATATACTCCCTTCCATGAATTCCCCCAAAGATCAAAACCTTGTCAGCGGCATTTTCATTCCCCATTCTCACGTGATATAGTTTCCTGCCGTCCACCGTGTCACCAACTGTTTGAACTTCCATAATTCCTTTGAAAATTTTGGAAAATATGTGCAAATCATTCTCCATTTCTCGGTAAGTATAGCCTGAAAATTGGACAAATTGTCGATTTTCTCTTTGATTTCGAGCATTTATGCACATTGACGGATACCTCAAAACTCATTATAATTAAAGATATTCTATGGGAGGGAGAATAAGAAGTGAAGAAGCTGAAACAAATTGCCGCACTGGTTGGAGCCGTACTGCTTCTGGGCATGTACGTCCTGGCTTTTATTTTTTCTCTTTCGCACAGCCCAAATGCCCGTAATATGCTGCTGGCCGCCATCTACTGCACGGTACTTGTTCCCGTGTTTTTGTATGCCTGCCTGCTTGTATACCGCTATACAAGGCAGAAAAATGATATTCCTCAGATAGATACCGTCTCTTCTTCTGTGGATACCTTTATCTTTGACCTTGGAAATGTGCTGGTCCGTTATGACTGGAAAACATTTTTAAAAAGCATGAAGTACAGTGAGGAAACGATTCAGGCTGTGGGGGATGCGGTATTTGACAGCCCCGACTGGGTGGATGCTGACCGTGGTGTGCGGAATGAAGAAGAAATTCTCCAGGCCTTTATTGATAATGACCCGGAATACGAAAAAGAAATTCGTGAGACATTCGCGAAGATGAGCGGTGTCATACATACCTATTCTTACACAGTGGACTGGCTGAAATATCTGAAAAAAAGAGGGTACAAGATTTATTATCTGTCCAACTTTTCACAGCCCCTATATGAGCGCTGCAGGGAAGAGATGGCCTTTCTGAATATGATGGACGGCGGTTACATGTCCTGGCAGGTAAAAATGCTGAAGCCGGAACCTGAATTCTATCAGAAGCTGCTAAAGGATTTTCATATTAAACCTGAAAAAGCTGTGTTCATTGATGATGTCCTGGAAAATGTGGCAGAGGCCCGTTCCCAGGGGATTAATGCTGTTCATTTTAAAGGCCGGAAAGAGACGATCCAAAAACTGTTGGAAGAATACGATGTGCAATAACCGCAGGTACACAATAACATGCGATATCCTACGGCATGAGCACACTCTATGAAATAAGAAACCGCCCCATTGTATGAACCAATGGAGCGGTTTCTTATTGTTGTCTATTGCATTTTTATTTATTGCGGTAAATAATATCCTCACGGCTTGGACCATTGGAAACCATAGTGATGGGGAAACCGATCTTTTCTTCCACAAATTCAATATATCTGCGGCAGTTCTCCGGAAGGTCATCATAATTTCTGATACCGCGGATATCACAGTTCCAGCCCGGAAGTGTCTCCAGAACCGGTTTTGCCTTTTCCAGTCTGCCTGTTGTGGGGAACTCTGTTGTGATCTCACCGTCAATATCGTATGCCACGCATACCGGGATCTCTTCCAGATATCCCAGTACATCCAGAACAGTGAATGCCACGTCTGTGGTTCCCTGCATACGGCATCCATATTTAGAAGCCACACAGTCAAACCATCCCATACGTCTTGGGCGCCCTGTTGTTGCGCCGAACTCACCGCCGTCACCGCCGCGTCTTCTCAGCTCGTCTGCCTCGTCACCGAAGATTTCAGATACAAAAGCACCTGCACCTACAGCGCTGGAATAAGCCTTGCACACTGTGATGATCTTCTTGATCTCATAGGGCGGGATGCCTGCACCCACTGCGCCGTAGGCAGCCAGTGTGGATGAGGATGTAACCATGGGGTAAATACCGTGATCCGGGTCCTTCAGGGAACCAAGCTGTCCTTCCAGAAGCACTTCTTTTCCCTCTTTCAGTGCATTCCACAGATACAGGGAGACATCGCACACGTAAGGGGCGATCATCTCTTTATACTCCATTAACTCCTTCATGATATCATCCGGGTTCAGAAGCGGTTTGTGGTATAAATGCTCCAGGGTCACATTTTTAGTCTCGCATACACGCTCCACTTTTTCTTTCAGTGCCGCATCATCGTCGAACAGCTCGCTAACCTGGAAACCGATCTTTGCATATTTATCAGAATAAAACGGTGCGATTCCAGACTTGGTGGATCCAAAAGATTTTCCTGCCAGACGTTCTTCCTCATATTCATCGAATTTGATATGATAGGACATTACGATCTGCGCGCGGTCAGAAACTTTAATCTTCGGTGCAGGTACACCCTTGTCCACAATAGACTGAATCTCTTTAAACAGTACCGGGATATTAAGCGCAACACCGTTTCCGATGACACTGGTTGTGTGGTCGTAAAACACACCGGACGGAAGAGTATGGAGCGCAAATTTTCCGTAATTGTTTACAATTGTATGGCCCGCATTGGCACCGCCCTGGAATCTTACGATAATGTCGGATTCCTGTGCGAGCATGTCAGTGATTTTACCCTTACCTTCATCTCCCCAGTTAGCCCCTACTACTGCTTTTACCATTTTTTATTCCTCCTAATGAACTTTTTGTACCCATGTATCATACTACATTTCTTTTAAGAAATAAAGTTCTAATTTGTAAATTCAGATGAAAAATTGTGGATTTTCATGGGAAAGGAGCCGTTTTCCCCGTGTTTTGGCGGTTCAAAGCGGCTCCTGCCCTGGTCTGAACAGAAATCTGACTTTCTGTTCAGCTGTTTTTTATCGAAAACTGTTAGTCAAAATGCACTTCCGCGGCAAATTTTGCCTTTTCATCCATCAATCCTTTGAATCCATCCTCCTGCTTGCGGCCCTTCAGCTCATCCATATACTCATCGTAATCGCATAAGTAGACGTAGACTGTGGAGGTATCATGGTTTTTCACTGATACGGTGTTCACAGAGCCTGCTGTAACATCCATAACTTTGCCCTGAGCATCCAGGATGACCGGGAAATAATCCACACCTTTCGTTTCATCATCATACAGCTCATTTACTGTGATCTCAAAGGGAGTCTTAACAACATTAGCAATGCCTGCGCCGGCTTCATTCATCTGGTCCACCTCCGCAGTCTGGGTCTTGGAAGGGTCGGCAGTGATATCAAGCTCAAACTGCCAGGAGCCTTCCATCCACCAGTTTTCGTGGCTGTTTGGGAAGCTGTTCCAGCCGCCTTCGTTTTCCGCCTCTGTCATGACCCGGTTCCACTCTTCATCTGACATGGCTTCCAGTTCCTCCGCCGTGTACCCTGTACTGAAGGTATCTGGATTAGCCAAATCTCCTATGATCTGACTGATGTCCAAATTCAGGGTGAACTGTTCCGGTATCTCTAATTTGGTGCTGTACTGATCCAGCACTTCCGCGTCAACTATAAATTCTTCTCCGTTTGCCTCAGCCTCTGCGGCCTTTTCCTGCAGCTCGCTGTTATCTGTATTCTTCATGTTCAGGTCTATACGCATAACCCCTGCATAGGTATTTTCATCCAAAAACTCGCCTTCCAGATAGACAAGGTCAGACTGTTCCTGAGGATTAAAACTGTAATTTTCCGTTGTTCTCACACTGATAGATGGCTGTCCGTTCCTATTCAGGAGGGTATCCTGAAACGGTTCCTCTGATTCTATCACGAGGGAAAGGTACAGAGCCGAGCCGCTGCAGTAGCTCTCAGACATGCTAACCGTAGTGCCGTCTACTGTCCTGGTGAATGCCCCTTTTCCGGCACTGCCGTCCTGATCACTGCTGCTCTGCCCGCTGTTTTCCTGTCCACTGTTTTCCTTCCCGCTTTCCTGGCCGCCGCTTTCCTGATTTTCTGCTGCTTCCTTATCCAGCGGTTCCGCATAATCCTTATAATTTTCTCCGAAGGCGAGTTTTCCTTCCATTCTCTCAAATATATGTCCGATCAGCGGCAGATTGGAAGCCCACACCGGATTCTGATAACAGGCCCCGATAAAGACTGCCATGGCAGCGGCAGCGGCGGTACAGCCCACTGCTGCTTTTTTCAAACGCCCGATTCTTCGTTTTTCCATCCTGTCCATCCTGATGATCTCAGCGCCGGCAGATGCTTTCTCCCCTGCGTTCTCTGCCTTTTTCTCTATCAGTTTCAAACTCTCCTCAAATCTGTTATGAAATTCCTCTGAAGGCTTTGGTGCTCCCTGTCCCCATTTTCCCTGCTCTAACATAATGCTTCCTCCTTATCACCAAGAATCTTCCTAAGCTGGTTTCTTCCCCTGTAAAGCCGTGTTTTCACTGTATTTTCCCTGCTGCCCAGCATCTTTGCAATCTCTGCAATAGAAAATCCTTCTATATAGAATAATGTCACCGCTACACGCAGGTCTTCCGGCAGATCGTCTATGGCGTCATAGAGATCTGTATACAGCTTATCCTCTTTCCCCGGCTCCCTCTCCACATACTCCTCGTAAGGGACCAGACGTTTCTTTTTGCGCTGGATCTGATAACACTCATGGATCAGAATACGGGTCAGCCATGTTCTGAAATATTTCTCTTCATTCAGGGTATCTAATTTTTCAAAAGCCTTTAAAAGCGCTTCCTGCACTGCATCTGCACTGTCCGCTTCATTTCTGAGAATGGACATTGCCACGTGGTACATGGTAGTCTCCGCGTCTCTGACGGCTTGTATAAACTCCTGCTGCTGCATGGTTCCTCCTTTTCGTACACCGGGCAGGGTCATCCTGCCGGCTGTAAAAACGTGAGCTCCGTTTTTTGTACACAATAGATTCTGTTTTTGCCTTATCTCTATTGTTATTAATTAGATACCCCAGGTGATAAAAAGGTTCTCTTATAATTTCACATAAATTTTTGCCAGTAACTGTGAGGGTACTGAGCAGTTACACAGATATTATAAATAGTCCTCACCGCCACATGCAAGTTAAAAAACCTGGCACAGGGCTTCACAGGTTCTCTCTGCAAGACAAAAAAGCACCTGTCAGCCCGGATATTACCGAGCTGCAGGTGCTGCCTTCTCAACATTTTTTATTCTCTGGTATTTTTTTCTACTATCTTTACAATCCTGTCTGCTTCCTCCCTGCTCTTGGCCTCCGCCAGAATAAAAAGGCCTTTGGAGGAAAGCTGTTCCATGGCAGGCTCTATCTCTTCCGGTTTTAAAAGCAGAAGAAGGCCTTTTCCCTTTTCCTGGATTTTTTTGAGCTGGTCTATAAACTGCAGCGGCGAGGGCTGTCCCACCACACTGGTCCACTGGATCATACGCAGCTTCTCAACAGACAGCAATGTATCCAAATGCCGGATCTGCTCCATTCCGTCGAAATGATAAAGAGGATATTCAAGAAATCCGCTCTGCTTCTCCAACTCTCTTCTCGCGTATTTTTCATAGATATCATTGGAAAACATTACGGAAATATCACACTGTATCTGTCCGTGGAACCCAGGTGCCCAGGTGCGCAGCCATCCTATTGTACTGCCTCCATGGTTACAGTCTTCCACAATTTTGTATGTCTCTTCCAATCCGGCCTCCCACATGCGCTGTATCCTGTCCAGGCATTCCCGGATGACCGCTTCATCTTCTGCAAGAAAATCCACCAACAGTTCCTGTGAGCCTCTCAGGGCAGCCAGAACATCCATATTGCCCGCCAGATCCGGCATGGAGATAAGATATTCTCCCCTGCACTCATCCCGGAAATATCTGGCATGTTCCAGTGTCTTCTGAAAAAGGAAACTGTTTTCATCGAAAATGATCCTCTCCGGATTCAGTTCGTCCTGCATAAATGGCGTGAACCATATGGTACTGGGTTCATAGCTCCATTTCATATTTTTTACAAACCCCGCATGGCCGGCAGGTCCCAGATTCAGGGATACCAGAGGGAAAGCATCTCCCGCATAATAAGTATTGTCCATATGACTGAGATTTCTTTGAAGCACTATCTCCGGGTCTGTCCAGTACCTCATCCTGTCTTCACTGCCCACCGGGAAAGCATCTATGGCCTGTCTCTTTTCCGGCTCCTCATATATTACGCTGACACAGCACCTGTCCAATATTTCATGGTTCCAGAGAGCTGTCATACGCTCTTTTATCCTATTAAAATCCACTCTCATTTACACGTACCTCATTTTCTCTCTGCGTTATATTTTTCCATAGCATCCTGGAATTTTGCTGCTGCGTCCTCAGGCGTGGTCGTTAAGCCGAATAAATCCTGACAGGTATCGAGATGCACCTGTCCTACTTCCGGCGGAAGATATTGGTCATACCAAAGCTGTGTAGCCGGCGCACGGTTCACTGCATCCAGAATCTGCAGACAGACAGGGTCTTTTATCATATCCTCCACACCTTTTACCGGAGGGATTTTTCCCTGTTCCACCATCAGCTCCACCATATCATCGTCAAAAAATGTCTCTATAAATTGGAATGCCGCCTGCTGTTTTTCCCCGGTACAGTTAAAAGTAAAAAACTGGTCTCCGATCGTTCCTATGACAATATCACCGTTCTCCTCTTTTCCCTCGATGGCAGGGAATGGAAACCATCCTACTTTTTCATAAAATTCCCCGCTCTCAGACTGCATGGTACTGGTATACCAGGAGCCCATGAGTATCATGGCAGCTTTTTCCTGATATAATAGCTGCCTTCCCTGTCCGTCCCCTTCGCTCAGGCTGTTGACACCTTCCGGAAAATAGTTCTTTTCCACCCATTCCTGAATCTTCCGGCCGGCATAAAGAAAGCTCTCATCTTCAAAACTGCCCTCCCCTGCCACAGCTTTATCAAAGGGTTCCAGCCCTCCCTCCCGGGCGGCCAGGGACATAAAGAACATCGATCCCGTCCATTTTGCTTCATTTGCCAGGGCAAATGGGATTTTTCCGTTTGCTGCCAAAGTATCACTGACTTGCTCAAGCTCTGCTACTGTTTTTGGAACCTCCAGTCCATATTCCTGAAACATTTCCTTATTATAAAAGATACCGGCTATAGAGTCGTTCAATACGCCGATGGAATACATCTTCCCTTTGTACTGTCCCTGTGCGATAGCTGCCTCCTGCATCTTATCTTTGATCTGGCTTTTGTCAAAAAGTTCGTCTATGGGCTGCCCGTACCCTGCTTCTATGTATTCATTCATGGGTCCGCCCGACCAGTTGGCATAGAGATCCGGACATTCCCCGGAACTCATGGCTATCACTATCTTTTCCTTGTACACATCCGGCTCAGATGCAACGGACGTGATGTGATATCCGCTTTTTGTACTTTCATTAAATTTTTTTACTGCTGTCTCATAAATGAGTTTGTCTGTCTCTCCTGTACCTGTATTCCAGAACAGGATTTCTTTGCTGCCCCCTTCGTCTTGGCCGGAAGTGTCTTTATCTGCACCCCCGCTGTTTCCCCCACACCCCGACAAGGCAAATACAGCGGATAATACCGCCAAGCCTGCCGTCATACTAAAACGCCTTTTCATTTTTTTCTTCCTCCTTGTAGTTTTGCCCTGAATTTATAAGTACATTATTACATTCACGGCGACACTCTACAAGATAGGAAGGCGACAATAATTAGGACTATTCCGACATCTCCCCATTTTGCTTTCTTGTCTGACTGGGTGAAAGATGAAATCTCTTTTTGTAAACCCTGGCAAAATAAGAGGGGTCCTCAAAGCCTGACTCCTCCGCCACAATGCGGATGGGCCGCTGGGTGTTCATCAAAATCGTTCTGGCATGCTTCAAACGAAGCTCTGTCAGATATTCGATGGGAGACATGCCGCACTCCTCCGAAAATACACGCTCTAGCTGTCTTGGGGAAATTGTAACACTTTTGGCTATATCCGCAACTTTAATGGACGTATTGAGATTAGAACGGATATAATGAATGGCGCTGGCCAGTATCTTCATTCTGTCCGACAGATGCTGTTCTGTCCTGTAATTATTGGCAATGTAGGAGATAAGTGTCTTAACCCCATATTTAACTGCCACATAATACTGACCTCTGGCATCCCTGAGCTGTTCTATCAGAAAATCCGCAAGCTGTTCCACCACCTTTACTGTTTCATCCTCCATGGTAACACGATAGGGGTATGCCAGATGGGGCAGCCATTCCGGCTGGATAAGAAACATATAGTCAAAGCCCTCTATAAAACGTAGTTCTTCATTCTCACCGAAGAGCAGCCGGGGATCATACATAATATTTATTATTTTCAGATCCTTATTATTTCTAAACCCATGCTTCACGTCTCCCTTGATGACAAATACATCGCCTCTTCCAAGGCGGTACACCTGCTGTTCCACAAGATGCTCTCCTGAACCTGACACCACGATCACGATCTCATCAAATTCATGGGTATGCTCCATAAAATCCTGGTTCACTGTGACCCGCTCCACATACATACTGTAATCCCGGAACGTCTGATATTCCTGTTTCAAATATTCTTTCTTTTGTATGAACATAAAAACCTCCCGTTTGATTCCCCATAGTATCTATATCATATACCAACAGAAAGAAAAAGACAGCCATATTCCAAAGAATATAGCTGTCTCACAAACATTTCCTAACAGTTCACTCTTTATCCCGCCAATTCTCTCCTGCGGAAAAGGATAAATCCGATTGCGGATACCCCCATCAAAATAGGATAAAACAGATACGGCATGATCGCAATAGGCGTCAGACCGGACAGACTGGCAGCAGCCAGAAGCTGGGCGCCGTAAGGGATCATTCCCTGGCCTACAGATGCAAAGATGTCCAGAAGGGATGCGCTCCTTTTTGGACTCACCTTGAACTCCTCACTGATCTCCTTTGCGATGGGACCTGCCATAACAATCGCCACCGTATTATTGGCTGTACAGCAGTCCACCAGCAGAGCCAGAATGGAGATACCAAACTCCCCGCCCCGCTCGCCGTTGATCCTTTTCTTTATCACGTTCAGGATATACTCAATACCACCGTGCTCCTTCACTAAAGCCACGATCGCCGCCACGATAATAGATATCACCGTGATATCATACATTCCGGTGATGCCGTCCCCCATCTTCTGGAACATTTCGCTGACTGCAAACGCGCCTGTGCCAACTCCCACAATAAGGGACAGCACAGTACCTGTTATCAGCACAATGAACACATTAATGCCGATGAGCGCGCCGATCAGAACGACCAGGTACGGAATTACTTTGATGATCTGGAAACTCAGATCGTCGTCAATGATCCCGGCATTTCCCCTGGCGATAATGAAGAAGATCACAGCGGTAATCACCGCTGCAGGCAGAACGATAAAAAAGTTCTCCCTGAATTTGTCCTTCATCTCACAACCCTGTGTCCTCACAGCCGCAATTGTGGTATCTGATATCATGGACAGGTTGTCACCAAACATGGCACCGCACACAATAGCTCCCATGCAGATGGGAAGAGGGATACCTGTCTTCTCCGCGATCCCCACGCCGATAGGCGCCATGGCTGTGATGGTACCCACACTGGTTCCCATAGAAATGGAGATAAAACAGCCAATGATAAAAAGCCCTACCACAGCAATGGATGACGGCATGATGGAAAGTCCCAGATTGACTGTGCTCTCCACACCGCCCGCCGCTTTTATGGACCCGGAAAAGGCTCCTGCTGCCAAAAAGATCAGGCACATGGTGACAATATTCTCCTCACCGATCCCCTTGGAGATGATTGCCACCTTTTCCTGGAATTTCACTTTTCGGTTCTGGAAAAATGCCACCGTAAGCGCGATCAAAAATCCCACGATCGCAGGCATAGTATAAAAGTCATGGAACAGAATACCTGCCCCGATAAAAATGATCAGGAACACCCCAATGGGCAAAAGTGCTATAGGATTCCCCCGCTTTTGCTCCTTCATGTAAAAACCTCCGAATTGTTTTTTCTTTGTATTGTTATACGTTGATCTCTGCAGTCATTCCCAGGATTTCTTTGTTGTCATCCAGTACCGGCTGCACAACATTTTTCAGGAACGCCTCCACCTGTACCTGGGCACGCCCTGTATAGCGGGACGGCTCCATGGTCTTCTGCAGGTCTTCCAGACTCATATTGAATGCAGGATCAGCGGCGATCAGCTCCAGAAGGTTGTTCTCTTTTCCTTCCACTTTTACATTTTTGCCCGCTTCCATGGACAGCTCCCGGATCCTCTCGTGAAGCTCCTGGCGGTCTCCGCCTGCTTTTACAGCATCCATCATGATATTCTCTGTTGCCATGAACGGAAGCTCACTTCTCAGACGTTTTTCAATAACTTTTGGATATACCACAAGGCCGTCCACCACGTTCAGGCACAGATCCAGGATACCGTCAATGGCCAGAAAGCCTTCCGGAACGGAGAGACGTTTGTTTGCCGAGTCATCCAGAGTTCTCTCAAACCACTGGGTAGCGGAAGTGACAGCCGGATTCAAAGCATCCACCATAACAAAACGTGACAGGGAGGCAATACGCTCACTTCTCATGGGGTTTCTCTTATAAGCCATGGCTGAGGAACCGATCTGGCTCTTCTCAAATGGCTCTTCCACTTCTTTTAAGTGCTGCAGAAGTCTGATGTCATTGGAGAACTTGTGAGCACTGGCCGCGATACCTGCCAGTACATTCAGCACTCTGGTGTCCACTTTTCTGGAATAAGTCTGTCCGGATACAGGATAGCACTCCTTAAATCCCATCTTCTCTGCGATCATGGGATCGATCTTGTCAATGGTCTCCTGGTCCCCGTCAAACAGCTCCAGGAAACTGGCCTGTGTACCTGTGGTGCCCTTGGATCCCAACAGCTTCATAGTGCTGATAACGTAATCCAGATCCTCCAGATCAAGCATAAATTCCTGCATCCACAGGGTCGCTCTCTTACCTACTGTGGTGGGCTGTGCCGGCTGGAAATGCGTAAATGCCAGAGTCGGAAGGGCTTTGTGCTCGTCCGCAAACTTTGCAAGCTCTGCGATGACATTGATCAGTTTCTTCTTGACCAGCTTCAGAGCTTCTGTCATCACAATAATATCTGTGTTGTCGCCTACATAGCAGGAGGTTGCTCCCAGATGGATGATCCCTTTTGCTTTTGGACACTGAACGCCGTATGCGTATACATGTGACATAACGTCATGGCGCACCTGTTTTTCTCTCTCTTTTGCCACGTCGTAGTTGATGTCATCTACATGGGCTTTCAACTCGTCGATCTGTTCCTGGGTAATATTTAATCCCAGCTCTTTCTCTGTCTCTGCCAGTGCGATCCACAGTCTTCTCCATGTGCGGAACTTCATGTCCGGTGAGAAGATGTACTGCATTTCTTTGCTGGCGTAACGCTCGGATAATGGGCTTTGATATCTATCTGTACTCATTTAAATTCTCCTTTTTTCTGTTTATCTTATAAAATAGAAAGGGCGCACGAGGCGCCTTCCGAGCCGGAAGGTGTCCCGGGCACCCCACTGATCAAGCCAGGCCCAGACGTTTGAATACTTCGTTGTATGCCTCTTCTACATTGCCCATGTCTCTTCTGAAACGGTCTTTGTCCAGCTTCTCGTTTGTTTCCACATCCCACAGACGGCAGGTATCCGGTGAAATCTCGTCCGCCAGGATGATAGTTCCGTCTGCTAATTTACCGAATTCGATTTTGAAATCGATCAGCTTCATTCCTGCATTCAGGAAATATTTGATCAGGAATTCGTTGATCTTTCTTGTATAATTTTTAATGGTGTCGATTTCTTCCTGTGTAGCCAGTCCTAATGCCAGTGCATAGTCGTCATTGATGAAGGGGTCGCCCAGGTCATCATCTTTGTAGCTGAACTCTAAGATCGGGCAGAGAAGCTGTTTGCCCTCTTCCACTCCCATTCTCTTGGAGAAGCTTCCTGCAGCCACGTTACGAACAATAACCTCTAAAGGAACGATGCTCACTTTTTTTACGGCTGTCTCACGGTCGCTCAGTTCTTCTACGAAGTGAGTCGGTACGCCTTCCTTTTCCAGCTGCTGGAAAACATAGTTGGTCATGCGGTTGTTGATAGCGCCTTTGCCTACGATCGTGCCTTTTTTCTCGCCGTTGAATGCTGTGGCATCATCTTTGTAATCTACGATCACAACGCCGTCTACGTCTGTTGCAAATACTTTCTTTGCTTTTCCTTCATAAAGCTGTTCTAACTTCTTCACCTTCGTACACCTGTCCTTTTTCCATAATATTAATTTCTCCCACCAGAGTGTACACAGCTTGCCGAAAGCAGTTTACAAACACTCCTTGGAGAAACGTTACGATACACAAGGAATTATATAACATCGGTTTTCAAAACACAAGCCTAAAATCCGGTGCTTCTGTGGTATTCTTTTGTGTATTTTTCCAAAACAGCCCCTATATCCTCCTGCTTCTCCTGGGAATCGGCAGCTTTTTGGGATTCCATCTCTTTCCGGATCTCCCTGCAGGTCTCAAGATCCGCACCCATTCTGGCACATTCTCCCTGCCACTGGGCCTCTTCCATGATCATCCTGCAGGCACACAGATAATGCTTCAGGATCCGTTTGGTGTGAAGCTTTTCATATGCCTTTTCAAAACAGGACTTGGCCTCATCCATCTGGAAAAGATGCAGATAGGCACAGCCCATATTGTGATAAATCTCTCCCTCATACTGTCCACCCAGGCCTCCGGTATCCACACTTCGGAGTGCGTCCTCGTAAATTCGTATGGCATTTACGAACATTCTGTTGTCAACCAGATAATCACCTTTTTTCTTCTTGCGCGCCACATCGGGAAGCTGTTCCAAAACAACAAGTTCCTCATTCAGCTTTTTAAACTGCTCATGGGTCAGGTAATTGATCTCCCTGAATACAGCCAGGATAAAATCCCCTGCCCCCCGCTCCTCCTCCAGGATCCGGTACAGCTTCTGGTAGAGCTTTAAAAGTCCCAGCTCGTTCTTTATCCAGTCGCAGAGATGCTCATTGATGATCGTCTCGTCCAGCAGATAAATGTTGTGGTAGAGATAATAACATAATTCTTCTATGCTGTAGATATTCGTGCTGATGTTCTCAATATAAAACGGAAGGGAAGCCCGCTTTATCTGACATAATATGTATCCGCTCATCTCTTTCCTCCTACCACGCTGCTCTCTCGGTCCACATCAGGCCGCTTGAGGGGAACATCTCCCCGAATCCCAGATCCTGCACCAGAATAATGCAGGTGTCCGCAGATTCATACATGACATGTACCCTGAGTCTTGTAGTCCTGTCAGGCCTTTTCGGAAGTCCCGGCAGCTTCATGCAGTAATGTCTGACTTCCCCGCCCTCCATAGGCTTCACCATGAATTCCAGGTCCTCTCTGCCGTCCAGAAGCAGTTCAAACTCATGCTCTGTCTCATACCAGTTTCTTCCCGCTTCAGCAACTGTATAATTCTTTTTTGCCCCCTGGACCAGCATTTCCATGCTCACATGGTTCTGCACCAGAGCATTTCCCACATACAGATATGTGCCCAGAAGTTTCTCCTCTGTCCGCTCTCTTGCCGCGTAGCAGGCGCCCTTCACATACATATTATTTCCATAATATACATGGCGCTGGTTCTTGCACAGAAGGGGCACGCTTCTCACTGCCCACTCCTTTGAAAAGCCGTCACCTACCAGATATATTCCCGCATATGTGTCATTGCCGCAGGAATCCGCTATAAGCTGATAAAAATCCACATCTTTCTGGTCCGGGTCTTCGGGAAGGGTTATGGTCTTACCGTGCTCCACTGTGACCAGCATGGGTTTTTTCTGGCTGTCAACCACCATGCGGGAGAAAGAAACCTTTCCCTTTTCAAATGTGAAAAGTCCTGTCATCCGGTTCCAGTTGTCCAGTCTCTTGCTCATCACATAATAGTAAAAGCTCTCCTCATAATCCTGCAGAAGCACCTGTCCGGAGGTGAATTTCAGACGGCTGCACACTCTCTGAAGCTTGCGCACCAGCACCCGGTTCAGGTCCGGAACGGTTATCATCAGCGTTTTGATCTGTCTTGCCGGCTCTGCTACACCCAGAACGGACAGGCAGCCCTTTAGATAGATTTCCAGCAATTCCTCGGGTCTGTACCAGCCCCCGTCTATCCCCACCGGTTCTCCCTGTGCCCAGATTTCCAGCAGGTTGTCCACCGGAATTTCCCCCTCATGCATGGAAAAATAATCCGCCTCCATACCGAAGTGCCACACCTCTGTTCTGGGCCTTTTGGAAAGCCTGGTTGAAAATGTATACTGATTGCTGCCTGTCTTCACGGAAATGGAGACAGGCTCTTTTTCTTTTCTGTCATAATAGCAGATCTGGGAAAATTCCTTTCCCAGTTCCAGGCCTGCAATAATATTTCTTGTCTCATTCATGCCCTAGTCTGCCTCCTTATTCTATCAGTTCAAAGAGAGAGGAAACCCACGCTTCCTGCTGCCTGTACTGTCCAAGCAGTTCCATAAGCTCTTGCTCTCTCCCCTGCTGTTTCGCCGCCAGCATACGGTTGATCATCTGGTACTTGGTAGTCCCCTCCAGCTTTGCCTCCGGAACAGTGAGCTTGTTCTTTCCGGTCTCTTTAACTTCCCCGCCCGCTGAGACAGTAAAGTAATACTCCAGAACCTCACCGTAAAACAGGATAAATTCTTTATTATAAATACCCTGATACAGATTTTTCAGAGGTTCTTTTTTGAACTCTCCCGGCTCCCTGTCTGCCTGCAGCATGCGGTAGTAAATGGTCACATCCGCCCTGGGACTGGCCTGACACTGGGCAAACACCTTGTCTTCAAGCTGCATGCTCTGCAAAAGAGTTCTGGGAAGCTCCTGGAAGAAGGCGAATTTAAGCCCTGTCCTGGCACATATGGTCAGAATGGAACGGGCTGTCTCCAGCCTGCTTTCTTCCCATTTATTATCCTCCGCATAGTATTTGAGAAGGGCCAGGTCACATACAATATCGTACTCCCATCCTTTTTTCCTCACATGCTCCAATGAGCGGAAAATAAACTCCTCCGCCTCTTTTCCCCCCACAAAATACTGGAAAGATGCAAAGCTTAAATATGCCAGTATCACCTGTTCCTTGCCGCTTAATTTTACGTAATCTTTCAGAACTGCAGCGTCTTTTGGATGATAGATCCTGGTAAACATACTGTATGTCAGAATGTCTTCCTCCAGCTCATACGCCTCTATGGAAAATCCCATGGAGCGCTCCCATACCCGGATCATCTCGTCTACAGGTCCTTCAAAATACTTGGTCAGATATTCAAGGACCACCTCATCATAGGTATTCTCCCTGAATATATGGTGAGCCAGCAAAAGCAGCTCCTCCTCGTATTCAAACTCCAGATTGAGTATCATACGGCTGCACAGCCTAAGCAAGTCTCTCGGGTCTATCTCCTCATACCCGTATTCACACAACAGATCATAAGCTCCCACATACATCCCCTGTTTGATCAAAATGGTGATGAGCAGGCTCTTGTTGACCTTTGCAAAGCTATGAAAATCCATCTCTCTCAGATAATCCTTCAGATTGTCGTTGTCCATATGCTCCTCGTAGTAGAGAAGCAGACGTCTGCGCACTCTCTGCCTGTAATCCTCAGAGAAGCATTCCTCCCCGGAAACATCCTGGATGCAGGAAATGTTCTCTCTTGTTATGGGATTCTCGTGGTTCAGCTCACCGCAGGTGTAGAGCAGAAGTCCGGGGGTTCTGATCCCTTCAGCCAAAAGCTGTCTTGCCAGTTCTTTTCTCTCCAGAAGAGGCTGGATATTGTAATCTATGGTCTGGATATAACGTCTCTGCCTGTCGTCCTCAAAGACGATCCTGGCGTCCGGCGTGTAAATGGACACATAGGCCACTTTGTCCGTGCAGGTATACGTCTGTTCTTCCCGGAAGGCCGCATGACGGACGATCACCCGGCGTATCTTGGGATCATCACAGTAAAGTCTGTGGGTGAAAAGCACCTTAGCAAGAGCTCTCTTCACTGCGGGATCATGGGAATTCAAACAGAATTCCTGATACACAACAGCGAAATCCTCATTCATCCTGCCCTCTTTGAGCTTCTCGCAGGCAAACTGTTCCATACTGCTTTTATAGCTTAGATAAGTGGTCTTGTCCACTTCCTTATTGCGTATCACATTGCTGTACACAAAGGCTTTTTTCGCGTCACTCAAGGTATTGTTATAGCTGAAATACATGCGGATCATGCGCGGAAGCATCTTCTGGTAATTGCGGCTCATGGTCTCAATATAATACTCATACAGCCTTGTGATCTTCAGCTCTTTTTCCACTGCCAGCTCATACCAGCGGAAGTATTCCTTCTTCCTGGGATCTCCCTTCATGATCAGCATACAGATGGAGCGCACCACGGCTGTAGATGGAAATTTCTCATAGATATATTCCAGAATCTCGTATACCTTCCGGCTGAAGTCCTTCATCTGTCCGGCCAGGTCTGTAGCTCTAAAAGCCATCTCCTCTGTCATAATGTCATGCCGCATGGCAAAGAGCAGCACCTGGATGGTAAAGGGGCTGATCCTGCGCAGCAGTGCCCCGTCCCCTGCTGCAATGCGGCACGCTTCCAGATAGAGAAACGGGCTTCTGCAGCCGGTTCTGTACTGCTCCTCCAGCAGATAGATCTTCTTGGACTGGGTCCGCACCTGTTCGGAGTCCGTCTTCAGCAGGAGATACAGCAGAAGGAAGCTGTCCTCCCTGCGCTGGTAAAGCTGATAGAGACGCACTACCATCTTCTCCCGGATATCCTGGCTGCAGCCCAATATGTCCTCCAGATAGAGATAAACCCCTTCTAACTCCTCCTCAGCCTGGATCCGGCTGTTGTCCTTCAGCTTATCAAAGGCTTCTCTTGCTTTGCCGTCCTCCCCGCATTCATGGTAGAACCACACTTCAAATAACTGGTGTTCTGTGGTGTAATGCCCGGTCTCCCGAAGCTCGGTGAGAAGTTCTAAGGTCTTACTCTCCCACTGGCTTTTTGACAATTTTTCCAGGCTGTGATCCAGATAATCCCTTAAAAGCTCCAGTTTCTTTTTCTTCTCATAAGCCGTGACATTGACCTGGATCTTGCCGCTCTTGGAAGCCATGACCTCGTATACAAGGGTCTGGTAAACGGTTTTGATACAGATCCTGCCGTAATTCCTGCCCCGGCCCAGGTTCTCTCTGCGAATAATATACTCCAGCTCATAAACGCTGCCGATAAAATCCTCGTCCCGGATGGACTTTTTCTCCACTTCCAGAAAATCGCCTTCCACACTCACACTGGCCTTCAGATATCCCCATCCGCTTCTGCGCACACGGACGCTGTCCATAAGAGAGCTTTGCACCTCATAAATCTCCAGCTTTTCCTGCTCCAGATGAAGTTTCACAGGCTCTTTTTTGCCTGTACCGATGAGGAATTCCTCCAGATGCTGCCAGGTTACAGGATTCTTGGCCATGGCATAATAGTAAGGCAGAACCTCCTGTTCCTCTTTCAGAAGTTCCGGAAAGGAATCGTCCAAAAACAGGTGGTACGCCTCTTTAAAATCCTTTTTCGCCAGCTCTGCAAAGGCATCCAAATCCCTGATGGAGCCGGCTGACGTCTTGATGCGGCAGGGCTCTACCTGTATATGAAAGGGTATCCTGTGCTCACCGATGCTGGTACTCAGCACCACTTCTCCCTCAAAGGAATCCCCGGGATTCAGGCCTTTTACATCAGCTCCGTACGGAATCTCTATCTTCTCCCCGGTAAAACGCTCTTTTCCCAGAAGAAAACGGCGATGGGAAGAATAGGCGATCCCTTTTATGCGACTCCCGTTCTCTGCTGCTATTATCAGCTTTCCCCTGATATTTTCCCCTGCCTTTGTGCGCTCCCTGATCTCTTCCATGGACAGCAAAAGGCTTGGAACCTCGTATTCAAATCTTCCATTTATCAGTTGTTCTATTCTTCTCTTCAATGTATTTTACCCCGTTATCTCCCTGCCTGCAAAGGGCTGGAGAATCTCCGATTCTTAACTTGTTTTTGATGATCTATCCCACTATCCCCATAAGCAGAAGTGGGAAATCCTCGTTTATTATGTTGAACTATTTATTATATCCCGCTATAATGTGGGTAAGTATATATTTTCAGGTATAAATCCTGAATAGTACAATTATACACTACAAACGCATGGGGTGCAACCTCTGCCGCCCCTCCAATAACTCCATAAATACGAAAAATAAAAGGAACGGAGGCATTCATATGCTGAAACATAAAGACCATTTCCACGGCAGTGACCTGGAAAAAATCGAAGAAATATACGGGATCAAAAAGGAGGATATCACCAGTTTCTCCGCAAATGTAAACCCTCTCGGCATCTCTCCCCTTTTAAGGGAAACACTGGCAAGCCATGTAGATGCCATCTCCACCTACCCGGACCGGGACTACACAAAACTGCGAAAGAGCATCTGCGCCTACACCGGTGCCCAGTTCGAGAACATCATAGTGGGAAACGGCTCCACAGAACTTATTTCTCTGTTCATCCAGACTACCCATCCGGAAAAAGCGCTGATCCTGGGGCCTACCTACTCAGAATATGAAAGGGAGATTGCCCTGGAAGGAGGCCACACGCTCTATTATCCGCTTAAAGAGGAAAACAACTTCCAGATGGATGTAAATGATCTGTGTGCCCAGATGAAAGACGGCCTGGACCTGCTGGTGCTCTGCAATCCCAACAATCCCACAGCCTCCGCCATCTCCAGAAAAGACATGCGGAAGATCCTGGACGCTGCCCTGCAGTTCGGCATCGCAGTCATGGTGGACGAAACCTATGCGGAATTCGCCCCTGATGACAGGAAAATCTCTTCCATCCCACTCACCAACAACTACAACAACCTGATCGTGCTCCGGGGAATTTCCAAATTTTTCGCAGCTCCCGGCCTGAGACTGGGCTATGCTGTCACCGGCAACCCGGATTTACTGAAATACATCAACACCAAAAAGAATCCCTGGACCATCAACAGCCTGGCCGAGATCGCCGGCTGCATCATGTTCTCCGACAAAGAATACATTGAAAAAACCCGCACCCTCATCACCACAGAGCGCGAGCGCCTTCTCAGCCTTCTTTCTTCCTGGGATACCGTAAAGGTCTATCCCTCCTGCACAAACTTTATTCTTATGAAAATACTGAAAGAGGATGTAACATCAGATATGCTGTTCGACTGCTGTATAAGAAGAGGGCTTATGATACGTGACTGTTCCACATTTCCGTTCCTGGATTCTTCCTATGTACGGTTCTGCGTAATGAGTCCGGAGAAGAATGATGAACTGATGAAGGCTTTTAAGGAATTGCTTTAAAACATTTCATCGGGTGGGGGTGTTGGAAAAAGGGACGGGATGCCGGGGTGGGGTGGTGGGCTCTGTTGGCAGCCAGCTTCGTTCCCCTTCAACTAAGCCCATACAATAGAAAGTACGCTGCGCGCACTTCCTATTGTCATGAACTTCGACTAAGACGCTCAGTAAAGACTTCGCGCCTAAGTCTCCGTAAGGGCTGGATTTTCAGGCTCTCTACCGCAATGTCTGCCAACAGAGCCCACCACCCCACCCCAACATCCCTGTTCTTCTCAACCGGAAGATAAAAAACCGGCTACTCAGCCAGCAATAATAAAAGGGAATATAAAAAACAAAAAATAATATTTCTTTTTTTTATTTCCTAAACCTGCGGAATAATGCGTAATACTGTGGCATAGTGACAAACAGGAAGGAGATGGGGGAGGGCCGGGGGAGGAAGATGCATGGGAACGATGTCTCAGTGGAGCGCCGGGGAGATCCACCTGCCCCAGCTGCTTAATGAAGAGGCCAATGCCGATGAATTTAGCAGATGGGAGCAGGTTAGCTCCGTGGCAGCGGAACGCTTCATTCACAGGCATCTTCCTCCCCCGGCCCTCTCCCATCTCCTTCCGTCCGCCTTCATCCCCCTTATTCCCCATCATCCATTCAATTCCGCAGCCAACTCCCTCACCGTCTTCCCCAAAATCGGATGTCTCTTCCACCCCGCGATCTCCGCCAGCGGAACCAGCACAAAATTCCGCAGATGCATTTCCACATGCGGCACGATCAATTCTTCCGTATCAATGATCTCATCATCAAACAGCAGCAGATCCAAGTCCAAAGTCCGCGGTCCCCAGTGTACCAGGCGCTCTCTTTTGGCGGCCTGCTCAATCTCATGCATCCGCTCCAAAAGCTCAAACGGGTTGTACAGAGTGCGCATGCTGAGACAGGCATTCAGGAAATCATCCTGTTCCACTCCGCCGTAGGGTTCCGTCACCAGGTAATCTGAAACTTTCAGTACCTTGCATCCAACGGTCTTGTCCAGTTCTTCCACAGCCATATCCAGGTATGCCTTCTTATCCCCCAGATTGGAGCCAAGGGCAATATAGGCGGTATGCCAACCCCTTGTTATCTTCACGGACACGGTTTTCAGGGGAAGTCCCACAGGTGCCCATGGTTTCTTTATTTCCAGGGTAACAGCCTCCAGATGGGCAATGCTTCTGAGCATCTCCTCTGCCAGATGCTCCGCAGCAGCCTCCAAAAGCTTGAAGGTATGCTTCTGCATATAAGATGTGATGAAATGACTCACAGCGCCGTAATCAATGGATGCCTCCAGCTCGTCTGTTCTGCCTGCCCGCACAGTATCTGTGTATAATATGGCTGAGACCATGAACTTCTGTCCCAGCTTATTTTCCTCGGGAAATACACCGTGATTTGCAAATATCTCTAAATCCTCTATGGTTATCTTATCAAATTTTTCCAGATTCATATGCTACATTCCCTTTCTTTCCCGCAGGATCGCCTGAGTCATGCGAATGGCGCGCAGGTTTTCTTTTATATCGTGGACTCTCACAAAGGCCGCTCCTTTTTCCACACCCATGACAGTGGTCACAAGGGTGCCCTCCACCCTCTGATCAGCGGGCAGATCCAGAGTATTGCCGATCACGGATTTTCGGGAGGTTGCCAGAAGAACAGGATATCCTATCTCCTTCAGCATTTCCAGATGATTTATGGCTGTCAGATTGTGCTCATAATTTTTTCCGAATCCCACACCCGGATCCAGGATGATCTTATCCTCTGCCACACCTGCTTCTCTTGCGATCTCTGCGCATTCTCTCAGGTCCATACACATTTCCTTCATAAAATCCGTGTACTCTGCCTTCTCTCTGTTGTGCATCAGACAACAGGGAACCTGATAACGGGCGGTAAGTTCCGCGACCTTTTTGTCATACTTAAAGCCCCATATGTCATTTACCATATCTGCCCCTGCTTTTAAGGCTGCCTCCACTACCTGGCTTTTGTAGCTGTCTATGGATACGGGAATGTCAAAATCCTGCTTCAGCATCTCAATGACAGGCACAACCCGGTCAATCTCCTCCTGCACAGTGATCTGCTGATGACCCGGGCGGGTTGACTCCCCTCCTACGTCAACAATGGCTGCCCCCTCGGCAATCATATCCGCAGCATGCTGTCTTGCCCTCTCCATGTCGTTCCACTTTCCGCCGTCTGAAAAGGAGTCCGGGGTCACATTTAAGATACCCATAATATAGCAGTCATGTTCTGTGTCAAATATCCTGTTTCCGATTTTCATTTCCTGTTGTCTCCTTTTTCCTGTATTTTTACTGCCGGAAAGCGTTTAAAACTGCTCTCTGCATACTGTAACCCACAGCTTGCAGGAACCCCTTCCCAAACGCACTCCGGCGCAGTCTATATCTTCTGTTTCTTCAATACGCTCACACTGTCAAATACATGTTTTTCTTTTCCGCACTCCATTTGCACTCTGCCTCTGCAGGGCAGGAAAAGCAGCACCTGGAACCCTTGTCCGCCCGGTAGAGGATTCCCGCCAGATCTCTGGCAGCTTTCACGGAGGCATCCCGGTGTCCTTTGATGGCATCCAGGATCTCCTCTGTCTCCGCATCTGAAAATCCGCACTCCCTAAGTATGGGGCCTGCGATCGTCACTCCGCCCTCATGGTGGGGAATGCCCTCTGTGTACTGCAGGCCTCTGCCTATATCGTGCAGAAGGGCTGCCGCGTAGATCATGTCTTTTGAAATACCCAGACCCATCTCCAGATTCTCAATATACGCAAGTCTTGCTGTATCCAACAGATGCCGGACCCCGTGACCGCAGAAAATACGTTCCCGCTCCAGCTCTTCTATATTATGTAAACTACTTTGGTAAACAGAATGATTCCATATCCTGTTTACCCTTGTCATATCCCTGCTCTTATCTTTCAATTTCCGGTCCTCTTTTGCCCTTATATCGTAATAATACTGTCTAAACTTATTCTTTTTATCAGCAGTCCAACATTCGGTAAAAGGAATTCTGCAGGCTTTCATTGTCATCAAAGACACCTCTTGTCACCACAGATACCGTTTTTGTTCCCGGTTTTTTAATTCCCCGCATGGTCATACACATATGCTCTGCCTGCACCAGCACCATCACACCCTTTGGCTTCAGCTCCTCCATAAAAGCATCCGCGATCTGGGCTGTCAGCCGCTCCTGAAGCTGGAATCTCTTGGCAAACACCTCCACTGTCCTGGCAATCTTGCTCAGACCCACCACTTCCCCGTTGGGAATATAGGCAATGGCCGCGTTCCCATAGAAGGGAAGCATATGGTGTTCACAGAATGAATAGAAATGAATATCCTTTTCCATCACCATATCATTGTTGTCCACATGGAAACGTTTTTTCAGGTGCACACCGGCATCGTCCGTATATCCACCTGCCAGTTCCTCATACATGCGGGCAATCCTGTCCGGTGTCTCCAAAAGTCCTTCTCTGTCTACATCCTCCCCGATCCCTTCCAGAATCAAGCGTACTCCCTCTTTTATCTTATCCTGGTTCATGCTTTTTCTCCCTCCATGGCCTGTACTTCCCGGTCAAGCTCCCCTAAAAAGGACAGGGAGCCAAACGCTACGATCACATCATCTTTCTGTACATTTTCCATACTTTTTTCCACCGCTTCCCGTATGCTGCCCGCTGCCTCCACACTGGGATTGACGCTTCTGACCGCATCCCTTAGCTTCTCTGCCGGAAGTGCCCTGGGATTGCCCGGTGTCTGTATGGTGATAATATGCTTTGCCAGAGGCGCTGTCATCCGGATCACACTCTCATAGTCCTTGTCCGCGAACACACCGAAGATAAAATGCAGGTCTCTCCCTTTAAAATAAGTCTCCAGTGAATCCTTCAGCACCTTGGCCGCAGCCGGATTATGGGCACCGTCTATGACAACCACCGGGGTTTTGTGGATCACAGAAAAACGCCCTCTCCAGAAAGCTTCCTTCATGCCCTTTCTCACCTGTTCCTCTGACAAATGATATCCCAGCTTCCGCAAAGCCTCCACAGCCTCCAGCGCCAAAGCCGCATTGGTCACCTGATAGGTTCCCGCCAGCGTGATCTCCACATTCTCCCAGTTCTTATATGTAAAGGTCTGTCTCTCATATCCATACTGCACATCCCGAAAGGCAGCCGGGTCCACAACTGCCAGTCTGCAGTCTTTTTCACGGCACACCCGCTGGATCACTGCGGCCGCTTTCGGGTCCTGTTCCGCACTCACCACCCATGTGTGCGGCTTGATGATCCCCGCTTTATTCTCCGCGATCTCCTGAAGTGTTCCACCTAAAAACTCCATGTGGTCCATGCCAATGGAGGAAATCATCTCTATCACAGTGGTATTCACCACATTGGTGGCATCCAGAGTACCTCCCAGTCCTGTCTCCAGCACTACGATGTCACATTTCTTTTCTTTAAAATACAAAAAGGACAGGGCAGTCTCCACTTCAAATACCGTTGGATTTCCCTTATTCTCTGCCTCCATGGCATCCACTGCCTCTTTGACGATGGTCACCAGGGCAGCCAGAGATTCCCTGTCTATCATTTCCCCGTCCACCTGGATCCGTTCCCGGTAGGCATAGAGGGTGGGGGAGATGTACCGGCCTGTCCGCAGGCCCGCTCCGGAAAGGATTGTAGACATATATGAGAGTGCTGACCCCTTTCCATTGGTACCGGAAATATGGATAAACTTCAGATCATCCTGGGGATTTCCAAGCCGCATGAGCAGCTCTCTCATGTTATCCAGACCAAGTACACTTCCGTATTTGGACACTTCATCCAAATATACTCTTGCTTCTTTGTAATTCATGTATCTCCTATCCGAGGCGGCCCTCTTTTTTGTCCGTCTCTATATCGTTCCCATTATATTACTTTTCGCCTGTGTGTTCAAGAAATATATCACCGCAGCCACTGTTTAAAACCAGCGCTGCGGTGATATGGAAACTCTAATATTTTTTTAGGTCATCCTCATTTTCCTGATCGATCTCCTTTAATCGGATGACAAGCACTGCGATCAGCACGCCTATGGCTCCGATCCCTGCCAGTAAGAAAAATAATCCCATGGGCGCAAATCCATCCAGATTCGCAGTCCCCAGCAAACCGGACACCGCCCACAATGTGATCAGCAGACTCACGACGATTGCTACAATAACAGGTGCTATTTTTTTCTTCACGGCATATCCCTCCCTGTCCTATTCTTACTGAAAGTCAAACAGTGACATCTGATTGGAATCCGGCAGATCACCAAACAGCCCCAGATCATCCATAAGGTCGATAACTGTCTTGCTGACCTTGGTCCTGTTCCGGAAATCATCTTTTGAAAGGAACTCCCCTTCTTCCGCAGCGAGCACCACGGCGTCGGCGGCCCTGTCTCCCAAGCCCTCTATGGTGTCAAGAGCCGGCATCAGTTTATCATCCATGATCTGAAAGGTATGGGCATTGGCCTTATAAAGATCTATGGGCACAAACTCAAATCCTCTTGCGTACATCTCCTGCACGATCTTCATATCCCTGTAAGTATCCTGCTCCTTCTTGCTCAGCGTATCCTTGCGTTTCTCATAGTCATCCATAAAATACTCCAGCTTCTCTTTTCCCTGGCACATCAGCTCATAGGAAAAGGCCGTTGCTCGGATACTGAAAAATGCCGCATAGTATGCCAGCGGATAATAGATCTTACAGTAGGCAATTCTCCATCCCATCATAACGTAAGCCGCAGCATGGGCCTTTGGAAACATGTACTTGATCTTTTTACAGGACTCAATATACCAATCCGGCACATCGTGAGTCTTCATATCATCGATCCAGTCCGGCTTCAGCCCCTTTCCTTTACGCACACTCTCCATGATGGTGAACGCCTGCCCGTGCTCCAGTCCCTTGTTGATCAGGTAGATCATAATATCATCCCTGGTACAGATACAGGTTGTGATGGTCGCCGTCCCTGATTTGATCAAATCCTGGGCATTTCCCAGCCACACGTCTGTGCCGTGGGACAGGCCTGAAATACGCACAAGATCAGAAAAAGATGTAGGGTTAGCGTCGATCAGCATCTGCATGGCAAAATCCGTTCCGAACTCCGGAACACCCAGACAGCCCAAAGGACAGCCTCTGATATCATCCGGTGTGATTCCCAATGCATCCGTATTTTTGAAAAGAGACATAACCTCTTTGCTGTCCAGAGGGATCTCCCTGGCATTGATGCCGGTCAGATCCTCCAGCATACGGATCATTGTGGGATCATCGTGTCCCAGTATATCCAGCTTGAGCAGGTTGGAGTCAATGGAATGGTAATCAAAATGTGTGGTGATGATATCGCTGTTCATATCATTGGCCGGATGCTGCACGGGTGTAAATTCCTCAATGTCCCAGCCAATAGGAAGAACAATGATACCACCAGGGTGCTGCCCTGTGGTTCTGCGGACCCCTGTGCACCCCTGCACGATCCTGTTGATCTCACAGTACCGCTTGCGGCTTCCCCGCTCTTCAAAGTAATTCTTCACATAACCAAATGCCGTCTTCTCCGCAAGTGTACCGATGGTACCCGCCTTGAAGGTCTGCCCTGCCCCGAAAATAACCTCCACATACCGGTGGGCTTTTCCCTGGTAATCGCCTGAGAAGTTAAGGTCAATATCAGGCTCTTTATCTCCCTTGAATCCCAGGAACGTTTCAAAGGGAATGTCAAAGCCCTCTTTTGTCAGCGGCTTTCCGCACACCGGGCAGTTCTTATCCGGCATATCGCAGCCGGCCCTGCCGGAGTAAGCCCGTACCTCCTCGGAATCAAAGTCACAGTAGTGACAGGAGGGACAATAATAGTGGGGGCTAAGAGGATTTACCTCGGTGATACCTGACATGGTGGCTGCAAAGGAGGAGCCTACGGAACCACGGGACCCTACCAGATAACCGTCACTGTTGCTCTTCCACACCAGTTTCTGAGCGATCATGTACATAACCGCATATCCGTTTGAGATAATGGAGTTCAGTTCCCTCTCCAGACGCTCCTCAACCACTTTCGGCAGCTCCTCCCCATATATCTCATGGGCTTTGCTGTAACAGATCTCCCTCAGCATTTCATCAGAGTTTTCAATGACCGGAGGACACTTTCCCTTGTGGATGGGTGATATCTTCTCAACCATGTCCGCGATTTTATTTGGGTTGGTGATGACAACCTCCTCCGCCTTCTCACTTCCCAGATAGGAGAATTCATCCAGCATCTCCTCCGTGGTATGCAGGTACAGCGGCGGCTGCAGATCCGCGTCGTCAAAACCTTTTCCCGCCATAATGATCCTTCGGTATACTTCGTCCGACGGATCCAGAAAATGCACGTCACAGGTAGCCACCACCGGCTTATTGAACATTTCCCCCAACTTGACGATCTTCCTGTTGACTTCCCGCAGGTCATCCTCGTTCTGGATATCCGTCCTGTCCTCATCCCGGAGCATGAAGGCATTGTTGCCGATGGGCTGTATTTCCAGGTAATCATAAAAGTTCACTAGTCTGGCGATCTCCGGCTCAGGCCTTCCGTTTAAGACCGCCTGATACAGCTCTCCGGCCTCGCAGGCGGAGCCTATCATAAGCCCTTCCTGGTATTTCAGATACACGCTTTTGGGAATCCTGGGCCTCCTGTGATAATAGATCAGATGGGAATCTGACACCAGATGATAAAGGTTCACTCTGCCCGTGTCATTTTTTGCCAGGATAATGGCATGGTAGGTGGGCATTTTCTGCACTGCGTTTACAGAGACCGCCCCCTTCTCGTTAAGCTCATCCAGGGTATGGATATCCCGCTCCTCACACATGGTGATAAACTTCTGGAAAATCTGGGCCGTACATTCCGCGTCGTCCACAGCCCTGTGGTGGTGCTCCAGGGATACCCCCACTGCTTTTGCAACCGTATCCAATTTAAAACGGTTTAGCTGCGGAAGCAGAAAACGTGCCATTCCCACTGTATCCACAGAAGTGTAATCTGTCTCGATCCCCAGATCCTTGCAGTTCTTTTCGATAAAACTCATATCAAATTCCGCATTGTGGGCAACCATGACAGCCCCTTTACAGAACTCGGTGAAGCGGGGAAGGATCACATCTATGCTGCCGGCACCTGCCACCATACCGTCGTTGATACTGGTGAGCTTCTCAATCCTGAACGGAATGGGTATCCGGGGATTTACAAATTCTGAAAAGCGCCCTACAATCTTGCCGTCCTCCACCCGGACCGCGCCAATCTCAATGATCTTATCCCTGAGTGCCGAAAATCCTGTGGTCTCTATATCGAATACCACAAAGGTTCCACGCATGGACTGTCCTTTGCTGTTCTGCACAATGCCCTTCATGTCATCCACCAGATAGGCCTCTACACCGTAGATGACTTTAAAATCCGCATCCGGCGGCACAACGCCGCCCCAGGAGTCAAAGCAGTGGTTGGCCTCCGGGAACGCCTGCACTACACCGTGGTCTGTGATGGCAATGGCCCTGTGGCCCCACTCATAGGCACGCTTGATAATGGCCTTTGCATCTGACACGCCGTCCATATCGCTCATCTTGGTATGGCAGTGAAGCTCTACTCTTTTTTCCGGGCTGGTATCTGCCCTGGAACTGGTAAAAGGGGCAATCTTCTTGATCCCCACCACACTTCCGATAGTCAGTTCACTGTCATACCGGTCAATGGTGGTCACACCTTTCAGTTTCAGGAAAGCTTTCTCCTTCACACCTGCCAGGATCTCCTCTACCTGGTCATTTCTTGCAAACATTTTCACTGTGATGGAATCTGTAAAATCCGTGACGGCAAAAATAATGATGGTCTTCTCATTTCTGATTTCTCTGGTCTCCAGGGTCATGATCTGACCGCGGATGCAGACCTCACCCATCTCTGTCTGGACACTTTCCAGAGGGATCGTCTCATCGTCAAAGTCCCTGCCGTAGAGTACATCAGGATTGTCCGAACGCTTGATGCTGCGCTTGTAATCGCCGAAACTGCGGTCGCCCTTTCCAAAGCTTTTCCTGCCCTTTCCGTCCTTTCCTTTTTCCTCCTTCTGGCCTTTTGGGCTTTTTTTCTCCTCTGCAGGCGCTTTACCGGCAGAAGCGTCTTTCTTTTCTTCTTCCTTCAAAGCTTCCGAAACAGTACCGGCACCTTCCTCCAAAAACTGGTCCGGTTCCTCCTGCTGCTGCCCGAAGGAAGACTGCTCGATCACATGGGCAGCCTCCTGCATAATGCGGATCTCACTGTTTTTGCGGACTTTGCTCTCACTGGCCTCCACATATTCCGGTTCCACGATCAGAGAAAAAGGACATCGCTCGCAGAACACCTTCTCGATATAGGATACAAGTTCCTCCTCTCGGCTTTTTGCCAACACGGAGGACTGCATTCTAAGCTCCATCTTCTGTTCCTCCGGGAAGGAGATCTGGGCAGTGCGGAACATGTTGTACACAAGTATGCTGTAGTTTTTTAGCTCCATAGACATGGATGTCCGGTAAGCGTCAAAAAACAGCTTTGGGGTATACTGTCCGGTCAGGGTGAACTTCTCAATGATCTTCACCGACATAGGCACACCGGGAAAAAACTGGTTTCGTATGGTCTCTTCCAGGGAATAGATATATTTTTTATGGATCCACTGTCTGCTCCGGATATAGATCCTGATATGGTCTTTTTCCGGATTGACGGCAACTTTAGTCACCACTACCTCTTCCAACAGAGCAGAGAGTTCCCGCCCTGCCTCCAGATCAGGGAAGACATCCAGAAAATTCTTTTCCATCATTAAGCTTCCTTTCTGTAAAACACTAGTTCTCCCAGTTTTCCAGTTCCTGCCTGAGAACTCCCAGCAGTTCCGTCTCCGGAACCTTTCTGATCACTTCTCCTTTTTTGATCAGCAGTCCCACACCCTTGCCGCCTGCGATACCAATGTCCGCTTCTTTTGCCTCTCCCGGGCCGTTCACCACACATCCCATGACAGCCACTTTGATATCCAGCGGGAACTCCTGCACCATGGTTTCCACCTGGTTCGCAAGCCCTATCAGGTCTATCTGCGTTCTTCCGCAGGTTGGACAGGACACCACCTCGATGCCTCCCCTGCGCAGACCCAGTGTCTTTAAGATCCTCTTTGCCGACTTGATCTCCTCCACCGGGTCTCCTGTGAGGGATACACGGATGGTATCACCGATTCCCTGGTACAGGATAATGCCAAGGCCCACAGCGGATTTGATATTGCCGGAATACAGGGTGCCAGCCTCCGTGATCCCCACGTGAAGGGGATAGGCTGTCTTTTCTGCCAGAAGTTCATGGGCTTTGACGCACATGAGAACATCGGAGGACTTGATACTGATGACCATATTGTCATAATCAAAATCCTCAATCATCTTCACCTTATCAAGAGCGCTCTCCACAAGCCCCTCCGCAGTCACACCGTGATACTTCTCCACCAGCTCTTTTTCCAGGGAGCCTGAGTTGACTCCCACACGGATAGGAATATTCCTCTCCTTTGCAGTGTCCACAACAGCCTTTATTTTTTCGGGACCGCCGATGTTTCCAGGATTGATGCGGATCTTGTCCGCTCCGTTCTCCATGGCTGCCACGGCCATTTTATAGTCAAAATGAATGTCAGCTACCAGTGGAATGTGAATCTGCTTCTTGATCTCCCTGAGTGCCTCTGCCGCCTCAATATTTGGAACCGTACAGCGGACGATCTCACACCCTGCTGCCTCCAGCGCATGGATCTGGGCCACTGTGGCCTTTACATCCTCTGTTTTCGTGTTGGTCATGGACTGGATCAGGATCGGGTTTCCCCCGCCTATTTTTTTGTCTCCTATCTGTACCACTTTGGTATGGTCACGATACATCTCACTGCCTCCTGTATAAAAAGCGTGTTCAGGCTTTTTCCGACCCAAACACGCCCGTTTTCATTTACCGGTTAATCTCTAAAAGCTTATTTTTCAGTTCGCCCTCCAGACGGTTCATCTCCACTTCTGCTTCCATACGCTTCTGATGTCCCTCTTTCTGGATGTTCATGATCTCATCAAATGTGCTGATCAAGGATTCATTGGTCTTCTTCAGCGTCTCTATATCCACAATGCCCCGTTCAGATTCCTTTGCGGCTTCAATGGTTGCCATCTTAAGTGTCTCCGCATTTTTCTGAAGAAGCGCATTGGTCATATCCGTCACCTGTCTCTGCGCTCTTGCTGCTTCGGAGGAATGAGCCACACCCAATGCCAGAACCATCTGGCTCTTCCACAGGGGAATGGTGTTTACAAGGGTAGACTGGATCTTCTCAGCCATCAGGGTGTCATTGCCCTGTACCAGACGGATCTGGGGTGCTGTCTGAATGGAGATCATACGGGTAAGCTCCAGGTCATGGATCTTCTTCTCAAATCTCTGGCACATGGAATCCAGATCCTTAGCCGCCTGGGCATCCTCCGGAAGGCCGCTTCTCTGGGCTTTCTCCATAAGCTGAGGCAGGTCTGTACTTCTCACTTCCTGAAGTTTTTTCTTTCCTGCCAGTATATACATGGAAAGCTCTTTAAAATAATTCAGGTTCAGCGCATACATCTTGTCCATGGTAGCCGCGTCTTTCATAAGCTGGATCTGATGCTGCTCCAGGGTCTGGACGATCTTCCCTATATTGGTTTCTGCCTTGGCATATTTTGTCTTCATGGCTTCTATTCTGTTGGAGCCTCTTTTGAAGAAACCGCGCAGGCCTTTTTCTTCCTCGGCTGCATCAAAGCTTTTTAACTGTGTGACCACATCGCCCAGAAGGTCTCCCACTTCGCCAAGGTCCTTTGTCTTTACCTTTTCCAGTGCCTCCTCGGAGAAATCCGCCATCTTTTTCTGAGTTCCCGCACCGTACTGCAGAATGGCCGCGGAGTTGCGGATATCAATCTGCTTTGAAAAATCATCTACCATTTTCCGCTCCGCATCGGAGAGTACGCTCTCGTCAAGCTGCGGTTCCACCGGCTCCTCCTTTTTTATTTCCACCACCGGCGCCTCCTCCTGGGGCGCATCAAATGTCAGTGTGGGGGGTACTGTAAAATCTTTGAATTCATCGCTCATCTCTTACTCCTTCTTTTGAAAATCTTTGCCGCCTGTAAGGCCTTCCTGTGCCAGCATAGTCTTCAGGACTGATATATCTGTAGATACATCCCACGCCGTATCCCTGAAAAAACTGTCCAGAAGATTCTCAAATGCCTGATTAATAGTATCCAGTGTATTTTCAATTTCTTTTTTCGCCGTCTTGATATTGTCGCCTTCCACGTCCTGCTTATCCAGTTCCTCATATGCCTGCAAAAGCTTCACTGTGGTGGGAAGATAATAGTCCATGAATTTGTGCAGGTCATCGATCAGCTCAGGATGCTGCTCCACGCGCTTGAAGATCCGGCGGATCACATTCTCCAGGTGATACATTTTGTTGGAAATCTCAACTCCCGGAATGGCGTCATTGCTTTTACGTATCTGTTCAATGTAGGCATTACCCTCTTCTATCACCTTGCGGGTCTCTTTCGATAGATCTGCTTCGCCTGCTGTTTCCTCTTCTTTTTGGATCTCCTGTTCTTTTGTCTTCTGCTGTATTTCCGCCTGTTTCTTTGTCTCCAGATATTGTTTGTAAGATTCATCACTGGTGATCAGGCAGGTTCCTGTATCATCCAGGTGTCCCTCCAGAAACATATATTTCTTGATCATCCGCTTTAAATCCCTGCGGACAAACTTCTCCGGCTTTCTGACTCCCTTTGCCAGTTCTGAGATCTCCGCATACGTCCTGCCATTCAGGGTGTGTATGTAGGAACGGAAACGGTTCACTTTCTTTCTGAGCTTGTTTCCGCAGATTCCCATAATACCGCTGAGGCCGATCGCCGGACCGAACACGGACAGACAGATTCCCATCTTATCCGCCACAGAGCCGATGAACAACGAGCAAATTCCCAGCACGGTCAGCGTAACGCCGAACATGGCGAACAAGGCAAAACCCAGGGTGGTAAAAAGAATACCCATAGCTCTCGGTCCACTGGTGTTTATATAGAGGGCAAACTTTTCCCTTGCCTCTTTCACACGTTTTGTCTCCGGATAGCGGTATCTTGGCCTTGTCTGAAACCCGCCCGGAGAGCCGCTCCCGTCATTAAAGGAGGAACTGCCCGCGTACGTCCTGCGGGAGCCAGGTCCTCCATAGGACCTTCCGTTGGCGTCCTGACCATTATAGCGGGGGCCCTGATTCATACTGTTCTTAGCCTGATCCATACCGCTTTTGGCTGCGTCTTTCACGCTGTTTGCCACATTACTCAGAGCGTCCTCCAGTGTGGCGCCCAAATCCCGGTTCAGCCGGTTAAAATTTCCTGTATCCAGAGCATCCTGTACGATATCCTTGATATCCCTGCCCAGATTATTCCAATCATTATTTGCCATTTTTATCTCTCCAGTTTTGAATAAAACGATTCGCTATTTGATATACATGTCCGTTTGAATACGATTATATATGAAATAAGAGAAAAAAGCAATGCGGCATCTCTTGCAATTCATACGTTAAAGTTCTATAATGATAAAAAATTATTAATACATACCGTATCTATCGGCAGAATGGAGGAACCACTATGGAAAAGAAGAACATTGACTGGTCTGAACTCGGCTTTTCATACTTAAAAACCGACTACCGCTATGTTTCAAATTATAAGGACGGCGCCTGGGATGAAGGTGCAATGATCACAGACGACACTGTGACTATCAATGAATGCGCAGGTGTCCTGCAGTACGCGCAGACGGTCTTTGAGGGACTCAAGGCCTACACAACGGAAGACGGACGCATCGTCACCTTCCGCCCCGACTTAAACGGTGAGCGCATGGAAAACTCTGCCCGCCGTCTGGAAATGCCTGTTTTCTCAAAGGAACGTTTCGTACAGGCTGTGATCGAGACTGTTAAAGCAAATGCAGCTTATGTTCCCCCATATGGCTCAGGGGCTACCCTGTATATCCGCCCCTATATGTTCGGAAGCAACCCGGTCATCGGTGTAAAACCAGCCGATGAATACCAGTTCCGTGTATTCACCACCCCTGTTGGTCCGTATTTCAAAGGCGGTGTAAAGCCTCTGACGATCCGTGTCAGCGATTTTGACCGCGCTGCCCCGAATGGAACCGGCCATATCAAAGCGGGCCTGAATTACGCCATGAGCCTTCACGCCATTGTGGATGCCCACAGCCAGGGTTTTGATGAAAATATGTATCTGGATCCCGGCACCAGAACAAAGGTGGAAGAGACAGGCGGCGCCAACTTCCTGTTTATCACCAAAGACAACACTGTGGTAACACCAAAATCCCACAGCATTCTGCCGTCCATTACCAGACGTTCCCTGATCTATGTGGCAGAACATTATCTGGGACTGAAAGTTGAGGAGCGGGAGGTTCTTCTGGATGAAGTAAAGGATTTTGCCGAGTGCGGACTCTGCGGTACGGCTGCAGTCATCTCCCCTGTGGGCAAGATCGTAGACCACGGCAGAGAAATCCTGCTGCCGGCAGGCATGGAACAGATGGGTCCTGTAACCCAGAAACTGTATGACACACTCACAGGCATTCAGATGGGAAGACTGGAAGCTCCTGAGGGATGGATCCAGGTTATCGAATAAATAAATTGCATAAAACAGCCCCCGGAAGCGGATACTTCTGGGGGCTTATCTTATGTCTGCTGCTGGTTTACATCTGCTGCTGCTTTATATCTAATAATCTGTTCCGACTGTCTGCATGTCCCGCTCCGGGCTGCAGGTTTTCCGGGTCGTAGCTATGCCGGGCCGCAGTTTTTCCGGGCTGCAGATATCACACACAATTTTTTTTATATTTCACAAACTGATATTCCAGATCAAAGTATGTCTGCTCTTCACTGGCCTCTGCCGGTGACCAGTCATCTCTCTCATCCAGATTGGGGAACCAGGTGTCTGCCTCATAAGCAAAATCAATCTTTGTCACATAGGCCGTGTCACAGTGATCCAGCATGGCGCTGTAAACGCTGTCGCCTCCGATGACATAAACCTCTTCACTGTCATATTTTTTCAGTTCTTCCAGAAGTTCCTCCACACTGTGTACGATCACAGCATCCTTTACCTTATAATTCACATCCCTTGTCAGCACAATATTGGTGCGGTTTTTCAAAGGCTGTCCTCCGGGAAAGCTCTCCAGTGTCTTTCTACCCATGACTACCACCTTGCCTGTAGTGGTCGTGCGGAAAAATTTCATGTCCGCCGGAATGCTCACAAGCAGACGGTTATCCTTACCGATTCCCCAGTTCTTATCTACAGCTACGATTATATTCATCCTGTCTCTCCTTTGCCATACAGATTCTCAGACTGCTATGGGTATATTCCTGATCTGCGGTCCTGCCTGATAATCCTCCACGATCAGATCTTTTGTTGTAAAATCATAAAAATCCTTTATCTCCGGATTCAGGGATACCTTGGGCGCCGCATACGGCGTTCTGGAAATAAGCTCCTGAACAGCCGGTACATGGCGGTCATAGATATGGGCGTCTGCGATCACATGCAGCAGCTCTCCCGGTATCATGCCATTGACCTGGGCCACCATCATGAGCAGGATGGAATACTGGCACACATTCCAGTTATTTGCCGCCAGGATATCCTGGGAACGCTGGTTGAGAACGCCGTTTAAAATAAGCCGGTCCTCCCCTGCGTCCTTTGTCACATTGTAAGTCATGCTGTAGCAGCAGGGGTCCAGCGCGCCGCTGTGCAGATATTCAAACTGATACAGATTTGTCATGATCCTGCGGCTGTAGGGATTTTCCTTTAACTGCTGCAGCACATAATCCATCTGGTCTGTCTCCTGGCCTTTGTAAATGAATTTCCTTCCCACCACGTCGCCGTAGCAGGTCCCGATAGACCCGTCCTCATCAGCCCAGGCATCCCAGATATGGGAATTTAAGTCGTGAATGTTGTTTGATTTTTTCTGGTATATCCAGAGGATCTCATCCATGCAGCTTTTGAGAGCCGTCTTCCGCAGTGTCAGCGCAGGAAACTCTTTTCTCAGGTCATAGCGGTTCACAACCCCAAAACGTTTGATCGTGTAAGCGCTCTCCCCTGTATCCTCCCATTTCGGCCGAACCTTCTCGCCCATTGTGTCTGTGCCGTTCTCCAGAATATCACGGCACATATCAATAAAAATATGATCTGCCAGACTCATGTCTTGTCCTCACTTTTCTATGATTTTTGTAACTGTCCGGTACTATCACAGTTACTGCTCTGCTTTTTCTCTTTTGTCCTATACAGAATATCATTATTCATTGAAAATGACAATAGCATTGAATCGTCAACTACACTCTAAGAACGGATACTGCTGTTCACTCCCTATTCAGTAACCAAGCCGCAGCCTGATCTCTGAATAAGAACGGACTGATGACCTTTTTTATTTAAACAGATTCATGATCCATGGATTGGAAGTTATAAAAATGATCAGGATCACGATGGGCAGTATAAACTTGATCAGCACTGACCACACGTTGACCAGTTTAAAGCTGATCCTGCCATCATTGGTGACTTCCTTCTCCGCATTTTTGCTCTTCCACACCCATCCGATAAAGATACAGGCCAGGATTCCGCCGATGGGGAGAGATACATTTGACACCAGATAATCTCCCAGATCAAAGAAGGTCCTTCCTGCGATCTTAATATCACTCCAGATTCCAAAGCTGAGCGCGCAGGGAATTCCCAGACAGGTGATCAGCGCAGCAGAGATAACAGATGCCTTTGCACGGCTTACCTTGAATGTATTCACGGCAAAAGAAACCACTACCTCCAAAAACGCAATACTTGTGGAAATGGCCGCAAACAGTACCAACACAAAGAACACAACTCCGAAAATCTTTCCGCCTGTCATCTCATCAAATACTGCCGGAAGAGTCTGGAACATAAGGCTCGGGCCGCTCTCCGGTGAAAATCCGAATGCAAACACTGCCGGAAGAATGGCAAATCCGGCTATCATAGCCACTATGGTATCAAAAAACGCAATACTTGCCGCACTCTTGGGGATATTCTGATCTTTGCCCAGATATGCTCCGTATGTAATGGTGGCTCCTGTGCCCAGTGACAAGGAGAAGAATACCTGTCCAAGTGCTGACAGAAAAACTCCCGGTGTCAGTTTTGAAAAGTCTGGTTTCAGGAAAAATCTGATGCCTTCCCCTGCTCCCGGAAGGGTACAGGAACGGATCACAATGACGATCAGACAGACGATGAGAAGGGGCATCATGACCTTGCAGGATTTCTCAATTCCCTTCTGGATACCCATCACAACAATTGCCACAGTTATGATCATAAACACCAGATAATAGATGATCTGGCTGCCTGTGCTGCTGGTAAAGGATACAAAAAACTCTTCACTGCTCTTCGGCAGTCCTGTAACGGAAACAAAGATATACCGCAGAACCCAGCCGCCCAAAACAGCGTAATAGGATAGTCCGATAAAACTTGTGATAACAGCAAGTATACCCACGCCGCCCCACTTGGAGTTCAGGGCCTTATAGCTTCCGAAGGCGTCCTTCCCTCCGGCGCGGCCGATACTGATCTCAGCAATGATCAGCGGAATACCCACCAGAAAAATGCAGATGAGGTATACCAGAACAAAGGCACCGCCTCCGCTCTCCCCCACAAGCATTGGGAACCGCCATAAGTTTCCCATTCCCACGGCAGAACCTGCTGCTGCCATAATAAATCCGAAGCTCCCCGACCATTTGGGTGCCCCTCCTGTTTCCTGTGTCTGTTTACTCATAATCTCCTCCTTTTCCGGCAATCAAAAGATAACAAAGCGTCAAAAAAAGCTCCCGTCCATAATTGTAATAACAATCAGGACGAGAGCATTAAGCTTCGCGGTACCACCTTGATTCATCCGCATCTCACGGTGCAGACCTTTGCAAGTACAGAAGATCCGAACCACTCCGTGAATCCCCTTATACTCCGGCGCTGTAATGGGCGCTCCCATCGTAGCCTATACTTCTGTAGTCGGTACGCGGCTCCAAGACCATCTTCCACTCAGCCTGCTGCGCTTCCTCTCACCAACCGAAGCTCTCTTTGCCAGTCTGCAGAATGTACTCTTCTTTTCTCTGCCTTTTTCTTTTTATTTTAATAATAAGTATAAGGCTGTTCTTTTTCCTTGTCAAACTGTTTTTCCGCAAATTTGTTACTGTTCAGCCTTTGGGCTTCATAGCAGCAAAAACATGCACACAGACTGCAAAAAACGCAGCCTCTTTACACTGCTCCCAAAACGTGATATAGTCACCAGGAAGTAAACTATAATCCACAGGATCAAAAGAGGAACCAAACATGAAGAAATTTTTTATACTGCTGCTGAAGCCCTTTTCTTTTCTCCCGGCCCTCCTGGTGATGTATCTGATATTTTCTTTTTCCAGCCAGACGGGAGTCGAATCCGGCAATCTCAGCTATAAAATAAGCCATAAGATCATTGTAACCGCAGATAAAATACTGGACAAAAACATGAGTGAAGAACAGATTGCCCACTATACAGACAAGATCCACACCCCGGTCAGGAAGCTGGCGCACATGAGTGAATACTTCGTGCTGGCTGTCTGCGTGTCTTTCCCTCTGTATGTATACGGACTGCGCGGAATCTTGCTCATTCTCTTTGCAGGGCTGATCAGTGTGGGCTTTGCCTGCACAGATGAATTCCATCAGTCCTTTGTAGCGGGCCGCGGCCCCTCAAAAAGGGATGTGATGATAGACAGCATCGGCGCCTTTGCCGGAATCCTGCTGGTACAGTTCGTCTGCTGGAATACCCTTCGCAGAAGCAGAAGAAATAACCGGCGCAGACGCTCCAATAGCTAGAGCGCGCCTGAGAGTTCATCCCGACACGCTAGTGCAGATTCAGGGAGACATCCCCGCAGGGAAGCACTTCCTCCTCTCCCTCCTCATTTCTCACCAGAAGTCTGCCATCCGGCAGGATCTTCTTTGCCTCCACACTTCTTATCTGTGTCCCGTACGCTACCTGCACACGTCTTCCGGGCACTATATTTCTTGTGATATACTCCTTTGGAATCCCCTCTTTTCCCGCCTCCTCAAGCAGATAATTGATAATATCCGCGGTCAGCAGGTTTCTGTCCACATATACTCCATCCTCAAGTATGGCTCCGGCAGCATCTGAAAGCTCCTTGGGAAAACCGCCCTCCGGTATCCTGAGGTTCAGGCCGATTCCCACCACCACAAGTTCGATATCTCCGGTCTCAAAATCCGTGACAGCCTCTGTCAGAATCCCGCAGACCTTCCTATCTCCAAGATACAGATCATTGACCCACTTAATCCCCAAAGATACCCCGCAGACCTCCTCCACGGCACGGCAGACAGCCACTGCCGCCGCTGCCGTCAGCGTCAGACTCTCCTGCGCAGTTCTCTTTGGGCGCAGGAGCACACTTAGATAAAGGCCGCTGCCCGCCGGTGAGTAGAAACTGCGCCCACGCCTGCCTTTTCCCTCTGTCTGGGCTTCTGCCGCCACAAAAGAACCGTGGGGAAGATTCTCCTCGATTCCTCTTTTTTTCAGATACTGGTTGGTGGAATTGATCTCCTTTTCCACCTCCATGAACACATCCCTGTTATCCAGATGCATTTTCACTGCCTCCACAGACAAAATATCATTGTCCGTCTCAAGGGCATAGCCTCTGTTATTCACAGCCATGATCCGGTATCCCTCCTGACGGAGGCTCTTCATAGCTTTCCACACCGCTGTTCTGGAATATCCAAGCCTTAACGCCAGCTCCTCTCCGGACAGGTATTCCCCCCTGTGGCTCTCCAGCAGCTTTAGCAGCTCTGATTTTGTTGACATATTCCTGCCTCCCATCCACTGATCTTTCTATATTTGTCTGCATTTACGAAAAGCCAGGCTCCCGCCCGGGAATCTGGCTTTTCTTTCGTATATCCGCTATCTCTCTTCACGGAAATAATTCACACCGCAGGACTGGGGCTGCGAATTCTCTTTTGAGGAACGGATGGATGTGACGATCAGCACAAGTATCGTCATAAAGAACGGCACCATATCGAAAATGGAATCCGGTATCCTGATGACCGATTTGGGCACATAATACTTCAGTACACTGAACGCGCCGAATACTAAAGCCGCAAAGACAGCCTTGTTGGGATTCCAGGTAGCAAAGATGACCAGTGCCACGGCGATCCATCCCAGGCCGTTTACACAGTTGCTGATCCATACGCCGTTACAGATGATCATGGAACAGTATGCACCGCCCAGACCACAGATTCCTCCGCCCAGCATCAGATTCAGATATTTCAGTCTTGTGACAGGAAGCCCCGCCGCGTCCGCAGCCGCCGGGTTCTCCCCCACCGCACGGATGTTAAGGCCCGCCTTTGTCCTGTGCAGGTAAATGCCGCACAGTATGGCCGCCACGATCCCAAGATAGACGAAAATGTTATAGTTAAAAAAGAGTTTTCCCAGTACCGGAATATCGGACAGCACAGGGATCTCCACTTTGCCGAGGCTTTTTAAAATGCCGGCTGGCAGCTTTAAAGAGGTTTCCCCTGACTTCTCCCTGAAAAAGTCACCGAAGAAGTTGCTAAGTCCTATCCCAAAAATGGTAAGTGTCAGACCCGTAACGTTCTGGTCCGCCATAAAAGTAACCGTGAGCACAGCATAAATAAGGGCACCCAGCATACCTGCTGCAAACGCTGCGATCAGAGCAAGCAGCAGATTGTCTGTCTTATATCCCATGATAAACCCTGCACAGGCGCCGATGGACATCATGCCTTCCACACCCAGATTCAGATGGCCTGACTTCTCATTGATGATCTCACCTAAGATCCCGAACAAAAGCGGAGTACCGGCAAGAACTGCCGCCACAAAAAAGTTAGTAAAAAAATCCATTACGCCTTTCCTCCCTTCCTGCGGGTTACAAAACGGTATCTGACAAAGAATTCACATCCCAGTACAAAAAACAGAATGATACCCTGAAGCACATCCGCAGAGTACGCGGACAGCCCATAGGATGACTGCATGACCGTACTTCCCTTTTCCAATACACTGAACAGGAAAGATACCACCAGGATCCCCACAGGGTTAAGCTGTGCCAGCCATGCCACGATAATAGCCGTGAATCCCACGCCGCCGGCCACGGATGTGGTCAGCGTCAGATCAGAACCGCTGGCCTGCACCATACCTGCGATACCGCAGATGGCACCTGAAAATGCCATGGTTCGCAGTACGATCTTCTTATAATTCATACCTGCATACTGGGCTGTGGCACGGCTCTCGCCTACTACGCTGATCTCATATCCCTGTTTTGTGTATTTCAAATAGATATACACGATCACTACCAGAACAAGTCCGATCAGCCATCCCACATGCACGCCGAACAGCTTGTCAAGCTGCGCGTTCTCTCCAAAACGGGCAATCTTAGGAAATCCCGAGGAATTGGGGTCCTGCCACGGACCATCTCTCAAAAAGGAGATGAGATACAGCGCAATATAGTTCAGCATCAGTGTAAAAAGCGTCTCATTTGTACCGAATTTCGCTTTGAAGAAAGCGGGGATGATACCCCAAAGCGCACCACCCAGCATACCTGCCAGAAACATGCAGATCATCAGAAGCCAATGGGGAAAATCCCAGCAGAACAGGGCAAAAAATGTGGCAAACACAGCGCCCATGATGATCTGTCCCTCGGCTCCGATGTTCCAGAAACGCATCTTAAATGCAAGGGTAAGTCCCAGTGCCGGTATGAGCAGCGGCACCATCAGCTTAATAGTGGCCTGGAACGCCATGCTGCTTCTGAACGCGCCCGACACGATCGTAGCATACACGGAAAACGGATTATATCCGATACAGAGGATAAAGAGGCCGCCGGCCACAATGGCAAGCACTACAGAAGCCAGACGCAGCAGTCTCACCTGCTTTGCGGGGCGCTCTTTTCTCTTCTCAATACGAATCAGAGGTTCTTTTTTTCTTGTCTCATCCATCAGCCTTCACCCCTTCCCTTTTAGATCCGGTCATCATCAGTCCCAGTTCTTCCTTTGTTGTCACAGAAGCATCCACAATACCTGTCACCTCTCCATGGCAGAGCACCATGATCCTGTCAGAGATTTCCAGAAGCACATCCAGATCCTCACCGATAAACATAACGGCAACACCTTTTTCTTCTGCTCATTGAGCAGATCGTAAATGGTGTAAGAAGAATTGATATCCAGCCCCCTGACCGGGTAAGCCGTGATCAGAACAGACGGCTCTGACTCAATCTCTCTTCCCAGCAGAACCTTCTGCACATTACCGCCTGAGAGCAGGCGTACAGGAGTCTCCACATTAGGCGTCATGATCTCCAGCCGTTCCACCAGCTCTTCAGCCAGTTTTTTAGCGGGCTTTCTGTCCACAAAAATACCTTTTGCCTTGTCATAGGATTTCAGCAGCATGTTGTCTACCATGCCCATAGAAGCCACAAGGCCCATGCCCAGCCTGTCCTCTGGCACAAAGCCCAGACTGATGCCCAGGTCATTGATCTGCTTCGGAGTCTTGCCGATTATATTCTCTTTATTGTGCAGAACAGCGCCGGTCTCCACAGGCACAAGTCCTGCAATAGCTTCGCACAGCTCCTTCTGCCCGCTGCCCGCGATACCTGCCACACCCAGGATCTCTCCTGCCTTTATCTCAAAAGACAAATCTTTCAGGGCAGTAGTTCCGTCTGCTTTTTTTACAGACAAGTCCACTACCTTCAATCTGGTGTGTACATTCTCGCATTTTGGCCGGTCTATCTCCAGAGTGACCGGACGGCCGACCATCAGCTCAGTAAGCTGTTTTTCATTGGTCTCTGCTGTATTTACCGTATCAATACTCCTGCCTTTTCTCAGGATCGTCACCCGGTCACTGATCTCCATTACCTCGTTCAGCTTGTGGGTGATAATGATAATAGCGCTTCCCTGCTCTTTCATTCTGCGCAGAATGGCAAAAAGCTTCTGGGTCTCCTGGGGCGTAAGCACTGCTGTAGGCTCATCCAGGATCAATATGTCAGCATTTCTGTACAGCACCTTCAAAATTTCCACGGTCTGCTTTTCACTGACGGACATATTATAGATCTTTTTCTCAGGTTCTACCTCAAGACCAAACTTCTTGGTCAGCTCCAGTATCTTTTCCTTCAGTTCCTTTGGTTTGATCCTCTTTCCCTCTGCACCGATCACCACATTATCCATGGCTGAAAACACATCCACCAGTTTAAAATGCTGATGGATCATGCCGATTCCCAGTCTTTTGGCATCCATGGGCGAATTGATCACCACTTCCCTGCCATTTACATGGATACTTCCCTCATCCGGGTGATAAATGCCTGAGATCATATTCATCAATGTGGTTTTTCCGGAACCATTCTCACCCAGAAGCGCCAGGATTTCCCCTCTTCTGACATCCAGGTCAATATGGTCGTTCGCCACAACGCTGCCAAATGTCTTCGTGATACCTCTCAGCTCAATGGCATTTTCTACCTTGTCTAAAGCCAACTGTGTCACCTCTCGTTTCTTTCTGTTTTGGTAACGCATACACCATCCGTTACAATTTTAGACACAAACATACAGGGTAATTGTAACATAAGAAAAGAGGGAATACAAAACGATTTTTTACATTTTGTATTCCCTCTTTGTTTTTTTCTCTAAACAAAACTTAATGACCGCATATGTGCAGTTAGATGCAAAATATGTTACTATTAATCCACGATCACGTTCTTGTAATACCAGTTGATTCCTCCGGTAATAGTTGCATCATCCAGTGTGCCGCCTTCTGTTCCAACAACTTTTCCGTCGTTTGTCTCCAGAACACCGTCAAATACGTTGAAGCCATCTTCCATGATCTTTCTTCTGGCTTCTTCCACTTTTTCTTTGGTTCCGGGTGCGCACAATTCCTCGTTGACCGGAGTGATGTCCACCAGACCGTCATCCATACCGCCGAAGTAGATCTCAGGTGTCCATGTTCCGTCAATCACCTTCTGAACTGCCTGTGTATAATATACACCCCAGTTCCAGATAACAGAGGTAAGAGTTGCTGCCGGAGCGTCCTTGCTCATATCAGAGTTGTAACCAACGCCCCATACGCCTGCAGATTCTGCTTCTGTCTGCGGGTTTGGTGTGTCACAGTGCTGTCCGATCACGTCACAGCCCTCTGCGATCAGAGCTTTTGCCGCATTTGTCTCCTCTGTGGGGGAGAACCAGCTGTTTGTAACTTTTACATGGATCTCCGCATCCGGGTTTACCTCTGCAACACCGATGGCAAACGCGTCAATACCGCCGGTAACCTCAGAGTTCTCAGAACCCATAGCAGCCACATAACCGATCTTGTTGCTCTCTGTCTTCATACCTGCAACAATACCGGATAAATATCTGGCCTGGTAAATCCTTCCGAAATAGTTGTTAAAGTTTGTATCATTTGACTTATATCCTGTGCCGTGAGAGAAGATCACATCCGGGAATTCCTCTGCAAGCTGCTCACAGGTGTCCATGTAGTTAAAGCTGGTTGCGAAAATGATCTGACATCCGTCCTCGATACATTCTCTGATAGCCTGCTCTGTTTTGGTGGGGTCTGTATCCGGGATATTGTTCTTGCGAATGATCTGGCTGTCTTCCAGTCCCAGTTCCTTCTGCATCTCAACGATTCCCTGGTCATGTGTATAAGTGTATCCGGAACCTTCTGCCGGGTCAGTGATATGGATAACACCAACCTTCAGGTCTTCCTTTGCCACCGGTGCAAACTTTCCGCTGCCCTCTGTCTTGCTTTCATCAGCAGGCTCTTCCTTCTTGTCCGCATCGTCTGCTTTTTCGGTATCATCCGTCTTCGTATCTTCCGTCTTGGTCTCTTCTTTCTTGTCTCCAGCTCCCTGCTGCTGTCCGCAGCCTGCCAGCATTGCACCGACCATTGTGAGAGATAACACGATACCTAAAATTTTCTTTTTCATGCTCGTCCTCCTTTTGATAATTCCTGTACTATTTTTCTATTTACGAGTACAAATCAACTATAACATTATATTTTTTGTTTTTCAACCTGCATATTAAAGATATTGTCTCATTTTTAGCAACAGTTGAGCCTGCCTGAACTGTTACTCATTTTTCTAGATATTGATAAATATTTTGATATACTGTCAACTTATCTTTTTCGTTCAATATTTCATGGCGCATTCCCGGATAGAGCTTTCCTGTCACATGGCGGTAGCCCACCTGCCTCATGTGCTGAAGCTCTTTCACAAACTTTCTTCCGTTGCCGATACAGGGGTCATCCGCGCCTCCCAGGAACAGTATGGGCAGTTCTGGATTCTGCAGCCTCCATCCTTCCTTACTGTACGTCTCCCTAAGCAGCATTAAAAGTCCTTCAAAGCCGTCTGCTGTAAAGGTAAAGCCGCAAAGAGGCGACTGCTCATACTCTTTCACCACTTCCTCATCGGAACATATCCAGGCAAACCGGCTCTTCTCCCCCGCAAATCGGCTGGCAAAGGAGCCAAAAGACATGGCCTCCAGCAGCTTGCTGGGATACAGGCCGCCTTTGTGCTTTTTCTGCGTTTTTGCAATGAGCAGTCCCACATTCACCGCCGGATTCTCGCAGGGCGGCCCGGTGAGGATCAGCTTTTCCAGTTCATTGTCAAAATATTTCAGATAGTTCCTGGCCACCAGCGAACCCATACTGTGTCCCAGAAGATACACCGGCAGATCCGGAAACATCTCCTTGGACCATAAGGTCACCTGATGAAGATCCTCCACCATGGCTTTATTACTGCCTCCGTAGAGATATCCCAGTTCATTCTGGCTGTGCACACTCTTTCCGTGACCCCGATGGTCGTGGATAACGCAGATATATCCGCGTTTTGCCAGATATTCCATAAACGGCAGATACCGTTCCTTATTCTCACTCATACCGTGGGATATCTGTACTACACCCCTGCTTCCCTCCCCGGGCACTACCCACAAAACAGACAGCCCCAATCCATCGTATTCTGATTTCAATACCGCTGTGCCGTGTACCATAATAAAAACCCCCTTTTCAGGCAACAGAACCCGGTCCTGCTGCAGATCTCCCATTATTTTTATACGCAAAAGGCCGCCGCACACTCCCTGCGGCAGCCCTGTTACATATGCTTAGCCTTCTACAACTTCCAGTACATCCATTGGACATGCTTTCGCACAGATACCGCAGGCGATACATTTACTGCTTGTAGGTGAGTCCTCTGCCTTTACCATTACATGGAAAGGACATGCCTCAACACATTTGCCGCAGCCGGTACATTTTTTCTTGCTGATCATGTAAACGCCTTTTGCATTCTGTGTGATCGCGCCCTCCGGACAGGCCTCCGCGCATTTTCCGCACTGTACACAGACCATTGGTTTTGCATCGCCCTTTTTGTCAATGATCTGGATACAGGATTTGTCTGGGTCAAACTCCTTGTAAAAGCTTGTTGAACAGGCTCTTACACATTCCAGACATGCCATACACTTTGCGCCTTTTGTCACTTTCAGTTTCTTCATCTTGAATTCCTCCGCTATTTTCCTGAAATTTTCGTATGCATCAGAAGCATACACAAGCATATGCTCATGTGATAATTTTAACATTATATATTATGTTTCACAAGTGGATTTTACAAAAAAGGACATTTTCAGCCCTGCGAAAATGTCCTTTTTGTCGTATTTTATCAGAGGATTTTCCTCTTCTTAAAAACGGTTTCGTTATTTTGCCGCTTCGTTATAGATCAGCGCCATCATCTCAAAATCCTCGTCCGTGTTATTCTCCATACTGTGACTCTGTCCCGGTTCAATGACACAGACATCGCCGGGATGTACTTCTGTACGGCTGCCGTCATTGTCCACAAAAATCCCTGTGCCCTTCAGCACATAATACGGCTCCGTATTGCCCACATGCTGATGCATACCGATGGAGCTGTGAGGCTTTATAACCACCTTAGCATATAGCTTGCCATGTCCGTAAAGCTCTTCCTCCTTCAGGATATGGTGGAATTCCACGGTGCCCTCTCCGCCTCGTACCTTCTGCTGTACCACTACATTTGTCTTTCTGACCATGATGTCGATCCCCTTTCTTCTGTCGTATCCCATCTGTCCCCGGTAGTCAGGGACTCTCTTTCTTATAAGAATGATCTGATGATAAAGAACACTGCTGGAACCAGAAATGCAGGAAGCATGTTCATAGTTCTGAAATTCTTGATTCCCAGAATGCTGAGTCCTGAGCTGAAGATCAGGATACCTCCGATAATAGAGATTTCTGCCATGATCGCCGGACTCATGACCCCGGCCAGCAGCAGTGCCAGGCAGTAGAAAAATCCCTGCCAGAAAAATAAAACAATGGCTGCAAGTGCAATGCCGAATCCGAATGTGGATGCCAGCACAGAAGATGTGACAAAATCCAGCATGGCATTGGTGAACAGATACGTATGATCCCCCTTCAGGGCACTCTCCATAGGTCCCAGAATAGACAGGGTACCCACACAAAACAGCAGGATCGCCGTGGATAAGCCCTGAGCCAGGTTCCCGTTGGAAAACCCGGTGACAAACTTCTTAAACCTGTCCTCCAGATGTATCTTTTCTCCCAGAAGCCCGCCAATAGCTAGACTCACAATAAACAGAACCGGGTACTTACTCTGAGGCATGTATTTGACTATGGCGTTGATCCCCAGTGCAGTTGCTGCCAGGCCCATAGCCTGCATCATGATCTCCTGATGTTCTTCCCTGATCCCCTTTTTCAGTCTGCTGCCAATAAAGCTTCCGGTCAAAATCGCAGCGCAGTTTACCAGTGTTCCTATCATCTCTTGTATCCGCCTTTACAGTTTCAAGTATTGTTCCACATTCACGATAAATACTGTGGCGCCGCCCACATCAATGGTGACCGGCGGTGCGGAATATCCCAGCACCGGACCTTTTGTTCCGGCCGAATAGGTGGGGTTGATGAGCATCTCTTTTCTTCTGGAACACTCTTCCTTGATGACCTGGAGCACCATCTCTACTTTGTCATCCTCAGTTCCTATCATCAGCGTGGCATTTCCTTTTCTCAAAAATCCGCCTGTACTGGCAAGCTTTGTCACACTGATGCGTTCCTTATTCAGACGTTCTACCACGAATCCTTCATCCTCTTTGTGCACGATCGCAAAAATCATTTTCATAATGAAGCACCTCCTAATGCAGTGCTGCTCTCTGCCCGCCGCCCGGCCTCTCCTGAAACCCCAGGCGCCTGTGAGCGTCTGACCAGCTTTTCGTTTATTATAGCATAAATTGGGCTTAATGGAAAATTATTTTGCATAATTTTTCTTGTAATTTCTGTTAATAGGATGCAAATATCACTACAATATCAAGGGCTGTACGGCAGGAAAGCATTCTGTACGCGTAAAAATCCCCTTTTCACAAAACATTCAAATTCCATTCACAATTCTTTTAATATTTCACCACAGTTTCATCACATTTGTGCTTTATTATTAAATACATAGAAAGGCAATCACCTTTATATAAAAATTTTCTTTTTCATACGCCGGGCTTTTTAAAAGCCCGGCCCTCCTTTTTTTAAGGAAAGGAACTAATTTTCCTTTAAAATTTCTATCAGATCCTGCACCGCATTGGGTACATAATGCTTTTTACGATAAATAGCCGCAATCTTCCGGGGCGGCGGAGCCTGTACCAGCCGGTAACACTGCAGTCCTCTCTGATTCTCTCCATACTCCGCAATACTGGACAATAAAAGGGTAACACCCACTCCCGCTTCCACCAGATCTCTGCATACATCAAAGCTTCCGCATTCAATCGTCTTCCGAGGACGAAAGCCTGCCTCCCAGCACAAGTCAAATGTAATATCGTACATTCCATTTCCTTCATTTACAGTCAGAAAGAGCATATCCCGGAATTCTGCTATATCCACAGCAGCGTAGGGGGAATTGCCATCGGGCTCACTTAAAATAGTGAGATGCTGATTGACAGGATGCTCTCTAGGTACCGCCAACAGAATTTCTTCCTCCATGATTTCCTCAACCACATATTTCACATCATCGAAGGGAGCTGTGGCAATACACAGATCCATATCACCGTTATCCAGGCTTTTCATCATCTGATAATAAGGATATTCCCGTAGAACAATGGAATAATTGGGATACTTTTCAAGCAGCCGCGGTATTCGGCCTGCCAGCACACAGCGGCTTCGGTGAGGCGCTGCCCCAATGATCAGCCGTCCATACTGATTGTTCTGCATATCATTAAAACATTTTTCCGTCTGCGCCTCCATATCCAGGATGCGGCGGGCCATTTCCACATACAGCTCTCCTGCCACAGTCAGTCGAAGAGGTGTTGTAGTCCGGTCAAACAATGTATGTCCCAGTTCATTTTCCAGTTTGCTGATATATTGGCTCAGAGATGGCTGAGCAATGATAAGGCGTTTGGCTGCCTTGGTAAAATTTTTTTCTTCTGCCAGGGTGACCACATACTGCAACTGTCTGCTATTCATAGATTTCCCCTCTGCATTTCTCTTTTTTCTTAATTATAACAAAGGAAATACATTTGGTCTATCCAATTCCGCTTTTCCCTCTTCACACTTCAGGACGGGAACATTTAAAATATTGCTGCCCGTATCTGAGGATCTCCTCATCCCAAATCATCTTCCGCTTGGGATGAGCAGCAAACTGGCAGGAAATAACTGTTCCTGGTCCATGAAACATCTGGTCAGCGGTCTTTCGCACATGCTCCCTGATCTGTTCCGGTCCTGTGCTCTCCAGATCCATAAACTGTGTATCACATACGCCTCCTATCATGGCCAGTTTTCCACCGAACTTTGTCTTGCAGGATGCAGGGTCATTGGAAATATGGACGGTTGCCCAGGAACTGGCCCCCATGTCTGCAATCTCTTCTGCTATGGGAGCCATAATGCCGCAGCAATGATGCTCATATATAACTCCCTGGGAAGTTATGTTGTCAATGACACGCTGAAGATGCGGCTTGATTAAACTCCTCCAGATTTCCGGAGACATAAACATACCGCTGCCGGAGCCATAGTCATCATGCATATTAATGATATCAGGTTTATAGTAACGGATATAACAGTTATGAAGACGGATTTTGTGATCTGCCATTGCAGAGAAAAATGATTCACAGGCATCCGGTTCTTCCAGCAGAGCGCAGAGGGCATCTGTAAAGGGCATAATGCTGAACATACGCTCCCACAGCCCCAGCCGATCCACAATTTTGCAGAGTTTTTGTTCACGGTTCCAGCCGGCAGTGTCGGCGGCAGCATGGGCGTTCCAATCCAATCGATTCAAATCCGGGAATTCTAACATATCCTCCCACCTTGTGATATCATCCAGAAGATGACAGCCCGGTGCAGGGTTGGATGCCTTTATTGTCGGTTCAAACTGCCATTTTTGTCCAAACCAGTCCTCATTGATCAATTCTGTCAAACCACCGTCAGGCACTTCGTTGACAAAGTCCAGGCCCATAGGCTTGCAGATATCCACGTCTTCCATCAAGGGCATGAATTCAGGCTCTTGGTGATGGTAGACCAACAGCATATTTTCCTTAAATGTAACAGCCATGGTATTTCCTCCTTTCCTGCAGACCGCCCTCCTATTCAGACTGTCTGCATTGGTTTTCCCTGCTTATTCAGGCCGTCTGTATTTAAAATACTGCTGACCGTATGAAAGCAGCTCATCCTGGAATATCTGATTCCGCTCAGGATGACAGATACAGCCCACAGCCATAACGGTTCCCACCCCCGGAAGCATTTTATCGGACATTTCCCTTACATGGGAGCGCATCTGTTCTTCTGTGGTGGAATCCATATCAAACAGCTGTCCGTCACAGACACCGCCCACAAAAGCCAGCTTATGTCCAAGCTTCTGTTTACAGGCACATACGTCATTGACCACATGGACCATATTCCAGGAACTGGCACCCATATCTGCTATCTCCTGGGCAAGAGGAGCCATATAACCGCAGCAATGATGTTCATATAAAACTTCCTGGGAAGTAATATTGTCAATGACCCGCTGCAGATGTGGTTTTATCAGCTCCCGCCAAGTATCCGGGGACATAAACAGTCCGTTTCCGTGCCCGTAATCATCGTGCATACAGATCACATCGGGATGGTAATATTTGATGTATTGGTTATGAAGTTTTATTTTGTGGTCAGCAACTGTTCGGAACAAATCTTCGCAGGCCTCAGGCTCCAGCAAAAGTCCGCAGAGAAGTTCATCAATGGGAACCATGGAAAAGGCCCGCTCCCACAGACCAGTAGCATCTTTGATCTCCAGAAGCCTGTTTTTGTCAATTTCAACAGCATCCTCATCAAATTTTGCTTTCCAGTCTATTGAATCCACATCAGGAATCTCCACATAATCCCGCCAGTCAGCAATATCCGCAACAATATAGTGGGATGCATCCGGATTAAACGCATTCACCATAGGTTCATAGACCCAGTCCTGACCAAACCAGTCCGTTTCTTTCTTCCCTGCCCTTTTTCCATGGAAAAGTACATTCTTAAAACCGGGTTCTACACTTCGGATCCTCTGGATATCACCCAGTAAAGGCAAATATTCCGGTATCTTGTGCTGATAGACCAGCAGCATATTCTCACGCAAAGTAAGCATAGACGTTTCCTCCTTTTTACTTTGTACAGGCTGTGTTTTCATTTCTGTCTTTATCATAACTCAATCTAAAAATAGCCGCCAATACATAATTTTTTATCAAAATCATAGTATTTTACCTATAATGTTGAATCTGAGATACCGGCAGCATAAACTTGCAGTCAAAAAGATATTATAGGCAAAACACAATAAAAAATATAGAATTTTATGTATTTGAAGCAATAACCATGTGTGTGCTATGATGAAATTGTAAAAACGAAGCCGTGAAATTAAGAAAGGAGTGTTGGGGTTATGCTGCAGATCTTGTTTACACTGATTCTTCTGGCAATTGTAATTTATGGCATTGTCAAAAAAATCAACATTGCAACTGTTTTGCTGTTTGCGACAATCATTGGATATCTCTGTCTGACTATTGCAGGGGGAACCAGTGTGGCGGGAGAGGAATCCATCGGAAACCGCTTTCTGGATATTTTCGAGATAATCAACAGTTCTATGGTAAAAGCCATGACCGGAAATATCCTGACAGCTATGGTTATGATTTCCTATATGGATTACATGAAAGAGCTGAAGGCTACGGATATGTTTGCCACTATATTAGCTGCACCAGTGCAGAAATGGAAATCCAAATACCTTGTTGCCGCCTTTACCATTCCAATCGGTGTGCTCATGGGAATTGCAATTTCTGGCGGTTCCTTTATTACAATGACCCTGCTGCTCGGAACGATCTATCCGGTATTAAGAGCGCTTGGATGCTCCAAACCCACATGTGCTACGGCCATTCTGCTGCATACCGTAGTCCTGATCAGCCCTGCCAGGGCAGCCTATTACAATGCATTGAGTCTCATGGAAATGGAGGCATCCGTTCCGCTTTGGTTTGTCCAGATCCAGCTTCCTGTGGCAGCTGTAATGGTCATTGTCATGATGATCTTATTTGTTATTACCAGTAAATATTTTGATAAAAAAGAAGGGCGGACTGAAGAGGCCAGGGATGAGACCTTGAAACTTACCACGATTCGGGATATCGACGCCCCGGTCATCTATGGGATCCTGCCTCTGCTGCCTTTGATATTAGTGGTTATCTTCAGTGAACTGGTAGTTAAATCTGTAGTCATCAGTGTTGTTGCAGCCTGTATCCTGTCCTGGATCATTTCTTTTATCGTTAACCTTATTGCTACACGTAATCTCATGGACAGTCTCAAAAGGTTTAATTCCATTTACAAAGGGATGGGCACTGTAATGACAACCACAGGTCCTATTCTGATGTTTGGAACCACCTTTGCAGGTGTTATCTCTGCCGTTGGAGGAATGTCGATCCTGATCGACAGTGTCTCCCGTGTCGCAAGCGGAGAAGTTCTTCTGGCACTGGTTGGCCTTACGGGACTGGTCATGGTAGCACTGACCGGTACCTTTAACGGCAATCTTGCACTGGTTTTTCCCATTGTAAAAGAGATTGTAGCCTCAACGGGAATCGGAGCGCTGGGGGCAGCACAGGGTGTTATGCTTACCCTGACAGCCGGCGGAGGTCTCTGCCCGGTATCCGGACAGAATCTGTTCCTGGCACAGCAGACAGATACGGACATCCTGGTTATTCTAAAACGTGGTGCTATTCCCATTATCTGCGGTGCTGCTGCACAATTCCTTGTAAGTGTTCTGATATTCGGTTAAAATATAATCACAATCAAGAAATACCAAGTTATCCCCAGACGGCAGGGAAATATCTCCCTGGCGGCTGGGGTATATTGGCATAAAGAGAGTTCCGGTGTAAACGTGCATATACAAGGGGGGTGTCTGCAGTGTTTCAAATCGTATTTACATTGCTTCTGCTTGCCATGATCGTCTATGGAATTATGAAAAAGATCAACATCACTACTGTACTGATGTTTGCTACAGTATGTGGATATATAGGTCTTCTGCTGCTGCAGAAAGAATACGCTGCCGGTGATACTACAAGCGGCAGCCACTTTTTAGATATCTTTGAATCCATTGGGAATTCCATGAAAAATTCTATGGGTGGGTATATCCTCACATCCATATCCATGCTCTCCTACGTGGATTACATGAATCGTATCAAGGCTACGGATATGTTTGCCGCGCTCCTTGCAGCACCAGTACAAAAATTAAAGTATAAATATCTGATTGCAGCCTTCACGATCCCCATTGGCGTTTTGATGGGAATTGCAATTTCCGGCTCCCTGATCACCATCACGCTGCTGCTGGGCACGATTTATCCTGTGCTCCGCTCTCTGGGCTGTTCTAAACCCACCTGTGCCACTGCTATCCTGCTCCACACCATTATCGCCATAAGCCCTGTTCGTTCGGCTTATTATAATGCCCTGAGTCTGATGAATATGGATATCTCCGTGGCCATGTGGTTCATCCGTGTGCAGCTTCCTGTGGGGGGTATCATGGTTGCGGTGGTTATGGTACTGTTCATTCTTACAAGCCGGTACTTTGACCGGAAAGAAGGCCTGAATAAAGAAGAGAAGGAAAGTCTGAAGATTAAAACAGTCCGAGATATCGGTGTTCCAGTATACTATGCAATACTGCCCCTGCTTCCCCTTATACTTGTAGTGATCTTCAGCGAATTAGTGGTCGGAACTGTAATTATCAGTGTTGTCGGAGCCTGTGTACTGTCATGGTGTATTGCTTTTACAGTTCAGATGCTAAGCACACGCAGTCTTTCCTCCTGCCTGAAGAATTTTGAGGCAATTTACGAAGGTATGGGGGTTGTGATGACCACTTCAGGACCCATCGTAATTTTCGGTACAACATTTTCAGGTGTTCTCACTGCACTCGGCGGAATGTCCCTCTTCATTGATACTGTATCCAAAATTGCCAGCGGCTATGTCCTTCTGGGTGTTGTGGGTGTCACAGGGCTGCTCATGGTATCTATAACAGGAACATTTAACGGCAATCTGGTGCTGGTCTTTCCAGTAGTCAGAGGTATCGTGCAGGGAACAGGTATCAATCCCCTGGGAGCAGCCCAGGCGGCCATGTTCTCGCTTACTTCCGGGGCAGGTATCTGCCTGGTATCAGGCCAGAATCTGTTTTTGGCCCAACAGACAGATACAAATATACTGGTCATTATTAAAAGAAGTCTGATTCCCACTATAGGAGGCTTCATTGCAAGTTTTCTTGCAAGTGTTATACTCTTTGGATAGTGAAAAAGGATACGGCTGAACAGACCTACATTGTTTTCCGTATCTCTTTTTCTTGTCTACTGATAAATAAAATAACCTTGAATTTTTTTAATTTTTTTTCAAAAAATGTGTTGACATTTGGCGAAAGGTATAGTATATTATGTCTTGTCGTTAAGACATGCGCGAGTGGCTCAGTTGGTGGAGCGCGACCTTGCCAAGGTCGAGGCCGCGGGTTCGAGTCCCGTCTCGCGCTCTCTTATTTTATCAGAAGGACGGACATCTGTAAAAGATGTCCGTCCTTTTTCGTCCTGTTTTTATCTAGGAATATATACTCCCGGCTTTTCTCACAAGCTCTTCCAGAAGGGCCTGCATTTTTCCCGTAACGGGATGTTGTCCCAGTCCGTAACTTTCCGCCAAACGCCCCATTCTGGAAAATGCCAGCCACGTACTGCCCGTTTCATCTTCCCAAATGGAAATCCTCAGCGGAAGCTCCAGGGAAATACTCTGGTCTTCTTGCATCAGCTCAGTTCCTACTTTTGGAGCTCCAAATACAACCACCGTTGTGGGCCGCAGAGTCAGGCCTGCCTCCTTTGCATTTTTTGCATGGTCAAATTTGGCAAATACCGGAATCTTCTTCTCTCTCAAAATATCTTCCAGCCTTCTGACCATATCCTCCACCGGAAACTGCCCTTCAAAGAGATACAAGTTATTGTCATCGTAATTGGTAGACAGCAGATCTCCAAAAGCGCCTGCGATCCTTCTTGCCAGATTAGTAAAATCTATTCCCTCTTTATTTGCAAGCAGTGTGACACATACCAGCTCATCTGAATGGGTGAACCTGCTAAGGAAAGAGGAATAACCGGGAACAGACCCCTTGATGTCCATCAACCCTCTGTGCTTATAAAACTGCCATCCTGCCACTCCCGGCACTTCTCTTCCATCCGGCAGATTCCATGGTGCATAGATAAGTTTTCTGTCTTTTGCTTCATGGATAAGCACTCCGCCCGCCAGTCCGATGTCCCAGAAGGAAATGTCCTGGGCGGATGCCCAGATGTCGCCGACTCCTCTGAGTGCAGAGGATACTGCCGGTTTTATTCTCCGGTTCTCCCTGTCATAGCTTGCCGCGGGTTCTGTAGGGTCTATGTATTTGCCGTTATTTTTAAAAAGCTGATGGATATTCCCAGTCAGAGATACCTCCTCGTACTGGAGCTTTTTCAAATCCTCAGCAAACCCGGTTCTCCCAAGTCCAAGAAACTGGATCTGTCTCTCGGTTACAAAATCATGATATGATTCCCCGCTTATGCGTTCTACAATCTCTGTCAGCATCAAAAAATTGGACGCGCTCCATTCCACATCTGTTCCCGGAACAAAATGAAGCTTCTCTTTATCTATCAGTTCAAGGATTTCTCTGAATTCCCATTCTCTGTAAATATCAAAGCCTTCATACAGATAATCCGGTATCCCTGATCCATGGCGGAGAAGCTGCAGGATTTCAATGCCGTACCATTCTTCCGGAACTTCGGGGATGTGATCGCCCAGCCTGTCCTCCAACCTCAATTTTCCGTCCTCAAACAACTGCATAACCGCCACTGCAGCAAATGCCTGGGAAATAGGGCCGGTCGGCCACATGGTATTGGCAGAGGCCAGCCTTCTCTCACCCCGATCAGATAATCCATAACCCACAACTCTTGGAATATACGGTGCCTGAACGATCGCCAAGGTAAGGCCGGGTATTCCTTTTTCCTTCATAAATTCCCATATCATCGAATCCACACTCTGACCAAGATATGATACATCTGCACTGCCTCTCATTTTCATGACTTCATGTTCTTTTGTATTCATAATACTCCTTCCCTGCCTGCCAGGCATAGTATGGCTGCTTACTTTTGCCTTCTGTAACATTTTTGATTACATTTTATACTGTAACAATATCAATTACCGTTTTATTTGTCAAGATATATTTTAGATTGACCGTAATTTTTTCACATATTATAATAAAAGAAATTACTTTCGGAAAAAGAGGGATAGTCATGCTGAACATAAAAGAAATAAAATGTCTTGTAGAAAATCACAAAACTGAACTTATCCGGGCTGCTGACCGCATCTGGGATTTTGCTGAGGAACGCTTTACAGAATTTCAATCAAGCAAACTACAGATGGATGTGCTGAAAAGCCATGGATTCACGGTCACAACTCCCTGTGCAGCCCTGCCCACTGCCTTTCAGGCTCAATATGGGAACGGACATCCCGTCATCGGTTTGCTGGGTGAATACGATGCTCTCCCCGGCCTTTTCTGGCCGGCTGACAGCACAAGTTCCGCCCCCGCCAAATGCCAGACAGATGTCCAAAAATGCGGCCACGGATGCGGTCATAATCTATTGGGTATAGGAGCACTAGGTGCTGCTCTGGCCGCAAAAGACTATATGGAGAAGAAACAACTCAAAGGGACCATCATTTATTATGGCTGTCCGGCTGAGGAAAACGCTGCGGGCAAGGCTCTTATGATAGATGCCGGTTTCTTTAGCGGAACAGATATCTGCCTTTCCTGGCATCCTAACTACAAAACAGGGATTTTTAACAATTCCCTTGCCAACTGCCGTGTCTCTTACTGTTTTCACGGGACAAGCTCTCACGCTGCCCAGTCGCCCCATATGGGAAGAAGTGCTCTGGATGCCTGCGAACTGATGAGCGTAGGAGTCAACTATCTCCGTGAACATATGATAGATGAAGCCCGTATCCACTTTGCCTACCTAAATGCCGGAGGAACCGCGCCAAACATCATCCCGGCAGAAGCCGAAGTTTTTTACGCAATACGCGCTCCCCGCACTGACCAGGCGGAAGAATTGAAAGAACGGGTAAACAATATTGCGAGAGGCGCTGCCCTTATGACTGAGACCACCCTGGTAATTGATGAAAAATGCATCTATGAAAGTTTTCTCCCCAATCAGGTGCTGGACAGTCTGGTGCTGAAATATCTGAACTGCTTTACTCCTCTTTCTTATACCGAAGAAGAAAAGGCCTATGCGGCACGCTTTGTCCCATACGGTGATTTACCAAATGCGCAGGAATCCATTGATGCCTCTCCTGATCTTTCTCTTTACAGAAAAACAAGCATATCTACAGATGCGGGAAATGTCAGCCAGAGAATCCCCTCCTCCGCATTCATGGTAAACTGTTATGCCAACGGCTCTCCTCTCCACCACTGGAGCGTCACCGCGCAGGGCAAATCTTCTCTTGCTCACAAAGGGATGCTGGCGGCTGCCGGTATTCTTGCGGCGGCTGCCTGTGAAATTTTCCTAACTCCATCTATTGCAGAGCAGGCCCAAAAGGAGTTCATTGAATCTCAGAAAAAAAAGCGGGCTGACCTATGAATTTTTTCATAGACAAGCTGCAAACAGATCCAGGCGCTTAAATAAGCGCCTGGTTGTATTTTATCGATCCGTTTTCTATAAATCAGGAAAGCCTGATAATCGTAAGATTGGCTCCATTCCCAAGCTGCAGTACAGCTGCCCCAATCAATCCGAACAGTTGGAGCTGAATTCTGTCACCAGCGTCAAGGGCAGCAAATGTAGTTGCCGTAAAAGTGCTGACTGATACAGCCGGTGAAAAAGTGGACCCTCCTAATTCATTTCCGTTCCTCAGTACGCGGGAGGACATGAGCAGCGCCGCTGTGGTGGAAACCCTGTAGGAAATCATATAAGTTCCTGAAAAAGGTACGGTAAAAACAGCATTTGTGGCATTGGTTGTAAAACCATCTAGTTCCTGATAATCAGGCAGAGGTATAACCGTTCCGCCCAGGACCACCGTAATGGTATCACCAGTGGCATTGACAGCATTCATACTGTTTGCCGTAAGTGAAGTGCCTGTTGCTCCGGTGGGTCCGGTTTCTCCTATTGGTCCGGTCTCTCCCGTGATGCCAATTGGGCCGGTGGCTCCGGTAGCTCCCGTTGGGCCGGTGGCTCCATCGGCTCCGGTTGGCCCCGTTGCTCCCGTTGGGCCAGTGGCTCCATCGGCTCCGGTCGGTCCGGTGGCTCCGGTGGCTCCAGCTTCTCCCGTGGCTCCTGTTGGTACATATATTTTAGGAAAACTTTAGAACATACGATTAAAACATCATGTATTCAGCTAATTATCATAAATTATATAAAGATAGTTAGCGGGTGGATACATGACATTACATGATTTAAGCATACTTAAAAACGTTGATTTAAAGGAAATTGATAGAGATAAGATTATTGATATAAGCGATATTGTTATTGACATGGAAAAGTCAAAAGAAGACCGAATAAAGACATATTTAGAAAACACTCCAAATCCTTATTTTGTTAAATGTGGCGATATACTTATCCGAATGTCTTTTTCCGACAACGACGTATGCATTGATGATTGTATCGAACGGTATTTAATGGAATGTCTAAAGGATAGGCTATAACAAGGTAACAGTTATGGCAAGAATTAGAAAAGAAAAGACACAAGGAAATAGTAAAAAGAAATGGTTCTTTGGTAAATATGAAAGGTTATCCAAAGAAGATTTACTCAAAGGAGACAGCCGTTCTATTCAAAGTCAAGATATGACACTTGATAACTACTTAGATAATCTCATTTTTAACGGAGAAGATATCACTATCGTCGACACTTACAAAGATGATGGAACAAGTGGTATGTATGATAGTCGTAGTGAGTTTCAAAGAGCTATTATGGACATAGAAAGTGAGCGGATAAATGCACTCATTGTCTGTGACTTATCCCGTATGTTCCGTAATGATGCCGACCAAAAACATTATTTAGAATATTACTTTAGAGAACGAAAAATTAGAATTATCAGTTGTTCTCTCCCCCAATTAGATACTTATAAAGAACCAGACCGAGTTTTCTCTATGGATGTAAAATTTCAAGCCATGAGTAATGCCAATATGCCATTAGAAAACTCTTTAAAAATCAAAGATAAACTTGCCACCCGTAGAAAATGCGGTCTATATGTAGGTTCCTTTGCTCCCTATGGATATAAAAAAGATACAGAAAATAAAAATCAATTATTAATAGATGACAATGTATCCGACGTGGTTCAGGATATCTATAATTGGTTTGTTTATGACAGCATGAGTATCCGTAGAATTGTGGAGCGACTAAACGAACTGGGAATCGTAAATCCCACCGAATACAAAAAGCAACAAGGCTACAAATTTAAAAATACAAGTGGGAGCAATTGTGGTTTATGGTGCGAAGGAACCGTTAGAAAAATTTTAACAAGAGAATACTATATTGGGAATATGGACCAACACCATAGTAAGACTATTTTTACACAGGACAGGAAAAAAATAGTTGCTTTAGAAGAAGATGAAATCAATGAAATTGTTGAAAATACACATGAGGCCATAATAGACAAACATACCTATGAACTGGCTAAAAGATTGTTAGAAAGAGACAGACGGACTGCTCCTACTCAAAAACACAGCTATCTATTTAGTGGATATCTCGTGTGTGGAGACTGCGGGAAAGCCATGGTAGCTAAGAAAGCGAAAAATAACAGCTATTACTACTGTTCAACCTATGTAAAACGTTCTAAGACTGCCTGCACGAAGCACACGTTCCGGGAAGACCAATTACAGGAAGCCGTTTTAAAGGTCATTCAATTACAGATCGCTCTTGCAGTCAATATGAGAGAACAGGTAAATAAGATCAATCAAACCGAAAAGGTCAATCATTCTTCTAAGCGAATAGAAGATCTTTTAAAAGCTACCCAAATGTCATTACAAAAGCAACAAAATGTTCAAGACAATTTATATACGGATTGGAAAAATGGAGATATAACAAGGGAACAGCACAATAGACTAAGAAGTAAGACAGAAGATAAAATTGAAAACCTCAAACAGACCATTAACCAATTATGGCAGGAAAAGAAAGTGTTGGAATCTAACTTAAAAGATAGCAATAATTTCCTTGAAACCTTTTGTAAATATCAAAATGTAAAAACCTTAGATAGTAAGATACTCATTGAATTGGTCAATAAAATATACATCTATGAAAACAATATGATTGAAGTAAAATTCAATTTTCGTGATGAGTACAAACTTACACTTGAATTTATTGAAAACAATAAGTTATAAAACAAAAATCTCTTTAGCCTTTTAACAGGTTAAAGAGATTTTTAATTCTTTTTGAGTACATCGGAAATTTCACAATCAAGCGCCGCACATATTCTGGAAATCACATCCAAGTCTACCCTTTTTAACTCCGATTTATAATACCTCTGTAAAGCACTATAAGCAAGGCCAGTCAACCTACAAAGATGATTTTTAGATATATCCCTTTTCTTCATCATAGTAGCTAAATCAATATAATAAACAGGATAATTGCTTACCTCAACAAATTCTTTCTTCTTCATTGTGCCACCTCTATACTCATTATATAGTTAATATCTAAGTAGACATACTCTCTGTTTGTTGAGTATATATCATTGACATACTCTCTATAAAGAGAGTATAATGAATGAAAGGAGTTGATAAATGAATAAGGAAAATTGTTGAATAATTATAAGGTATGACCCGTTATGGAGTTCTGTAGTAAAAGTACATTTTTAGTAATTAGAATTTAAAAAATTAAATATAAGTGGGGTGTCATATGTCAGAACAAGAACTAATCGAATTTATCATTCAAGAAAGAATAAACAAATCTTTTGCCGAAGTTCAAAGAACAGATAAAGAATTAAAAGAAGAAAAGGAGAAGCTTTTAAAAGCCGAAAGAGTAATGGATAACTTACCAAAATCTCAAAAAAAACACATTGATTTTTATATCAATAGTTTTGTATCCAGTATGGCTTTGAGAGAAGTATCATTATATAAAAAAGGATTTACAGACGGAGTAAAAGCAATCCAATTAATAAACAATTTATAATGGCTTTTATTGACTACGGAAAAAATAGGACTAGTAAGACCTGAAAAATTATATCTATCATTTTGTATAGATATATGTTCGGGTCAACTCCTCCATTACAGTTTTGCGTGATAATATATATATAAATATATATATTATCATTATCTTATAATTTCAAAATCATGGATAAAGCCATGAAAATATTGGGTTATCAGAGTGTAACTGAACCACTATTAATTAGGTATTGGTTACACCTCTGTTACACAATAAAAAGAGAGACAGAACACTAAAAAAGAAAGGAAAACTATAGCCCCCTAGTTTTCCTAAAATGAATGCACCAGTTGGACCGGTCGCTCCTATTGGACCCGCCTCTCCTGTGGCTCCGGTTGGCCCTATAGCTCCCGTCGGGCCGGTAACTCCGTCGGCTCCCGTGGCTCCGGTAGCTCCGGTGGGGCCGGTGACTCCATCAGCTCCTGTTGGGCCGGTCGGGCCGATTGGTCCAGCTTCTCCTGTGGCTCCTGTCGGCCCCATCGGACCCGTAACTCCATCGACTCCGGCCGGTCCTGTGGCTCCAATAGCTCCTGTGGGTCCGGTTGGTCCTGTGGCTCCGGCTGCACCTGTCGCTCCGGTTGGGCCAGTAATACCATTGGCTCCCGTATTTCCTACAGGTCCTGTGGCCCCCGTATTTCCATTAGCCCCGGTAGTTCCGGTGGCCCCAATAGGTCCAGTAACTCCTGTTGGACCAGTGGGACCCGTTGCACCGGTTGTTCCGTTGTTTCCGGCAGCTCCGGTAGGTCCGGTGGCTCCCATGGCTCCCGTGGCTCCCGTGGCACCTGCCGGGCCTGTAACTCCCGTAGCTCCGGTAGGTCCGGTGGCTCCGGCTGCACCCGCGGCCCCTGTCGGCCCAGATGCTCCAGTCGGCCCGGCCGGTATGGTAAACAAAAGCTGCGCGCCACTGGGTGTAAAAGTTTCATCCACAGATGCCTGTGTACCAGGGTCACCGGTCACAGTTCCTGCAACGGTAACTACAGGCGACATTCCAGCAGCACCTGTAGGTCCGGTATCTCCCCTTAGGCCTGTGGCTCCCGTAGCCCCGGTGGCTCCCCTTAGGCCTGTGGCTCCCGTAGCTCCGGTGGCTCCCGTGGCTCCGGTATTTCCCCTTAATCCCACCGGTCCCATAGGGCCGGTAGCTCCCGTGGGTCCCATTGGTCCAATTGGGCCGGCCGGCCCGGGACAGCATCTGGTTTCCTGGCAGACCGGACAACATCTGGTGTTCTGGCAGCCTGCCGCATACATGTCACTGCGTCTCTCTGCCGCAGCAATTTCATTTTTTTCATATTTATAATTATCACTCATAATATCACATCCATTTCTATTAGCAGTTCATGACTGCTAATTCATTGTATGTTGTTGTCGAATGAATGTTAAAAATATTATGATAATAATTTTTTTCGGCAAAAATATTCCTTATTATACAAATAAGCGGAGGATTCCGGTTTGCATTGTCCCGCAATCTCGTTATACGCTTCTGCCTCTGCATATCTCCCCAATTTATCGCAGCATACACAGAGCTGCAGCGAGGGAATGTATTGATAACAGTCAGGAAGGACAAAACCTCCTTTTTTCAGATCCAATTTGCATTTTAACGCATTTTCATACCAGAAAACAGCCGTCTCATACTGTTCCTTTTCCATGAAATATCTTCCTATCTCACAGCAGATTTCCGCTCTTGGCACATCATATTCCAGACTTCTGAAAAGCGCCTGCAGAGACGCAGAACCCTCTCCCATTTTCTCGTAACATTTGGCCATGATCTGACATGCCTCTATTTTATTTTCCACCCAGGCATCCTGGCGTTCCAGAAAACTCTCCAGCGCTTTTGACGCCTCCCCGTAAGTCTCATGATAATAAAGCTCACGGGCATAATAATAAAGTTCACGGGCATTCAGAACTTTTCCTTCAGACAGCATCTTTTTATAAATAGCAAGATTTCTATCCGGATCACCTGCCCCCAGCTTTTTATGGGATACAGCTACCTCTGAATATACAATGTTGCCGCTGGGCGTTATCACCTCGTGCACTGCGCCCTGCCATACATACCCACATCCGTTCCGTATCAGGCGCTCCCTGTAATACCAGAAAGTCGGATTTCCGTTTTTATCAAATGCTGTGTGATACCTCATCATCACAACGTCTGTATGGAGAGTCAACCCTCGTTTCAGTTCCAGAAACGCCTCCCTGTCCTTCTCAGACATCACATCATCCGCGTCCATCCACATGCAGTAATCCATGGATGCCTTTGAAAAAGAAAAATTTCTGGCAGCCGAAAAATCATCTATCCATTCAAAAAAATAAATCCTATCGGTATATTGTCGGGCAATCTCCCTGGTTCTGTCCTCTGACCCTGTGTCCACGATGATGATCTCATCAACCAAATCCTTCATTCCTGACAAACAACGCCCTAAAACAGCCTCTTCATCCTTCACGATCATACACAAGCTTATAGATACCATAACTCTCTTCCCTCTCATACCACACAGGCTCTCTGCAGGCAGGAACCGTCTCGTAACACAATATGCCGCTATATGCAGAATTGTCCGTGATCAGGGAAAAGAAAAAGGACGTGACTCTTGATCACGTCCTTAAGATTGCACTCAATATATACTGGCTGTTGGGGAAATTCTTATGTGTGATGTCCTCGAGCCGGATCAAATCCACATCCAGCCATAATTCTTCAGCCACGATCATAAGGTGAGAAAACATGATACCAAAATTAAACTCCTCATATCTGCCCAGATGGTTCATATTATGCTTCTTGGCAAACACGTGAATTCTGTTATCATAGACCACAAAGCGCCACGGCTGGCTGTTCATACTGGAAGGAGCCAGGCGCGCGGAATCAAGAAGCTGCTTCATCCACTGTCTCGGAACTTCCTTGTACACACAAAGGTCCTGCAGATCCATGCGCTTCGCCTCCACTGCTTTTCTGGTATGGCTGCCTCTGCTGTATCCAAAAGCCATCAGGATCACGAATTTCAGATTCCCCTTGTGCGGATTCCCTGCCTTTGGCTTTACACCGCTCAAAAAACAAGTTCCCAGGCCTTTTGCACACATAAAGAGCGCAAGCTGCTCCATAATATAACCGGCATTCATCATAGCGCGGTCCTTCTCTTCAGAGTAAAAGGCAATATAATAAGGCGCCCTTACCCCCAGCAGATGTATTCTTTTATTTTGTCCCTTAGTATTATCTATAATAGAAATCTCCGTATGGATACCGGGATTCAACCCTTCAATCTGGCTGTAATACTCTCTGATCTCGTTAAGCAGGGCAGCCTTTACCGGTTCCATTTCATAATTTCGGACTGATTTCCTTGAAAATATCGCTTCGTATAAGTTCATACTCTCACCTTTTAATTTTTCCGTAACAATATTGTAACATATAATTGGGGAATTGCAATGCCTAAATAGAGGGTTTTTCAAATTCTTTTGTATTTTTTTTAAAACCTATTGACAATGTACTCCAATACGCGTATTATTGTATTAAGCAATTAGTACAGTAATACAGGAGGTGTTACATTATATGTCGTGGAAACTTAATCCCGATCGGCCTGTCTATATGCAGCTGATTGAGCGTATCACAACAGATATCATCGCTGGTATCTATCCGCCGGGAAGCAAACTGCCGTCAGTACGGGATCTGGCACAGACAGCAGGCGTCAATCCCAATACAATGCAGAAAGCTCTTTCAGAGATGGAGCGGACCAATCTGGTCTACAGCCAGAGAACCAGCGGAAGATTCATTACGGAGGACCTGAATATGATCGATAACCTGAAAACGGAACTGGCATCTGAACAGATCAAAGAGTTCCTGGATAAAATGCAAAAAATAGGCCTGTCAAAAGAAGACATCATAGGGCTGATCAAAAAAGTTAGCGAGGAGGAGAAAAAATGAGTACGATTCTGGACTGCCGGGGCCTGACCAAAAGGTACGGCAATAAACTGGCGCTGGACCACATCGACTTGTCACTGGGCCGCGGTAAGATCATCGGTCTGCTTGGCCCCAACGGCAGCGGCAAGACCACCTTGATCAAACTGCTGAACGGCCTTCTGGTACCCACCGAAGGAGAAATCTTTGTCGACGGCAAAGCGCCTGGTGTAGAGACAAAAAAAGTTGTATCTTATCTGCCGGAACGCACCTATCTGAACCGCTGGATGAAGGTATCAGATTTGATTTCCTATTTCTGCGACTTTTATGAGGACTTCGACAGATCACGGGCCTATGACATGCTGCAGAAGCTGAATATCAACCCCAATGACCGTTTGTCCACCATGTCCAAGGGCACCAAGGAAAAAGTACAGCTTATCCTGGTCATGAGCCGCAGAGCAAGCCTGTACTGCCTGGATGAGCCGATTGCCGGTGTTGACCCGGCTGCAAGAGATTATATCCTTTCCACTATCATCAACAATTACGATGAGAATGCCACCATCCTCATTTCCACCCATTTGATCTCCGATGTGGAAAACATTCTGGATGATGTCATTTTTATCCAAAACGGTCATATCCGCATGCAGGACAGTGTGGACAATATCCGCCTGGCAAAAGGCGTTTCCGTAGACAGTCTGTTCCGGGAGGTGTTCAAATGTTAAAGAAACTATTCAAATATGAGTGGAGGTCTGTTTCCACGCTACTATTTATTGTACACGGCGCGCTTTTAATTTATGCACTCATTGGACGGATCGGATATCAGATTTATTTTTCAAGATTTGTCTCTGATTCCGGTAGTACCGTCATGGGTATCACAACTATGTTTTATGTGATCGTTTACGTTTTTGGGATCATGGCAGTTCTGCTCATGACTATGCTCTATCTGGCCATGCATATACAGAAAAGCTTCTTTTCAGATGAGGGCTACCTGACCCACACCCTTCCGGTATCACCCACACAGCTTTTGCTGTCCAAAATGTTTATATACTGGATCTGGACTATACTTGACATCATTTTTGTTGTTATTTCCATAGGCATCCTGCTGATCAACAAGGAAACCTGGCCTGCTTTTACTCATGTGTTCCGGGAAATGTGGAATACCCTCAGCTCCCTGAGCGGCTTTTCAAATGTGGTGAATAATATTATATACCTGCTGTCCCTTTTCGTGGATTTCTTCTGCTTCTCCACCGGACTGCTGATATTTGCCATCTGTCTGGGCAGCCAGTTTAAGACCCATAAGGTCATGGGTTCTGTATTGTCCTTCTTTGGCATTGTTATCATAAGCAATATAGTAAATCTTATTATTACAGGAGCTACTCTTCCGGGCGGAATCGGCTCTACACTGATGGTTACAAGCGCCGCAAGTGAAGTCAGCACTGCCATAAACTATTCTTACATTGCCCAGACAATATGGTATCTCCTGGCAGGCATTTTCTTCTTCCTCGGAAGCAGATATATCTTGTCAAAAAAGCTGAACCTGGAGTAGAATAACAGTATACTATTTATACTCATATGATCAAAGGGGGGAATGCTGATGCTGATCGTCACAACAGATCACATAGCCGGAAGGAATATTGAAATGCTGGGTCTGGTAAAAGGCAGTACGATCCAGACCGTGCATATGGGCAAAGACATTATGAACGGCTTCAAAACACTGGTGGGCGGCGAACTGTCTTCATACAATGAAATGATGAATGGAGCCAGAGCCTTGGCTACCAAACGCATGGTGGAGGACGCACAGGCTATGGGGGCAGATGCCATTGTATGTATGCGCTACTCTTCCGCGTCTGTTGCCCAGGCCGCGGCCGAGGTTATGGCCTACGGAACGGCAGTAAAATTCATCTAAACAAAGCTGTACAGCAAACGACTCTCTGTTTATTTCGGAGGGTACAAAAAAGAGATGACATAGGAACCGAATCATCCGGTTCTGTGCCATCTCTTTTTCTTCTTATCGCCTTATATCATATTAACTATTCGCTCTATATCATTTTAACTATCTGTCCGGCAAGGCTCTTTACTGTATAATTGCCGTTTCCGCCTTCCACATGTACAGATATCTCACCATCCCGGCATACCGCATGGGCTTTCATCACTACATTGCCCCTGCAGTCCGGAATTTCCACATCTGCTTCTTTTCCATCCGCGAACACCGACAGAAGAAGGGTCACGCCGTCCGCAAAGTCATATTCCGGTTCCCGGTCATTATTTCCCATAGGCAGAATGGTGTTTTCCTTTACCATCAGCGGCAGGGAATGATAGTCATGGGTTTCCTTATACCAGGTTCCGCCTTCCCTTGTCTCCCCTGTGATCAGGTTCACCCAGGTTCCCTTCGGCAGATAGTAATCCACTTCACCTGACTCCTTAAATACAGGAGCCGCAAGCAGGGAAGAACCGAACATATACTGACGGTCCAGTGTATCGCAGGCCCTGTCCTCCGGGAAATCCAGGAACATGGGACGCAGAACCGGTGTGCCGTATTCATGGGAGCGCACAGCCTGTCCATACAGATACGGCATGAGGCGGCATTTCAGATTGACAAACTCTTTCAGGATCACACATGCCTCATCATCAAAAAGCCACGGCACACGGTAAGAAGAAGAACCGTGCAGACGGCTGTGTGAGCTTAAAAGTCCGAACTGGCACCAGCGTTTGTAAATATCCGCAGGCGCTGTCTGTTCAAATCCACTGATATCATGGCTCCAGAAACCAAAACCGCTAAGAGAAAGGGACAATCCGCCCCGCAGAGTCTCAGCCATGGAAACATAGGTTGCTGAGCAGTCACCGCCCCAGTGTGCCGGGAACTTCTGGCCGCCTACGGTTGCAGAACGGGCAAAGAGCACAGCCTCCCCTTTTCCTCTTTCTTCCTCCAGAAGCTGGAATACGGTCTGATTGTATAAGTAGGTATAATAATTGTGCATCTTAACCGGATCTGAACCGTCAAAATACACGATATCCTTAACAGGCACCCTCTCGCCAAAGTCTGTCTTGAAGCAATCCACACCCATATCCAGCAGTGTCTTCAGTTTGCTCTGATACCATGCACAGGCATCCGGATTGGTAAAGTCCACAAGACCCATTCCGGGCTGCCATAAGTCTGTCTGCCATACACTTCCGTCTGTGCGTTTCAGCAGATATCCCTTTTCCCTGCCTTCCTCAAACAGACAGGACTTCTGACCAATATAAGGATTGATCCATACACAGATCTTCAGGCCCTTGTCGTGATATCTCTGCAGCATAGATTTGGGATCTGTGGTCACATTGGGATCCCATTTAAAATTGCACCACTCAAAAGCTTCCATCCAGTAACAGTCAAAATGGAATACGTGCAGGGGGATATCCCTGTCTGCCATCCCCTGAATAAATCCTGAGGTGGTATTCTCATCATAATCTGTGGTAAAGGACGTGGTAAGCCAGAGTCCGAAAGACCAGGCAGGAGGCAGTGCCGGTTTTCCGGTCAGCTCCGTATATTTCTCCACAGTCCCCATGGGGCTTTTGCCGCTGATGAAATAATAATCCAGGCGCTCTCCTTCCACTGAGAACTGGATCCTCTCCACTTTCTCACTGGCGATCTCATAGGCCACGTCGCCCTCATTGTCCACCAGGACTCCATATCCCTTGTTGGTAATATAAAACGGAATGTTTTTGTAGGCAATTTCGCTGGCTGTACCGCCGTCTTCATTCCACATTTCCACGGTCTGCCCGTTTTTCACAAAAGGTGTGAACCGCTCGCCAAGGCCATATACATACTCATCCACATCAATGAGAAGCTGTTCCACCATGTAATTTTTCCCGGTCTCCCTGTTATGCATATGTGCCAGGTTACGGAAACTGGACTCTGTCAGGAATTTGTCCCCCTCATAAAAGGCCAGCTTGTAAGCATTCGGTGTCTTGTCGATCACAGCCCTCAGACTTCCGCTTGCAAAAGTCAGACATTCCTCCGTCTCGGTGATCTCCGCGCGGGGATGCTCATTTTTGATCTCTGCGAAAGGCCCTTTATAAAGTGCGCCTGCATGATGGACAGCAGATACCTTTATCACTCCCTCCAAAGGTGTTGACAGAGCAATGGTCAGCATGGGAATGTTCAGGGCATCCCCTCTGCCGGCAATATGTTTTCCCGGAAGATAAACGGTCAGTTCATCTCCCTTAACCATATGACTCCCATACTCTACAGCGTAGGCCGGGGTCATTTCATCTCTTAACATCCAATATCCATTGGTAAATTTCATAGCTGTGGTTCCTCCAGTTCTTCTATTTTGGGTTCATGCTTTTTGAGTACCCGCTCCATAAATTCAGAGCAGAGCAGGGACGCTGCTCCCGGTACAACGATCATAGTATAAGGTATCCATGCCACAATTGCGGCAGAGGAGACTAAAATAAACAGCAGCACAGCCGTTGTCAGGAAATAACGCCCTGTCATGAACATGGACAGCTTTAAAATCCATCCCATAGGCATTTCAAATCTGGAAAGTGCAGGGAAAGCATAGCAGAGCATTCCTGCCGCATAGATGCTGACTCCATAGTAAAGGCAGATAAAAAACAGTCCTATATATCCTGAAGTCTTTGCTTCCAAAATCCCTATATTTAGCTGCAGGATAAACAAAACAACCGCAAAAAGGATTTCCAGGAGAATACCGTCTTTTAGATTTCTTCTGTATGATTTCAGAAACTGTTCCAGTACGTATCCCTCTTCCTTTTTGATCACCTTTACCGCGGTATAATACATGGCAGTTGTAGATACACCGATCGTTATGATGGGGAGGCATCCAATCAGCCAGAATAAACTCAGCACGATCGTGTTGAATATCTTATCAATCACCTTTACATATTTACCGTCATAACCAAATATCGTACCATTGCCCATATGTCATCCCTGCTTTCTTTCCTTTTATATCATTTGCCAGGCGGATGCTCTGCACCGCCCGGCTGACTGATCATATTAAAAAATGTCTTCCAGTTCCCCTGCTTTTACAAATACCGGAATGCTGTCATACGGAGCATCGCACACATACTCAGCACCGCCTTCATATATCCTGCTGTCGTTAATGTTTTTCCATTTTCCTTCCGGCAGATAAACCTTGCGTTCCCTGACGCCTTCATACAGTACCGGGCAGACAAGCACCTTGCTTCCGAACATGTACTGGTCCTCAATTTCCCAGGCTTTTTTGTCCTCCGGGAAATCATAGAACAGAGGACGCATGATCGGTGTCCCTTTTTCATGGGCATCCTGCATCAGTGTCTTTACATAAGGACGCATCTTCTCACGCAGTTCCATATACTTTTTGCAGATTTCGTATACTTCTTCCCCGTAGCTCCATACTTCGTTCTCCGCGCCGCTTATATGTTTTCCTCCTCCTGTGGTTCCCAGAGGCTCTTTAAACGGTTCACGGAACCCGTGCAGTCTCATGACCGGGCAGAATGCGCCGAAAGCAAACCATCTGACAAAACACTCCTTAAACGCATCGTCGTGGATATTGCCGCCGTGGAATCCGCCGATATCGGTAGTCCACCACGGAATACCGGAGATTCCCATGTTAAGGCCTGCTGCCAACTGATTTCTCAGAGCGCGGAAGGAGGAGTCAATATCTCCGGACCATACCAGCGCGCCGTATTTCTGGCTGCCGGCCCATGCGCAGCGGAGAAGATTGACGATATTCTCCTGTCCCTCTGCTTCCATTCCCTCATAAGCCATGCGCGCGTAATATTTGGGATATAAATTACCCACTTCCATATCAGCACCCAGGAAATAACGGTAATGTTCGTATTCATATCCGGTAAACTCAGGCTCCGCCTCATCCAGCCAGAAAATTTTAATACCCAGGTCATAATAATTTTTCTTCATTTTTTCCCAGACATAATTTCTTCCCTCCGGATTGGTCACGTCTATAATGCAGGCGTCTCCAAGCTGTCCGATGCGCTTTCCGTATTCTGACCGGGTCAGATAGCCCAACTCCGTCATCTCCTCATAGTTCTCGCTCTCCGCGTCAACTGTGGGCCAGATGGATACCATCAGTTCAATTCCCATCTCTTTTAATTCCCGCACCATTGCTGCCGGGTCGGGCCAATAATCTTCATCAAACTTCCAGTCTCCCTGATGGGGCCAGTGGAAGAAATCCACAACGATCACATCAATGGGAAGGCCTCTTCTCTTATATTCCCTGGCCACCTCCAGAATCTCATCCTGGGTCTGGTAACGCAGCTTACACTGCCAGAATCCCATACCGTAATCCGGCATCATGGGAACCTTTCCTGTGGCATCCGCATAGGCTTCCTCGATCTCAGCCGGGGTATCACCCGCTGTTATCCAGTAATCCATCTGCTTTGTAGACTCAGCGATCCACTCTGTAACATTTTTTCCAAAGGTCACCTGGCCGATGGCCGGATTGTTCCAGAGAATTCCGTATCCTCTGTCTGACAGGGCAAAAGGAACACTGGCCTGGGAATTTCTATGCGCCAGCTCAATAATACAGCCCTTCACATCCAGGTATGGCTGCTGATACTGTCCCATTCCGAAAATCTTCTCGTCCTTGTATGCCTCAAACCGAACAGTCAGCTTGAAATTGTCAGAGCACTGACGAGGATTAAAGGTTCTGGGCACGATCTCCAGGGCACTGGCGAATTTGTCACTTCCCTCATACATGTCTCTTGTGCGGTCATACTCTTCCAGAAGAAGCTTTCCATTCTGATTATAATATTGGAGCACTCCATTGTCCATGATTTTACAGGTTAAATTGCCGTTGGTGATGACCGCCTTTTTCCCTTCAATGGTGATCTGTACCTCTGTCTCTTCCGGCTCCAGAAGCGCGCTGTCCGTATCCGGAATGAACTCACTTCGCTGGGTAGCACGGACGCGCAGGCTGTTCTTCCCCCACGGCTCGATCAAAAGCAGTTCTTTATCCTGCCTTCTGTATAATTTGTTGCCCACTTGTTTCAGCATTTAAGTACCTCCTCTTTTCAAATCCTTTTTAGACACTCTCCGGTCTTTTCTTATTTTATAAAAGGGCTGCCCCAGTTTTACGTGCAGCAGCCCCTTCTTTTTAGAAGTTCAGTTCAAAATCATTTTTTGTAAACAGCGGGATCTGTTCAATAGGTGTCGGCACCGTTACAGTCTGTCCGCCTTCGTATGTCTCGCCTGTCCATACATTTTTCCACACAGCTCCTGTGGGAAGGTAGACTTCTTTTTGTGTCTGTCCCTTCTCCATAACCGGAGCTACTAATATCTCAGGCCCGAACATGTACTGTGTCTCATTATCCCAGCAGGCCTTGTCCCCCGGGAAATCATAAAACATAGGTCTCATGACCGGAGTTCCCTTTTCATGTGCCTCCTCCATCAGACGGCGCACATAGGGACGCATGGCTTCACGCATTTCAATGTATTTCTTACAGATCTCATAGACTTTATCTCCGTAAGACCAGATTTCATTGGGTGCCCCGGATACGCACTCCGCACCGCCGGTTGTTCCGTACTGAGGCTGGTATGGCATACGGTATCCGTGCAGTCTCATGACAGGACAGAAGGTGCCGTATTCAAACCATCTGACAAGTACCTCGTGGAAATCCTCATCATAGATATTGGCTCCGAAAAATCCTCCGATATCTGTTGTCCACCAGGGAATTCCCGCGATCCCCATGTTGAGTCCCGCTGCAAATTGGTTCTGCAGGCTCTCAAAGGAGGAGTGGATATCACCTGACCACACCAGTGCTCCGTATCTCTGGCTTCCCGCCCATGCGCAGCGCAGCAGATTGACGATATGTTCCTGTCCTTCCTTTTTCATGCCTTCAAAGAAGGTCTGTGCGTACATTGCCGGGTATACATTTCCAATCTGTACGTTCGGTCCCAGATGATAACGGTAATTCTCAAAGTCATACACCGTATATTCCGGTTCTGCCTCATCCAGCCAGAAAATCTTCACACCCTTGTCATAATAGTTCTGTTTTGCCTTATTCCAGACATATTCTCTGGCTTCCGGATTGGTTGGGTCATACTGGATGGTATTGCCCATATATGTATTGTCAATACGGACACCTTTTTCTACCCTTGTGAGAAGGCCCTTTGCCTTCATCTCCTCAAAATTCTCACTCTTATAATCCACCATAGGCCAGATGGAAACCATAAGCTCAATTCCCATCTCCTTCAGCTCTGCGATCATGGCATCCGGGTCAGGCCAGTAGGTCTCGTCGAATCTCCAGTCTCCCTGCTTCGGCCAGTGGAAAAAGTCCACAACGATCACATCAATGGGAATCTGACGGCGCTTATATTCTCTAGCCACCTCCAGAAGCTCTTCCTGTGTCTGATATCTGAGTTTGCACTGCCAGAATCCCATACCGTATTCCGGCATCATGGGTACCTTTCCTGTGGCGTCTGCGTAGGCTTCCTCAATTTCAGCGGGTGTGTCGCCTGCTGTGATCCAGTAATCTAATTTTTTAGTGGATCTTGCCTCCCATGAGGTAATATTCTTATTAAAGCTGACACGTCCGATCGCAGGGTTATTCCATAAGAAGCCATATCCCAGCGATGACAGGGCAAAGGGAACACTTGCCTGGGAATTCCTGTGTGCCAGTTCCAGTTCCGCCCCTTTGACATTTAAGAATTTCTGCTGATACTGGCCCATGCCATAAATCTTTTCATTGGGATTGGATTCAAAGCGCATGGTAAGCTGATAATCCCCGCCGATGATCGGTTTGAATTCTCTCGCCTCAACCTCCAAAGAACTGCAGGTATCCGCAAACATGTCCTCTCTGTTGCGGACATATTCCTCAAGGAGCACCTCACCTTTCTGGTTGTAAAATGTAATCTTTCCAATATTGTTCACTACTGCTTTGATATTTCCGTTGACAATTTCCGCGGAAAAATCATGTATTACAATCCTGGCTTCTTCGCGTCCTTCCGGCTTTCCGTCCAGTGCCCAAAGCTCATCCGGCATTTCAGGCATTTTGGAGGCCCGTACCCTCAAACTGTTCTTTCCCCAGGGTTCCACAATAACCCGCTCCGCATCATAACGGTAAAATAATGCATGATCCTTTTCCTCAAAATATCCCAGTAAAAATTTATTGTCTGAGCGAAAATCTCCTGTGGATGCGTCTTCTCTTTTTACAAAATCCGTCATTTCTTGTCCTCACTGTTATAAATTTCAGTAACTGTTCCGTACGCTCTCGGTTACCTTCTTAATTATTCTTTTACCGCACCTGCCGTCAGGCCGCCCACAATATATTTCTGCAGGAATACAAACAACAGGATAACCGGCAGTACCAGAATCGCGCCATACGCCATGATACAGTTCCACTTTGTTCCGTATTTACTCTGGAATTTATAAATATTGGCTGTCAAAGGACGCATATCCGGTTTCACGTTAAAGGTCATGGAGTATGCCAGGTCGTTCCAGCCGCCCAGGAAGGAGATAACCACTACTGTGATGACACCTGTCTTAATTGCCGGGATCATGATCTTGAAGAAGGACCGGAACACACCGCAGCCGTCAATCCTGGCAGCATCGTCCAGGGATGTGGGCACGCTTTTGAAATAAGGTCTCAGGGTTACAACAATAAACGGTACAGACCCGGAGGCGATGGCCAGGGATGGGCCTAAGTAGGTTCCTAATAAATGCAGCTTGTTAAAGATCAGATACATAGGTGTCAGCATAAGAGATGCAGGAAGCATCTGGGTCACAAGGAATGTGAGCAGGAATACTTTTCTGCCCGGTACTTTATAACGTCCCATGCCGTAAGCTGCCGGAATACCAAATACCAGTGAGATCACCATAGATAAAAAGGCGATACAGACACTGTTCCTCAGAGAGGATAAAAACTCTGCATCCTGGAAGTTTTTGATCCAGGGTTCCAGGGTGAAATGGTGCGGATAATATGTCACCAGTTTACCGAAGGATTCCGCATCTGATTTAAATGACATAGCCAGAATCCAGTAGATCGGGAACAGGAACAGAATGGCAACAATAACCGCAATAACACAGTTGATAATATTTTTTCTTTTTTCTTTGGAACTTGTTATTTTTACTTTTCCTGCCATTCTAATCATCCTCCTTTGATATGAGACGCAAGTAGAATAGTCCCACAATAAACAGACACGCGAATAAGATGATCGCCGCTGTAGAACCTAAGGAGAATTCATACTGTTTAAAGGACAATGTATAAGCATAAGTACCCAGAACATCAGTAGAGTTCAGAGGACCTCCGCTTGTCATAACAAACATCAGATCGAATGCTTTAAATGTATAGATAAATCCTAACATAAGCACTGATAATATAGCCGGTTTCATAAGCGGAAGTGTGATATAAAGAAATCTCTGGAACGGATTTGCACCGTCAACTTCCGCGCTCTCGTAAATCTCAGTGGAAATTCCTGTAAGACCCGAGGTCAGAAGCAGCATATTGAACGGAATACCAACCCAGCAGTTCACCGCAATGATGGCGATCATGGCTGTACTTCCGCTGAGCAGCCATTCCACCGGAGCACTGATCAGACCCAGCTTCATAAATAGGTCATTGATCACACCACTGGACACATCGAACATATTCTTGCCCAACAGAGCCGTAACAGACATTGGCATCATATATCCCACCAGGATCATACCACGGATCGGTCCAGCAAGTGTAAATTTCTTTGAGAAAAACAATGCAAATATAAATCCTATTGTAAACTGTACAACCAAACATCCGATGGTAAACACAAATGTATTCTTAAATACCATCAAAAATGTTTCATTGTGAAATAATTCTATGTAGTTGGACAAACCTACAAATACATCTGTTCCGCCTTTGAATGTTTTAACATTTACATTCCTGAAGCTGAGTACAAAGTTGTACACAAGCGGATATCCAAGAACCACCAGCATATAAATGAATCCCGGAAGGATAAAGGTATAGCCTTCTCTTCTCTTTTTTGCCGCCATCGACATTTTCATGGATTTCACCCCTCTTCCAAATTCCTATCTGTTTCTTTTAAAAAGGTTTAAGATGTATCACCGGGATACACCTTAAACCTTGTTTTACAGTCAGCATCCAGACTTTTTGCAGCAGTTCAGCCAACCAAACTGCAGCCTATTCTGTTTTACTTCTGTACTGCAATAGGTGTTTCTTCCAAAATAGGTGAAATCGTTGCCTGTGCTTCTTTCAGAGCTTCTGCCGGGTCTTTGTCACCCAGTAAAGCTGCCTGCTCTGCTTTGTACAGTGCTTCGGAAATTGTCGGCCAGGACTCGTGAGGTCCCCTTGCAACTGCAAATTCCATGGAGTCATTGAATACTTTATATCTCTCATCTGCTGTCCAGAAATCTTTCAGTTCTACTGCGTCTGCACGAACCGGTAATTTTCCTGCGATTTCACACCAGTCTGCTGTGTTCTGTGCGGACTGCATATATTTCAGGAATTCTGTACACTCTTCTACATTTTCGGAACCGCTGCATACACCGAAGTTCTCACCGCCGATAACAGTTGCCTGCTGCTCACCTTTCGGCATTGGAGTATACTTGTATTCCCATGTAACATCATCTTTATTATCGGTATCTAAGGTTGCGATCTGCCATGTACCGGATTCCAGCATAGCGGCTTTACCTGCGATCCATGCATTGTAAGCATCGCCCTGTCCCCAGTTTACAGCTTCTTTACTCATATATCCGTCTTTTACCAGGTCACTTAAGAATGTCAGAGCGTTCACTGCCTTGTCGCTAGAAACATCTGTGATGTCTGCTCCAGCGCCGTACAGCCACGGAATGAACTGGAAGGTTCCCTCTTCATTAGCGATGGCTGACATAGCAAATCCGTAAACTCCGTTGGCTTCGTCTGTGGTTTTTTCACAGGCTTCTTTAAATTCGTCCCATGTGGTCGGCGGATTTTCAATACCTGCTGCTTTCAGCATATCCATGTTGCACAGCAGTGCCAGACAGTTTGAGTTGTTGGGCAGTCCGTAATATTTTCCGTCTGCGTCCATACAACTGCTCAGAGGTCCTTCATAGAACTGATCCAGATCAGACCATCCCTCCAGATACTCTGTGATGTCTGCGAACACCCCCAGGGAAATGTAGGATGCCATATCCGGTGAATCCACCATTCCGATATCAGGAAGTTCTCCTGACACAGCACCGATGGTATACTGTTTCATTAACTCATCACGTGATACAAAAGTAGGTACAATGTAGATATCACTCTGCTCTTCATTATATTTCTTTACAACCGCATTCAGGGCGTCAGCCTCATGCTCGAAGTAGTGCCAGAGGGTAACTTCTTTACCGCCGTTAGGCTCCCCTATGTCTGCTGCAGTGGCTTCTGTTCCGGTCTCAGTCTCCGCGGAACCTGTATCCGCGTCGTCTGCGGTATCCTCTGTGCCGGTATCCGTACTGTCGCTCTTCGTGTCACCGCCTCCTGAATTACCACAGCCTGCTGTCATAGCCACCACCATTGCAGATGTCATAGTCAGCGCCAATGTCTTAACAACTTTCCTCTTCATTTTGTTTCCTCCTTTTGTTTTTTCGTTTCTTAGGATGTTCTTATTATAGCGGCAAAATGCCATTTCAAAAACCGCCGCTTTTAAGATTGGGATTAATTTTTTAGGGTATTTTTTTAATATCGGAGTAAAAAATTAATATTTTTTATTTTTCGTTGTATATATTGTACATTTTAGTCATATAATAACAGCATTTTACACACAAAAAAGCGAGACATTAACGTCTCGCCTTTATAAACTCCGTCACATTGACTCCCGTCTCTTCCTTGAAACATTTGTTAAAGTATTTGGGGTCTGAGAATCCCACACTGTACAGCACTTCGTCCTTAGAAATATTGCCCTCCAGCAGCAGTTCCTGGGCTTTCTCAATCCGGTACCTTCTGAGAAATCTGGAAAAATTCTCACCGATATCTCTGCCGAACAGATAACTGAAATATTCTGCACTGACCCCCAGGTCTGCCGCTAAATCCTTCTGTGAGATTTTGGATGCATAGGAGCATTCTATAATATGCATTGCTTTTAAGATCAGCGGGTGCGCATTGGGGTATCTGCTTTTTAAATCCCTGTTCTCCTTATCCCAGGTAATGCTGCTGTTTTCTTCCAGCCTGTGAATAATATCCTCGATATCTTCAGGTACCAGAGGCTTTACCAGATAGTCTGTGACTCCAAGAGAGATTGCCTGCCTGGCCAGTTCAAATTCCTCATACGCACTGATTATAACAAACTTTATCTTCATATCCTGCGCTCTGGCCGCTCTTATGAGGGATATTCCGTCCATATACGGCATTTTAATATCTGTAAAGACCACATCAGGCTCTAAAAGCTTCATAAGCTCAAATGCCTCTTTTCCGTCTGCGGCCTCCCCCACGATCTCATGTTTGTCCGATACCATCATGATCAGATTCCTAAGCCCTCTGCTGGCCCTTTTTTCATCTTCCGCTATAAGTATTCTCACATCAGTTCCTCCTCCTGGCATATCTCCTTCTGTTTTTTTAGCTCAGATTCCGGGATCGGGATCCAGAACGTAAAAGAGGTTCCCTCACCCAGTCCTGTCTGCATTTGGATATCCAGCTTCTCTCCATAATACATCCGCATTCTTGTGACAACGTTTAAAATCCCTATGCCTACCTTCTGCCGCTGCAGAACAGGAGCCATTCCCTTTGACTTTAAGATATTTTTTATCACCTTTTCCGTATCTGCGTCAATTCCGCTGCCATTATCCCTGATCTCGATCCTCAGACGTCCCTTTTCCTCCGATACGGTGATCTTAACGATGCCTCCTTCATGTCTTCCCTCAAAGCCATGGAGGATAGAATTCTCAACAAAGGGTTGGAACATAAGTTTGCAGCAGGGCCAATAACCATATTCCTCCTCAAATTCGATGGAATAGTCAAAGACATTCTCAAATCTTGTTTTCTGCAGATAGAGATACTGATCGATCCATGCAATTTCCTGGTACAGATAGACATCCTGACATTTCTGGTCAAATGTATAGCGGAGTATATTGGAAAGCTTTTTGATCAGGACAGATACCTGACGGTTTCCCGCCTCTATAGCTTCATAATTAATGGTGCCCAGGGTATTGCATATGAAATGTGCATTGATCTGGGATTCAAGGGCTTCCCTCTCTGCCTGATGCTGACGCTCAATGGATGCCAGCGTTTCCTCGTGCTGCCTCTTCATAGCTATATTTTTTTCTTCCAGGGCTTCTATCATTTTATTGTACTCATCTGCCAACTGCCAGATCTCATGTTTTCCTTCTATAGAAATCTTGCTGTGGAAATTGCCCTTTTTCACGGTTTTGATGGACTCGGAAATCTTTGTGACCGGTTTGAGAAGATACCGCATAAAGAAAACCGTCAAAAAGATATAGGCTGCCAGTATCAGTATATAGATCATCACACCCCTGTTGTAAATCTGATCCACATGCTCCTGCATTTTATGCTCATCCATAAGAATGTTCATGGTCCACCCAAAGTAACCCAGCTCCCGGCTGATAATCTGTATATCATCATCCCGCACCAGGTTATCCTCCGAGGTACCGATATATTGGTCCATGTTATGATACAGGATCTGTCCATTCTCATCTGCTATGTAGCCCTGGGCGTATTTTACTTTGGGAATCTCCACTGTATTGAGAAATTCCTTAAAGACATCCATATTATAGCTGACGATCAGAACATTCTTCACTTTTCTGAGACCGGTTCTGTTGCCGATCAGGGGATATGCCACGTGAAAAAGCCGGAGATCGGAGTCCTGAGGGTGTACTCCCGGTTCAGTGGATGCCATATACAGCGGAATATAATAATTATTGGTATTGTTCATGACTTCCTGATACATTTCCTGCAGGTACTTGTCATTCTCATCATCCCACATGGCCCCGTCAGAACGCCTGTACCTGTCATATTGGCACAACAGGCCGTCCTCGCCCACAATGGCCACTGCCACTGTGTTTTTAATATAGTCATAGTCCGACAATGTGTTGTATAACGCATTATATCCATTGCTGTCATAGCAGGCCTGAACCTTATTATAGATATCCGCGGATACCACCATCTCACTGCCGAAGTTTATATGCTCTTTAATCGAGTATTTCACATTTTTCTGGACAGACACCAATACGGCATTTTCTGTTTCAAAGCTCTGTTCCACCAGATAATTCAGGTATTCATTTTTCAGGTATCCCTGAAATACAAGAGCCATTACCAAAACAGCCAGTGAAAACACAAGAACAAAAGAGGAAACAATATGCTCTTCAAAATACGTTTTTATCCTTCTGTATATACGCATGGAATCCTCCTTCTCTCTTTTGGCGGTCTTGCCGCCTACTCTGTCTTATTATCTGCCGCTGCCTTCACTTCCTCTGCCACCACCTGTATCTGCGCGTCCACATCCTTTTTAAACTGTTCCCAGGCATCCGGATGGTCCACAAAGTATTTGGGGCAGATTTTCTCTGTCACATCGTAGTGGCGGATCACGTCACTGCTCTTTAAGTCAAAGCGGTAACAGAGCCATCCCACCAGCTTGACAAGAGAATCATATGTTGCCTGGGTAAATTCACCGGTCTCATCCTTATGGCAGCACTCAATGGATAACGTATCGTCATTGCGGGAGTTAGAGGCATAGGCTATCTCTGAACTGGGAATGCACTGGACGATCTCGCCCTCAATCCCTATGACAAAATGGCTGCTCACTTTTGTCTCATGGCTGTCCTTCAGCCCCTCAAAATAATTTCTGTTTTCCTCTGCCGTGCTTCCCGGATTTGCAGTATAATGCACCACAATGCCTTTTATCTTTTTCAAAGGAATGCCCGGTCTGGAATACTCATTTACATCCAACAGCTCCACATCAAAAGGGGGCGCGCCTATAAAGCTGCCGTTTTCCTGGGTGACCTTTGTCTGCAGCTTTTCCAGCTTGGCATCCTGTATCTTTCCTGTGACTATTTTTATAACCCCTATTGCAAATATGATCCCCAACAGGACCAGTCCGAAGAGCATGAGCCTTTTATTTCTCTGCCTCCTTCTGTTTATCCTTCTGTAATCCCTTCTGTTATTTCCTCTCCTTTGTCCCATAAGCGTTTCTCCCCATTTATGTACATTTCCTGCAGCTCTTTGGCAGGCCTGCGCATTTACCGCGCTGACCGTAAGACAGACTTCTCCTTTTTATAAGACAAAAGGCTGTTGCCACTATAGCAACAGCCTCTGTTCTTGTATCGATAGGAGATACACAATGCCTGTGCTTCCTATTATTCGTCTACACTGTAATTCGGTGCTTCTTTTGTAATGTGAATGTCGTGCGGATGAGATTCTTTCAGAGACGCGGCTGTGATCTTAACAAACTGTCCGGTCTGCTTCAGAGTCTCGATATCCTTTGCACCACAATAGCCCATACCGGAGCGGAGACCACCCACTAACTGGAATACCGTATCCTCCACATGGCCTTTGTAAGCAACTCGTCCTTCGACACCTTCCGGAACCAGTTTCTTGGCATTCTGCTGGAAGTAGCGGTCCTTGCTGCCGTTCTCCATTGCGGCAATAGAACCCATGCCTCGGTAAACTTTATATTTTCTTCCCTGATATAATTCAAAGTCTCCCGGGCTTTCGTCACATCCTGCGAAGATACTACCCATCATGCAGACATTGGCTCCTGCTGCGATCGCTTTGGTCATATCTCCTGAATATTTGATACCGCCGTCCGCGATAATGGGAATACCCGCTTCTTTTGCCGCTGCGTAGCACTCCATGATCGCTGTGATCTGCGGAACACCGATACCAGCTACCACACGTGTGGTACAGATGGAACCAGGTCCGATACCGACTTTGACAGCGTCTACACCGGCCTCGATCAGTGCCTTTGTTGCAGCTCCGGTTGCCACATTACCTGCGACTACCTGCAGGTTAGGATGTTTTGTCTTGATCTCCCTGACTGCTTTGAGAATGTTAGCGGAATGTCCATGTGCAGAATCCACTACAATGACATCAACCTGTGCTTCCACCAGCGCGTCCACACGCGCCATAACGTTGGCTGTGATGCCTACCGCTGCGCCGCACAGCAGTCTTCCCTGCTCGTCCTTTGCGGATAAGGGATATTTGATCTGTTTCTCTATATCTTTAATGGTAATAAGACCTTTTAAGTTGAAGTTTTCATCGACGATCGGAAGTTTTTCTTTTCTTGATTTTGCCAGGATTTTTTTGGCTTCCTCTAAAGTGACTCCTTCTCTGGCTGTGACCAGATTTTCTGATGTCATGCTCTCTTTGATCTTTTTACTGAAATCCTCTTCAAATTTCAGATCACGGTTGGTAATGATACCTACCAGCTTCCTGCCCTCAGTAATGGGAACACCAGAAATACGGAATTTTGCCATAAGATTGTTGGCATCCTCCAGAGTATGCTCAGGGGAAAGATAGAAAGGATCTGTGATGACCCCGTTCTCGGAACGTTTTACCTTGTCTACCTCATCTGCCTGTGCTTCAATAGACATATTTTTATGGATGATACCGATACCTCCCTGTCTCGCCATAGCAATTGCCATACGGTATTCGGTAACTGTATCCATTCCTGCACTCATCATCGGAATATTTAACTTCACTTTTTTTGTCAGATTTGTCGACAAATCAACCTGATTGGGGATTACTTCAGAATATGCCGGAACCAGCAGCACATCGTCAAAAGTAATGCCTTCACCAATAATCTTACCCATTTTTGTTCTCCCTTCGTTTGTTTATAGTAAAATAATATAACAAATTACGACAAACCTGTCAATCCGTAAAAACTTTTCTCGGACAGCTTTTTTCTATATTTTTGATCAATTCCATGTCCGGCTCGATCAGCACTTTACAAACTTCTTTGTCGTCCGGGATGATCATGGCATAAATCTTATGGGATGGATTTCCGGATGAAAAATCGTAAACTTTAATATTTTTATTGTGGTTCTGGTAATCCAGACGATGTGACTGTACAGGAGCCATAAGCTCCATCTTGGAGAGATCCAGGCTCTTGACCCTCTTCCTTTTTGCTCTGGAAGCGATCCTGTCAATATCCAGCTCTCCGTTCACATAGAGATATTCAAATTCCAGATCCAGGTTCGGCAGCAGAAAATACGCAGCCGCTCCCAGAACTACAGCTACAACCAGGGCGATGGGTGTAATGAAAATACCGGCTACTGCCGCCAGTACGATCAGTGCGATGACCAATACCTTGATTGCCTTCTCTTTTATGGTCTGCTCCTTTTTTACGAGCAGTTCTGAGTACGCGTCGTTCATGTTTTCCTCCTTAAATGTCCGCTTTTGTGCAGCCCGTTCAGCAGGTCTGTGCATTTGCCGCACTGAACAGCTTGGGCTTTTGCTTATAAGTCTATCACAAAGAAATGCCGGTGTCCATATGACACCGGCATAAGAAATGTGAAATTTCTATATATATCTTACATCATTCCCATTCCAGGAGCACCGCCTGCCGGCATAGCCGGTGTTTCTTCTTTGATATTGGAAACAACAGCTTCTGTTGTCAGCAGAGTACCTGCAACACTTGTTGCGTTCTGCAGTGCGCTTCTTGTAACTTTTGTAGGATCCAGGATACCTTCTTTTACCATATCCACATATTTTTCATTTAACGCGTCAAATCCTACACCCATATCAGATTCTTTTACCTTGTTGATGATAACAGAACCTTCCAGACCTGCATTTGCTGCAATGTGGTACAGAGGAGATTCCAGAGCTTTCAGGACAACTCTGGCACCTGTCTTCTCATCTCCATCCAGTTCAGCGATCAGCTTCTCAACTTCTTTGGATGCATGGATATAAGCAGATCCGCCGCCTGCGATGATACCTTCCTCAACTGCTGCTCTTGTAGCGTTCAGGGCATCTTCCATACGCAGTTTTGCTTCCTTCATCTCTGTTTCAGTAGCAGCACCTACGCGGATAACCGCAACACCGCCAGCCAGTTTTGCAAGTCTTTCCTGTAATTTCTCTTTGTCAAATTCGGATGTTGTCTCAGTGATCTGATGTTTGATCTGAGCGATCCTTGCATCAATATCTTCTTTGTTGCCTTCGCCGTCAACGATAACTGTGCTTTCTTTCTGTACTTTTACAGATTTTGCACGTCCTAACTGATCCATGGTAACGTCTTTTAACTCAAGACCCAGCTCGTCGGAGATCACAGTACCATTTGTCAAGATAGCGATATCCTGAAGCATTTCTTTTCTTCTGTCACCATATCCCGGAGCTTTCACTGCTGCTACGGAGAAGGTTCCTCTTAATTTATTTACGATCAGGGTTGTCAGTGCTTCGCCTTCAATATCCTCAGCAATGATCAGCAGTTTTGCTCCTGATTTTACGATCTGCTCTAAGATCGGCAGTAAATCCTGGATATTGGAAATCTTCTTGTCAGTGATCAGGATATAAGGATCATCCAGAACTGCTTCCATCTTATCCATATCTGTAGCCATGTATGCGGAAATATATCCTCTGTCAAACTGCATACCTTCTACCAGATCCAGCTCTGTCTTCATGGTCTTGGACTCTTCAATGGTGATAACACCATCGTTGCTCACTTTATCCATAGCATCAGCTACCATTTCGCCTACTTCATCATCGCCTGCGGAGATAGCTGCTACTCTTGCGATCTGATCTTTTCTTTCGATCTTTCCGCTCATTTTCTGAATGGCATCAACTGCAACCTCTGTTGCTTTCTTCATACCTTTTCTCAGGATGATCGGGTTAGCGCCTGCTGCCAGGTTCTTCATACCTTCGTTTACCATTGCCTGTGCCAGAACAGTTGCTGTTGTAGTACCGTCACCGGCTACATCGTTTGTCTTGGAAGCAACTTCTTTGATCAACTGTGCGCCCTGGTTTTCAAATCCGTCTGCCAGCTCGATCTCTTTTGCGATGGTCACACCATCGTTTGTGATGAGCGGAGCGCCGAAGGATTTATCCAGAACAACGTTTCTTCCTTTCGGTCCTAATGTTACACGAACTGTATCAGCTAACTGGTTCACACCACTTTCAAGGGCAGCTCTTGCTTCTGCGCCGTATTTGATTTCTTTTGCCATGATTTGATTCCTCCTGAAATTAAATAATGTCTATTTCTGTTTTCTGGTTTTATTCATGTTAATAGAGTTTTGTAAAATATAGATATCTGTTATTTTACTACTGCAAGGATATCGCTCTGCTTAACGATGATGTATTCATCACCATCCAGCTTCACTTCTGTACCAGCATATTTGGAGTAGATTACCTGGTCGCCTTCGGCAACTTCCATTTTAATCTCTTTGCCGTCGATCACTCCGCCCGGTCCTACTGCTACAACTTCCGCCTGCTGCGGTTTCTCCTGTGCCTGGCCCGGTAACACGATTCCGGATTTTGTGGTCTCTTCTGCAACCAACTGTTTTAATACAACTCTGTCTCCTAATGGTACTAATCTCATATCTATTGCCTCCTTTTAAAATTCTCTGCTTGTTATTAGCACTCATTTGATTCGAGTGCTAACCGTTAGTCATATATTAGTGAATCTGCCGCATTTCTGCAACTTCTTTCATCTCCGATTAGATGAGTTAATCCTTATATTTTATATTTTTAACTCTCTTTTTCTCTTGTTTTCTCATCTTTTTAATTTTCATTGAATTTTATATTTATTTTAGAATCTTTATATTTCAGCATGAAATCCTTTTCTGAAACAGGATTCTATAGCAGAAGTTTAGCCAGAACCTGTTCTCTACATACAGTATTTCCGGTAAAAAATATAAAAACCCAAAGAAAACCGGAGGTTATTTCCTACTATATGAATAACCTCCGGTTTTCTTTCCCTGCATTTACTGTTTTTTTACCAGCTTGCGCTTCTTGATCTCTTCCAACTCATCAAATATCACTTCATTGAGTACCTTGATATATGTTCCTTTCATACCTGAGGATCTGGATTCAATGACACCTGCGCTCTCAAACTTCCTCAACGCATTGACGATCACAGAACGAGTGATTCCCACTCTGTCGGCAATCTTGCTGGCAACCAGGATTCCCTCATCTCCGTCCAATTCATCAAAAATATGGATGATCGCTTCCAATTCTGAAAAAGAAAGCGTATTGAACGCAGATTTCACAACCTGGATCTTCCGGTTCTCCTCTGCGTTTTCCTCATGTACAGAGCGCATCATCTCCAGCCCTACCACAGTTGTGCCATATTCGCTGACAATAATGTCCTCAATATCATACCCCTTCTGATCCCTGTACATAAAAAGAGTACCCAGTCTCTCACCGGCAATATCAATGGGGCTGATAATAGCCATATACTTACTGATGTTCTCGCCTTCAAATCCTAATGTCTGAAGATTCACGTTCTCCTTTGTGGACAGCACGCCCAGCAGACGCTCATTGAGCAGCTTATCAATATAACCGCCCACTTCACTGTCGATCAATTCCGTGATCTCCTCCACACCCGGACAGGTGCCCACACCCAGCACCTTCCCTTTCCGGCTGATAACCAGAATGTTAGAATCCAGAGTCTCCACCATCACCTCACAAATGTCGTTGAACAGCACCTTAGAAGAGTTGTTGTTATGAAGCAGTTTGTTAATCTTTCTGGTTTTATCCAATAACTGTACGCTCATAGCGACCTCCTTTCACTCTATTCCTACAGAATATAACCCTAAATTTTTATTCTCTATATCCTTTTTTATTTTAACATACAATTATTCTGAAATCAATGTATGATTTTTTTATTTTCTGTCTATTTATCTCTTTCCCACAAACTTAACTTTCAAAACAATTGAAATTTCCCCAACTTCCCTTACTTTGCCTGTCTGTCAGATACTTTCTCTTGTTCTCCAACTCTTCTCCTTTCAGACGGCAGATGTCAGATACTACTTCATACTTCGTTCATTTAAAAAGCGGAAAGAATAAGCGATAAGATCCGCCCGGCAAAAGCAGATCTTGTCACTCATTCTTCCCGCTTATTCCACAGCCTTCCGCCCATTTAGGCCTCCTGCTGTACCTCTTCCTTCTTTCGTATCATCACGAATCCACAGTGCTCATCCGCGCAGACAAGCTTATTCCCCTTCTCCAGCATATAGCCCCCGCAATTGGGGCATTTCTCTTTGGAAGGTTTCTGCCATGACATGAACTCACATTCCGGATTATTCTCGCATCCGTAATACCGGCGCCCCTTCTTGCTTCTGCGAAGGACCACATCTTTCCCGCAGACAGGGCAGGGCACTCCGATCTTCTCAAGATAAGGCTTCGTATTCCTGCAGTCCGGAAAACCGGGACATGCCAGGAACTTTCCGTGAGGGCCATATTTGATCACCATATTACGCCCACACAGGTCACAGATCACATCCGTCACCTCATCTTCTATCTTCACTTCCTCCAGCTCCTTCTCAGCAGTCTGCACCGCCTCTTCCAGGTCCGGATAGAAATTCCGTATAACTGTCTTCCACTGCACAAGTCCGTCGCCCACACTGTCTAGCAGTTCCTCCATGGTGGCTGTAAAATAAACATCCACAATGCTCGGGAAGGACTTCTTCATAATATTGTTGACAACCTCGCCCAGCTCCGTCATATACAGATTTTTATTTTCTTTTGCCACATACCGCCTTGCGATAATTGTTGTGATCGTAGGAGCATAGGTACTGGGACGCCCGATCCCCAGTTCCTCCAATGCCTTTACAAGGGTAGCCTCTGTATAATGTGCCGGCGGCTGAGTAAAATGCTGCTGCTCGTGGAATCCCTGGAAGGAAAGCTCTGTGTTCTCATCCAGTCCCTTTGCCAGGAAAGAGTTCTCTGTCTTCTCCTCATCCTCCTGCACATAGACAGCCATAAAACCGTCAAATTTCAGCTTTGAGGCAGCCATGGTAAAATAATACTCTCCGCCCCTGATCTTCACGGATGTGGTCTCATATTTGGCATTCTGCATCCTGCTGGCAGTAAACCGTTTCCAGATAAGCTGATACAGCCTGAACTGGTCTCTGCTCAGGGACTCCTTAAGAGAAGCCGGTGTCCTTGTAATATCAGTGGGACGGATGGCCTCATGGGCATCCTGTATTTTCTTCTTCTTGTCATCCTTCTTTTCCTGGGTCAGTGTGTATTCCGGCCCGTATTGGGAAGTGATGTATTCGTGAGCGGCAGATTCAGCCTCCTCGGAAATCCTGGTGGAATCTGTACGAAGATAGGTGATAACACCAACCGTACCGTTCCCCTTGATATCAATTCCCTCATAGAGCTGCTGCGCCAGGCGCATAGTCTTCTGTGTGGAAAAATTCAGTACCTTAGATGCTTCCTGCTGTAAGGTACTGGTGGTAAAAGGAAGCGGCGGCTTTTTGCTGCGCTCACTCTTCTTGATCTCAGCCACCTCATAGCTGACACCCTCCAGACCGGACAGGATCTTATCCAGTTCTTCCCTGGAACCAATGCTCATCTTTTTGTTTTTATTTCCATAGAACTTTGCTACCAGCGGTTTCTTCTCACCCTTGACGGCAAATTCCGCATCCAGGGTCCAGTATTCCTCAGGAATGAATGCATTGATCTCATCCTCACGGTCACCGATGATACGCAGGGCCACAGACTGTACACGGCCGGCACTAAGCCCTCTTTTTACCTTGGCCCAGAGCACCGGGCTGATCCGGTAGCCTACCATACGGTCCAGCATCCTTCTAGTCTGCTGTGCATCCACCAGGTTCATATCAATATCGCGAGCCTCTTTAATAGAAGCTTTTACTGCAGTCTTGGTGATCTCATTGAATGTGATCCTGCGCATCTTCTTCTCGTCCAGCTTCAGCGCCTTGGACAGATGCCAGGAAATAGCTTCCCCTTCGCGGTCGGGGTCAGTTGCCAGGTATACCTTGTCCGCCTTTTTAGCGGCCTTGCGAAGTCCTGCCAGGATATCCCCCTTTCCCCTGATAGTTATATATTTAGGTTCGTAATCATTCTCCACGTCAATTCCAAGCTGACTTTTCGGAAGATCCCGCACATGTCCGTTGGATGCCATGACCTCATAATTTGAACCGAGAAATTTCTTGATTGTCTTCACTTTCGCCGGTGATTCCACAATCACTAAATATTTCGCCATCTCAACCTCCCGTTCTGGCATAATAATTTTTGACTGGCTCTGCTACAAGCCCCTTCAATTCCAGTTTCAATAATATTTCCTGAATTTCCCCAGGATTTAGTTCTACCTGAAGGAAAATCTCTTCCAGATATTTTGGTCTCAAATCCAGACAACTATACACCATTTCTTCCCGGCTTGCAAGCCTAAAGTTTGATTTTGCTTCCAAATCTGCTTTTAATTTATCTGAAATCTGAAGTTCATCCAGAATGATATCTACGGAATTTGCAATGCCTGCACCTTCAAAAATCAAGTTGTTGCATCCCTCACTGAGTGCATCCCCCAGACGCCCCGGAAGCGCATAAACAGTCCTTCCCTGCTCCAGCGCAAAATTCACTGTGATCAGAGAACCGCTTTTCTTCCCCGCCTCTATGACAAGTACCAGATCGGCCAGCGCGCTGATGATCCGGTTTCTTCTGGGAAAGTGGCGGGGAAGGGCAGGTGTCTGGGGTTCATACTCCGAGAGTATCCCTCCCTGAAGCGGAATCCTTCTATATATATCTATGTTCTGCCTGGGATAACAGATATCCGGGCCGCTGCCCAAGACCGCAAAAGTCTCTCCTCCGCCGTCCAGTGCTCCCCTGTGTGCCCAGCCGTCCACGCCTCTGGCCATCCCGCTTATGATCTGGATCCCAAACCGTGAAAGCTCTTTTGCAAAATAATACGCCTGGGAACTGCCGTAGCTGCTGCACCTTCTGGCACCTACAATGGCCACACTCTTTTTCCGGCTGTCTGGCAGCTTTCCTTTTACGTACAAATATTCCGGCATATCATCAAAACACCTGAGCCTGTCCGGATATGCCCTGCTTGTCTTCGGACAGCAGAATATTTCTTCTCTCTCCATGTACTTCATACCTTCCTCTTCTCAAGTCCTCTGTAACAGACAGCTTCGCTGATCTGTGATTCCTTTATCTCCTCCTCACCATCCAGATCTGCAATGGTGCGTGCTGTCTTTAAAATCTTATGATAGGCCCTGGCACTTAAATTCATCTTTTCGTAAGCTTTTTCCAAAAGCCGCCGGCCTTCACGGCTGACACTGCAGTATTTTTCCACCTGTTTTCCGGACAGCTCTGAATTATAGCAGACTGGCAGGCCCTCATATCGGTCCTGCTGTGCCAAAAACGCCTTTTCCACCTCTTTCATCAGCTCTGCTGAACTCTGTCCCGTCCTGCCTCCGGAAATCTCCTGGTACGTCATACAAGCCGCTTCTGCGCAGATATCGATCCTGTCCAATATGGGACCGCTGATTCTTCCTGCATATCTGCTGATATCCCTGTCCGTACAGGTGCAGCGCTTCAGATCCGGATACCTGCCGCAGGGACAGTGGTTCATAGCAGCCACCAGCATACAGTGTGCAGGAAACTCATAGGAACCTATGGTTCTGGAGATCCTGACCTTATGCTCCTCCAAAGGCTGTCTCAAAATTTCTATGGAATTATGTGAAAATTCAGGAATCTCATCCAGAAAAAGAACCCCTCTGTGGGAAAGTGTGATCTCTCCCGGCCTTGGGATCCTGCCGCCTCCGGCCAGAGCTTGAGGGGTAATGGTGTGATGTGGTGCCCGAAAGGGCCTTGCAGACATGAAGGGCTGTTCCTCAGACAAAAGCCCTGCGACACTGTATATTCTGGAAACCTCCAGGCTCTCCTCTCTGGAAAGACGGGGCAGGATGGTGGGAATCCTGCGGGCGATCATGGTCTTTCCTGCCCCCTGGGGACCAGATATGAGAAAATTGTGAAACCCTGCGGCAGCGATGACTGCCGCCCGCTTTACGGTCTCCTGCCCCTGTATTTCCTCAAAATCCACATTGTAAACAGGCTCCGCCAACTTCTCCTGCTCACCGGTCTTTTGGCTGCAGACGCCCCATTTTTCTTTTCCTGACGCATCTAAAAATTCTTTTAGTGACTCCACTCCCAAGACTTTTATCCTGCCTGCGATCCGTGCCTCCCTGCAGTTGCCGCGGGGCACGATGCACAGCCAGCACCCGTTCTGCGCTGCTGTCTCTGCCAGGGGAAGAATGCCCCTGACACTGTTCACCCTGCCGTCCAGTCCCAGCTCACCTGCCAGCATAACACCCCGCAGCTTCTCACTTTCTATAAATCCAAAGGCAGCCAAAAGCGCAGCCGCAATAGGAAGGTCAAACCGGTTCCCCTCCTTTCTCACATCCGCCGGTGCCAGATTCACCGTGATCCTTTTGGGCGGAAGGCTGATCTTAGCATTCCTGATGGCTGTCCTTACCCGCTCCTGGGCCTCACGCACCTGTGAAGACAGATACCCAACCATATTAAATACCGGCAGGCCGCTGCTCACGTCTGCCTCCACTCTCACAGGGACGCAGTCCACTCCGCAGATGGCTGCTGACATAACACTGCTGAACATACAGATACTCCTTTCCCCCGCAGCAGGACAGAGATACCCCTCCCAATGCGGGCATAGACCTTCTTCATTTTTTATTCAGATACTTCATTTAGGAATCAATGGTGGAATCACCGGGAAAGAAATGCGGGAACCCGCTTTCTGACTTGTTATTACTGTATCATATTTTTTTCTTCTGTGCAATGGCAGACTTCATTTTTCTTTTCATATACCCTGTCCCCAAATGCATGATCTCCAGGGAGATGCTGCGCCATGCGCAGCAAAATTCCAGGTCAGCCATTGCCCATATATACACTTCTCTACTTCTCTGCACATCCTTTCCTATACTCCCTGGGCCCTACTTTACATTTCTCCTTAAAAATATGTGAAAACGCCAGGGCATCCCTATAACCCACCCGGGCAGCGATCTCTCCTATGGTCTCTTCTGTATTGCGCAGAAGTTCCTTTGCCCTCTCAATCCTCACCTGGAGCAGATACTGCTGAGGCGGGCATCCCATGATACTGCGGAACTGCCTAGTGAGACCGCTTCTGTTCATTCCGTATTCCCGGGCGATCTGTTCAATTTTCAGATTTTCCTCCATATGGGCCTTCATATACACAGCAATTTCCTGTATCTCTGCCGCCCTGCCCCTGGCATTTGTGACTGTACATTCCATCTGCCCCCGGAAGGTCTTATGATCTTCTATCAGATCGATCCATACTTTCGTCATACGGCAGTTTTGTTCCAACTGTTCCACATAGCCCGCCGTATCCGATTCCAGCATACACTTCACTGTTTTCTTCAATTTTGTCATACAATTGACATGGATATCACGAACAGAAAATTCCCGGGAAAATCCGGCCTCCTCTGCGCATTCCTGTACCTGGCTGCCACAGGAACACAGGCGGATACAATAAAAAAGACTCTGCTCAGCCCCTGCTGTTTTAACCTCGGTTTCCGGGAATACAGCCAGCGCTTTTCCCTGGCTTACCTCATATTCCTTTCCATCCACGGTTATACTTCCGCTCCCTTTGGTTATGATAAATAAAGCATATTCCCCGTCTCCTGTCCGGTACTTCGAGACTCCCTGCCCTAAACAGCTCCACTGTACAGACAGCAGATTCATGGCACTCTGCGCACAGTCATTGTTCTGCTGCCGGCTTTTGTAATTCCCTTCCATATAAACAGACCTCTGCTTCTACCCTTTTTCCTAAGATTATAGGTCAATTTCACCCTAGAGTCAATAGGTCACAACGCCATAATTGATTAACAATGGAAAACTGTTGCAAATAAGAAAAGAGGTGTATGAATGATGTCCAGATTAAAAAAACTGAGAATAGAAAAAGGATATACGCAAATTAAAATGCAGCACCTGACCGGCATTGACCAGAGTGATTACTCTAAGATCGAGAACGGAAAACGCTACTACACCTTTGAACAATGCAAACGGATCGCACTTGCGCTGGATACCAGTATGGACTATCTGGCAGGTCTGACAGACGAGAAAAAACCTTATCCCAGAAGCTTTAACTGAGTTTTTTTGGCAGCATACCCGTCCCTAAATGAGTGGGAAAAGCACAATTTGACGGATTTACACATAGACTATAATTAAATCCCTTTGAGGTAAAGCTGCTTGAAAACATTTCTTAAGCCCTTGACTTCCGAAGAAGAAAAATATTATCTTCAAGAATACAAAAGGGGCAGCCAGGAAGCTAAAAATATTCTCATAGAGCGCAATCTGCGCCTTGTTGCACATATTGTGAAAAAATATCAAGGGGTTGAGGAAGATTTAGATGATTTGATTTCAATCGGAACCATTGGGCTTATCAAAGCCATTCATACATTCAATGGGGAGAAATCCAACCGTCTCTCCACCTATGCCGCGCGCTGTATTGACAATGAGCTGCTTATGCTGCTGCGTTCCAAGAAAAAGACCAACAAGGAAGTTTCCCTTTATGAGCCTATCGGAACAGACAAAGAAGGCAATGAGATAAATCTTCTGGATGTGATCGAAAATGAACCGGTAGACGTAGTAGACCATTATTCACTGAAGGAGGATATTAAAAAGCTTTACAGCCTCCTGGATCAGATCCTGAGCGAACGTGAACTGGAGGTACTTAAACTGAGGTACGGACTCTACGGAGAAAAGGAACTGACACAGAGGGAAATAGCAAAGCGGCTGAATATCAGCCGCTCTTATGTCTCCCGTATTGAAAAAAATGCTGTCTTAAAGCTCAGGAACTGCTTCCTTCCGTCTTAGAATGTCATACAGTTCAAGCCCTTCCCCCAAATCCACATACAGTATCTGCTGGGGATGCGGGGCGCTCTCACAGGAATTCCCTTCCTCATCATATATGGCTTTCACAGTGACCGGGCGGTTCTCTCCGTCCGGTTTCATAGCCTCTAAGGTCTCTCCCACAAGGAATTTGTTTCTCTGGGTGATGCGGTACAGCCCTTCCGGTGTCTTATCCTCCAGATATCCCAGATACGTATAATCCTTGGCATAGGTATTGCTGTCATAGATCTGTGCCGTCTCATCCGGTTTGCCGTAGAAGAACCCCGTGGTGAACTGTCTGTAGGTACATCCCATGATCTGCTCCCGGTACCAGGGCATATTCTTCTGATAAAGCTCAGGACTGTCAAGATAGTCATCTATGGCTTTCCGATACGTTCTGGCCACCGTTGCCACATACAGGGCAGTCTTCATCCGCCCTTCTATTTTCAGGCTGTCAATACCCGCAGTGAGGATATCATCCATATGCTCGATCATGCACAGATCCTTGGAATTGAAGATATACGTTCCTCTCTCATTCTCATAGACAGGCATATATTCTCCCGGCCTGGTCTCCTCCACAATGGAGTATTTCCAACGGCACGGATGGGTACATGCCCCCTGGTTCGCGTCTCTTCCTGTGAAGAAATTACTCAGCAGGCATCTTCCCGAATAGGATATGCACATGGCTCCATGGATAAAGGTCTCAATCTCCATATCTCTCGGAATATTGGCCCGGATCTCCCGAATCTCCTCCAGGGAAAGCTCCCTGGCACACACCACACGCTTGGCTCCCAGTTCATGCCAGAACCGGTAAGTGCCGTAATTGGTGTTGTTGGCCTGGGTGCTGATATGCCGCTCGATCTCCGGGCATACTTCCTTTGCAATCATAAAAACACCGGGATCTGATATGATCAGCGCATCCGGCTTTATCTTTTTTAACTCTTCAAAATATTCCCGTACGCCCTCCAAATCCCTGTTGTGGGCCAGAATATTAGCTGTCACATATACCTTCACCCCATATCTGTGGGCAAAGGAAATGCCTTCAGCCATATCCTCCATGGAAAAATTCCGGGCTTTTGCCCTCAGCCCAAACACCTCGCCGCCGATATATACAGCATCCGCACCGTATATAACAGCGATCTTCAGGACCTCCAGGCTGCTGGCGGGAATCAGTAATTCTGGTTTTTTTCTCATTTGGCCTGTTCCTCAATGCTTTCTATTTCTTTATACTCAGAGTCACTCCATCTCCCAGAGGCAGAATGGAGGTTTCCAGTTCTTCATGGTTCTTCAGCACATAGAGATACTCCCGCATCCGCTTGTAAATCGTGCGGTTCCTGCGCTCCACAGCAAAATGGGATTCTACCAGATCCCCGTCCTGCAGCACATTGTCAGACACCAGCACCGCGCCCGGTGCAAGCAGTCTCAATATCTCCGGAAGAAAATGGATATACTGCGCCTTGGCAGCATCCATAAAAATAAAATCATAGGGACCATCCAGCGTTTTCAAAACCTGGGCAGCATCACCGCAAAGCAGTGTGATCTGCTCTTCCTTCCCTGCTTTTCTGAAATTCTCCCGCGCAATGGGTATCCGCTTCTCATAGTTCTCTATGGTGGTGATCCTGCTGTTTTCGGGCGCATATTCACTCATGAGAAGTGTAGAGAACCCAACAGCAGTCCCCACCTCTAAAATGAGGCGGGGACGTTTTATCTGAAGCAATACTTTCAGGAAACTCTGCATCTCCCTGCGGATCACAGGCACCCTGTCCTCCCTGGCTTTTTTCTCCAGTTCGTTGAGAAAGGGGGTATTGCCCCTGTCCAGGGAATTGATGTAGGTCACCATTCTCTCGTCAACTATCACATTTATTTCCTCTGTTACTCCTGTTCACCTGTGTCAGATTCACCGGATTCGTCGGATTCACCGCCTTCACCGGCATCCTCACCGCCCGTATCCGTGTCACCGCCGTCTGTCTCTGAGGTATCCTGCACAGCCGAATTGCCGTCCGTGCCGTCCCCCTGCGTAGGCTGGCCGTCCACATTCTCCCGAGCCAGAATTGCCATCATCTCTTCTGCTGTCATATTTGTATTCAGGATATAGGTGCCTGCCTGCAGTTTGTCCTTGTAATTGGACAGCTTCTCCTGTACCACAAAAACTTTTGCATCCTCGATCAGTCCCTTTTTCTTCAGGATCTTTCCTATCTGATAGACAGAGGAGCCATCCTTGATCACAACTGTGATATCTGTACCCTCGCCTTCAGCCATGGGGACTTCATTAAAAATCGCATATCCGAAATCATAGGCAGACTTGCCCACAAAAATGACAGCAAATATAATACAGGCATAGACTGCCAGTCTGAAAAAACCACTTGCCATTATAGATGCCGCACCCTGTTTTCTGATTCCTTTTGCCATGTTGTTCTCCTTATTTTTAAAGATCCGGAATATCCAACTGTATTCCCTGATGGATGGACGCGTCAATACTCTGAAGCTGTCTGCACAGCGTAAGCTCCGCCTCTAAAAAACGGTTCACCTCCGGTATCCTGCACAATTCATCCATCTTGCTGTCTACATCATCAATCGCGTCATAGAGATTGATCTCATCACCTTCTGCCTGAATCTGATAATTCAGCTTGCGCAGTTCATCTACCTGTTCCTTCAACCCCGGAATTGCTTTGATCTCCTCCAGAGCCGTGCAATACTGCTTGTAGACAACGCCGTTCTTGATCGCATGCACCAGCTTGTCCACGCAGACGTCGATTATACTCATTTCCTAAGCCTCCATGATGATCGGCAGAATCATGGGATTTCTCTTGGTCCTCTTCCATAAAAATTCACCCAGGGAGTCCTTGATAACATTCTTGATCTTGCCCCAGTCCGTAATATGCTTGTCCAGACACACATCTATGGCGTCCTCCACCACAATTCTGGCCTCATCCATCAAATCTTCCGATTCTCTCACATATACAAAACCACGCGATACAATATCCGGTCCTGCCAGGAGACGACTGGAACGCTTCTCCAGTGTCAGCACCACGATCATGATGCCGTCCTCTGCCAGATGCTGACGGTCGCGAAGCACGATATTTCCCACATCGCCCACGCCGAGTCCGTCCACCAGGATTGCTCCTGTCCGCACTTTTCCTGTAACCTTTGCCGGTTCCTCCTCATTTAGTTCCAGCACATCGCCGGACTGCAGGATAAACACATTTTCTTTGGGGATTCCCAAATCCAGGGCAAGTCCTGCCTGGGCCTTCAGATGACGGTATTCGCCGTGCACCGGAATGGCATATTTGGGTTTTACCAGGGAATAGATCAGCTTAATCTCTTCCTGGCAGGCATGTCCGGATACGTGGGCATCCTGGAAGATAACGTCCGCACCTTTCATGCTCAGTTCATTGATAACCTTGGATACTGCCTTTTCATTGCCCGGAATGGGATTGGAACTGAAAATAATAGTATCGTTTGGTTTGATGGTCACTTTTTTGTGAATGCTGGCTGCCATTCTGGAGAGGGCCGCCATAGACTCTCCCTGGCTGCCCGTGGTGATCAGCGTAACCTTCTCATCCGGGTAATTCCGAAGCTGGTCGATCTCAATGAGCGTCTTGTCCGGAATCTTCAAATACCCCAGCTCTGAGGCCGTGCCGATAACATTTACCATGCTCCGGCCCTCCACAGCCACCTTCCTGCCGTATTTATAGGCAGAATTGATGATCTGCTGCACCCTGTCCACATTGGAGGCAAAGGTCGCTATGATGATCCTGGTATTCTTGTGTTCCGCAAATATATTGTCAAAGGTCTTACCCACGGTACGCTCAGACATGGTAAATCCCTTGCGCTCCGCATTGGTACTGTCGCACATGAGTGCCAGTACACCTTTCTTTCCGATCTCCGCAAACCGCTGCAGGTCAATGGCATCTCCAAATACAGGTGTATAGTCCACCTTAAAGTCGCCTGTGTGCACCACGATCCCTGCCGGTGAGTAGATGGCCAGGGCGGATGCATCCTGGATACTGTGATTTGTCTTGATAAATTCTATACGAAAGCAGCCCAGGTTAATGGACTGTCCATGTTTGATCACTTTTCTCTTAGTGCTTCTGAGCAGATTGTGCTCTTTAAATTTATTTTCAATTAATCCGATCGTAAGCTTTGTTGCATAGATGGGTATATTGATCTCCTTCATTACATAAGGAAGTGCACCGATATGGTCCTCGTGGCCATGGGTGATAACGAATCCTTTGACTTTGTCAATATTGTCCTTCAGATATGTGATGTCCGGTATCACAAGGTCAATTCCCAGCATATCGTCCTCGGGAAATGACAGACCGCAGTCCACAACGACAATACTGTCCTCATATTCAAAGGCAGTAATATTCATTCCTATCTGTTCCAACCCGCCCAAAGGAATGATCTTCAATTTTGAGTTGTTATTTTTTTTCAAGTTAATTCCTCCAATTTTCCGTTCAAATGTAACTGTTCAGCGCCGCAAACGCACTGACTCACGGAACTGCTCCGCTCAATTTTCAAATTCAACGTCCTCTAACATGGCCTCAAAGACTTTGTAAACCGCATCGTATTCTGTGTCATCTTCCACAAACACGTAGCAGCCTTCTTCCTCGCCATCCTCTGAAATGTCCTTTAATATATATGCTGCCGCCCCTTCATCGTCCGAATCCTCAGGGTCTATGACCAGCAGATATACGCTTCCGTTCACTCTTGTCTGTTCCAGAATTCCCAACTCTAATTCTGTTCCGTCTTCTCCATCAAAAATAATTGTCTCCATACATTCTTCCTTTCTGTCGTTCTTTTTACGTGCATAAACGCCCAAACCCGGAAACGAGCCTTCTTCCCCTCAATAGTCCAAATACGGTATCAAGCTGAAATCAAACTGTACCCGGGTTTGCTTTTGCATCCAGATAGCCCTGCAAAATGAACACTGCAGCTATCATATCCACGTATTTACTTCTGTTCTCTCTGCGCACACCGCTTTCCATAAGTGTGCGGTTGGCCTCAACAGTAGTCAGCCTTTCATCCCACATGATCACGGGCAGGCCGCATCTTCTCTCCAGCATTTCCTTCAGCTCCAGAGACTTCTGCGCCCGATCTCCTATGGTATTATTCATGTTCTTGGGAAAGCCAAGAACAATCTCTTCCACCTGATATTCGCTGATAAGCTCCTCAATCCGGCGAAGGGATTTTCTAAGTTTATTTTCATCTTCCCGACGGATAATTTCGATTCCCTGGGCAGTAAGACCCAGAGGGTCGCTGATCGCCACCCCTATTGTCTTAGAGCCATAGTCAAGTCCCATGATCCTCATCATCAGTCACGCTTCCAGGATTCGTTCTTAATATACTCCTTCAGCAGCTCCTCCACTAACTCATCACGCTCTACTTTCATGATGGTGCTTCTGGCACCCTTGTAGCTGGTGATATAAGTCGGATCGCCGGACATGATGTAACCAACAATTTGGTTTACCGGATTATATCCTTTCTCCGCCATGGCATTGTACACCAGGTCCAGAACTTCTTTTACCCGGACTTCCGGTTCTGTCTTAACTTTGAAATATTGAGTATTTCCTAAATTATTCTCCATAATCTCTCACGCCCTTATCTAAACTTGTAACTATTCGGGTTACCGTCCACTCCACAGCCTGCCGCTTGTCAATAAGCTATGGGCCATTTGGCAAAACAGCCAATGAGCACTCCAACCGCCGGATAGTTCTCTAAACCATAACCTTATTCTAATATATCTTGGAGGGAAATTCAACCATTATATTGCGCAAATAAAAACGCCATCTTCGACAAATCCAGCAATTTTGCCAATTTTTAAGCAATTCTCCAGATTTTCTTCTGTCTCTGCCGCCACTTTTAAATACTCTCTGGTATGGCCTATCCAGTATGTTTTTCCCTGGATTTCGGCTTTTTCCTCAAAAAGGATCTCCACTTCTCTGCCAAGATAATATTCCATAAATTTCTGTTTCCGGCGTTTTCCCAGGTCTATGAGGATATGGCTTCTGACAGCTTTTTCCTGTTCCGGTATCTGTCCTTCCATGCGGTCTGCCCGGGTGCCCTTCCTTCTGGAATATTTGAAGATATGGGTCTCGTAAAATCCCACGCTTTCTATCATAGCTCTGGATGCCTCAAACTCCTCCTCTGACTCCTGTGGAAATCCCACGATCACATCCGTGGTGAGAGCCGGATGTTCAAAATATTTCCGCAGAAGTGCACAGCCATCCAGATATTCCTGTGCAGAGTATCTTCTGTTCATGCGGTTTAAGGTGGCGTCACAGCCGCTCTGCAGAGACAGATGGAAATGAGGACATATTTTAGATAAGCTGCTTATAGTTTTGACAAATTCTTCCGTAATAATACGGGGTTCCAGAGATCCGAGGCGAATTCTTTTCACTCCCTCTATCTCATGGACAGCCAGGATCAGCTCAAGAAGCGAATCCCCACAGTCCACACCATAGGAGCTGAGATGGATACCTGTCAGAACAAATTCCTGATATCCGTTCTTTACCAGCCGTTTTACCTCTTCTACGACCTCTTCTCTTCTGCGGCTCCTCACCCGTCCCCTCACATAAGGGATAATACAATAACTGCAGAACTGGTTGCATCCATCCTGTACCTTCAGATAGGCCCTGGTGTGCTCCCCAGTGGAGGAAAGCTGCAGATTCTCGTATTCCACCTGTTCTTTTAAATCTATCAGCTCTTTATCCTGGCCCTTTTCCCTGTCGTACTGCTCCAGTACAGCCAGCAGATCCTGCTTTTTATTATTTCCCAGCACAATATCAATGGCCTCGTCAATCTGTACCTCATCTTTTTTTGCCTGTACATAACAGCCCGCTGCCACCACTATGGCATCCGGGTTCATCTTTTTTGCCTTGTGCAGCATCTGTCTTGATTTGCGGTCGGCTATATTTGTAACAGTACAGGTATTGATGATATATATGTCTGCTCCGGGCGCAAAAGGCACAATTTCATACCCTGCCTGTTCCAGCATCTGCTGCATGGCCTCTATCTCGTATGCGTTGACTTTACAGCCCAGATTGTGCAATGCTACTTTCTTTTTCATTCTAATCCTCTTTATCATGATAATTCGTTAAGCGTTTTGACGAATAGTCGTCGGATTCTTTGTATTTTATTTCTCCCTTTTTTATATTGACTTTTTTTGCCATTAACGGTAACATAAGTCTTGTAAGAAGCAAAAAACGGAATAGGTAAGGGAGGATTTTTCCAATGAAAACAGTAAAAATTTCACTGAATTCTATCGACAAAGTAAAATCATTCGTGAATGAAATTACAAAATTTGATTATGATTTTGATTTAGTATCCGGAAGATACGTTATCGACGCTAAGTCCATCATGGGTATCTTCAGCTTAGATTTATCAAAAGCTATTGACTTGAACATCCATGCAGCTGATGGCGCTTTAGATGACATCTTAACTGTGTTAAAACCATATTTAGTAGACTAATCGAGATTCATTCCGACAAAGCAACAACCGGGACTGCCTGCTGGCAGTCCTTTTTTTCATTTCACAGAACAGCCTTTGCTCTTGCTGCTATGAAACTGAAAGGCTGAATCGTATCTTTACTCACAGATGATCGTCTCCGCTGTACTCACAGCTTCCTCCATCATCTCTTCTATCTTCTCCTGAAGCTTTTCCTCTGAGCGTTTGATCACTTTCAGGCTTGGTTTTGTAACAGGATGTTTTGCCACAAAAATGGTGCAGCAGTCCTCATAGGGAAGAATAGATGTCTCATATGTGTTGATCTTCAACGCTACATCCACGATCTCCTGCTTGTCAAAGCCGATGACCGGACGGAATACAGGCATGGTGCACACCTCATTTGTGGCTGCAAGACTCTGCATGGTCTGGCTTGCCACCTGGCCGATGCTCTCCCCTGTGATCAGGCCCAGACAACCATCCTTCTCTGCAAATGCCTCCGCTATCTTCATCATATAGCGGCGCATAATGATGGTCAACTCCTCATGTGGGCATTTTTCATAAATATATAGCTGGATATCCGTGAAATTGACCACATGCAGATGGATGGGACCGCTGTAGCGTGCCACCAGTTTTGCTAGATCCACAACCTTTTGTTTTGCACGCTCGCTGGTGTACGGCGGCGCGTGGAAATATACAGCGTCAATCTTCACACCGCGCTTTGCGATCATATATCCTGCCACCGGGCTGTCTATGCCGCCGGACAGAAGAAGCATGGCTTTTCCTCCGGTTCCCACAGGCATTCCGCCGGGTCCTGGGATCACCTGGGAGTACAGATATATCTTATCCCTGATCTCTAAATGGATAAATACATCCGGCTTGTGTACATCCACTTTCATATTGGGGCACGCATCCAGAACCGCTCCGCCCAGCTCTGCGTTCAGCTCCATAGAATTCATGGGATAGCTCTTCTTGGTCCTTCTCACATCCATCTTAAATGTCATTTCTCTGCTGCCGTATACTTCTTTTACATAGGAGACAACAGCCTTTGCAAGCTCATCATATCCCTCATCCTGCAGCACAACAGCGGGACAGATACCATAGATGCCGAACACACGCTTCAGCGCCTCCACAGTCTCCTCATAATCAAATTCGCTGCGGGCAAATACATAGATCCTGCCTCTTTCTTTCACCACATCAAAGGACCCGTCCACATCTTTCAGCACACGGCGGATCTGATCCACCAGAGCGTCCTCAAAGATGTACCGGTTCTTTCCTTTGATGGCTATCTCTGCATATTTTATCAAAAATGCTTTATACATATCTTATTCCTTTCCTTTATCAATGCCTTGCATACCTGCGAAGCACAGGCAGTACGGTTCTGATCTCCTCCAGCGTATAGTCAAGCTCCTCTTTTGTGGTGAACTCGCTGAGGCTGAAGCGTATGGCTGACTCTCTGCGTTCCTTGTCCGCGGATATGGCGGTCATAGTGGCACTTGCAGCCCGCTTGTGGCTGGAACAGGCACTTCCCGCTGACACATAGATGCCCTTTTCCTCCAGAGTATGCAGAAGCACTTCACTCCTCACACCCAGGAAACTGGCATTTACAATATGGGGCGCCCCGTTCTCAGGCGCAGGCCCATTGATGACCACCTGTTCCATGGCAGACAGGTTTTCTGCCAGATATCCTTTAAGCTCTCTCAGTTTTTTTATTTTTTCCTCATGGTTTTCATACACCATGCGTGCCGCAGTACCCAGTCCCGCGATTCCCGGCACATTATCTGTACCGGAGCGCATGCCCTTTTGCTGGCCGCCGCCCAGAATAAGGGGCTGGATCTTTACCTTTTCACTGACGTACAAAAATCCCACTCCCTTTGGCCCGTGGATCTTATGGCTGCTCACAGAGAGCAGATCGATCCCCGCGCGTTTGGGATAGATCCTGTACTTTCCATAGCCCTGTATGGCATCCACATGGTACACGGTCTTTGGATTCTTCTCGTGTACCAGCTTTGCCGCGGCCTCCACAGGCACCACAGCTCCCACCTCGTTATTCACATACATGGTGGATACCAGGATCGTATCCGGCCGCATCGCAGCCTCCAGTTCTTCCATGGAGAGATTTCCTTTCTCATCCACAGGGATCACGGTCAGCTCATACCCCTGTTCCTTCAGCCAGTTAAGAGGCGCCGAAACCGCTGCATGCTCAAATGAGGTGGTAATGATATGCTTACCTTGACGGCAGTTGGCAAGCGCTGTGCCCACCAAAGCCCAGTTGTCTGATTCGGTTCCTCCTGAAGTAAAGAAAATCTCTTTTTCCTGTACCTTCAGGGTTTTGGCAATGGCTGCTGCTGCTTCTTTCACATACTTTTCTGCCTCCACGCCCTTTAAGTGCATAGCCGACGGGTTGCCGTAATCCTCTGTCATGGTCTTCACCACAATATCCTTTACCTCATCAAAACATTTTGTGGTGGCTGAGTTGTCCAGATACGCTTCCATTTTATTCCTCCAATGCAAACATGAGGACAGAGAGGACTGTAAGCCCTGCTGTCTCTGTCCGCAGAATTCTTTTTCCCAGTGTGATGGCCTTTGCTCCCATTTCCACAGCCATCCGCACCTCTTCCTCGTCAAATCCGCCCTCCGGTCCGATGAAAATGCCGATGGACTGACCCGGTTCTATCTGAGCGATCAGTTCTTTGGTCTCCTTCATGCCTTTTGCCAATTCGTAGGGCAGAAGCACCACATCCAGCTTCTTGGCCTGCTCAATGGCCTGGCAAAAGCGCATGACAGGCTTTACCTCCGGCACATACATACGCTTTGACTGCTTCGCCGCGCTCTCCGCAATGGCCTGCCAGCGGCGGATCTTGTTCTCTTCTTTTTTTCCTTCCAGCTTTACCACAGCGCGCCTGGTGGCCACGGGAATGACCTGATGCACACCAAGCTCCACAGCTTTCTGGATGATCAGCTCCATCTTATCACCTTTTGGAAGACCCTGAAACAGATAAATCCTGGAAGACAGCTCATAGCCGGCCTCCTGCACATACATAACATGCGCCAGGACCTCCTCTGCTCCCATCTCCTCAATATAACAGGCATACTCCAGATCATTGCCGGAGCTTATGAGGATTTCCTCACCGGTCTTCATGCGGAGCACATTTTTTATATGGTTTACATCACTGCCCAGAATGCGGATGGTGTGTTCTTCCACCTGGGAAGGCTCTACGAAAAAACGGTACATGGATAACGCTCCTTAATTCTTTCTGGCAGTCACAGATACCCACTCGCCCTGGTATGTCACCTCCAGGACTTCAAGGCCTGCTTCCTTCACTGCCTTTACCACAGTTTCTTCCTTATCATCTATAATTCCTGACGTGATATAAATGCCGCCCTTTTTCATCTGATTCAGAATGACCGGAGTAAGGGGAACCAGCACGTCAGCCAGAATGTTGGCAACGACAATATCGTACTTTTCATATCCCACTTTATCCTGGATGGCCTTGTCATCAATAATGTTTCCGATCATCATGTCAAAGCTCTCAGAAGGAATGTTATTTACTTCCTTATTTTCTTCCACAGCCGGGACTGCGCAGGGGTCCAGGTCTGTTCCCACAGCATGTTTTGCCCCCAGCTTCAGGGCCACAATGGAAAGGATCCCGCTCCCGGTTCCCACATCTAAGAGTTCTGTCTCAGGTGTCACATATTTCTTGAGCTGACGGATACAGAGCTGTGTGGTTTCATGCATACCTGTGCCAAATGCGGTACCCGGATCAATGTGGATGATCATGCGGTCCTTATCTTCCTCTTTTACCTCTTCCCAGGAAGGGATGATCAGGATATCGTCCACATAGAACTGTTTGAAATACTGTTTCCAGTTATTGATCCAGTCCTTGTCCTCTGTCTGGGAGGTGGTTATGGTACCCTCACCGATGTCCACAAAATTGCGAAGCTCTGAAAGCTCATCCTTCACCTTTTGAAGCATTTCCTCCACATTCTCATCCTCATCCAGATAAAAATTCAGATATGCCACGCCGTCATCCTCCGGCATGTCCGGCAGGATGTCCACAAACATCTGTTTTTTATCCTCCTCAGTCAGGGGCTGTTTATCCTCTATCTCCGCCCCCTGAATGCCGATGTCCGCCAGTGTGGATATAATGATATCCTCCACGTCGGTTCTTGTTTTCAGTGTGAATTTATTCCATTTCATATATTATATTCTCCTTTCCGGCTGCGTTTGCAGTCAGTGAAACAGTCGCCTGTCTACACAAATAAAAACACCAGGGAAATCGTGGCCGCCGAGAGCACGGTCGACAAAATGATCCCCTCGGAAATGGTGGTTGTTTCTTTCCCATACTGTTCCGCCATCATCATGGGCATATTAGCCACAGGCAGAGACATCATCAGCACAACGGAAGCTCTCATGATATAGTCCGGCAGAAACGGTTTTAACAGCAGGGCCAGGGCTATGGGCACTGCAATAAAACGGACAGCAGTAAAAAGCAGAAGCCTTTTATTTTTAAACACACTGCCCAGGTTCATTCCCACCAGAGACATTCCTATCACCAGCAGGGATAAAAGGGTGCAGGCATTGCCGCAGTAGTTCACCAGTGACTGCAGATCTGCCGGGATTTTTATATTGAACCAATAGATAATGAATGCAAGGATGCAGGCTATAAATCCCGGGCTGAAGATATCAGTCCAGGACTGCTCCACCCCATCCACGCCTTTTTTCACAAGCATGATTCCAAAGGTGAAGATCACCACATTGAACAGAAAGTTAAAGACGATCACATACACCATGGATTTCGGCCCCAACACCGCAGATGCCACCGGCAGTCCGATAAATCCAAGATTGCCGAACACGGTCATCAGAATATATGCCTCTCTCTGGGAAACAGGCACCCGCAGGATTTTTGTCAGGGCAAATCCCAAAATTATGAGAAAAGCAAAGCAGAGAACACCGATCAGGGCAACCAGGCCTACGTTTTTTCTAGATATGGAGGTCAGGTCGCTGAACATGCTGGAAATGATCAAAGCTGGGGAGCAGAGGTTCAATACCAGGGCTGACATGTCCTTTGATGCAGCGGAAGATATGATTCGTCTCTTGTGCAGGAAAAAACCCGCCATGATCAACGCGAATATTATTATCATCTGCTTCATTACTACAAGACCGCTCATTTTCTTATTCACTCTCCGCTTTTGTATTCAATATTCCTATTATATATAAAAAATTTACGGATTGCAATGATAAAAGGGGGCGATTTTAAGAATCATGGAGAGGGGGACGGAAACAGGGCCGGAAGGGACGGGGCGGTCTATTTGCAGCCGCTCGACGTTTCAGAACCTGTGAACTAACCAATAACTGCGACTAAGACGGTCACCAGAGGGTTCCCGCCTAAGTCTCCGTAATTGGTGGATTTCACAGAACCTTCCACTTAACCTCGCTGCTGCAAATAGACCGCCTCGCCCCTTCCGGCCCTGTTTCCTGGTTTTCTATGGCGGAAAATATTTTTAAAAAAATAAATGAGCTGCCACATACCAGTGCGGCAGCTCTTCAAATTATTTATTTTCTTTCGGCTGTTCTTTCGGCTGTTCCTATGGCCTTTCTGCACAGAAGAACAGTAAAGAATTGGAATACAGTGAGAAGGAGCAGGCTTGCCAGTTGTGCCTGTAATGCACCGTGGAAAATGGTGTTGATCACAGCAAAAGCGAAAAGCCCCACACATCTTCCCACTACCACAAACACCTCGTGAAATGCCAGTAATTCCGGTGTGTACTGCTCAGCTTCCGGTACACTTTGGGACATGTCAAAAAAGGTGGTATAGCAGGATATCTCTATCATTCCCGCGAAAAAAGCGTTGATGACAGCAAACGCCACCACCATTACCGGGCTGACGGCCCAGAGGCTTAGCAGAGAAACGCCGGTCAGTACGCAGATGGCGCCTACCATATATTTCTGCCTGTTGTCAGGCCGTATAAAATGGCTCATAAACCAGAAGCACAGAATAGAAGCCGCTCCGCTCAAAAAAGAATTGCAACCGATCAGAAACTCGTTTTTCACCAGTTGGTAAAGGATCATGTTGAGGATAAACATAAAAGTTCCCTCACGGACACCTTTCATGGTCTCCCCCAGCAGGCCATAGAGTATCTGACGTTTTTGACAGATCAGTCGCAAAAATTTCAGGTAATGTACTCCGGGCTTTTCCCGGTGCCGGGTTTCATTTGGCAGACGGAAAACTGCCAGCAGTGTTGCGAAGGCTACCATAAAGGCTGCAATAAAAATAGCCACATAGCCCTTTACTCCTCCGATCAGAGAAATCAGGCTTCCTGAAAAAAGGGGAATCAGCAGATTGACCGCAGCGCTGAAAATACTGATGATCCCCATTCCGCTGTCTCTGTTCCAGGTCTCTGTACAGGACAGGATCATCCTTCCATAGCTGATGTAATAAAATCCGTCTGCCATGCCGTTAGCAAGCCCAAACAGCATGTAATACTGTCCCACCTGATCCTGAAAAAGGATATAGCAAAGATACAGAAGGTTATATCCCAGAATACCGATCGCTGCCGTTACCTTGCTTTGTGTCCAGTGCATGATCTGGGCAGATAAGAGCATCATGACCGCGCAGGCCGCAAAAATCGCGCCATTGTAAAACAGAGTGGAATTGATGCTCCCTGTCTGGTTCATCAGCAAAGTATTGATAAAAATTCCGGGGACCCTGGTGAATACCAGGAACAGTGTATGTACCAGAAGGAACTGGTAGTAATGGTGCCCCAGAGCAGTTCCTCCCAACACATATTTGATCTTTCTTTTTATGCTGTGTTCTCTTTTCACTACATAAGTGCCTCACTTAGCCAATGCGGCTAAAAGCAAATAATCTTGCTGTTTTGGGTTCCAATTTGATACGAAGACACTCTGTCTCTGATTCATATTTGTGATCTGTTTTCATATCCACGGGATACATACACCTCACATCTTTTATCTGACAGCCCTTCTTATGAAGGGGGATACAAAACTCTTTTTCCCCTTCTCCCTGGGTTCTCCATACAGCCAGATAGCACCTGTCCTGGCACTGCATTCCATAGCTCAGGTATTCGTCTGAAAAGGATGCAAGCCCTGTGGGCCAGAAGGGAAGGCCTTCTTTGATATCTTCCCGTATCTCTTTATAGCAGCGAATCCCATCCGTCACCCGGCGCATCCTGCCCTCTCCTATCTGTCCCAGGTACCCACTCTGGTGGATGCGCAGGAGCATGGCATTGACCATGTTGAAGACCGCCTCCTCCTCTGTTCCCTGGATGAGCGGATAAGACCAGATCGCTGCCTGTTCCGGCGCACACGCTGTAGCGCAGTTTGCTGCAATGGCTGCCATCTTGATATAATCTGTCTGATCCGTGACAGACTGGATACTCTGCCGGGAAAGCATGGAATACTCCATCCGCATGCCTCCGCTGCTGCAGTTTTCGATGATCAGGTCAGGATAGGTTTCAAACACCCTGTCAAGCCAGGCCAGGTAAGCACGGTTGTGTTCCAGCAGTCCCGCACCGGCGCTGTCCGCATCCCGGTCTGTCCCCACACCGCAGTCTATGTTATAGTCCATCTTGATATAGCCTACCCCATATTCCTCCACAAGACGTCTGATCACGCCCATAGCGTACTCCTGCACCTGGGGATTTCTAAAATCAAGCTGATATCTGCAATGATCAATAACAGCCTGCCCGTTTCTCTGGAAAAACCAGTCCTTTGGCACCTTATCCACCATAGGACACTTTGTTCCCATGACTTCCAGCTCCAGCCACAGGCCGGGTATCATATCACGGCTTCTGATATATTGAATGACCTCTTCGATTCCTCCCGGAAACCTCTTTTTGCTGGGGAGCCACTCTCCCACGCCATCCCACCAATGGCCGTCAGAATACCACCCGCAGTCCACACAGAAATACTCACATCCCGCCTCTTTGGCGGCGTCGATCAGCGGTTTTAACACATCCGTTGTTGGATCGCCCATCAGACAATTCATATAGTCATTAAAAATAACCGGAAGTGTTTCGTTATCCTTATTCTGCCTTCTGATCCTTCTTCTGTACTGTGTCATAGCACCTATACTATCCTGGAATTCTCCTTCCGTCACAGCAACGGCACAGGGTACAGAAGCAAAGCTTTCCCCTGGATGCAGGTTTATCATCCAGCCGTTCTCCTGGAAGGTTGGTCCTGAAATCTGGAGATACAACTGTTCCCGAATATCGCTGATCTCCCAGTGCCAGGAGCCGCTTGTCTCTATCTCCCATGTCATGGATGTGTCTGTTTCTGTGTTGTAGTAACAGCCCATCGGCAGGAATTCGTCACATCCCCAGCTTCCTGTCTTGCTGTAGGAAATGCGCTTCATTGAAAAGGTATTCACAACGTCATAGCCCAGTTCATTCAGCGTATATTTTTTCCACTGTGCCTCCCCAAACCAGGTATTATGGGGAACATAGATCCATGCATTTTTATCTCTGGGCTGTTCACACCCAACTGAAAGACCCGTAAAGGCAAAGGAGGACAGATATTCCACCGAATATGTTTTCTCTCCTTGGTTCTTCAGCTCGTTCCAGCATCTCACAACAGGAATGCCCCTGTAGAACTGCATATGTGTGATCAGTTTTAATCCCTCATAGTCCTGCTGTATCTCCAGTTTTCTTCCGTATTCATTCTCATGATCCGTATGCGTCTCATATTTCATAAGCAGGGACGGACTGCTGCCCGTGTGTTTATTTCCGTGATGGTCACACTGGTCAAATCCGCTGGCCTGCATCTCCGCCAGAGTATAGACATGCAGGTCCTCCTGCGCAATGGCCTCCTTCTGCGGACAGCGGGAAAAATGAGTGAAGGCTGCCGCCTTTCCTTTTTCCAGTACCAAATTCATATAAATGCCGTTTTCAGCAATCTGCATTGTTGTTTTCTCCTTTTATCTGTAAATTATTGGGACCAAAGCCCCAGGCGGAAAATCATCTGGATTTCCCCCTGTGATCCTGCCATATGTCAGCCCTTGATCCCCGTCTGGGCAATCCCTTCGATAAACTGCTTCTGGCATAAAATGTAGATGACAAGCATAGGCACTGTGGCAATGACACTGCCCGCCATCATAGCCCCCTTATTGGTGTGGCACACGCCCTGTAGAACACTCAGGCCTGCGGAAAGGGGCATGTGATTCAGATCATTATTGGCGATCAGAGGCCACATCAGGTCTTTCCAGGCAAACAGGGCTGTAAAAATAGCCAGGGAGGCAATGGTCGATTTCGTGATGGGGACCATGATCTTTATAAAGGTCTGCCACGGATTGCAGCCATCCAAGATAGCGGCTTCTTCCAGTTCCTTGGGAAGTGACATGTACTGCTGCCTGAGCAGGAAAGTTCCGAACGCACTGACCAAAGCCGGAAACACCAGGGCAAACACGGTATTCAGCATATTGATCTTGGACAGCATCATATACTGGGGAACAATGAAGATCTGTCCCGGCACCATCATCTGCAGCAGCACGATCCCAAACAAAAGGTTCTTAAAAGGAAACTGCATCCTGGCAAACCCATAACCGGCCATACTGGAAAAAATCACTGCGCACAGCACACGGCCTGCTATCATAAGCAGCGTATTGCCGTACAGCCGCAGAAACGGCACTGCGTCCAGAGCCTGCCGGAAGTTCTCAGTATTTTTAAAACTGGACGGTAAGATCTGCATGGGTATCATCATCTGTTCCCCCACTGTTTTAAAGGAGGACAAAACCATCCAGAAGAATGGAAAAAGCATAATGATACTGCCTGCTATCAAAATAACATGTGTCCCTACATGTATTTTTTTCTTTCTCTGCATACTTTTTTCCTCCTAATCGTAATGCACCATTTTTTTCTGGGCCGCGAACTGTACTGCCGTAAATATCATGATCACACAGAGAGCGATAATAGAGATTGCGGAAGCATAGGGCTTATCCTGTACCACAAACGCCTCCCTGTAATACTGAAACATGATTGTCCGTACAGAGTCCATAGCTTTTGATGTATTGTTCCCGTACAGCATGTAAATAAGATCGAACTGAGTCAGGGAACCGATAAATCCTGTTATTGTCAGGAAAAATACACTGGGTGAAATAAGCGGCACGGTTATCTTAAAAAGCTTTACAAAGCCATTGGCCCCGTCAATGGCCGCCGCCTCATAATATGTTTTCGGCACGTTGGTAATAGCCACGATCAAAATAATGATCTGCTGTCCCATCCCGCCCCAAATGGCAATAATGACAATGGACAGCATGGCATACTTGGGATCATTGAGCCAGGAGTGGGTTTGGAATCCCAAATTTCCCAGAAGCTGGTTCAAAGCTCCAAACTCCGTATTGTAAAGCCAGGACCAGACCATGGCTACTGCCGCGGGAGCTGCCACCATAGGTGTAAAATAGATCACCCGGTACACACTGGTCCCTCTGATTTTTTTACTCATGAGCCATGCCAGCAGCAGACTGATAAATATCCCTCCCGGCACAGACAACGCCGAGAATACCAAGGTATTTCTGAGACCGATCCACACTTCCCTGTCCTGGAATACCCGGACATAATTCTGAAGCCCGGCGAATATATATTCATCAAAGCCTGTACTCTGGGAAAAGCTGAGGATCATTGTCTTGATAATGGGATAGATATTCAGGACCAGCAGGCCGATGATCGTGGGCGCGATAAAGAAATACCCCCAGAGCCATTTCTTTACTTTTCTTTTTTTCATCTCTTCACCTTTCATATAGAACGGAGCTGCCCAGCACCCCCGGCCGACGGCAGCCCCGTTATCAGAGTCTATTTTTCTTTTGCAAGTATCTCATTCATTTCTTTGGACGCGTCTGTGAACCCCTCCGCGGGAGAGATCTCTCCATTTAAGATTTTTGCCACATAGTCGTTCATCACTGCCTCCCACTGGGATTTTGACTCTGTACCTACAAACTGCACACCATAATCAAGGCCTTCCAAAATAACTTTTGTATCGTATTCCGCTTCATGTGCCTTGCTCCAATCTTCTTCCACACCGTCAAATGCCGGGATGGCAGGACCGTTTACGGCATCCTTCATTCCCTGTTCACTGCTGGCATATGCCACGAATTTCTTAGCCGCATCCATATTCTTGCAGTTCTTTGGTATGGACAGAGCGATTCCGTTACTCTGAGTCGCTTTCACGCCTTCCGGTCCGGCCGGGAGCGGCGCAATGGCGAACTTGTCTTTCATGATCTCATTGTCCGTATAATTGTTCAACTGCCAGTTTCCCTGGAACTGCATGGCTACAGTTCCCGTTGCAAACATGCTGATATAGTCCACTTCCGCCTGCATTTCCTGGGATGGAGAATACTGCTGCAGCTTTACGAAAAAGTCCATGGCTTCAATGGATTGGGGATCATCCAGACCTGACACATTGTTTGCCTCGTCAATGATGCATCCACCGTTCTGATAGAGTAAATTTCCCCAGCTCTCCTGACTGTTATTGTACGCGTTAAATCCATATATCCCTTTTTCTTTGTCTGTGAGCTTCTGTGCAGCTTCCTCTAAGTCAGCCCAGGTCCATGAATCATCCGGATATGCCACCCCCGCATTGTCAAAAATCTCTTTATTATACACCAGAATCACGCAGTCCTTATCTTTCGGAACACCGTAGTGCTTATCCTCCATTGTGAAAAGCTTGGTGATGCCCTCCGGATAGTTGTCATAACTGAATGTATCATCTATCTCTGCCAGATCATCAAGCTGCTCCAGCTTATCCCCATTCACATATTTAGCAATGGTATTGGTATGCATGGTTACAATATCCGCCATGTTTCCGCTGGTGGCGGCTGCCTCCAGTTTTGTCCAGTATTCTCCCCAGGGAGTGGTCTGGATTTCCACTTTGATGTCCGGATATATCTTGTTGAACCCGTCAACAGTAGCCTGGATAGAGTCCTTCTGGTTTTCATTCCACGTTACATAGGTGAGTGTCACGCCGCCTTTACTGCCCTCTGTTTTCTCTTTTTCTCCTCCCCCTGCATCGCTGCTGCCTGTACCGCATGCGCACAGAGAACCTGCCATAAGTGCTGCTAATAAGAAACTGCCATACTTTTTATTTTTCATGATTCTTCTCCTGTTCCTTTGTTTTGATTTTTTGTTTTTCTGATACCTGCTGTGCACACACGGTATATTATGTATTTCCTGCTGCTTATGTATGGAATTATAATATTGTAGCCTCACTTTTTACTACCTTTAAAAATTGCATATTGACAAATGTGATAAGCTATTATCTATGACATACTTTTGCTTTCTCAAATGATATATTTAAACAAAAGAGCTTTCGTTAATTTGTATATTTTTATATAAAAGGAGAGGATAAGAATATGAAACATGAATATAAAATCCTAGATCCTGCAAATATTCTTTTGCCGGAAGAGATATTTTACCTCAATCTGACCCACCATCATATGGAATATCATGTACATGCCCCAGGGTCCATCGAATTAAATTATATTGTAGACGGAGAATGTTTCTATGACATTGAAGGCGAAATTTTCCCTGTCAAAAAAAGAAGTCTGATCCTGGTGAATGGACATATTCCCCACAAGCTCATCTGTACATCTCCCTGTATAAACATGAGTATCAACTGTTATCAGCATACGCTTTCGCCCAATCTGGGTACACTGCATGACCTGACCACAGCTTATCCGGCTCTGGCCTCTATTTTTGACAGCCTGAAAACCGGCGTTATCCTTCCCAATGCCAAGAATATATATCCGCTGATGCAGATCATCTTCAATGAATTCGGACATGGCAAGGACCCTTATTATATGAATCTGATGCTCAACAATGTGCTTATCCTCATACAGAAGCAGATGTCCGCCACGGAACCCACACCGGCACAGACTTATGTGGAAAAGGTGAAGAATTATATCCATTACCATTATTTCAGCATAAAGGATATTGACGAAATTGCAGACTTTGCAGCATTGAACAAGGTCTATCTACAGAAAATTTTCAAACGAGAAACCGGCACAACACTCTGGATTTATCTCACCCAGTTCCGCCTGGATAAAGCGGCTTATCTGCTGTGTAATTCTGACATCCCCATAGGAGATATTGATGAAATGATAGGAATAAATTCAAGACAGAATTTTTATCTCCTGTTCAAGAAAATATATGGCATGTCGCCTTCCGAATACAAACAGATCCACAAAAAATCTTAAGGTGTATTTGAATGGCAGGCTCTAATGCTGCGCATCATCTTCTGATTCTCCTAAATTTATGCGGATATAAAAAGCAGAGACATAATCCTTTAAAAAGATTATGCCTCTGCTCTATATTACTAAAATAATGATTTACACACTCAGACTAAGGCGCCTATGCCTCCTCGTAGCTGACTTCCATATGAACCTTTCCGGATTTTTTCCGAAGAATTGCATATGCAAGGCCAAATACCAGTACCACAACATTTGCGATAAATTCCCATGGCTTCAGATCACTGAACAGAAGTGTTGTCTGCAGGATCAGAGAGATGCCGCCCACAACAGCCCAGAACATCAACATGCCATTGCTGACATGGAATTTTGATTTATTCCACACATCGGGAATCTTCTTAACCATATTGTAAGAAGTAAATGCCAGTATTGCAAAGAATACGTTGTTCAGAATAACTGCCATGTTGCCGATCGTAGAGATCGGAACATTGAACAGGATAACGATCACACATTCCACATAGAACATAGTCAGAATGACTGTAGGTGTCTTATATTTTTTATGGATAGTCGCAACTTTAGGCGGGAACCAACCGTCAACCGCTGCCTGCAGGATTGGCTTTGTAACCCAGCCAAGGGCAGAGTTCAGGGTTGTGGAAAGTGCGAACATGGCACCGCCGACGATAAAGAATACATGCAGCGGATACGGAAGCACTTCCGCGGATACCAGTGTCAAAGGCTGATTGGCAACTTCCGCTACCGGAAGAACGCCAGACGCAACCACTACCAGACCCGCATAGAAAACAGCGATAATACAGGTAGCCACTATGATGACAAAGGGGATATCCTTGGTGGGATTCTTACATTCCGCACCCAAATGGATAACAACATTTGCTCCTCCTACGGCCCAGGTAAACAGAGCACCTGCGGACAGCATAGATTTTACGCCGTGAGTCATAAACTCGGGTTGTTCAAAATAAGTGGGTGTTACATGGGGCAGACCGAATACGATAAATGCTGTCAGTGCCAGAACCATGATCAGCATCATTGCATTCTGCAGTTTGGCCGCTCCCTCAATCCCCATCAGGTTTGTAATATAGAAGACAGTCAGTACAATGAGAGCTATGAGCTGCCGTACAAAACCATTGGATGCCAGTGCCGGGATCAGACCCAGCATATAATCCGCAAAGCTCAAAGCATACATAGCCAGCGCTGTCCAGGACAGGATATGAACGATAACGAAGAATCCTGCGCTGACATCATTTCCCAAAAGTGCAAGCTGTGTATAGAAACCGCCTCTCAGACGAACCGTACCTGCTACAAATATCAATGGAATATTGGTGAAAATTGTAAATATGGCTGCGATCAGCATGGAAACACTGGCTGACCTTCCTGTCATGGCAATACCGATACCTACCATGGCAAAAATACCAGAACCGATCGTCTGACCGATACCAATGGACAGCAGTTCTTTTCTGCCTAAAACCCTCTTTAGTTCTTTGGTTGATGCAACTTCAGACATATATTCCCTCCTCTTTTATACAATGCCTTTTACACATTACTATTTCAAATAGACATAACTGCACTTTGTTAAATCAAAAAACGTACAGACTCCCCTGTGTACCACCCATCCGGGAGAGCTTTACGCTCCCCGGGGGCAGTGCATTAGAAAAGAGGTTATGTCTATGTCCTGCCGTTATGCGTTTTTCCCTGCAAAATATCCGCCGCTTACTGCCTGCAGGATCTTGCCCGGCTTGATACAGTCGCCCACGGTGATAAACTCGGCATCGTTTGTGCGAAGCTTCTCCACCTCGTCGATCTTTGATCTCATGCCCACTGACAACAATACGGTGTCAGCCGGATAGATCACTTCTTTGCCGTCTTTGTCCTTTGCATGTACTCCGTCGTCCTCAATAGAGGTAACTGTAACTTCCGTATACGGATGTAAATTCTCTGTACGTTTCTCATATTCCAGCATCATGGCTTTCAGATGCAGAACCGGTGCATCGGGAGCCAGTTTCTCCTGCATTTCCAGAACCGTTACATCTTTTCCTTCCATAGCCAGGGCCAGGCCTTCTTCACATCCCACAAGACCGCCGCCGATCACCACTACCTTTTCTCCAAACTTCAGATCCGGATCACGGAGCTGGGTTACTTTTACCACATTATCTCTGTCAACTCCCGGTATCCTGGGGATAATAGGCTCTGCGCCCACTGCACATACAACAGTGTCCGGTGCGATTTCCTGGATCAGTTCCGGTGTAGCTGTGGTATTCAGGCGTACCTGGATCGCTTTTCTCTCCACCATACGGATCAGATACTGCAGATATCTACCAAGGTCCTCCTTGAAGGATACATCGTGAACAGCCACATTCAACATACCGCCGAGACGATCCGCTTTTTCGATGAGGATGACTTCATGTCCCTGCTCCTCAGCTTTTAATGCTGCCTGCATACCGCCCGGGCCTCCGCCTATGACTAATACTTTCTTAGGCTGTGGTTTCGGCTGATACATGCCCTCTTTTAAGTCGCGTCCCACTTCCGGATTCACCACACACTGGGAAATGCCGGAACACATATCTACATAGGGAACGAAATCCAGTGACAGGCAGTGATTACATCTCACACAGGGACGAACCTCGTCAAAACGTCCTGCTTTTGCCTTGTTGGGGAATTCCGGATCTGCCAGGATCTGACGTCCCACATAGATAACGTCTGCCTTGCCGGATGCGATGATGTCTTCCATCTCTGCCGGGTCTGACAGGGAACCTACGGTTGCGATCGGTGTCTTTACATGCTTCTTGATGGCTTCTGCCAAATAAACATTGACGCCATGGGGCAGGAATGCTGACGGGAACATACGGCATCCGGAGTTTACATCACGGAAGGAGGTGGCTGATACATGGATCAGATCCACTTTGCCGTCCAGCATCTTGGCAAACTCAATAGCGTCGTCAAGGCCGTAACCGCCTTCCATGAACTCATCACCTGAGATACGGATCTCAATGGGGAAGTTTGGCCCAACAGCTTTACGGATACGGTCAATGACCATAAGCGGGAATCTGGCACGGTTCTCAATGGAACCGCCGTATTTGTCTGTTCTTGTATTGTACAGCGGTGATAAGAATTCGCTGAGCAGCCATCCGTGGCCGCCGTGAACCATGACCATATCAAATCCGCCGAATTTGGCTACATAAGCACCGTGTGCAAAGGCATCCGCAATCTCGTTCATAATGTCTTCGTCCATAGGTGTTACATCCACACCGTATACACCGGGCTGTGCGCTGGGTCCATAGATGATGCCGTTGGTATACTGAGGATGGGCACGGGCACCGCTATGTAAAATTTCGATATTGGCCAGTGCATTGTGCTGATGGATCCTGTCTGTGAGCTGCAGATGTGACGGCATAAATCCCTCATTGTCCAGATTACAGAGATTGCCGTGAGCGCTTCCCGTGTGGGCATGGACCAAGGTCTCGCCTCTTGTGACAATGGCAGCGCCGCCTTTTGCGCGGTTCTCAAATGCTGCAAGGTTCTGTTCGGATAAAAATCCCGATGTGTTAGGTTCTGATCCCATAGGAGCAGTTGCAATACGGTTTTTCAGAGTTACGTTTCCGATACGTAACGGGCTGAATAAATGTGGATAGTTAGTTGACATAATAGCACCTCGTTTCTTTTTAATTGGTATATATTAATTGTTGTAATACCGTGTCAACCTTTCTGATTGGCTTATATTGATACTAGCATAAACCCTGCGTATAATCAATATCATTTTATATTTTCAGCATTAAAGTAAATTTTATTATATATTTTTTGTGTATTTTTCACATACAATCACATTACTACCTATAAATCAATATATTCCAATCCGCAAATTAATATATTCCAATTCCCCATCGTCAAATTGAGCTATACCAGTTTTGCATTTGATGACCTTCACTGTTTACAACATGTATATTCTATAATCCGGAAAAAAGAAGACCTGTCCTGAGATTCAATAAGATTTATAAAGAATTTGTATGACGCATATTATTGTTTTCGTGTTGCCTGTATAGATAAAAAACGAAAAGGATGTGCACTGATATCCGTTGCACATCCCCTCTCTGTTCCGTCTCTGTTTTATTTTTAAATATTTAATATAGAATTTCCGTAACTATTTCATCAGACCTGCCCATTTACCTCTGACGCGGCAGCCTCATCCAGCCATCTTTTAAAAACCAGCCCCCGCAAATGGTACAAAGACCCCTGATCTGCATATTGATGAAAAAGAAAGCTGCAGATTCCCTTTTTTTCACACAGAAGCTGTATTTCTCTTATAAGTCCGTCTTTGTAGGAGGGGTTCTGCGGCAGGATGACCGCCTGATACCGGCTGGTATTCCGCTCCAGTTCATGTATGGTATTCTTGACCGGAATATATGCATAAGGGCTGACAACGCCAAATTCTTTCAGGAAACATTCCACACTGAAACGGTACCATTCACCTCCGTATATGACGGCAATGGGCTTTTCTCCCCGGAGTTTTGCAATGTTGCTGATAGTCTCATTGGATACGGACAGAACCACCTTCTCCACAGGTATTCTGTCTCCGCCTTCCACCACATGCTTCACAGTTGCCCACACCTCATCGTGATGATTGATCGTGGTAGCGAACAGATCATATTTTTCCCGGTTTAATATACTCGGGTCTTCTCTGATCTCATCTATGAGGAAGGAATCTGCATGGACATTACAGAAGGCCGCGATTTCCTCGGCTGTATCCTGCAGGATTTCCTCACTGCAGTCTATCCAGGCAAGCTTCAGACGCTGGCTGTCAGGGACATGTCTCCAGGCACTCTCCATAAACATCCGCTCTATCTCTTTCTGCCCCTTGCCCATGGATGCCAGCTTTTCTATGGTTTCATGGATCACTTTGCATACTTTTCTGTCTATATCTGCCCTACGGCTGGTGTCCACATAGGTTCCGCTGCCTTTTTTGGTAGCTGCATAGCCTTCCCGGCACAGCTCTTCATATGCCTGCTTCACTGTGTTGCGGGCCACGTGCAGATCTTCACTGAGTCTGCGCTCCGGCATGAGCCGCTCCCCTTCTTTCAAAGCGCCGCTCTCAATCTCTGCGATCAGCTTCTGTGCGATCTGAAGATATACAGGTACCTTTCCGCTTTCTTCTAATGTCCAGTTCATATTTCTCCATTCCCCTTCTGTCTGTCCATCTTAGTGACCACCTCCACCATGTGCATCCAGGACCCCTGGTCAATCTCATATTCCATGGGAATGATCCTGCATTTACTTTTTCTTGCCCTGGCTACCACCTGCAGCGTCCACGCGCTTGCATATTCTATGTAATCAGGCGGAATGATCAATGGCATTCCCTGTCTGCAGCAGTTGTCAATGGCCTCACTCATCTCTTCCTCACTGGAGCAGATCTGTTCATTCATCTTCCCCAGAAAATGCAGAGTCCTCTTGATATTCTTCAAAAATGCAGCGCTCCTGTACAAGATGCAGACAGGCTGCTCCTCAGGAATGGTGGCCAGCCTTGCGATCGTCTCTCTGCTCTCCACAAGCGCAAAGGTCTCAGTTGGAATACCCAGGGCATCTGCATACCCAATAAACTCCTTATAATGGCTCTGTGAGATAAATGCCAGATCACAGCGGGAACTGATCACCCGGTTTCCGGTAAGCAGATCCGACAACACATATGTTTCCACCGTCAGATTAGGGATGGATTCCACTACCGAAGCAATGGAATGCAGGGTCTCAACATTGCACTCCACCAGCGCCGCACAGATTTTCTGTTTTTCCTGGAAACGGCTGACCAGTTCCTGCTGTGCCAGAAGAAACAGCCTGTTCATGGGCATACCACTTTCTGACACTTTTGAAAACATCTCCTCCACAATTTCAGAAGGACTTTTCTCTTTCCCCTGTACGTTCCCGGATTTCTTCTCCTGTACATAGGCTCCCCCGCCGCGGATTTTCTGTACAACGCCCCTGTCCTGCAGCCAGGCATACGCTTTCTTTACAGTTCCCACTGACAATCCTGACTCATTTGCCATTTTGATTTCCGATAAAAGACGTTCCCCCGGAACCAGAATGCCGTCTGCTGCCTGCTGTTCTATCTGCCGGGCGAGCTGGAGATACAGCGGCGCTTCACCGTTTTTATCTATCTCAATTTTTTCCATCTCAACAACCTTATACTTCCTTTTATCTTTGTTCCATTTGTTGATAACTGTTCCATATTCTCACAGTTACGAACAAAATCCATATCGCTTTATCCATTGTACCATATCCCTTCCGGTAAAAAAAGAGGTACTGCCCACGGTAAGCTTTCTCTTGACATAAATGTGTAACAGGGCATACAATTGTTGCATATACAATAATTGGAGGTGCAATCATTAATGCTGAGACGTTTGTTTTCCTATATGCATCAGTACAAGAAGTTCGCAGTCCTTGCCATTTTCTGTGTTGCGGCGGAATCTGTTTTTGAATTGATCGTCCCCCTCATCATGGCGGATTTAGTGGATGTGGGAGTGGCAGCGGGTGATAAGGATTATATCTACATGAAAGGCCTGCAGATGATCATCTGCGCTGCCATAGCCCTGGTCCTGGGAATCGGAAGTGCCCGGTTTTCAGCCCTTGCGGGACAGGGACTGGGGGCAGAGCTTCGGAAGGCGGAATATGAAAAACTGCAGGGGTATTCCTTTGCCAACATAGACCATTTCCGGGTATCCTCACTGGTCACCCGCCTCACCAGCGATGTGACCAATATTCAGAATTCCGTCTCCACAGGGCTGCGTCCTTTCTGCAGAGGGCCTGTAATGCTTGTGGCAGCCACGGGAGTGGCATTTTCTATCAACAGAAGCCTGGCCATGGTCTTCCTGGTTGCTCTGCCTGTATTGGGAATCCTGCTGTTCCTGATCATTTCCCATGTAAGACCTTTGTACACGAAAATGCAGGGTGCCGTAGACACGGTGAACCGGATCATTCAGGAAAATCTTATTGCTATCCGGGTCGTAAAAGCCTGTGTGAGAGAGGACTATGAAATTTCAAAATTTGAAGCCGGGAATGAAAATCTAAAGGCACAGTCCGAACACGCTTTCCGGTTAGCCGCCCTGAATATGCCGGCAATGCAGTTTGTCATGTACGGAACCATTTTAAGCATCCTTTGGTTTGGAGGGGGATTGATCAAAGGCGGCCAGATGCAGGTTGGCGAGCTGACCGGCTTTCTTAGCTATGTACTTCAGATCCTCAATTCCCTGATGATGATATCCAATGTATTTCTGATGCTCACACGTTCTATGGCATCCGGGACACGTATTTTAGAGGTCATTGATGAAAAAATTGATATTACAGATGATAATGCCCAGGATATCCAGGTCAAAAGAGGAGAGATTGAATTCCAGCACGTATGGTTTAAATACAAGAAAGAGGCAAAAGAATATGTGCTCTCTGACATTTCCCTCCACATAAAGCCCGGACAGACGGTTGGCATCATAGGGCAGACCGGAGCCGCCAAAACCACTCTGGTCCAACTTATCCCCAGACTGTATGATGTGGAAAAGGGGGTTGTCAAGATAGACGGTATTCCGGTTCAGGAATACCCGCTAAAGCACCTGCGCGATGCTGTGGCTGTGGTCTTACAGAAAAACACCCTGTTCTCCGGCACACTCCTCTCCAATTTAAAGTGGGGGAAGGAAGACGCCTCCATGGAGGATGTAAAGGAGGTCTGCCGGATCGCCTGCGTAGACGAATTTGTGGAACGGCTTTCGGATGGGTATGAGACAGAGATGGGACAGGGAGGCGTAAATGTTTCCGGCGGACAGAAACAAAGGATCTGCATAGCCCGGGCATTGCTGAAAAAGCCCAGAGTATTGATCCTGGATGATTCAACCAGTGCGGTGGACACTGCCACCGAAGGGATCATCCGACAGCGGATGCAGGAATTTCTTCCTGATATGACCAGGATCATCATTGCCCAGAGAATAACCTCTGTAAAACACGCTGACCAAATCATTCTTCTGGATGACGGCCGTATCAGCGATACGGGAACCCACGGGGAACTTTTACAGCGAAGCGAGATTTACAGACAGATATATGAATCCCAAAAGGAAGGAGCGGATCTGTAATGGCAAAATTTGTAGGATATAAAAGGCCCAAAAACACCAGGAAAACATTGCTGAACCTCTTTCGTTATCTGGGAAAGCATAAATGGATGTTTCTCCTAGTCGCCCTCCTGGTACTGATCAGCACCGGCGCAAATATCATGGGAACCTATTTACTGAAGCCGGTCATCAACCAATTTATTCTGCCCGGCAATACTTCGGGTCTTCTAAAAGCAGTGGCAGCCATGGGCGCCATGTATGGATGCGGGGCACTGGCCACTCTGGGTTATAACCAGTTGATGATAAAATCCGCGCAAAAGGTGATAAAGGAGATCAGGGCCGATCTCTTTGCCCACGTCCAAAAACTGCCGCTTCGGTATTATGATGCCCATACCCACGGTGAGCTGATGAGCCGCTTTACTAACGATGTGGATACAGTCCAGGAGGCCATGAACAACAGCTTTGCCATGATAATCCAAAGCTTTATGATGCTTACGGGTACGGTTGTCATGATGATGATACTTAGCGTGAGGCTTTCCATGATCGTGGTATTTTTCCTTTTTCTCATGTTTGTGTTTATCAAATTTAACGGAAGTAAAAGTAAGAAGTATTTCCAGAGACAGCAGGCTGAGATCGGAAGGATCAATGGATTTGTGGAGGAGATGATGGCAGGACAGAAAGTGGAAAAAGTATTTAACCATGAGGAAAAGGACTTCCAGACTTTCTGTGAAATGAACGAATCACTGAGAAAGGAATCCTCAAACGCCCTGACTTTTGCCGGTCTGATGGTACCCACCATTGTAAGCCTGTCCTATGTAAACTATGCTGTTTCTGCCTGTGTGGGCGGTCTTTTCACCGTATTCGGCATGCTGGACATCGGAAGCCTGGCCTCGTATCTGGTCTATGTAAGGCAGAGCGCCATGCCCTTAAACCAGTTTACACAACAGGTGAATTTCTTATTGTCAGCGCTATCCGGTGCAGAACGTATCTTTGATATGATGGAGGAGCCCCCGGAAATCGACGAAGGAGAGGTCACACTCTGTAATGTGGAGACAGATCACGACACACTGAAAGAATGCAGCCAGCATACCGGACAATTCGCCTGGAAGGTTCCAGGAGAGGCGGGTGCTCATCTGGTTTTGCTGAAGGGAGATGTCAAGTTTAAAGATGTCATATTCGGATATGACCAGGAAAAGATCATTCTGAACAACATCTCCCTGTATGCAAAGCCGGGACAGAAAATCGCCTTTGTAGGCTCCACCGGTGCAGGAAAAACAACCATCATTAATCTTATCAACCGTTTCTATGAAATTCAGTCAGGCGTGATCACCTATGACGGGATTGATATCAAGAGGATCAGGAAGGACGATCTGAGGCGTTCCCTTGCAATGGTCATCCAGGATACCCATTTATTCACGGGAACCATAGCAGAGAACATCCGGTACGGAAATCTGGAAGCAGACAACAGTGAAATCCATGAGGCGGCTGTGATCGCCAACGCGGACTCCTTCATCAGAAGACTCCCCGAAGGATATGACACTATGCTGTACAGTGACGGAAGCAACCTGTCCCAGGGACAGCGGCAGCTTCTGGCCATTGCCAGAGCCGCCATAGCCAAGCCTCCTGTATTGATCCTGGATGAAGCCACCAGTTCCATTGACACCCGTACAGAACGGCTCATAGAAAAGGGGATGGATGCCATTATGGAAGGCAGGACTGTATTTGTCATAGCACACAGGCTGTCCACAGTGCGTAATGCCAAAGCCATTCTGGTGCTGGAAAAGGGGGAGATCATTGAGCGGGGCAGTCATGATGAGCTGTTGGAGCAAAAAGGACGCTATTATCAATTGTATACAGGACAATTTGAATTGGAGTGATGAAAATGGAAAAGAGTAAGATCAGAGAAATCCTGCACAGCCTGGACATGGAGCGCAGAAAAATAATAAGGCCAAAGTTCCAGGAACTGGGCCTGACCGTAGGCGAAGGGCAGGCAAAGATCCTGAAATGCCTTCTGGAGCAGGGAAGCATGACACAGCGTGAGCTTGCTGACAGATGTATGCTGGATGTGACAACAATGTCCAGAACCTTGGACAAATTGCAGGGGGCAGGTTATCTGCTCAGAACAGCCAACCCCTCCTGCAGAAGATCCTTTCTTATCTGTATTACAAAAAAAGGGGAAGAAAAGGCTGCCTGCGTGCAGAAAATATTTTCCGCTCTGGACGAACAGATCTGTCAGGGAATATCAGAAAACGAAATGGAAGCGCTTTATGATACTTTGCAGAAGATCATGAACAATTTTAAAAGTGAATGAGGATGCCATGAGTCATGGGCACATATCTGAAATTTGAATGTAACTGCTATGAGTCATCGGCGCATATCCGAAATTTGAATGTATTTGCCATGAATCATCGGCGCATATCCGAAATTCAAATGTAACTGCCATGAGTCATCGGCGCACTCCAAAAGAAGGCACTGCGGAATCTTTTCCACAGCGCCTTCTTTGATTATGAATCCTCAAAAGTCTCTTTCAGTTTGTCCATGAATCCTTTTTTCTTTTTCTCCGTACTGCCGGCTGGACGGTTGCCGCAGGCCTCATCAAATTTTCTCAGAGCCTCTTTGGCGTCCTCATTCAGCTTGGTAGGCACTTGCACCACCAGAGTCACATAATGGTCACCGCGTACGCTCTTATTTCTCAGAGACGGCACACCCTTTCCTTTCAGGCGTACTTTTGTGTCTGTCTGTGTACCGGGCTTCACATCATACATCACGTCACCGTCCACGGTACTGATGCGCACCTCACCGCCCAGAGCAGCCTGTGCAAATGTGATGGGCGCCGTAGAGAATATGTTCATATCCTGCCTCTGGAAAATCGGATGGCGGGATACGATCACCTCCACCAGCAAATCTCCTCTCGGGCCGCCATTGGTTCCCGGTTCACCCTTATCCCTGATACGGATACTCTGTCCGTTGTCAATACCTGCCGGTACAGATACCTGGATCTTCTTTCTCTGGTTCACGTATCCGGTTCCACGGCAGTCCGGGCATTTGTCCTTGATGACCTTACCGGTTCCGTGACACTCCGGACAGGTCTGTACATTTCTCACCATGCCGAACATGGACTGCTGGGTGTATACCACCTGGCCTTCCCCGTGGCATTTCGGACAGGTTTCCGGAGAAGTTCCCGGCTTTGCGCCTGTTCCGTGACATGTATTACAGTTTTCCTTCAGATTCAGATCCAGCTCTTTTTCACAGCCAAACACTGCTTCCTCAAATGTAATGCGGACGGATGCCCTCACATTGGCACCTTTCATAGGGCCGTTGTTGGCTCTTCTTCTTCCGCTGCCGCCAAACAGATCGCCGAAAATATCGCCGAAAATATCACCCATATCAGCGCCGTCAAATCCGCTGAAGCCTCCAAAGCCTCCTGCTCCGCCGGCACCGCCGTTTTCAAAGGCCGCATGGCCGAACTGGTCATACTGTCTTCTCTTATCCGGGTCACTCAAAACGCCGTAGGCCTCTGTAGCCTCCTTGAATTTTTTCTCCGCTTCTTTGTCTCCGGGGTTTACATCAGGATGGTACTTCTTTGCCAGCTTACGGTATGCGCTTTTGATCGTGGCGTCGTCAGCGCCTTTGTCCACGCCTAAGACTTCATAGTAATCTCTTTTATCTGCCATTGGTCTTATCCCTTTCTAAACATACAGTCAGGCATGGAGTGCTGTAAACACCCCATGCCATCCAAGTCATTTACTGACAAAGCTATTTTATACTTCTCTGTAGTCTCCGTCAACCACATCATCACCGTATGCTTCATTTCCTCCCTGAGTACCGGCACCTGCGTCCGGACCAGGACCTGCCTGTGCTCCCTGGGAAGCCTGAGCCTGCTCATACATCTTAGCAAAGAGTTTCTGTGCGCTCTCCATCAGTTTGTCTTTGCCGGCTTTGATGTCAGCAACCTGAGCATCTGTGATCTCTTCTGTATTTGCACAGCTGTTTAACAGTTCTTTTAATGCGTTCAGATCTGCTTCTACAGCAGTCTTGTCATTGGCATCCAGCTTGTCGCCTGCTTCTTCCAGTGCTTTCTCAGTCTGGAATACCATAGCGTCAGCGTCATTCTTGGTGTCTACAGCTTCTTTTCTCTTCTTATCCTGAGCTTCGTACTCAGCAGCCTCTCTGACTGCTTTGTCGATATCATCATCAGACATGTTGGAGCCTGCAGTGATGGTGATGTGCTGCTCTTTGCCTGTTCCCAGGTCTTTTGCGGATACATTCACGATACCATTGGCATCAATATCAAAAGTAACCTCGATCTGCGGAACACCTCTTCTTGCAGGCGGAATTCCATCCAGACGGAACTGTCCGAGGGATTTGTTATCTCTTGCGAACTGTCTCTCACCCTGTACCACGTTGATATCTACTGCTGTCTGGTTATCAGCCGCAGTGGAGAAGATCTGGCTCTTCTTAGTAGGGATCGTTGTATTTCTCTCGATCAGTCTTGTTGCGATACCGCCCATGGTCTCAATGGACAGGGACAACGGAGTAACATCCAGAAGAAGGATATCGCCTGCGCCTGCGTCGCCTGCCAGCTTACCGCCCTGTACGGAAGCACCCAGAGCTACACACTCATCCGGGTTCAGAGTCTTGCTTGGCTCTTTGCCTGTGAGCTGTTTTACTTTGTCCTGTACAGCCGGAATACGTGTGGAACCGCCGACTAACAGTACCTGGCCCAGTTCGGAAGAATTCAGGCCTGCATCAGACAGTGCACGGCGAACCGGCTCTGCTGTTCTCTCAACCAGGTCATGTGTCAATTCATCGAATTTGGCCCTTGTCAGGTTCATATCAAAGTGCAGAGGTCCATTGCTGTTCATGCTGATAAACGGCAGGTTGATATTGGTTGTGGTTGCGGAGGAAAGTTCTTTTTTCGCTTTCTCAGCAGCCTCTTTGATCCTCTGCATTGCCATCTTGTCTGCGGAAAGGTCTACGCCTTCGGATTTCTTGAATTCAGCGATCATGTAATCTGCAACTTTCTGGTCAAAGTCGTCGCCGCCCAGACGGTTGTCACCTGCTGTGGATAATACTTCGATAACGCCGTCACCGATCTCAATGATGGAAACATCGAAAGTACCACCGCCTAAGTCGTATACCATGATCTTCTGCTCTTTTTCATTGTCAAGGCCGTAAGCAAGCGCTGCTGCTGTAGGCTCGTTGATGATACGTTTTACTTCCAGACCTGCAATCTTACCAGCGTCTTTTGTTGCCTGACGCTGAGCATCGTTGAAGTAAGCAGGAACTGTGATAACTGCCTCTGTTACTTTCTCACCCAGATAGTTTTCCGCGTCGCTTTTCAGTTTCTGAAGGATCATTGCGGAAATTTCCTGCGGAGAATATTTTTTATCGTCAATTGTCACTCTGTAATCTGTTCCCATATGTCTCTTAATGGAAGAGATGGTTTTATCTGCATTGGTAACAGCCTGACGTTTTGCCGGCTCACCTACCAGTCTTTCTCCTGATTTTGTAAAAGCTACTACGGACGGTGTTGTTCTTGCGCCCTCTGCATTGGCGATAACTACCGGCTGTCCGCCTTCCATAACACCTACACAACTGTTTGTTGTACCTAAGTCAATACCTATAATTTTACCCATGATAAATTCCTCCTGAATTTAAAATCAATTACTTTTCCTGTTCACAGCGGCTTTACGCTCCCGCCAAAGCGTTTCATCTATGAGATAAAATCCAACGGTCTGTCCCGCCGGAGAATTTGGGTTGCGCCTTCGGCGCACCATCTAAAACTAATTGGCAACCTTCACCATGCTGTGTCTCACTACATGATCTTTGTAAAGGTAGCCTTTCTGGAATTCTTCCACCACTACATTCTCACCGGCTTCTTCATCCTCCACATGCATCACTGCATTGTGGTAATCCGGATTGAACTCCTGCCCTACTGCTTCAATGGGCTTTACGCCGATCTCTTCAAAGACGGTCATCATCTGCTTGTAAATCTTTGTCATACCGTCAGCAAAGGGACTTTCTTTTTCATTTTCCGGAACTGCCGCAAGACCTCTTTCAAAGTTGTCAACGACCGGAAGAATCTTATCGATCACTTCACGCGCGCCGATTTCATACATGGAGGCTTTCTCCTTCTCTGTGCGCTTTCTGAAGTTATCGAACTCTGCCATCTGGCGTTTCACCATATCGGTGAGCTCTTCTATTTTTTCATCTTTTTTATCTTTTTTCTTCTTGCCGAACAAGCCTTTTTTCTCAGATGACTTGCCTTTCGTCTGGTCAGCCTGCTCTTCTGTCCGGCCTTCTGTCTCCTCATCAGCCTGGTCATCATCTTCACCCGGCTCTTCACAGGTGGCCTCCTCTGCCAGCGCCTTATCGTCTTCCTCTAAGATTTCTTCTGCCTTCTCATCAGAAGCCGTATCCGGCTGCATCTCTTCATATAATTCTTTTTCTTCTGACACGAATCCGTACCGCCTTTCTAGGTTTTCTTAAATATATTGTCTAACTGCGTCTTCAGCGTTTTTAAATTGTCCACTACATTTTCGTAATCCATACGTTTGGGGCCTATGATACCGATGGTTCCCTGCATACCGCCTCCCAAATCATATGTGGCCGTCACGACGCTGCAGTCTTTCATAGTCTTAACAGGAGTTTCATTTCCAATGTATACCTGAATGCCGGTATTTTCCTCGGAATTCATGGTATCTTTGACCAAATCTACCAGTTCCTGCTTTTCCTCAAAGGCGGAAATCAGTTCACTGGCTTTTGAGGTATCTGCCAGCTCCGGATACTTAAAAATATTCGTGGTCCCGCTGGTATAAATCTCCACCTCATCCTCATCCACCGCAATGGCATTAGCCACCGCGTCAATGACGCTTCCCACAACAGCGCTGTGGATACCTGCCTGTTCTTTCATCTTAGTGATCATACCCAGGTTGATCTCCTCAATGGTGAGGCCGTTTAACTGGGTATTGAGAAGCAGGTTCAGCTTCAGTATTGTGTCATCATCCATAGGCTCCTGAAGGGCTATCATATGATTCTTTACAATATTTCCTTCGATCACCAGAACTGCCAGAAGCTGCATCTCAGCCACTCTGGAAAGCTGAATGAATTTTAATTTGTTTCTGTGATAGGTCGGGCCGGTGATCATGGTCGCATAGTTGGTGTTGGATGCAAGAACCTTCACCACCTGTTTGAGCACCTTCTCCATTTTGTCGGTCCGCTCGATCATCATTTCCTTGATCTCCGAAACTTCCTGTTCCTTCTCCCGCATCAGCTCATCCACATAGAGGCGATAGCCTGCGTCTGAGGGAATCCGCCCTGCCGAAGTGTGGGGCTGTACGATATACCCCAGTTCCTCCAGGTCTGACATCTCGTTCCGGATCGTTGCAGAGCTGAGATTCAGGTCAGTGTATTTTGAAATAGTTCTCGAGCCAACCGGTTCGCCGGTCTCCAGATACGTCTGGATAATGGCTTTTAATATCTTTCGTTTCCGCTCATCCAGTTCACTGTCCATTATTATCTCCTTTCTGCTTCTGCATTGATAAGGCCGGTCTCTTTTCCGGCATTGTTAGCACTCGTTTGTGTGGAGTGCTAACATCTATGTTCTAAAGATAGCACCAGCGTGTTTATTTGTCAAGGGCTTTATATTTTTTTTAGAAAGTTTCAGTTACTATTCACAGCCACTGTCCCGCGAGGTGTTTTTATGCGCCTGCGCATGAAAATCCCGAGGCAGCCAGCGCGATATGGAGCAGAATGCTCCGTATCTGTGCATCGCGAAGCGTGTTGCTGTTCACAGAACTGCGCTTTTTGCAGGGCTGTGAATAGTAACAAGTTTCAGAATTTGCAACAATAATGAAGAAAAAAGGACATGCAAAAAAACAGAGGGGCTGTCTATACATAACAGCATTCCCTCTGTTTTGTTATATTATATCGGAAATATTAGTCGATTTTCATTTATTCAATAGGTACAATATAAAGGTTGTCCTCAGTCAGAACCTGCTCACCCTCAGGATAGGATTTTACGAACAGAAGACTCTCCACCTGATCCGGGTCCAGTATCCGGTCAATTCCATAGGTCAGGGTATACTCATCACTGTCTTCCGATAAATAGCCGGAACTGCCGGGTCCCCGGTACAGGTACAGATATGTGGTTCCGTCTTTTAATTTTACTCCTGCCAGCCACGGCGCTTCCTCATATGTCCGGGAAACAATCTCTTCCCCTGACTCATTCACGCCTTTTTCCTCTGTCAGCTTTCTTGGGAAATCATATACCACTCTCATGGAAATAGGAGATATTTCTACCTGCTTTACAGTGGCCCCGCTGTCCCCAAGCACATAGTCCGGGCTGCTTTCCCGTACCTGATCCGAACCGCCCAGGGTCCAGGCAAATTCCCACTCAGCTTCTATGTCCGGTATATAACCGTCTATGGTGATCTCACCCAGATTTTCCAACTCAACACTGATAGGCTTTCCGATAAAGTATCCCTTTTCATCTTCTTTTGCCAAAGTGATCTCATACTCCATACTGCCGTCTTCCAGAGCATATCTCTCCAAGATTCCATCCTCAGAGATTGGAGTTCCGTCCGCATAGACAGCTCTGCCGTCATTTCCCTGCACCAATCCGTTGTAAAAGGATCTGGAAATGCTGAATCCTCCGTCTGCCGCGTTTTTGCCGTCAATTTTCACCTGTACATTTTCAAAATCCGGCTGCTTTCCCAGATCAAGCTCATAGCCCTCCACCTTAAATGCCAGATGTACGTAATAGTTATCCACAATACTCTGCATTGCCGTGACTTTTATCCCCTGGGCACTTACACTTTTATCCACAGGTGACGCCATATGTTCCGCTTCCAGTTTATGCATTTGATCCGGTTCCGCTTTCATCCCCTCTGACATTCCGTGACTCCACTGCATATAGGCTGCCGCCCCCGCTGTGACAGTTCCAAAGACAAGAAGGGCCGCGGCTGCAAGGACCCATATTTTTTTTCTTGGCACTTTACCGGTTACTTTTCTCATTGCCATACTCTCCTCTTCGTGCCTTTTCCGGGCATCCTTTTTTATAGAAGCAAAAGCTTCCTCTGCTTTTTGCTGTACCCTTTCCGGAATCTGCACATCTTGTCTGAGTTTTTCTAATATTTCATCTTCTCTCATACTCATATCAGTCTTCTCCTTTCCGCCTCCGGATAATATTCCTCTGCCATCTTCTTTCTGGCTCTCGCTATCCTCGTCCTCACAGTCGCCTCCGGAATATCCAGGATTTCTGCGATTTCCGACATTTTAAAGCCTTCCACATAATACAGGACGATCACGGTCCGGTATTTCTCATCCAGGATTCCCAGGGCCTCATTCCATTCCAGATCACTGTAACCCTCTTCTTTTACTTCCACTTCAGGCGTCTCGTCTGTGAAAAAAAGATTTTCCTTTTTGTTCCTTATATCATTACATTTGTTGATCAGGATTCTGGTCATCCAGGTACGGAAATACCTTTCTTCCCTGAGCTGGTCTATTTTCTCCCAGCAGGTGAGGATGGTTTCCGATATGGCATCTGCAGCGTCCTCCTGGTTGGAAAGCAGTGAGCGGGCAGCTTTGTACATATTCTGCATCTGGGACTGCATGAGTTCCGTGAACGCATCTGCATCCCGCTCTTTCGCTTTTTTTATAAGATCATTCATAACAGGTTCCTTTCTTCCGTACGTACGTTTCCACATGTTTTTCATGTTTCTGCTTATTAGACAGGTCATCTGCCGGAAATGTTTCAACTGCCTCCCATAAAATTTTACCGCATGGCTGCAGACATGGTCAGGATGGCTTTTTTCCTGACAACAAAGCAGCCGGCGCTCCACCCATTCCCGGAGCGCCGGCTGCTTCTTATACCACTGCTTTTCTGTTCGATACTTTATTGATGATAAATACTACAATGACCAGTGCCGCCACTGCAAATCCCAGAGAAGCCGCACTTTTTGTGGCTCCCGCGATTATAAACGCAGTCAGGGCAATGACACCGTTGACCAGCGCATAGGGAAGCTGGGTCCTCACATGCTCCACCAGATCGCATTCTGCCCCTGTGGAGGACAGGATCGTAGTATCGGAGATAGGGGAACAATGGTCGCCAAACAGACCCCCGGAGAGAACCGCACCTACCGCTATGGCAAAAGGTATGGAGAAAGCCTGTGCCATGGGTATAGCAAGAGGCATCATGATCGCAAAGGTTCCCCAGGAACTGCCTGTGGAAAAGGAGACAAAGGCTCCAAACAAAAAGATTGCCGCCGGAACCAGAGCCGCTGAAAAGCTCATGGACTTCAGCACATCCACAATAAACTGGGCCGTTCCCAGTTCACTGATCATACTTCCCAGAGACCAGGCCAGTACCAGGGTAATTGCCACATCTGTCATCCCCTTCATACCTCCCACATATACTTTGAAGGTCTCACTGAAGTTCATTACCTTGAAAAGACAGATCATGAGGATCAGGACCAGCGCCCCGAAAAAATAGCCCATGGTAAGCGCAACTCTGAATTCGTTACCGTCCACCTTTTTAAAGGGAAAGCCTAAAGGCGCCAGGGTCGCGAACAGGGTGACAAATACCACTACAATAGGAAGGATCACCATGATCGGCTTTGCGTTCTTTTTGGAATATATTCCGGTACTCTCTTCTTCCTCCGCGTGTTCTGTAAAGCTGTAACCGGCTTTTTCTTTCTCTGTTCTCTGCTCCGCTTTTTTCATCTGGGAAAAATCTATTTTTGTGAAAGCTATGAGCGGAATCAGGATGATCGCCAAGATCGCGTAGATCTGAAAGGGAATCGCCTGGACAAAAGTGGTATAATCGGATTCCTTTACACCCAGATTGTCAAATTCTGACTGGATAAGTCCCATAATATATACGCCCCAGCCGATAAATGGGATCAGAATCGCCACCGGAGAAGAAGTGGAGTCCAGGATCCAGGCCAGTTTTTCCCTGGAGATTTTCAGCTTGTCAAACAGCGGCCGAAACACAGGTCCCACCAGAAGCGGAGTTCCCAGATCAGAAAAGAATATAATAATCCCGCCTGCCCAGGCGCAGAGCTGTGCTTTCAGTTTTGTGTTCACATAGCGGTATGCGCTCTGCCCAAAAGCCTGCGCGCCTCCCGACTTTTCCATGAGCTTGATAAATCCTCCGATGAACACAACCAGAACGATCACACCCGCATTATAACTGTCTGTAAGCTGCACGAATAAATAATCACCGATCATGGATTTCACCGCTAAAAACGGATTACCATGGCTGAAGATCAATACACCTGTAAGCCCTCCACAGAAAAGAGAAAGAATCACATTTCTGCTCTTGATCGCCAGGATAACGGCTATGATAGGCGGCAGTAAACTTAAAATACCGTAATTCATAGTTTTCCTCCCAAAATATTTAATATTTTCACATAAGAAAAGGCCTTGGCTGGATATCTTAAAGCAGCCACGGTCCTGTATTTCTGCCCCGCCCAGGGACAGTCCATGAGTAATATTACATTATTCTGAATAAATTTACAAGAAATTTATTTTATTTCCGCCAATCAGGTCCTGAGTATAAAAAAATCCTGCGGAGGAGGAAAATACTATCCCGGTTTTTTCCATCCCCGCAGGTATCTGATCCAGAGTATATCTGAAAGCTGCTTTTGATCGTCGAAATGATTTTTCAGATTTTCAGACATACTCCGGCATATACGGATCAATCCTCTGAAATCTCCTCCAGATTTTTTCTAAGCTCTATCATCTTATCACGCAGCTCTGCTGCCATCTCGAAATTCAGATCCGCTGCCGCTGCCCGCATCTGTTTTTCCACATCCTGAATCAGCTTCTTCAGCTCTTTTTTGTTCATGGACTCCGGGTCTTTCATCAGCTTATTCTCCGTCTCAGCCACACTCTTGGAGATACTGATAAGATCACGGACCGCCTTCCTGATCGTCTGCGGTGTGATGCCGTGGGCTTCGTTGTACTCCTGCTGCAGCTTACGGCGGCGCATGGTTTCGTCAATGGCAAGACGCATGGAATCTGTTATTTTATCACCATACATGATAACACGTCCATCCGAGTTACGGGCCGCGCGTCCAATGGTCTGGATCAGGGATGTCTCAGAACGCAGGAAGCCTTCTTTATCCGCATCCAGGATTGCCACAAGGGTGATCTCCGGAATATCCAGGCCTTCACGGAGGAGGTTAATGCCTACCAGCACATCAAACACATTTAAGCGCATATCACGGATGATCTCTGTACGCTCCAGGGTATCTATATCCGAATGCAGGTATTTGACCCGGATGCCCAGCTCTTTCATATAATCCGTCAAATCCTCTGCCATCCGCTTAGTCAGAGTGGTTATGAGTATCTTATTGCCTTTCTCCACCTCTTTGTTGACTTCCCCCACAAGGTCGTCAATCTGTCCCGCCACAGGGCGTACCTCCACCATGGGGTCCAGAAGTCCTGTGGGCCGAATGATCTGCTCTGCCCGCAGCAGTTCATGGTTTGCCTCATAGTCCCCCGGTGTGGCAGACACAAACATAATCTGGTCGATCTTGTCCTCGAATTCTTCAAAGTTCAGAGGACGGTTGTCCAGTGCTGACGGCAGGCGGAATCCATAGTCCACCAGTGTGCTCTTTCTGGAGCGGTCACCTGCATACATGCCTCGTATCTGAGGGATCGTCTTGTGGGACTCATCTACAATGATCAGGTAGTCATCCCCAAAATAATCCATGAGCGTATATGGCGCTTCCCCCGGTTCCAAACCGGATAAATGGCGGGAGTAGTTCTCGATCCCGGAACAGAATCCCGTCTCTTTCAGCATTTCTATATCAAAGTTGGTTCTCTCGGAAATCCTCTGTGCTTCCAGCAGTTTGTCCTCACTGCGGAAATATTCCACCCGCTCCTTCAACTCCTCCTCAATATTCACAGCCGCCTTGCGTATCTGTTCAATGGGAACTACATAATGGGAGGCCGGAAAGATAGCAATGTGATTGAGCTGGGATTTGATCTCTCCGGTCAAGGTGTCGATCTGGGTGATCCTGTCAATTTCATCCCCGAAAAATTCCACCCGCACTGCCATGTCCGTATAATCTGCTGGAAAGATTTCCAACACATCTCCCCGCACGCGGAAGGTACCACGATGAAAGTCCATGTCATTTCTGTCATACTGGATATCAATCAGCTCCCGCACCACATCATCCCTGTCCTTTTCCATGCCCGGACGCAGGGAGATGATCATGTTCTGGTAATCCTTCGGGCTTCCAATGCCGTAGATACAGGATACACTGGAGATAATGATAACATCCTTCCGCTCACTCAGGGAGGAGGTTGCGGAGAGACGGAGCTTGTCGATCTCGTCGTTGACGGAGGAGTCTTTTGCTATATAGGTGTCGGATGAAGGGACATAGGCTTCGGGCTGGTAGTAATCGTAGTAGGAGACAAAATACTCTACTGCATTGTTCGGGAAGAATTCCTTGAACTCTCCATATAGCTGCGCCGCCAAAGTCTTATTATGCGCAATGATCAACGTTGGTTTATTCAATTGTTGTATAACGTTCGCCATCGTAAACGTCTTACCCGAACCGGTAACACCAAGCAAAGTCTCGCATTGGTTGCCTTCCTTGAAGCCTTTTACTAAGGCTTGGATAGCCTGGGGCTGGTCGCCGGTTGGGGAGTATTCTGATACTAAATTAAAATGGTCCATATGTTCTCCTTGTGAATCTATCTATGATTTTTATCATCTTCAATATTGTTCTTTACTAATCGTTCCAGTTCTCTTCTATTCGGTAAATACAATTCATATTTTGAAACAAACAAATTACTGTCCATTCCGTAGGTAGCATATTCTACAAGTAGTTCATCTTTATTTTTACTCAAAATAATCCCGATTGGAGCATTACTGCAAGCCGCATAAATAACGCTGACTCCATTTGACGTTGAAGTTCTCGCACACTCCACTTTTCATTTACAGTTTGTTTCTCGTAAAAGTTTCTCTCCAAACTATCATCAAGTTTAATCAGTTCGCATATATGAGACCAAGTTAATTTGTCAGACACTGTCTGACAATTTGGATATTTTAAATAAAATTTTCTCATGTTGTTTAAATTATGTCGGCTATATCCTTTTCCTAATCTCAATGTTAATTCTTTCGATGATGTTGTCAGCAGTCCTTTTCCACATTTCGCTTTAATATTCCCCTCTTGTTCACATTCAACTATATATTTACCTATCAACCAATAGGTTTCTGTCGTAGTGCTCCTTTATACAACAAAATTTTTAATACAAAGCAGAAACATAAAACTGGGTGGCCAGAGTTCTTTATGGACTATGATTTTAGTAAAATCTTTGTAATCAGGTATTCCCGAATGTGTCTGAAAATCCATTGGGACAAATTGTGACGCAAAGCTGGCCGAAATATATTAATATAGTATAACACAAACCGGGACATATTAAAACTTTCACATGGCTGTCAACCGGTAATATTCTTTCTAAAAATAACTACAGCGCCCAAGAACGTATGTTCTATTTTATTCTATCAGAAATACCTTTTAAATGCAACCGGATAATGAGTAAAAAAGGACCAAATTGGTAACAGTTCAGCCTTCCACTGTCCCGCGAGACGCTGCCTTGTATTTGAAAAGCAATCCCAAGGCGGCCACGCGCCAGACTGCGGTTTTTGCAGTCCTGTATACATATTTTTGCTGCTATGAAGCCTATAAGCCGAATAGCAACCTAAATTGAAAAGAATCCGCCAAATTATCTATATCTTTCACAATAAACATGATATACTTTAAAAACAAAAAATAAACAGATACTATTCATAAAGTATGCTGATAATCCAAATCATCCCCATATGGAAATCTAAGCAGCCTGATACAACATTTCTCACAAAGGACAAAATAAAAAAGCAGAGGGAGATTACTATGTCAAAGGAAAATACAATATGTTTAATGAACGATTCTTTTCCTCCACTGATCGATGGAGTTGCCAACGCGGTGACCAATTATGCAGCTTTTTACCAGAAAAACTTCGGACGTGCCTATGTAGCGGTTCCATACCATCCTGATGCTGAGGATGAGAAGTTTCCATTCCCGGTCATCCGTTACCGGAGCTTTGATACAACAGAGCTGTTGAATTACCGGGCAGGCTATCCGTTCTCTGTCAGCGCAATGAAGGACTTAAAAGAGGTAAACTGTGATCTGATCCACAGCCACTGTCCATTTATGTCCACTGTTTTGGCACGTATCCTGCGCAGACATGTTGACGTTCCGCTTGTATTTACTTACCACACAAAATTTGATATAGACATTGCCAAAACGATCAAGTCCGGCATCCTGCAGAAGCAGGCAGTAAGCCTGATCGTAGATAATATCAATGCCTGTGATGAAGTGTGGACAGTCAGTGAAGGGGCCGGAGAAAACCTTCGTTCCCTTGGATATAAAGGTGATTACATTGTAATGCAGAATGGCGTTGATATTCCAAAAGGCCGTGTATCACAGGAGGATATACAAAAAGCAGCCAAAGGAGCAGATCTGCCGGAGGGTGTACCTGTTTATCTCTTTGTTGGAAGAATGATGTGGTACAAAGGCCTGAAAATTGTATTTGACGGACTGCGCAGATTAAAAGAAGATCACAAACCATTTCGTCTGGTCCTGATCGGAAAAGGAAAAGACAAAGAAGAAATGGAAAAGTATACGGAAGAAGCAGGGATCAGGGACCAATGCATCTTTACAGGGGCAATCTATGACAGGGATGTTCTTCGTGCCTGGTACTGCAGGGCAGATCTGTTTCTGTTTCCTTCCAGCTATGATACAAATGGCCTTGTGGTTCGTGAGGCGGCAGCCTGCGGACTGGCAAGTGCACTTATAAAAGACAGTTGTGCGGCAGAGGGGATCATGGATGGTGTGAATGGATTCCTATGTGAAGAGAATGCTGAAGGCATGTATTCTCTGCTAAAGCGTACACAGGAGCACCCGGAAGTGATGGCACAGGTAGGACAGCATGCCATGGACACGCTTTACCTATCCTGGGAGGACAGCGTAGCAAGGGCGGCACAGCGCTATGAGATAGTCAAAGAGAAATATGCCCGTAAAGAATATGTCAGCCAGAAGCGCTTCTCCGACGAGGTGATTACTGTTACAGGAAACGCCATGGATGGAATTGAGACCCTGCGGAATTTACAGCAGTCGTCCCTGGAAAGTATAGAGAACCTGAAAAGCTTTTCAAACATTCCAAAAGAGGGGATAGAGACACTGAAGAATCTTCAGAAATCATCCATGGAGAAACTTGCGGCAATGAACGAGTGGCAGAAAACATATCTGGAAAAGCTTGCAGAAAATCTTAGGAAATAGTATTAAAATGTACCGTTCCCTGCCAATTCCCCTCAAATTCCACCCACAGGGGATGTATAAATTGCTCCAAGAATGGTATTCTGTGTTTATGAAATACAGAGGAGGCCGACAAAATGGATCAATTGGAAATCGGAATGTTTATTGCAAAGAAGAGAAAGGAAAAGAATTTCACCCAGGCACATCTTGCTGAGAAGCTGGGTATTTCCAATAAGAGCATTTCAAAATGGGAAACAGGAAAATGTATGCCTGACTATGGCATCATCCAGTCTTTATGTAAGGAACTGGATATCACAGTATCTGAATTGATGGACGGCGAGGAAACAGAACCTGACAGTATACGTGTTTATGACGATGACCAGATTTTAGACTTGATCAAAAGAATACAAAATCTGGAAAACCAGAAAGTATCTCTGTACGGTATTATTCTCATGACCATGGGAATCGCTCTATTTGCAGTCCACTTCTCTATCGGCGGAAGTGATGTCAGAGATTTCTTTTCGGGAATCCTAATGGGTCTCTCCATCGTAGAAATGCTCATTGGTATTTTCGTGACAGCAATGGGCTTTTCCAGGCAAAAATAGAAATATCATTTCTCTTATCAATGCTCCATTTGGTCAGAACATACACTTCTGACCGAATGGAGCACAAAAATCATATCGTCTTTGTTCCATATCCTGTGGGATTTTCCTCCCCTGCATATCTCCGGTCCAGTTCTCTTCTGATTTCAGGAAATTCCACATCCAGCTTGTAAAACCGCAGAACAAACGCCAGCACCCCGCACACAGCCAGGGGAATCAAAATAAATCCGAACACCATGAACGAATTCCGGCCAGACATCTGTGCAGCAGTCCCAGCCGGACTTCCCAGATTTGCCGCAAAGACTGTCAGGCTCTGCCTTACCACACCTGCAAAACCAGCCCCTGCTGCTATGGCCGCAGAGATAACCGTCAGGGGAAATACCGCGCGCGCCCTTCCTGTGAGATGATCTACATGGTCAAACACATCCGGTTCCATAGCCCAAAGCATTGCCCACAGAAATCCGTTTCCAAGCTCTGCCACTATAAGGGCAAGGTAATAGACAGGCAATACTTTTATACTGATGAGCATAAGAAGACAGGCCCCGGCATAGACTGCCGTGCCCAGCACTGCGCACTGTCTTTTTGTCATTTTACCGGCCAGAAACGGTACAGCCAGGTATGCTGCCAAAGGCACCCCATATGTGATAACCTTTACAAGAGCAGCATTTTCTGGTTCGCCTAATATCCAGTGTGCATGCCCCCCGCTAAGGGTTGAAAAGACAGAGGTGCCGAACATCAGGATACCACCATAAAGCAGCAGCAGCCCAAAATACCTGTCTTTAAAAAAAGCTTTCAAATCCTCCCCGTATTCTTTTAGACTCATTCTCTGTCCGTCCGGTACAGGGGGAAGATATGTCTCTTTCAAAAAAGCACTCCCCAGCAGCATAGAAATCAAGATCACTGCTGTAAATACCATCACATATTTTCTGCCCCCGTCGGTCCCATGTAACTCCGGCGCTGTGAGACCGCCCGCCATCCAGCCGGCACAGATCACGGCCAATCCTCCGGCAAAACCTTTCACAGACGCCAGATTCGTCCGCTCTGCCGCATTTTGGGCCATTCCGGCAAGCAACGCATCCGCAGGACAAAGCAGTAATCTCACGCCAAAACACCATACAAAAAATACAATTCCCACATATACTATTTCAATCTTTGCAGCAGCATGCGGCACATATACGCTCATCAGTGTGCTCACAGCCACTAAAATGATCCCGGTGTATATCCAGGATTTACTGCGTCCTGATTTTTTACGGGTTCTGTCTATGACCGGGCTTATAAAAAATGCTGCCAATAAAGCCGCCGCCAGACCGCTTATCATTATGACACGCGCCGCATACCCGGAAATGTCCGTGTCCTCCATCATATAGGACATCATGCCGGCTGCTGTAAGTAACGGCAGCATCTTACTGCCGAACTCCACAGCTCCAAAGCTTACCCTCTGTTTCCGGATAAAAGCCTTTGCATCTGCTGACATATTTCCCATAAAATCTCCTCCCCCTCTTCTTCCGTTCTCCTGTTTTACTGATTCCTCCTTATAAATCACGCCGCCGAGAAAGTGGTGACAGAATCTTACTGCCACAAAGTCATGCCCTCTTCAAATTTTAATCCACGCCTTAATATCGGCTAATACTTATTACTATTATACAATTTTCAGTTAAGTTCCACAACAAAAAAACACATCCGGCATTTGCTCTCTTCCTGCACAAAAAGCCCGGATATGAGAAATTGGACAGCCCCCTGTCAAATAGACAAAGGGCTGTCCAAATTTTCATGTCCGGACTTCTTGTTCTTCTATCCACGCTCCTGTATAGTCTGTGATTCCCTTCCCGGTATTGGGATGCAGACTGGAATAAACCTGGTCAGTCCCAAATACCGCCAGCAGAGATATACACACAGGAATCAGTATCTTATACGGCATTTTCCTGATCAGATCGTCCAGAAGAGGGGCTGCCACATAGACAATAGCCATGCCTCCCAGGCCAAACACCAACAACCCTTCCGCGCAGATCCTTCCATTCAGATTCAGGAAATAGCCGCTGTAGTCCCACCACTTCTTTCCGTTATGGGTAATTTCCAGGAACCAGGAGGTAAAGTATTCCACACAGCCGCACAACACTATGGTCAGAAGGAATTCCACAACGGGCTTTCCCCTGAATTTGTTCAGGACCGCCAGGATCATCACGCCTCCTGTCCCGTAAATGGGCAGCCAGGGACCATGCAGTACACCCCGGTTTACGAACACACCGTCTGTGATAAGATGTAGGCTCACCTCCCATATCCATCCCATAAAGGAAAATGCAAAAAATAGCATGATAAGCGACCACACAGAATAACGGCGTATGTAACGAAGAGTCTCCGCCTTCTGTCGCTTCCTGGTCTCCTGAATGGGAAACAGCCTTCCCGGATATGCCTTCCCCTGCACTGCATCCCGGATCACCTGGTATTTGAGCTGCCCCTCCTGGTATTCCTCATAGATCCGCTCATCCCGCCTGTTGATCACTGTGATTCCAAACACATTGGCAAGCAGCCCCGCAAAACCGGTCAATCGCTCCGGTTCCTCCTTTTCTTCCCCCAGAAGTGTGGCAAGTGTATCCCCATATACCTCGAAGATCACATCGTCATCGGCCTTCTCAAATAAATATCTGTCATTCAGATATTCGTACCCTTCTATTTTCTTTTCTATTGCCAGATTTCTCAGATGGGCATAATATTCACTGAACGCCGCCACCTTGTAGGGATTGGAATAAAAAATCGCGGTCAGCCCCAGGGTAAGGCTGCCAAGCATATCCCATCCCCAATAAGTAAGTTCAAAGACAAAGCATTCCCACTTATGTCCGTGCATGATCTTTCTGGAAAGGGTAATGGCTTTCCTCGGAGAAATATCAGGATTTTCTGCCGCGATATAGGGTACCAGAAAATAGGAGTACCGCTTGATGATCCCGCCTGCCACCGTCAATGCCCATAACATCTGATACAGGGCTGTCAAAGCCATAGTCAGGGACACCTTTATCCATCTCTTTACCCTGATAAGAAAAGTAAAGCGCTGAATAGACAATTTCTCATACACACGGCCTTCCAGAAAAATCCTCCGGGAAACTACCGTATACATGTTAAACAGAAACACCCAGGCCGCCAGACTCATCAATAAACTGAGCAGGATAAAGATAAAAACCGTTGCTCCGGCAGACCCCACCATAGAATTCACTGCCGCGATCAGAGTGGCCAAAATGGAGCCGGAGGAGATATCATTCACAAATCCCGCCAGCACTCCCCTGCTCCTGCCCAGGACTGCATTGCCTTTCCCTTCTTTTGTATCCTCCACTTCCTGTTCTTTCAATTCATTTGATAATTCCCTGCTCTCCTTCTCGTTTCCCTGGAGTGCTTCCAATACCACATCCGAAAGATTGGGCTGACCTCCCACAATACCGTTTACAGTGGTGTTATGGGTCTGTTTCTCTCTGGATTCAATCCTGATTCCATTGAGGGAACCGGAAAATTCACTTCCCAACATGGCCGCCACTGCACAGACTATCACAAATATCAGATAATGCTTCCGCAGAGACTGTCTTGCTTTCTGCTTCATCTCTTTTCTTGTCAACACATACTCATCCTCCGCCTTCTGTCTCTGTTCTACCGCCAGATTTTAAAAATTATATATTTCACCCGGCAGATCAGTTTTATTTTATCACTGGTTTTATCTGCCTGCAACCCGGTGCATAAAAGAATGTGCGGTTTGTATCCGGTTCAATCCCCTCTGCCAATCCACTCTGAGAGAGTTTTGCAGAGCTGTACAATATCCAGTGGTTTGCTGACATGGGCATTCATCCCGGAGGCCAGCGCAGCGGAGACATCATCGCTGAACGCATTGGCTGTAGTGGCAATGATGGGGATACTCATGGCCATGGGGTGACCGGAGGCGCGGATCTTCTTGGCAGCTTCGTACCCATCCATGACCGGCATCTGTATATCCATCAGGACAGCGTCATAATCACCGGGCTTTGAGTCTAAAAATGTATCCAGTGCCTGCTGCCCATCCTCCACACAGTCTACCTCAGCTCCGTTCATACGCAGCAGCGTTGCCGCCACCTCCTGATTGAGCGCATTATCCTCTGCCATCAGCAGCCGAAAGCCGTCCAAAGGCCGGCCGGAAACTTCCTGCTCCCCAGAGGATGCAGTATGCCGTCCTCTGTGTTCCAGTATCTCCTTGATGGCAGAATAGACAGAGGAACGGTAAAGCGGCTTTGGCAGAAATCCGTTGACCCCTGCCTCCCGTGCCTCTTTTTCCACCTCCGCAATGTCATAAGCCGAGATCATGACAATAGGAACATCATTTCCCACCTCACGACGGATGCGGCGTGTCACCTCAATACCGTCCATGCCCGGCATTTTCCAGTCAATAAGACACAGATCCATGTCCTGACCTTCTCGATGCATCCCCTTCACTCGTTTTACAGCCTCGGCACCTGACAGACACCACTCAGAGCTGATCTTTATTTTTTCTAAGAGAACAGCAGTCTGTTCACAAACCTGTTGTTCATCATCCACGATCAATGCCCGCAGCCCCTGCTGTTCAAAATCAGGCTTCAAAACGCCGTCCTCCTGCCCTATTCTGAACGGCAGATCCACAATACAGGTAGTTCCCGCTCCCGGCTCACTCTCTATCTGGATCTGACCGCCCATCAGCGTAACCAGATTTCTGGTGATAGACATGCCAAGTCCTGTACCGCCAAAGCGTTTTGCAATGGAAGCGTCAGCCTGCTCAAAAGGCTGGTATATACGCTGGACAGCCTCCTTTGACATACCGATCCCCGTGTCAGAGAGAATGAAGCGCAGTATGTAAGTGGTATTTTTTTTGCCATGCAGAGAAACCTCCAGACGGATCCTGCCGCCAGGCGGGGTAAACTTCACTGCATTGGAACTGAGATTTAACAGTATCTGGTTGAGTCTCAGTGAATCACCGATAAATATGGTATTGCCTCCAAATCCCTCCATAGTTTCATCAAAAGCAATCCCTTTTTCCTTTGCCTGTGCATAAACAGTGGCTGCAAACCCGCTGACGATCTCGAAAATGTCAAAAGGCTCATTCTGCAGTATCATTTTACTGCTCTCAATCTTAGACATATCCAGCACGTCATTGATGAGCATTAGTAGATGTTTGGATGAAAAAGTGATTTTAGAGAGACATTCTTCCACTCTGGCAGGCTCCCGGACAGAAGCCGCCGCTATAGTGGTCATGCCGATAATGGCGTTCAGGGGTGTACGGATCTCATGGCTCATTCTGGATAAAAACTCGCTTTTTGCCAGATTCGCCCGCTCTGCCGTCAACATTGCCTCCTGCAGGACCTGGCGTGATCGGACTTCTTCCGTACGGTCGGAAAATACTGTGATGAGCTGCGGGGTTTTCAAATCATCCACCCGGTAGACACGGATCAGCATCCAGTATTTTTCTTTATTTGGCTTTGTATACTCCACCAGTCTTTCATATGGGGCATCGGACTTAAGAGAGCTGGCGCCCTCCCGGACCGCCTGTGCGTCCACCTCATTGAGACCCTGGTAGAAGCTTTCCGGGCTTGCCATGGGGATTCCAAGCACCCGTTCCAGATTCAGTCCGCGGTAGCTGATATCCCCTGTGTTGGCATCCCGGATAATGAATGCATCGTCAATGCTCAGTGACAGATCATCAAAAAGTCTACTGCGGTAAACCAGTTCTTTCCTCTGGCGCTGAAGAACATACTGGGAGATCAGCAGCACCCCCACCATCAAAATCATGAGCACAATAGAACCGATCAGATTGGTGAGCCGCAGCCGTTCGGCTGTGATCCCATACCCCACCTTTTTTTCCTGAGCAGTCAATATAACGCTTTCCGTCTGGCGAAGGGCAGTGTCATAGACAGGCTGCAGATGTTCCTGGGCATAAGCCTCTATCTTTTCCTCTGTGATATCCGGTTGTCGGCAAAATTCTAGATATTTTGTCTGCTCTGTGCGCAGAAGCTCCAGAATACTTTTGAGTATCTGTACATCCTCCCTGCTGCCCAGATACAATTCCTCCAGCCGGGCAACCGGTTTCTCCAGAGAATAAGACAGTTCCTCCAGCTTATTTTGGGCAAATTCTATATCGTCACTGCTATAATGGCGTTCCAGCCTTCCTGTCCGCAGACTCATCTCTGACACATAAAGCTTCACATCTCCGGCGGAGATCACCACCTCAAAAGGATGGTTTGATATGATTTCCGTCTGCGCCGCCAGACTGGCAGAATTCCTGACGTTCATGACCAGATAAAAGAGCATCAGAAGAATGAGTACCACCGTACTGATAATACTTATCTGCTGACTCCGTCCTATGGGAATCATCCTCTTTTTTAAAGTTCTTTGCATCTCCCTTAACTCCTTGCCTTTCCGGCTCTGCACGCTCCTCCCCGGATGCCTGCTGCCAATCATTTCTATTTTTTTTCTGATTGTTCACATACCAATTTATTATTAAGTATAGCAAAGATAAATAGAGATAGCAACTGCCGGTCAAAACTATATCTGTCTGTTTCTTAATTATTTATAAATATGCATAAAAAAGAAACCGACTGCTGATCGGTTTCTTCACATTCCGGATATTTTACCTCTAAACACAGGGCTTGGGAATCCATATGGTTTCCGTCCCCGGAATACCAAGCTTTGACATAAAACCCGCTGTTTTTCGGAACTCATAGATCATGAGCGCCTCCAGTTCCTCAGAGAACCTGAGAAAATCTGTTTTTTCCAGAGCTTCTATAAAGACATCCATATAAGGACCGTAGACGGCGTTGACAGTATCCTGGCTACCGATCATGCCGTGAAATGCATTTGCCCAGAAAAACTGCTGCTGCAGCTCAGAATAAACGGACCGGATCGTCTGAAACGGGGCATATTTTACGATTATATCCATCATTTGAAAGGACAGAGTTTCACCGCGCTTTCTCTCCTTCTGGATCTTCAGTTTTCTACGGATAAGTTCAATGGCATGGGCATCAAGAGAGGAAAGTGTGAGCACACACGTCTCTCTGCAGGACAACGCCAGGATCTGAAAGCTCTCCGTCATATCCACAAGTCTCCGGCGGAAAACAGGGTTGGTGAAATCGCTGTTTTCCGTAGCCTTTTCAAGAGGAAGGACACGTGTTCCCACATATTTCGCGGACTTTACCGCCCCAACACAGCCAAGAAGACCAAGCGCCCTGCGGGCCGTACTTACCGAAACACCTCTCTGCCCTGCAAGCTCTTTCTGGGGTGGAAGCAGGCTCCCTTCCGGATAGGTTCCCATGCTGATCGACAGGAGAAGTTCCATGGCAAAAGAATAACACAACTGCTGGCTTTTTTTATAGACACTCCAGACAAAAGCAGACTCCTTCTCCGGGGAAGGCATGGTGATCTTTGACGCATAGAATCCTTCAAGAGCCGAAGACAGTCTTTTCATGGGTTCATCCAATGTACAGCGCAGCCCAGCCCAGTCTTTTTTACGGCAGTGATTCAGAACTGTGGGCAGATGATCCGCAGACTGCTCAAAATACTGTTTGCTTTCCCTGACACTGAAAAAAGGATCGTGCAGAAACATAAAGGTTTGCCATACAAGGCGCATGAGAAGCCGATTCCCAAGCGCGCTGTACTTCAGCTCAAGATTATCCAGCATTGCGTAGGGAGCATGGTCATTCCCCTGACGATAAAGCCGTTCAATGGCCTGCAAGGTCTCTGAAGATGCATTTTTCAGCCCTGTCCACTGGGCATTGCCAAATAGGGGCTGCAGGGATCTTCCCAGGTCCATCATTGCCTGCCTGCGCGGAGAAAAAAAAGCCTGGATATAGGCTTCTCTCTCCCGGGCGTCATAGTTTACCTTTACTGCTGCACCTGCTTTTTTCGACAGGGTGATATATCCCTCCTCCTTAAGTCTCAGGTATGCGGCGCGGGTGGTATCCACCGATACGTGAAGACATGCACTGGCCTCCTCCATGGTGGGCAGTTTTTCACCGAAACCATAGACACCAAATTGTATTTTACTAAGCAGGACGTTATATACGATATTGCATAATTCTGTACTGTTTTTCAATAAATCTCTCCATTTTGATCCAAAATAAAATATATTGCAAATCCAGTATACCATTTTTTGTGCCGAAATTCTACCGCCGTTTCCGGCCTTGACCCACGTCTTTCTCTTTTCTCTAAATGCTAAAACAGCCGGGGACCAAAACTCCCCGGCTGTTTTCTATAAACTCTTATTCCTTTATTTCCAAATGTATGATACTGCACGCCGGAATGTGGAACTGAAGTCCCTTTTCTCCCACCTTCGCACTGTCAAAGGGGATTGTCTTAACCTGATCCGGATGGTCAAATGTATTCCCATCCCTTATGTCTCCGGTCAATATTTCTCCCTCTGCTTCCTTTATCTGTCTTCCACTTACTTCTGCCTCGATATCATATCCTTCATCAGCGGATAAGTTGGTGACCGTGATATGCAAAGTGCCGTTTTTGTCAACGGAAACAGACTGCGTTAAATTCGGCACCATGTACTGTTCCTGCAGGCCGATCTGTTTTGTCTCTATACTGCTCTCCACCAGAGTTGCGTCCTGATGGCATTTATACATATGAAAGACGTAATAGGTAGGTGTCTTGACCAGCTTATCCCCTTCTGTGAGCAATACGGATTGGAGCACATTGACTGTCTGGGCCAGATTTGCCATTTTCACCCGGTCACAATGCTGATTAAATATGTTGAGATTTATTCCTGCAACAAGGGCATCACGCATGGTACTCTGCTGATACAGAAATCCCGGATTGGTACCAGGCTCGCAGTCAAACCAGGTACCCCATTCGTCTATGATCATACCGATATTTTTATCCGGATCATACTCATCCATGATCGCCCCATGACCTTGGATCAGCTCTTCCATGAACAGGGTTTTATTTAAAGTCCGATACCAGTCCTTTTCATCGAATTCAGTGGCGCTTCCTTTTACTTTCCAGTCATTGGGAACTGTATAATAATGTAAGGACAGTCCATCCATGAATCCATGCTGTTCCGGCTGGCTGTGGCGGAAGCAGGCAGCTAACACTTCTCTTGTCCAGTCGAAATCCTCAGCGTTTGGTCCGCAGCAGATTTTACTGATCTTCCTGTCATTTTTGTAGTCTCTGACATAGGTCTGATAACGGCGGTACTCATTGGCATAATATTCTGCAGTCATGTTTCCGCCGCAGCCCCAGTTTTCATTGCCTACGCCCCAATAATCAATATTCCATGACTCTTTTGATCCGTTTTCACCGCGAAGCTGTGACATGGGGGACATTCCCTCAAAGGTAATGTATTCCACCCAGTCTGACATTTCCTTTATCGTTCCGCTTCCCAGGTTTCCATTGACATAGGTTTTGCATCCCAACTGGCGGCAAAGCTCAAAGTATTCATGGGTACCGAAGCTGTTATCCTCAATAACCCCGCCCCAGTGTGTGTTGACGATCTTTTTCCGTTTCTCCTTTGGTCCGATCCCATCCATCCAATGATATTCATCGGCAAAACAGCCGCCCGGCCATCTCAGGACCGGCAGTCGGATCTCCTTCAGGGCATCCACCACATCTTTTCTCATTCCGTTTACATTCTCAATGGGGGAATTTTCCCCCACATAAATGCCGCCGTAAATACATCTGCCCAGATGCTCCGAAAAATGTCCGTAGATCTCTCTGTTTATCTTTCCTTTTATTTTGTCTGCATGAATCTGCATTTTATACATATCTCAGCCCTCTTATTCCCTATTTGTACAATTCAGCTCATCCAACACCTTCACTTGGAAATCCCGGAATTCCCCGCATCCGTTCTCCGCGAACATTCCGATATATGTACCTGTAAATGTCATGCATTTTGTACTCTCGGTGCAAAGTCCTACCACCAGTCCGGTGCCAAGCTCTGTAAAATGCTCTCCGTCTGTGCTGAAAGAAAATCTGTATAAGGTCTTGTCGGAAATGATCCGCAGAGTAACATTCTCTGCTGTGGGGATTTCCATACTTGCCGTAGTAGTAAAGATATCGTGTACATGTTTTGCCAGGCACACCTTCCATGTATCCAGCTCTCTTGTCAGATAAATCTCATAGTGATAAGAGTCATTATAATATGCTGTCAGGCCGGCACGCATGCCCTGCACCGGTTCTTTGACTCCCACGTTTACTGTGGATACCGTCTCAAAACCTTTCTGACGTACACCGATCCAGGTGGGGCTTGCCATCTCATTTATGGTGGTCTTAGTTCCTGTCAGGGTCATGGTTTTTCTTCCGGTATCCCGCACATAATTTTCCATGTGAGGATTTCTGAGGAAATTATAGTGGTGACTGAAGTCCTTTTGTGAAAAATCATCCGCGAAGTCACGGTTTACCAAAGCTGGTTTCTCACCCGGAAGAGGAGCGTCCATCTCCAGGGAGATCAGACCGTTCTCCCCTACCACCGGCCAGCCGTCCTCGGTCCAGATCACCGGTGCCAGAAAAGTCTCACGTCCCAGATTATGAAGCAGTACCCTGCTGCTCTTCTCCTGGCACGGGCGGACTGCAAGACAGACCATCCACCAGTTTCCGTTATGGTCCTCCATCATATCTGCATGTCCTGTACAGTAAATCTCCTCCCTCATGTCATCTCTATGGGTAAGTATGGGATTATGGGGACACGCTTCAAAAGGTCCGTAGGGATTGTCGGAACGCAGGATTGTTTCCATATGTCCGTATTCTGTACCACCCTCGGCAAGCATGAGATAATATCTGCCAAACCATTTATACAGATGAGGGCCTTCCGCGTATCTGCCTCCGCATCCCCTGCTGATCACAATACTCTCTGTCAGGCGCTCCCCTGTAAAAGGATCGACCTGGCACTGAAAGATTCCTGTATTTCCCTCTTCATCGATACTGGTAGAGGTAAAATATACAGTTCCGTCATCGTCGAACAATAAGGACGGATCAATTCCTCCCTGGTCTACCCATGCCGGTTCTGACCATCCCTTTTCCAGATCAGTGGTATGTACAATAAAATTTCCTTTTCCTGATGTGTTGGTGGTAGTCATAAAAAATGTTCCGTTGTGATAACGAAGCGTCGGCGCGTAGATTCCGCCTGAGGGTTTGCAGCCATGAAGACTCAGCTGTGATTCTCTCTCAAGACAGTATCCTTTCAGCTCCCAGTTTACAAGATTCCTGCTGTGATAGACAGGTACACCCGGAAAGAACTCAAATGATGAATTGACGATATAGTAGTCTTCTCCCACACGGCAGATAGACGGGTCCGGATTATACCCGGAAATAACAGGATTTTTGTATTTCATAAAATTGTCCTCCATTTTGTCGTATTAATTGTCTGTATTTTTGTCAGCCTTTCAGCCCTGACATTTTGATACCCTGTATAAAATATTTCTGGCAGGTGGCAAATATCACCAGTACAGGAAGCAGGGAGACCAGGGCCATGGACATCATCTGCCCCACCTGGACATTTCCCTGGGAACCCTTGAAGAACTGCAGGCCAATAGCGATGGTAAACTTGTCATTGGAATTCAGATAGATCAAGGGATTAAAAAAGTCGTTCCAGTTATAGACCAGAGCCATGACTAGTACAGCCAGCATAACCGGCTTTACTGCGGGAAGGAGTATCCTGGTAAATACCTGCAGAGAATTTGCCCCGTCAATCTTTGCAGCCTCATCCAGCTCTTTTGGCAGAGTCCGGAAAAACTGGATAAACAGGAAAATATTAAATGCCCCGCCTCCAAGCCAGCTCGGTATGATCAGCGGCCATATGGTATCCACCATGCCCAGCTTATAGTAGAGTAAATACTGGGGGATCAGCGTCACCTGTGTGGGCAGCATCATGGTTCCCAGCAGGACCATGAACAGCAGCTTGGAACACCGGGACTGAAACCTGGCAAAACCGTATGCAACCACTGAGGAGGAGAGCACAGTCCCGACTGTGGCCAGAAACGTGATAACTGCTGTGTTCTTGAAGTAGAGCTGGAAATTGGCTCCTTTCCATCCCTCCACAAAGTTTTCAACCGTGCCGTTCTCCGGAAACAGCGTAGGCGGCATTTTATAAATATCCGACATGGGTTTAAAAGATGTGGATATCATCCAGATAAACGGAAACAGACAGATGACAGCAGCAGCGATCAATACGAAATACGTCACGATCCTTGCCGCAAGCTTTGCCTTTTTTTGTGATCTCGTGTGCATAGTCTCTTCCTCCTCTTTAGTCATCGTAGAATACCCAGTATTTTGATGTTGATACTACCACAATGGTGATCAGCATGATAACCGCAAACATACTCCAGGCCATCATAGAAGCATAACCCATCTTTCCATACAGGAATCCATTGTTATACAGGTGCATTGCGGCTGTGTATGTACTGTTGAGCGGTCCGCCGTTTGTCAGGATAAGGGGCTGCTGGAACACCTGGAAGGCTGCGATGACTGTAACAATAAGATTAAAATATATGGTCGGCGTACATAACGGCAATGTGATATACAGAGTCTGACGGATGGAACCAGCGCCGTCGATCTCCGCACTCTCATAATAGGACCGCGGGATATCCTGGATCCCAGCCAGCATGATGATAATATTATTTCCAATGGTCCACAGTGACAAAATGACAATGGATATCATGGCCACATGTTTATCCCCCAGCCAGTTTGGCCCTTTTAAGCCCACAAGGGACAGGATATAGTTGATGATCCCATAGTCCTTTTGGAAGATCCATCCCCATAAGATCGTCACGGCCACACCGGAGGTTATATATGGTATATAAAACGCAGTGCGGAAAAAACCAAGTCCTTTGATCTTCTTGCTGAGCAGCAGCGCAATAAAAAATGCCAGTATGATACTGCATGGAACAAACATCACAACATATTTTAACGTATTCAGGAATGCTTTTCTGAATAACGGGTCATCCGTAAATGCATATTTCCAATTCTCAAGTCCGACAAAATTCGCGATCCCTGAAAGATTCATATCTGTAAACATCAGATAAAATGAATACAGGATCGGATAAAGCGTAAGTACGAGAAATCCTATCAGCCAGGGTGCTGTGTACAGATAAAAATTCCTGGCCTCTCTTCTTTTCATAGTCGAATATTTCTTTTGCTTTCCTGGTTTATTCAAACTTTCCATGCCTCCCATTCATTCCTTTCCCAATACAGGCCGGGCAGTCTATCCCGGCCTGTATCACCAGCTCTGTCAGAAAGCTCTCTTTTTAATTACCGTTTGCTTCATTAAACGCTTTTTCCAAAGCGGGATAATACTCTTCCATTGCCTCATCTGCAGACTTGCCGTCAATGGTCACTGACTGCCAGATCTGAGTATACACATCACCTGCTGCTGAAAAAGCTCCGCCCCAGATATTGAGTTTTGCACCGGCTAAGCCGTCAAGAAACGCACTGTTCTTAATTGGTCCGTACTCTAAATCCTTATAGTAAGTCTCAGCAATGTTTTTACAGGAAGTCAGGCCGATCTTGCTTGTCTCTTTTGCCATATCCTCATTTTCATATGCTGCCTCTTTTAAGAATGTCCAGGCTGCGTCTTTATTTTTTGATGTTTTTAACATGGCATAACCGGTGGCATACATAAGATTATTTTTGCCGTTTTCCACTTTAGGCATAGGCACTGCGTCCCAGGCAAAATTATCACCTACTTCTTCCGCAATAAGTTTTGTCTCAAAACCGCCAAGGGTATACATTGCTGCGTGTCCGGATACAAAAAGCTGTTCTTTCGGAAGGCTCTTGGCAGCCGTGTCATCAGGCATGGCTTTGCTCTGTACCAGATCTCCGAAAAGGTTCAGGCCGTCTTTTACTGCCTGGCTGTTCACTTCACAGGTCTTTAAATCATCAGAATAAGCGCTTCCGCCCTTACAGATCACAGATAAGCCGGCATCGATCCAATGGTTTACCATGCCGTATGTGGCATCTGCTCCCTCTCCGCCTACAAACTTTTTGGCTGCCTCAGCCAGATCATCCCAGGTCCAGTCAGCAGTAGGATACTCCACACCAAACTGGTCGAACATATCCTTGTTGTAAGCCAGCACAAATACATTTTCCAGAAGAGGCATTGCCTCCAGCTTTCCGTCCGGGCGATAGTACGGCTCGATCATGCCCTCTGTAACAACAGAATTTAAATCCACCCCTTCTTTTTCCACATACGGGTTCAGGTCCTCATAGTATTCTGTATATAAGCCATAGTAATCCGGGGACATTTGAATAACGTCCGGTCCTGTACCGGCGGACAGGGCTGCTGTCATTTTCTGGTCCCATACATGGTCGGCTGTGGGGATCACAGAATGCTCGATCTCGATCTCCGGATGTGCTTTCTGGAATGCCTCCACCATAGTCTCTCTTGATTTTTTCTCTTCATCTGCTCCCCATGACCAGATGACCAGTTTTTCTTTTTCCTTTCCGTCTGCTGTCTTGTTTCCTGTCTCTTTAGAATTTCCTCCGCAGGCCATAAGACTTGCCGACATCATACCTATCAGTGTAACTGCCATCAATTTTCTGAATTTCATTTTTTTCCTCCTTGTATTTGGCTTGATTAAAATTTATGTATATAACAAAGCAGCGCGCTATGCCTTGCTATACGTTCCTGTTTTTTACGGTCTCGCCCTCCAAAATATCAAAGGGCGAATAATTCATATATTTATATTTATTCCCTTCCAGCATGTCAATTAAGACGTCTACGCATTCAGCGCCCTGCCGTTCCGGATAAATTGCTATTGTGGTAAGCTTTGGTTCATATCTCTCCCTGGTAAACAGGCCGTCTATTCCCATGATGGAAACATCCTCCGGAACTTTTATTCCCAGCTTTTTGAACTCCTCCAACATGCCAAAGGCCATATCGTCGTTAAAGCATAGGATGGCTGTGGACTTATTCGCTGAGTCCTTGTATAGCCTTGCGGCCCTTCTGCCCAGATTGAAGAGGTCCAGATAAATAAACCCTTCCGCTTCACAGCTGAAATCCTGTTTGCTGTCATTCTTGGGCGATTCTGTTCTCTGCAGATCCCCCTGGATATCCAATATGTATTTTTTGTATTCTTTGCCAATCTCCTGCGCCATTCTCTCTTTCCAATACTTGTACCTGAGATTCGCGTACCCCTCATTAAAAGGCAGAGCCATACCGATTTTATGGTGTCCATTTTTCATAAGGTAATCTATCGCTGTATTGACCACCTTCCTGTTGTCTATGATGACTGCAGGCATGGGTTTTGCATATACCGCGGACGGATCAAAGCAAGCTGTGACTGTGGGAAGGTAATAATTTTTCCCAATGCTCTCCGAATAGGCCTGAGCCACTGTCTCTGTGGGAAAGAGGATGCCGTCCGCCAGCGTTGTCTTCACCATTTCAAAATCCCGTTCATTCATGATAGCCAGCACATGGTAACCTTTTTCTTCGGCTTTTCTGGCCATACCATGAAACATCTGATTATAATAAACACCTGTTAAATCTCCGCAGAAGAACAAAAGCTGACGGGTCTTCTTTTGCTGCAGTGCCATTGCTACGGGATTGGGCATGTACCCTTCCCGGTTGGCAATTTCGATGATTTTCTTCTTTTTTTCTTTATCCACATATCCACTGTTATTAAGTGCTCTCGAGACCACAGATACGGAAACGCCGGCCTCCAGGGCAATATCTTTTCTGGTAATATTTTTTTCCATGATTTACTCTCTTCATTCTTGTGTAATATGCACTATTTGTATAGTGACTATACTATATTAAAACATTATAGTTTTCAATACGCAGAAATATGGTCACGTGTCCACATCGTCATATTGTCTCAAAACATCTATATAATTCTGAAAAACTGAAAATTCGAGAAAAATATGACCTGAAACAACAGAAGCCGGCGTCTGCCTGACAACATCACAGCAGACCACCGGCCCTAAAAAATGCAGCAGCATGGCCTGCCTTGACCATGCTGCTGCAAACACAATGTGACAACCTCTCATCTATCACCGTATTATAATATAAGCTGTATATCCTCCATAGAGCGCTAAGAGCAGTACCGCTTCTCCTCTGCTGATCTTCTCTCCCTTTTTCGCCAGGACAAAGAGAATGATGCTCATCACAAGCAGCATTGCCCCGTCATAGATGGACTCCCTGCTAATCGTCATGGGTGAAATGGCGGCGGACGCTCCAATGATCAGTAGGATATTGAATATATTTGACCCTATAACATTGCCCATAGCCAGGTCATTCTCCCCTTTTGTGGAAGCCACCACAGAGGTGACAAGCTCCGGCAGGGAAGTACCCACTGCCACAATGGTCAGTCCGATCAGGGTCTGGCTCATGCCAAAGGCAGCCGCAATGTCACTTGCGCTGTCTACCACCAGTTCCCCGCCTATGATTATCATGGCAATACCCAGGACCGCATATACAATACTCCTGACAGGAGAAAGCTTCCTGCCGATATTCTCCTCCTCCGGCCTTACGGTGCGGGTCTTCAGTGCTGATCTTATCTGCATATACAGAAATCCCGCGAACAGCAGAAGCAGGATCAGCCCTTCCAGACGCCCGATCTGCAGTACACCCTTCCCTCCTCCGATGGAGAACATACAAAATAAAAGCAAGAGTCCTGTGACCAGAATAGAAAAAGGCATCTCCTTTTTCAGCAGTCCTCCCTGTATTTTCATGGGCAGGACCACGCCGCACACACCGATCACTGCCAGACTGTTGAACAGATTGGAACCGATGACATTGCTGATGGCAATATCGTTATTGCCTGACAGGGAGGCCATGATACTCACTGAGGCCTCCGGCGCACTGGTGCCGAAGGCCACAATGGTCAGGCCGATGATAATGGATGGAACCCGCAGGGTCTTGGCAATAGAAGAACATCCGTCCACAAAGAGATCCGCTCCCTTTACCAGAAAGACAAATCCCAGCAGAAGCCAGAGATACATCATATTATTTTCCTCTTTTCTCATGTTGTAAAATTGCGGCTGCGGTTCACAAAACTGTAATTTTGCAGGGACTGTGAACGGCCGCAAATTCTGTCAAAATTTTCCGTCAATATCTATAATATGATGGATATACCATACAGTCAAGATAAAGTGTGTGCTTGAAATCCATTCCTGATAACGACAGATTACAAACACCCGTTAAAGAAGGGGATGTTCCGCCCTGGCTTTCAGCCGCTCCCAGCGTCTGTCCACTTCCGCCTGTATCTCTTTCGCTGTCTGCCTGTAGGACTCCTCTGTCAAATGACGTGTCCTTCCCATCATCTTCAGCCAGTCTGTGACCGGAATCTTTTTCTCCCGTTTCTCCGGGTCATAACTCAGTGTGGTGATCCCATTCTCTATCTCATAGAGAGGAAAATAGCAGCAGTTCACCGCCGCCTCAATGACTCTTCTCTCTGTGTTGGGCTTATCTCCCCAGTTTAGGGGGCAGGCAGAGAGTGTCTTCACATATGCCGTTCCGAAACGCTGGGCATACACCTTTGCCTTCGCGGCTTTTTTAATAAAATCCGCGGGATTGGACTCCGCCACAGTTGCCACGTAGGGCAGATTTGTGGCTGCCATGATCATCGGCATATCCTTGTGGAAAAAGGTCTTGCCGTACTGCTCTTTTCCTATATGGGAGGTGGAGCTTTTCGCCCCTTTGGGGGTGGAATAGGAGAGCTGGTATCCTGTATTCATATATCCCCCGTTGTCATACTCGAAAATGATGAGATGGTCATTCCTGAGAGCTGTTCCGAGAGCGGACCCCATGCCGATGTCCATGCCGCCGTCTCCGCTGACCATCACAAAAGTGATGGCCTCATCCGGCAGTTCTCCCCGTCTTCTACGCTGCTGAAACGCCTCCACAACACCGGCCAAAGTTGCGGCACCGTTCTGGAACAGATTGTGGATATAGGGTACACGAAAGGCTGTCTTCGGATAAGAGGTGGTGACCACCATGCCGCATCCTGTCTGGAACAGCAGAACTACGTTTCCCTCTATTCCTTTTAACAGCAGATTCACATTGACTGGAATGCCGCATCCCGGGCAGGCACCGTGTCCGGGAGCCAGTCTTTTTGGCATGACTGTGCTCTCATTTACCCTTCCGCCGAATACTTTCACACGGCCATTTTCATCTGCCTCACTGGAAATATATCCGGGGCTTGCCTCCTCCCGGCTGATAGGTGCAAAATACTGCTTCTCCTCCAGTTCCTCATCCCCCGGATAGATACCCAGATAGTCAAATCCGGCAGCCTGTCCGTCCAGACACTGCCTGAACAGCTCCAGTGCATCCTGCACATAAAAATCTCTTCCTCCAAGCCCGTAAATGCGGCTTATGACCCTTGCCTTACTGTTGTGGTCCTTAAGGGCAGCTTTAAGTTCCAGGGTCATATTTCCTCCGCCCGCACCGTAGCTGTCCTGCCTGTCAGCAGCTAGTATGGTCACCGCGCTTTTACAGAGGTCGTAAAGCTCTTCGGCGGGAAAGGGTCTCAGGGTATGAAGTGTGACCACACCCGCCTTGATGCCTTCCTCCCGCATCCGGTCGGCTGCTGTTTTGGCTGTATGGTAGGAAGAACCCAGCAGAAACAAGATCACCTCCGCGTCCTCATTCCTGTACCCCTCAACAAGAGGATATTTCCTCCCGGATAGGGTTTCATACTCTTTCAGCACCCGGGGGATCACTGTGCGTGCCTGTTCCATGGCCAGGTGAAGCTGATATTTATTATTGAGCGTATCTGGTTCATTCATATAGGAGCCGATGGATACCGGGTGTTCCAGATCCAGCACAGAATATCTGGCATCATACTCTCCTATAAATTCTCCCACCGTACAGTCATCCTCAAACACATAGCATTTTTTCTTCTGATGGCTGGTAAAAAAGCCGTCAAAGGCCACGATCACCGGCAGTCTCACCATCTCCGCGATCTTGATGGCGCAAAGGTTCATATCATAGACCGCCTGGGGTGTATCTGCAAACAGGATCACCCATCCAGTATTCAGTGTATACATAATGTCACTGTGGTCGCCTTTGATGGACAGAGGCCCTGACACAGTCCTGCACGCCACATTGAGCACCATGGGAAATCTGGTCCCCGACTGTACTGGAAGCTGTTCTAAGGCGTACAGAAGACCATTGGCGCTTGTGGCATTGAACACCCTGGCACCTGCCGCCGACGCGCCGTAACAGATTCCCGCCGCGCTGTGCTCTCCTTCCGCGGCAATGAGGGAAATATCATGCTCCCCCTCCGCTTTCATCAGATCAAGAAACTCCGCAATCTGTGTGGAAGGAGTGATGGGGTAATATCCCATCACATGATAATTGATCTGTTTTGCCGCAAAAGCTGCCAGTTCATTTCCGCTTTCAAACAATACTTTTTGTCTCTCCATCAAACCAGCCCTCCGTCAATTCTCCGTTCTTCCAGGTAGGAATCACTGGTCACCCAGGAATTCGCCCCTGCATCCTCAAATTCTAGATGGTCTGTGATCAGATCCTTATTTCTCACAAACCATTTCGGGTCAGGATGCTCTCTTTCCACCCCCTGCACCAGGGCATTCACAGGACAGACATCCACACAGCGCAGACATCCCTTGCAGTGATGGTAGTCAAGCCCTTTATTTACCATTGCCTCTCTGCCTTTATACTCTCCCTTTTCAAACTGGAATACCATATCAGGACATGTGGAATCACACAGGCCGCAGTTGATACATCTGTCCTGGATAAAAAGAGGAATATATCCCTCTCTTGACGCTGAAAGGTCATTGGAGACCGTACTTCCGTAACGGGTATTGACGCCTCCCTCCGGGGCATTTTTGTACCCCCACCGGTTCTGTACCTCCTTATAATGGACCATTTCATATTTCCCATCAGGAGTAAAATGTTCCTCCTTAGCCGCCTCGTATCCACGTTTCACGCCCTCCAGATTCCGTTCCAGAAGTGCGGGATACTTTCTGCCCAGTGTATCCCTTACCAGATCATACGCCAGCTTCAAAGGGATAAACCCCGCAGCCTTTACCACTGCCCCCAGCATGACCATGTTCACACGGCTTTTGCTCTCCATAGCAATCTTCAGGGCATCCACCGCGTAGATGCTGCCTCCGTAAAGTCTCAGCCTTTCCCGCAGCCTGCCAGGAGAGTCCGGAGAGTTTATCACAATCTTCGTCTCCTCCGTAACGCCCGCCGTAACCGGCAGCTTACCGGAAAGGGCTTCATGGAAGAGTCCCAGGATGTGAGGCTTTTCCACCGGACTGCTGATACGGATTTCTCTGTCCGGTGCGCACCAGCGGATAAATGCTTTTACCGGTGAACCTCGTTTCTCAGAACCATAGCTGGAAAAACTGGATGCGTTAAGCCCCATGTAAGACGCCCCCAGTTCACCTAAAAGCTTTCCGCACAGATTTGCCCCCAATCCGCCTATACTCTCCAGACGAATCTCATAACATCCCTCTTCATTGGCAGTGGGCAGATTTATTTTTTTATCCATCTGTGATCACTCCTTCCTCTCATTTACCACTTATTATCTATAAAATCAGAAAAGTTATACCTGCGGCACCGCACATAAACATCACAATTCGCGGGAATGACTATAATGCAGAAAAGGAGGTAACACAATATGAATGAACCGCGTTTTTACGGCAGCGAAGAATGCAGCACTCTGATCGAGGTGCTCTGCGCAGATCCGAAAGCCAGCTTTTCCTGCTGCCAAAAGGAGCTGAGTGAACTGAAAGCCAACACATCGGAAGGTGCCTCTGAAAAGCATCTCCCTGTTGTGGAGCAGAACGGAAATATCGTCACCGTCAATGTGGGAAGCATAGCCCATCCTATGACAGAGGAACACAGCATCGGCTTCATCTGTCTGGAAACTGAAAAAGGCCTCCAGAGAGTCCGCTTAAAAGCAGATGGAGACCCTAAAGCCTGCTTTGCCCTCACAGAGGGCGACAAACCGGTGGCAGCCTATGCGTACTGCAACCTGCACGGATTCTGGAAGACAGAAATCCGTTAGAACAATCCGGATATACAGAATTCCGGATAAACGAAACTCCGGTTCAAAAGGAGTTAAAACCTTTTAAACCGGAGTTTTATTATGCTCAAATATGTCCCAACCATACTTCTCTATACGACTTCATCCAGAAATACCCCTCCGAGAGGGCAGATATCTTCTGTCCCCGCAGGCAGGTTTTCAGGTATATGGTAGCCAAAAAGCCAGGATGTCAGCTCACGAATATGGATTCTTATAACCGGGGAACCGTCTGTGCTCTTTTTTGCGGCTGTCTCCCGTAACACCCGCCGGATAACAGAGGTATGCCTGTCCACCGTCCAAGAAAACATGCCCCGGTTCTCTTCCAACTGCTCATCCTCTACCTCCAGACAGAAAGTCATGGAATCAGCAGGCGATTGCTCCTTCAGACGGATGACCGTCATAAAATCAGGCAGGCTCACGATCCTTGCCATAATAGCCGGCTTTCCTCCGTCTTTTTCCCGGTAAAGGGAGGGTTCTGCCAGCAGCAGCCGCTGCTCCTGTTTTTCCAATCCCCATGTGCCCCGAAAGCCGGCTGTTTTTCCTTCCTCCTGTATCTCCTCCAGGATTCCGTTCTCGCTTTCCATCTCTTTGAGAAGGCGCCTTACATATTCTGCATCGCGCCTGGCAAAGACTTCATATCTCTTACTCAGCCAGGAGTTCATCCATTGGCCCATCTTCTCCATGACCGCCGCAGCGTCCAGACTGCTGAGACGGCGAACCGCCACAGCGCTGTCCTGCATCCGCATGGCGGGCAGTTCCCATTCCGGCTGATCGAAGATAAATGTAAAACCAAAAGGAAGGTAGATTTCTTCTGCCGCAGGCATGAGAAAGCAAAAGGGCATCCCCTCCGCCCTCATATCCGACAGCGCCCTGTTCATGAGCCTGCGCATATATCCTCTGCGCCGCCCTTCTCTTGCCGTGGCAACGCCTACTATATAATCGCACTTCCACAGCCTGTCCCTAACATAAACTTCATAGGGATTTCTGTGGAGCATGGAGAGGATCCTGCCATTCTTGCGAAGGACCAGGATCTTATTGTCTTTCGTCTTTTCTTCCATGTAGTAGTCTGTAAAGGGTGCGGAATCCTCCGGGAAGGCTTCCTCCCAAAGGCTTCTGCAGCTATTTTTCTCAGAACTGTTCAGATACGCCGTTTCCATACCGCACCTCACGCTTCTGCCTTGAAATCGATCTGCTTTACTTCATATTTTCTGGCGTATCCCACAGGATTGTAAGACATTTTTGCCTTTCTGAGTCCCTCGATCCCCAGGTCGTCCTCACGGTTTATCAAAGCCGCTTCCGGAAATTCGGCCAGGAGGAACTGCTGGTTAATGAACTGGTATAACCCCCGGATCTCAGGATTGGCCTTCTCTATATGGATCACGGCCATATTTTCCAGGGGATTAAAGCTTCCGATGGTAAATGCCTCCAGTTTTCCGTCAATATAGACTCCGCCCATGCGGACCTGTAGATTGGAGCAGTTTTTCAGGATCTCGTGGATTCCCTCCACCTCATAGTCCAGATGTACCTCCACTTCCTCGCCCTTCTGTTCCCTCCAGTGGTCCAAAAACTTCCATACATCCCCTCTGTCAGAACAGCAGAGCCGGCGGTACTCATACCTGCCCTCATAATCCCTCTTAAATCCATTGAGATGGTTTTTCTTTTTATGCAGTTTCTTCCCTGAGAGGGATCTCATGGCATCTCCGTCATAGAGGTAATCCTTTAAGTCTTCCTGCTCTTTCACTAAAAATCTGTCTGTCTGCTCCATAAGCTCCAGGGCCATAACTGCCTCCTCATCGGCGAGATGGATATATAAAGGCTTTTTCAGTACGGTATTAAAGTATTCCACGATCTCATTGAAATAATGTTCCAAATCTTCCTCACTGCAGATAGGCATGGCTGTCCCGGCCACGCCGTCATTCTCCATAAGCCACTGGATCGCTTTGCCATCGCTGACCGCAAACTGAACGCCGTAAAGCTTGCTCCAAATAAAACTGTCAAGAAACACGCTGTCACAGGTCTTGTTGGGTCTCCTGCAAAAAAGAGGTGTCAATCTATCTATATCTTCTGCTTCTACCGGTTTAAAGTCTAAATTCATTTTGTCCTCCATATCTGAATTCTGTATCTGCCTGCCCCTATAAAAGGCATTCTTTGCTGCTATTAATGGTATAACATTTTTTTCAGATTATATACTATATTCAGAAATATGGAAAGGGACTTTGTCACATTTTAATCGTAATTTACCTCCACAGGCATACCTTTCTCCGCGGATTCCATGATAGCCAGGATCGCAATGGCCGTTCTTCTGGCATCCTCCATGGAGACACGGAACTCCCTGCCGTCCACCAGACGGTCGATAAAATCACGGATACTCTCATAAGACAGGCCTTTGCACCGGTCAAATACACGGTTAGATACCAGAATATCCGGAGTGCTGGTATTTTCCTCTGTCACCTCCTGAATCAGGTTATGGCTGGACAGATCCATATTGATCATTCCTTTTGTGCAGAGGACGCTGAATTTGTAATCATTCACATTGGTATTTCCGTTTGGTGTGATCCAGCCATTTTCCATCTGGGCAATGCCTCCATGCTCAAATTCAATGGTGGTGAGATAAATGTCTTCCGTGTCTACTCCTAATTCCTCCAGAATCCCTTTGCGTTTTACCGCATAGACACGTTTCACCTCATCCCCGAAGATCCACCGCAGGGTATCCAGGCTGTGGCTTCCCAAAAACCAGAGGATAGAGGATCTGGAAGCCCAGGAAAGCATATCGGTTGCCACCCATTTCACATCGCTGTGCCGGATATAGCCCGTATAGGGAGTTCCTAATTTTCCAGACTCCACCTCCTGCTTTGCTGTGTTAAAGGGAGGGTTCCATCGGTTGTGCAGATCTACCATACAGCGCACATGGTTTTCCCGGACCGCCTTGCAGATCCTTTCTATATCTTCCCTGGTGGTTGCAATGGGCTTCTCGATCAATATGTCCTTCCCCGCATTCGCCATTGCCACCGCAATATCCCCATGGGCAAAATCCGGTGTCACTATGGCCACCGCGTCCACCTCCGGGTCTGCTGCCAGGCTGTGATAGTCTGTATACACCTTGGCGATCCCATATTTGTCCGCGATCTCCCTGGCCCTTTCCTCCCGGCTGTCGCAGATGGCCACTGGGATGGCGCAGATATGCTCTGCATAAATAGACGCATGCGTCTGTCCCCAGGTACCGGCTCCCACAATTCCCATTCTGATTTGCTTCATCTCCATAGATTTAACCTCCTGTAAAAACTATACATTTATAGTGTTTGGGATTTCTACTGCCATATGATCTGCAGCTCATCCAATAGTGCCTTCATCTCCAGCGGCTTCACCAGATACCCTGTCATTCCGGCTTCATAAGCCTGTATCTTGTCCTCATCAAAGGCATTTGCCGTCATAGCCAGGATCGGAATCTTTCCCCCTGTTTTCTTTTCCAGATCCCGAATCCTTCTGGTGGCTTCCAGCCCATCCATGACCGGCATGCGGATATCCATCAAAACCGCCGAATAATATTCCTGAGGTGCCTCTGTATAGATCTCCACGGCTTTTGCTCCGTTCACGGCAGTATCCGTCTGTATCCCGTGCATCTCCAGAAGAGACTGGGCAATCTCCCTGTTCAGGTCATTGTCTTCCACCAAAAGCACACGCCGTTTTCCGAAATTTGTCTCCTCTTCCTCCGGCTCCTTGTCACTGCCGCAGACTGTCCCCAGCCTTGAAAACGTATTGTAAATGGTGGAGCGGAAAAGAGGTTTGGGTATGAAGAAATTGGCCCCCGCCTTTCTGGCCTCCTCCTCTATGCTGCTCCAGTCATAGGCTGATATAATGATGATCATGGTTTCCGTCCCGGTGATTTCACGGATGCGGCGCGTTGTCTCTATGCCGTCCATATCCGGCATTTTCCAGTCAATCATGGCCACATCTATGGTCCTTCCCTGGGATACAGCAATGCTCACCTGTTCCAAAGCTTCACGGCCGGATGGCACCCAGATAGAATGCGCGCCTATCTCCTCCAAAATGACTGAGGTCTGTTCACATACGATCTCGTCGTCATCCACTACCAGGACTTCCACATCTTTCATAAGCTCCCTGTTTTTCCGCCTGAATTCTTCCTCCTCGTCATCATCCACCAGCCCCAGAGGGATCGAAACCATGAATCTGCTGCCCCTTCCCTTCTGGCTCTCCACCTGTATCCTGCCTCCCATAAGCTGAACCAGGTTGAATACAATGGAAAGTCCCAGACCGCTTCCCACATTATTTCTGGCACTCTCTGCGCTCTCCTGTTCAAAAGGCTGGAATATACGCTCCTTGAATTCCTCAGACATACCGATACCGCTGTCCTCAACAGTGATCTGCACATAGGCATAGCCATTGGTACGCTTCTCTTCCCGGGTGCTCACCAGGATCTTTCCCTGGGCAGGTGTGAATTTCAGCGCATTTGAGAGCAGATTCATGAGTATCTGTTTGATCCTCAGGGCATCTCCCACATAATAATGCTCCATAGGCTCAATCTGTCTGGCCTCAAAGCCTATCATGGACTCCACAGCCTGAGGATAAATAATAGAGGATATCTCCTCATACAATTCAGCGAAATTGAATTTTCTGCTGTTGATCTCCATTTTACCCGTCTCTATCTTGGACATATCAAGAATATCGTTGATCAAGGACAGCAGATATCTGGAGGAGGCGTCAATTTTTCTGAAGCAGTCCTGTACTCTGGGCGTATCCTCAATTTTCATCTGGCCGATAGTGCTCATTCCGATAATGGCATTCATGGGCGTTCTGATATCATGGCTCATTCTGGAGAGAAAGTCAGATTTCGCGCTGTTGGCTGCCTTGGCACCTGCCAGGGCATCTCTGAGAAGCTGTTCCTGTCTGGCCTGCTCCGCTCTCTGGCTGTCCAGCACCTTTACCAGCTCGATTGCCAGCACGTCTGTCCCCACAGGATTATCCACACAGATGACCTGTATGGAGATCCAGTGGTAATCCCCGTCATATCCCTTTTCCTGCAGTTCCATGTAAAGCTCACGCTCACCGGCTGCGAATCTTTTTATAATAGATTCCCTGGATGTGAACTTTTCAAAATCCTCCCGGTAGGAAGGGTAGACATCAGGGGTGGAAATCCTCAGCAGTTCATCATAGATCCCGCTTCTCTCATAAGGACAGATCTGTTCCTCAATGAAACAGTTGTATGTATTTTTTGTAAGGTTGATACTCATGATCAATGGATACGCTGTACAGGTGGCTGCCCGCAGGGACTGGTTCTCGATCCGCTGCTCTTGTTCCTGGGCCTCCTGCAGAAGGTGCATCTGCGTAATATCCGTAAAAATAGCCTGGACCACGTCAAGACCATCCGCATTGATAAGGCGTTCCATGATCACACTGACCCACATAGGCGAACCGTCATTTTTCCTGGACTCTCTTGTATAGGTGATGATGCCGCTGCCCACACGGAGGCTGCGGATCTTTGACTCAATCTTTTCCCGCTCATGTTCCAGAACCATTAAAAGAGGATTATACAATTCCTTCATATAATCTTCCTCTGAGTGATAACCATAGAACTCCCAGACTCTCCGGTTGAAATTGACAATGCGGTGAGGCGGGTCAGGCTCAAACTGCAGAATGCCGCAGGGGATAGAGTTGTAGAGCTGGGTGAGAAAACGCGCCTGTCTGGCTGCCTCTCTGCCTGCAAGCTGAGCCTGCAGCTCCCGCTCCTTCTTCTCTGATATATCACCGATGAAGCAGTAGATCACTTCCTCCCCTTCCTCATCCGTAACCTTTTTTCCCATATCGGATACCCAGAACTGGCTGCCGTCTTTTTTGGCAACACGGTATTCCACATTATAGGTTCCTCTCTCCTCCAGACTCGCCTCCGCCTGCTGCCTCATGGCGGTATAATCCTCAGAAAGTATAAACCCTTTACAGCAGCCCCCGGTAAACTCATCAAATTCCTCAGGCCCTATGTATCCAAGAAGATGACAGAGGGCGTCGCTGATCCATTTGACAGAATACTGCTCATCTTCCCGGCAGATCAGCATTCCCCCGGGAAGCTGGGACAGCATCAGCTCTATCTGTCTGTCCTTATTGGCCAGAGTTTCTTCCAGTTTCCTGTACGCCTCTTTCCCCGCCTGGACCGGGAAAAGCTCTCCCTGCTGGATATCGGAGAAATCCACGGAATTATGAATATGAACCGTTATCAGCTCATTTTTATCTCTGTCCAGCCTGAAGATAAAAGTGATCCTCTGGTGCGTCTTAAAATACAGACCGGTTTCCTCCCTTGGCTGGATCCAGCTCTCCCCCTCACAGAAAAAATATTCCTCTGTGAGTGCCCTGGTCACATACTGCTCGCCGTACATATGGCAGGGTGCCAGATCCTCCTTTCCTTCCCGAAAGCAGGCTGCCACAGCCTCTTTGCCCTCTGCCTTCTGCTGCGGCCCTGCTCCCAGCCATACGATATCATCATCAAATGTGGATATGAGAAACTCCACATCTGACTCGCAAAAATATCTTCTCAGGATCAGGGAGGCATATGCCTCCACTCTCTGCTGCATTTCTTCATACATATGATAATCTCCTTACAGAACCGGTACTTTGACCGTCCAAAAATCCTTATTGTTATCATTGTAACATTTAATCCTGTAGGATACCATAGAAAAATCCGGCTCTGCCTTCCAATTTGATGGAAAACAGAACCGGATTTTTTCTGTCTGTATTACAAAAAGCCAGAGGCCTCTCTTCTGCACAGTTCTTTCATAATGTCAGGATACCGTTTATCCAGTCTGTACAAAACCAGCGTAACGATCACTACGCTCCATACAAGGAAAGGGCCATACATGTATATTTTCTGTATCATAGCTACAGCACTTTCCGGCTGTACTATATTTCCATTTGTAGAGCTGACATATCCCGCCAGGGACAAAAGCCCTGTCATGGATGCAGATGCCAGCCCGGAGCCAATCTTGGTTCCCACTGATCCGCCTGCAAAAATAAGACTTTCCTGACGAATGTGCGTCTTCCACTGTCCAAACTCCACCACATCCCCCAGCATCCCAAAAACAACGGAATTAAGAGGTGCCAGACCAATCCCCCGAATGATACAGCAAAGGAGCATCCATTGAAAATGATCTGGGTTGATAAAAAAGATACATTGGCCGATCAGAGCCAATACTGCCCCTGCCAAAGACATATTCCTCTTACCAAACCGTTTGAGGAGAAACGGGCAGACAAAAGTAGCGGATACAATGGTCAGTGTTTCTGTTAGATACAAAGCACTGTACATCCACGTATCATTGTGGAAAATGTATTTGCAGTAGTAAGGCAGAATGGTGCCGGTCAGTCCATAAATAACATTCTGCATCATCCATAATATCAGAACTGCCCAAAAATACTGATTACATACCAGGGCTTTAAAAGATTTCCCCACAGGTATTTTCTCCTGCTTTGCCTGTGCTTCGATCTTTACAGTCTCCTCACACCTAAAAAAGCATATCAGCAGCAGTCCCAAGGCCAGAACCGCCCAGATCGCCATAGTCTTTACCCATGCGGCCTGGTCATTCCCAAAAAGCTTTACAAGAGGCATAGTACAAGTGACCGCCAGAATTCGGCCGAATGGCGACATTCCCATGCGCACAATGCTGAGCATATCCCTCTCCCCTGACTCTCTCGTCATCATAGCGGAAAGGCTGCCATACGGAAGATTGATAGCTGTATAGCAAACTGTGGTACAAAAATTATAAGTGACAAATATGTACAGAAACTGAACTAATCCCGTTGTATGGGGTACTGTAAACAACAGCACTGCTGACACCGCATAAGGTACAGCCATCCATAATATCCATGGCCTTGATTTTCCCCATCTGGAGTTTGTCCGCTCCACAAGAAGTCCCATAACCACATCTGAGAATCCATCAAACACACGGGAGATCAGCATTACCATTCCCACTGCAGCCGCAGCTACCCCCACATAGTCTGTATAAAACAGAGTCAGCAGCGTACTGATCATACCAAAAACAACATTACAGGCAGTATCACCGCACCCGTAAGAAACACGTGCAGCAAAAGATAGTTTCCCCCTCTTCGCCCCCGCAGAGGGTACATTCCCCATTTCCTTTTCCACAATAAAGTCCTCCCAATCCTTTTATCTATCGCTTATATCCGATTTTATTTTCCCAGAAGTTCCCTTTCGATCCGCTCCCGTGCCTGGGGTGCCTGCCTGTCCATCTTCTCCGGAAACCCGAACATAGAGACACATGCAATGTTGTCACCGCCTGCCTTGGGCGCGTCCTTCCTCAGTTGTTTATCCGCGAACTCCATTTTTCTTAGAGTCTGAAAAATCCCCTCAAAATCCACATCTCCCTCTCCCATAGCCAGATGCTGGTGTATTGTCACGTCCGCTTTTCCCCCTTTGTTCAGCCACGGCGGATTAGCAATATAACGGCAGTCCAAGGTCTGATTAAAGGTGTCTGCAAACAACACATGTGTAAGTTCATCACCCGCATACCGCAGCATGGAACGCACATCACCTCTGCCTTCATCATAAAAAAATCCGTGAGGCGAAGAGTACACATAACCAAGATTTTTTGACCGGAAGGATTTTACCATATCACAGGTCTCGCTGTTCAGCTCACAAAAATCATAAGGATGTGACTGTATCTCCACACGGATTCCCTCCCGCTCAAAAATCGGAAGCAGTTCCTCCATGGATCTGAACCACATGCCATTACAGATCTCCTGCTGATTGGGATCTCCTGAAAGCTCTGTATTGATAACCTGAACTCCCATATCCACAGCGATCTCTATCATCCGTTTCCAATTTGCCACTGCAAACTGCCGCTCCTCCTCCGTGGGGCCGGACCAGCGGTACACCACGATAAAAGAGGATATTTCCACCCCTGTTTCACCAAGTGCCTTACGATACTCCGCTTCACATTCTTTTGAAAATAGGGGGTGTTTATAAAAGGGATTGATCCTGGGATGTGGTGACTGTTCTATATATTTATATCCCCAGTCAGCCACCTGGTGTACCATTCTGTTTATATCCATCTGCTTTGCCAGCACATCCACGTCAAATGCAATTTTCATCTCATCATCTCCTTGTATCTCTTTTACTTGTAGTCCACCCAGGAAGCTCCCTGATCTGCGGAACGCACACAGTTTTCCACCCAGCGCACACCTTCTACACCGGCATGAATGTTAGGGTACCAGAAATCTACACTTTTCCCTTCATCCGCAGCAGTCATTGCCTGTGCAAAACGGCTGTATAGATTACTCCACGCCTCAAACAGACCCTCCGGATGTCCCCCTCCGATCCTGTCATCAGCCATTGCCGAGGGATGCAGATAATCCATACCTCTTTCCAAAACTTTTACCGGCTCCCCCTGTACTTCAAAGGTGAGCTGGTTCGGCCTTTCATCCCACCACTCCAGAGATGCTTTCTCACCGATAACCCTTATTTTCTGTCCATGCATGGAACCGCAGTTCACACAGGAAGACCATACATATCCCACTGCTCCGTTCTCATACTCCATAATTGTCATAGCATTGTCTTCAAGAGGTGCCCTTGATTTAACAAAAGACTGTCTGCTGCACATAAGCCGTTTGATCTTCATATCCGGAAGCATTACTTCTGACAGATAAAGCGGATGTGTTCCCACATCTCCCAGTACATAAGACGGTCCTGCCACTTTGGGGTCAACTCTCCACTTTGTAGACGCTGTGGTGGCTTCCACCGCCACATTGTGAAACCCGTGGGAAAACTGCATATTAACGATACGGATATCACCCAATTTCCCATCTGCGATCATCTGCCGTGCCTCCTCGATCATCTGATGTCCGGCATATCCATAGGTGATACCCACCACTTTATTTCTCCTGACTGCCAGCTTTTCCAGCTCCTCTGCCTGTTCTGTTGTAAAACAAAGAGGTTTTTCACAAATCACATGAAGTCCTGCCTCAAGCGCTGCCTTTGTAATCTCGTAGTGGGTACCGTTTGGCGTAGCCACAGATACCGCCTGGATACCATCCTCTCTCTCTGCCTCCCTGGCAAACATGGTCTTATAATCGGGATAGCATCTGTCTTCACTCACATGCAGTTTTTTTCCAAAATCCTTCCCTCTCTCAGGATCAATATCAAAGGCACCGGCCACCAGCTCAAAATTAAAATCTCTCAGTGCGGAAGACCTGTGGATATAACCGATCTGGCTTCCTTTTCCTCCTCCAACCATTGCCCAGCGAATTGGATTCTCAACTTTCTTCTCTCCGTAATACATATTCTCATTCTCCTTTTTTATCTTTATTCTGTTCCGTCAAATCTGGTATCCAACACTTTTCAGATATGCTACGCTCTCTCTCACATCCCGCAGACTGGTATTTGAATTTCTTGGGTCCCGCTCCTGTTCGATCGTGATATATCCGCTATATCTGATCTCCTCCAAGGCTGCTTTGATTCCCGGATAGTCTAGACACCCTTTTCCAATGGGACACATAGCCCCTTCTCCGCATCCTTCAAAGAAACGGATTTTCTTATTCAGCACATCCCTGTATACTTTTTCACTGACATCCTTAAAGTGTACATAATCCAAACGTCCCGCATATTTTTTCAGCCATTCAACCGGGTCCATTCCTGAATAATAGAGATGCCCCGTATCCAGACAAAGTCCCGCCAATTCATAAGGAATATCTCTGACCAGAGCTTCTATCTCATCTGCAAACTCAATATACCCTCCCGCATGGGGATGGACTACAGGCCGTACTCCATATATCCTTGCTTTTTTGCATATCCCTCTGATATGTTCCATCATAATGCCCCACTCTTTTTCATTCAGCCTTGGCGCCGCATCCGGATGTCCCGCTGCATAATCCCTTTCATCATGCCCCCAATCCATAACTGTAAGATAAGGTGCCGCAAAATGCTGACCCTCATGTACCGGCAGCGGCGGAAGCGCTGTCACCAGTTTGCATATTTCCTCTGTCTGCCTGAGTACATTTTCATAATTCTCCTCACTCAGCAGATCATCAAAAATAGTCCCTGCCACAATAGCCAGCCCATTCTTTCCCAGCTCCCGGGAAACTCTCTTTGCATCAACCGGCAGATATCCATAAGGTCCCAGTTCAATTGCCCTGTATCCTGCCAGTCCGGCCTCCTCAAGCACCTTCTCCCAAGCCGGCAGATATGGATTTTTCACGTCATCCACTCCCCAGCAGCACGGTGCCCCGCAAATATTCATACTCATGCTATTTCCTCCTTTTTCTGTGTGCTATTTCTGTGTGCTTTCTCTGTGCTCTTTTATGTTCCCATTATATCCCACCCGCTAAAAGCACGCCTTCAGTATCCTGTACCATCTTCCACGCCAAATCCCCGAAACTCCTTTCAGCCTCCCCCTTTTTTCCTCAGCATACTTCACTATCCTGTTCTTCTTCTCTTCTGTCTCCCTGAATCCTTCAAACCCCCTCCAAATTTGATACTCCTCTAATATAAAAAATAAGTGTGGAAGCCAAAGCCTAAATAATAAGCTTTCTCTTCCACACTTATTTACTGAACGGTTACTGATCTTCATCCTTTCATGACTGGTTACGAACCCCTTTAAGCTCCTCCAAATAAAGTCCCCTATAACGAATCGGTGTCATCCCCACTACCTTTGCAAACAGAGTACAAAAATAATTGGTATTGTCATACCCCACCGTAGTAGCAATCTGTGTGGCGGTCATGTCTGTAGAGATCAGCAGCGTCTGTGCCAGTCCGATCCTCCGCCGTATCACATACTGAATAGGGGTACTTCCTGTCGCATTCTTAAATGCATGAGACACATAAGGAGCTGAGCACCCCAGAGCTTCTGCAATTTTTTCCAGGCTTATCTCCTCCGTATAATGTTTGTTCAGATAATTCCATATCCTAGCCACAAATTGTTCTTCCTTCGTACCATCTGCCACAGCCTGGGGAAAAGCCTCCAACTGGCTTGCCATCACCACCAATGAAGCACACAAAAGCTGTGCGGCCAGCCTGCCGGTCTGATTTGTCTCCTGCATCATATACATCTGCCCGCACATTTCTTTTAAAAGGGGATACATCTGTCCTGCCTTCCGCACATAAGGTCCTTCTTCTCCCACAAGATGATTCCTTGGCAGCCCTTTGAGTCTGAGATTCGTGATTCCCACACAATAAGACCCAATCTCCTCCTCCGTTCCTGAAGATACTTCATGCAGATCATCCTGATTATAAAAAAGCACATCCCCTTCTTCCAGATGATAAGTTACAGCATTTACTGTATAAATACCTGTCCCCCTGTAAATAAGCAGCATCTCACAGATGGACTCATGACTGTGCAGCGGTCTGTCCACTCTGCTTCTATTGATTCTCTGTTTATTTATGTAAACCATTGTGGGCATAATCCCCCCTTCAAACACTTCCCCCAGATTCCTCTGAATATCCGGCCAAATCACTAAAAACCCCTCCCTTATCACCCTTTTTTTCTATTATATTATCTGCCTGCCCACTTGGCAATCCTCTTCTCCCATTCCTTCCCACCTCAAAAAAACACCCGGCACGATTTCTCATGCCAGGCGTAAAACATCTGCCGCTGTAGTTTTTATTTATCGTACAAAAATTTTTCCGGCAGATCCACATGAAAATCCACCGCCAGGTCCCGGAAATTCTGCGCAGTGATGGTCTGCAGCTTATCCGGTCTCATGGACAACATCTTTACAAGGATCTCCGCGGACTTTTCCACTGTGTGCATAAGCCCGAAGGTCAGATCAAAATCCTCCCCTGAGCAGAACATACCGTGGTGTGCCCAAATGGCCACATCGTATTTTTTCATCAGTTCACTGGTGGCGGCAGCGATCGCCCTTCCTCCCGGCACCATCCATCCCACAACACCGATACCGTCCGGGAACACCACCGGGCACTCTGTTGCCATCTCCCACAGCTCTCTTGTGAACACTTCATCCCTTAAGGGCAGCACAAAGGTCAGGGCGATCACATTTGTCGTATGGGCATGGTAGATCACTCTGTGCTTTCCGCCTGTAGCCTGCATCTTCACCTCATGGTTCATCAGATGGGAGGGCAGTTCACTGGTAGGTCTTCCTCCGTTTACCAGGCCCCAGCAGATACGGTAATTCTCTCCCTTGTCATCTAACTCGATCACAGCAAGGGAGTCCTCCGGATCTGTCATAACATTGCGGAAATACTTCCCGCTTCCTGTCACTAGAAAATACTCTCCCGCCAGAGCCGGAACCGCTGTACCGATCTCCTTCCAGTCCCCGTCCTCTGACAGCTCTTCCCTTACAGACTGCACTTCCTCTTTTTTGATGCGGTAAGTCAGATTTCCGCCGTTTCTCTCATGCCATCCCTGGTTCCAGCCGTCATCTGCCATTCTCATAAAACCCTGTATGAATTTTGCTTCCAAAACTTTCATTTTTCTGTTCCTTTCTGTATTGTGCTGAGGATTTCTCTCCTTGTCTGGGCGTGTCTGCGCTTTTTCAGGAACGTTTGCTCAGCACCTCTTTTTCATACTGCTGCACTTCTTTAAACCAGTCCTCTTTCTCAGGAACGCCGCACTGTTCACAGAAATAATTCCATACATCCCCGAAAGGATACAGCTTCAGCTCTTCCTGGAGCATCATAAGCTCTGTGAAGGCGCCGCTGTTCTGCAGTGCTTTCAGTTTGTTGTTTGGCTGAAGCAGGGCAAACAGAAATGCTTTCTGCATATTCCGCATTCCCACCACCCATGCGCTGACGCGGTTAATACTGGCATCGAAGAAATCAAGTCCTAAAAATACCCTGTCAATGGCATCGTTTCTCACGATTTCCTTTGCGATCTCTTTTGTCTCGTCATCGAAGAGCACAACATGATCGGAATCCCAGCGCACCGGTCTTGTCACGTGCAGGGCCAGTTTCTCATTAAATAAGAGCATAGCCGGAATTTTATCGGAAACCACCTCTGTGGGATGATAATGCCCGTTGTCCATGAGACTTAAAATCCCGTTGTTGGCTGCATAGTTGATGCAGAATTCACTGGAACCAACCGTGTAGGACTCCATGCCGATGCCAAATACTTTTGATTCCAGGCACACATAGACTTTTGATCTGTCATAGTCAACGGACAATATCTGATCAAGAGAATCCTTGAACCTGGCTCTTGGGGACAGACGGTCAGCCGGCACATCCTTATAGCCGTCCGGGATCCAGATATTCATGACGCAGGGCTGACCCAGCTCCTCTGCAAAATACTGGGATATGCGGATACAGGCCTGTCCATGGCGGATCCAGAACTGACGGATCTCCTCATCCGGACTTGAGAGGGTAAAGCTCTCCGCCTTCTCATGAGAAAAGAAGGTGGGATTAAAATCAATGCCCATACCTCTCTTTTTTGCAAACTCTGCCCATCTCTTAAAATGCTCCGGCTTTAAGGCATCTCTGTCCGCAAAACAGCCGTCCTCAAAAATGGCATAGTTGGCATGCAGATTCAGCTTATGCTTTCCCGGGATCAGACTCAAAGCCTTGTCAATGTCCTCCATCAGCTCCTCTGGTGTTCTGGCCTTTCCCGGGTAATTTCCTGTTGTCTGGATACCGCCGGACAAAGGACCTTCGTGGTCAAATCCCTGTACATCGTCCCCCTGCCAGCAGTGCATGGAAATGTGGATGTTTTTCAGTGTCTCCACTGCCTTGTCTGTATCCACCCCCATATTTTTATAAATTTCCCTGGCTGATTCATATCTCTGTGCTGTAGTCATATTTTTCCTCCTGACTTTATGGTCACCGCAGCTGTCCCGTGTCTTTACACTCCGTACAGACAGTGCACCCTTTCTGTTCCTGTTGCCGTTACTGCTGCCGTTACTTTTCATCTTCACGGCTCATATACTTGAATTTCAAAAGAGTCATAGACACACTGCCTGGCTGCTTTTAAGTCTATCCAAACGCCTTTTGCCATCATCTGCACCATCAGATTGCCTACAGCAGTGGCCTCCGTTGGGCCTGCCAGAACAGTTTTTCTGGTACTGGAAGCAGTGAGCTGATTCAGATACGCGGCGTTGGCTCCGCCGCCTACTACATGGAGATGTCTGTATTGTATGCCTGTCATCTCCTCAATCTCACCAACTGTTCTCCCATAGCAGTCTGCAAGGCTTCTGTAAATAACCCCTGCAAGCTGTCCCGGAGTCATCGGAACCTGCTGCCCTGTCTCCTCACAGTATTCCTGCACAGCCTTTGTCATGGACACCGGCGCCAGAAAACGGCCGTCATTGCAGTCCACAAGGGACGGAATCTCCTCTTTTTCTGCCATTTGACAAAGCTCTGCAAAGGAATAGACATCTCCCAGTTCTTTTTTGAGGGACTGGATCATCCACAACCCCATAATATTTTTCAGGTAACGGAACCTGTGAGCATAACCGCCTTCATTGGTAAAATTCAGCCTCCGGCTTTTCTCCGTACAGTCCGCCTGCCCAAGCTCTACCCCCATCAAAGACCAGGTGCCTGAACTTATGTATAAAGCTTTGTCATCCTTTGACGGCACAGCCAAAACCGCGGAACCCGTGTCATGGGTAGCCGGCAGGATAACCTGACAGTCAAATCCCACTTCTCTTTGTATCTCTTCTGTAAAGCCGCCCAGCACCGTACCCGCATCTTGCACAGATTGGAAAATCCCTTTGGGGTATCCCAGCATTTCAATCAGTTCCATATCCCAGTCCTTTGTACGGGGGCTTACAAGCTGTGTGGTAGTGGCATTGGTGTATTCAGCAGCTTTCCTTCCGGTCAGCAGAAATTGAAAATAATCCGGTATCATCAGCATGGCGTCGGCCTTTTCCAGATACTCCGGATGCTTTTCTTTCACTGCCATGAGCTGATAAATGGTATTGAATATCTGTTTCTGGATTCCTGTTCTTCTATACAGTTCTTTTTCCGGAAGGATTTCATAGACCAGACGGTCCATCCCCTCTGTTCTCTTATCCCGGTATCCCACCGTATTGCCCAGAACCCTGCCCTTCTCATCCAAAAGCACAAAATCCACAGCCCATGTATCAATCCCCATACTCACAGGTATCTTCCCGGACTCTCCGCACTTTTTCAGTCCTGTCTTGATCTCCTCAAATAACTGCTCCAGGTCCCAGCAGGCCTCCCCGTCTTTCATGGTCAGCCCATTGCGGAAGCGATGGATCTCCTCCATCACCATGCGGCCCTGCTCCATATGCCCCAGAATATGACGTCCGCTGGACGCTCCGATGTCCACTGCAAGATAATATTCCGTCATCATTTCCACCTCCTTATGCCTCTATCTTAACGAAAAAGGAGGGAAAGAAAAAGTACACTGTTTGCATAATTTTATAACCTTATTTGCAGTCTGCCGATTGCATTTTTTTCTCCACCGTATTAAGATAAAGTCAGAACTGCTCCGCACAGACAAGAGCAAGATAACGCCGCACTGCCGGATCGGATCATAAGGGGGGATACCATGAATCAAGAACTTCTGAAGGAACTGAAAAAAATAACAGCGGAGGAACAAGCCCTGTTAGACGGGCAGAAGTGTATCAATCCCTCCCTCTACAATCTGGAACACTCCATGACCATTGACAACAAAAAACTTCTGGAACACGGAAAGCTCCTGGAGATCCGTCCCCATACCCGTTTTGTCCACTTTCCCAAGCATAACCACAACTACGTGGAAATGATATATATGTGTTCCGGCAGCACCCGCCACTTGATAAACGGCTCAGAGGTCCTTCTGGGCACCGGGGAACTCCTCTTTTTAAGCCAGACTGCCACCCAGGAAATATACCCCGCGGGATATGACGACATTGCCGTTAATTTTATCATCCTGCCGGAATTTTTCGGCCAGCCCCTTGGTATGATCGGCACAGAGGACAATATGCTGCGCACCTTTATCATCGAGTGTCTGAAGAACGGCAGCCAGAATGTCCATTATCTTCACTTTAAAGCTGCGGATATCCTGCCGATCCAAAACCTTGTGGAAAATCTCATTTGGACGCTGCACAACAAACAGCCCAACAAGCGCAGTTCCAACCAAGTCACCATGGGCCTGCTCTTTCTGCAGCTCATGAATTACATTGACAAGGCTGAGATCGGACAGGAAAATTATGAGCAGGAGCTGCTGCTCACAGTGTTCCAATATATCGAGGAGCACTACAGCGACGGGGAACTGTCCGCGCTGGCCCAGGAACTGGGCTATGATCTCTATTGGCTGAGCCGCGTCATCAAGCGGCTGACAGGAAAAAATTACAAGGATCTGCTCCAGGAAAAAAGACTGAACCAGGCAGCCCACTTGCTCCGGAATACTTCCCTCACTGTGACAGATATCGGCCTGCATGTGGGATACCACAATTTCAGTTATTTCTACAAAATATTCAAGGCCCGCTACGGCATGTCTCCCCGTTGTTACCGCCATTTAAAAGAACCTGTATCCCATTAAAAAGGCACATCCGCCCGGTGCCCTGACAGCGCCGGCGCGGATGCGCCTTTTTATTTTTCTCTCTGATAGAGAGCCTTCATCTTATCTTTGGCTCTGCTGAGTCCTTCCATCAAGAGAGGACTGAAGCAGCCGCATTCCCCATTGCGTATCATCTCATACGCTGTATCGTGGGGATATGCTTTTTTGTATACACGGTCACTGACCAGGGCGTCATAGACATCTGCCACAGACACCACCTGTGCCTGAATAGATATCTCATCTCCCTTCAGCCCGTCCGGATATCCCCGTCCGTCCCACCTTTCATGGTGATGGCGGCAGATATCATACGCATATTTGTACACATGGTTCTCGCGGAACCGCGGCACACTGTCCAGAAGCTCACAGCCACGTATGGTATGTGTCTTCATAATCTCAAATTCTTCCGCTGTAAGCCTGCCCGGCTTGTTGAGAATGCCGTCAGGAATGGCGATTTTACCCACGTCATGCATGACTGCGGCATCTGCTATTATGGGCAGGTCATCCTCCTCAATACAGCAGGACGGGTCCATCTCCTTGATGACCCGCAGAAGAATGAGGGTCAGATCCCGAATCCTGGTAACGTGCTCACCGGACTCGCAGTCCCTGAACTCAATGGCCGTGGAGAGCGTCTCGATGATAGAACTGTTCAGCTCCCGGATCTCCTGGGCCTGTTCCCTCAGCAGCGCTTCCTGCTCATTCACAATGTTGTTGAGCCGTATTACATTGCCGATCCTTCGGCGGATGAAAAAGGGAATGATCGGCTTTCCGATAATATCCACAACACCCAGTTCATACCCTCTTTTTAAAACTTCCTGAGAGTTCTCTGCTGTTATCAAAAAGACAGGAATCTTATGCGTCAGCTCAAGCTTCTGCATCTCTTCCAGCACTTCAAATCCATCCATAACAGGCATAACTACGTCAAGCAGTATGGCGGCCAGCCTGTCCTGCTGCTCCATGATAAGCTCCATGGCCTGCTTTCCGTTTTCAGCTTCTAAGATTCTGTAATCTTCCGAAAAGGTAGCATCCAAAATCGCACGGTTCATTTCCACATCATCTACAATCAAAATTGTCTGTCTGTTGTTCATAAACGCCCCAATGCCTCCTCCCGAAAGACTTCAGAAGAACTCCCATGTCTATTGTCCATCGTGCATTAATCCTTTCATACACTTTTTCCTTGGTAAATCCTTCACTTCTATCAGTTTAACTTCTCTTGCAGAAAACTGTCAAGCGCTATATGAAATAATAAAAAAGATTTAATACATTACCTGTATTCCCCAAGGAAAAACAGTGCCACCGTACCCGGGCCGGCATGGGCGCCGATCGTGGCTCCTATAGGGTTCATCATTACATTTGTAATGCCGAACTTTTCTTCTACAAGCTTTGCCACATACGCCGCGTCTTCCTCACAGTCTCCATGGCTGATCAGGACGATCTCATTTTTATCCCGGTAAGTTCCCACTCTCTCTTCCATCATGGACACCAGGGTTGCCAGGGATTTTTTCCGTCCTCTGACTTTTCCAACTGGTATGAGCTTTCCTTCATTGTCCACATGGAGCATAGGCTTGATATTCGCCAGTGTTCCCAGAACCGCTGTTGCCTTTGACACACGTCCGCCGCGGTATAGATGGTTTAAGTCATCCACAGTGAAGACATGACCGGTATGAAGAATATTTTCTTTGACCCACTGCGCCACTTCCTCCATGGACTTTCCTTCTTCCTTCATCTTAACAGCATACCACACAAGCAGGCCTTCTCCCATGGACGCGGCCAGAGTGTCGATCACTTCCAGCTTTCTGTCAGGATAGGAGTCTCTAAGCTCTTCCGCCGCAACACGGCAGCTATTGTAAGTACCGCTGAGTCCGGATGAGAATGCCAGATACAGAACATCCTTCCCCTCTTTCAGCACAGACTCAAAAATCTCCTCTGCTGCTGTGGGATTCACCTGCGATGTGGTGGGCATAGAGCCTGCCCTCATACGCCTGTAAAATTCTTTATCCTCTATAACATGCTCCTTGTCATAAATCTCCCCGTCCATATTACAGGACAGGCAGAGATAATCCACCTGGTGTTCCTTCAGCCATGCTAAGGGCATATCCACTGTATTATCCGTCATGATCACATAATCACTCATACGCTGTCTCCCTCACTTTCCATTTTAAACAGTTTACCACGAATCGGCCGTCTCTTCAACTGAATTCCCCTTACATTCCTTTGACCACCTCGATCGCCTTCTGAAGCTGGTTATCCTCTGACTGCTCTATTTTCACCTGCTGGCGGAGCCCTTCATCCAGCTCCACCTCCACATCCGGCTGGATTCCCGTGCCATGGATATTGCGGCCCTTTGGTGTATAATACTTGGCGATAGTGAGCTTAACCGCACTTCCGTCTGTAAGAGGAATGGGCATCTGCACAATACCTTTTCCATAAGTGGTAGTTCCCACCAGCTTTCCGATCCCGTAATCCTGCACGGCACCTGAGAAGATTTCCGACGCGCTGGCGCTGTTTTCATTGACAAGAACGGTAAGGGGGATCTGCAGTTCATGTTCCCCGTCACAGGTATATTCCTTTCTGCCCCCATTCTTATCCTCTGTGTAGACAATAAGACCCTTTGGCAGTATCTGCTCCAGAATATCACACACGGAGATCAGCAGCCCTCCGGGATTGTCGCGAAGATCCACGATCAGGCGCTCCATCCCCTGACTCTGCAGGTCCTGAAATGCCGATTCATACTGGGCTGCAGTTACCTCTGCAAATTCATAGATCTGAATATATCCGATGTGGTCCTCCAGCATTTCATGCTCCACCATAGGGACTTCCACATGTTCCAGGGGAATATCCAGGCTCAGATAATCGCTCTCACCCTCCCTGGCGATCTCCAGGTGGGCTGTCTTGTCCTCTGAGGCTTTGATGATCTTTACCACCTCTGTCAGTTCCTTGTCTGTGGTGGTCTCCCCGTTTACTTTATAGATCACGTCTCCGGGCAGCAGTCCTGCCTTGGCTCCCGGTGCCCCCTCATAACATCTGGTAATGGAGACGATCCCTGTCTTGGCGTCCTGTTGAAGCACTACTCCCACACCCAGGTATTCGCCCCCTGTGCTCTCGTTGAGCTTTGTATATTCCTCCGAGGTATAGTATCCGGAATAAGGATCACCAAGTCCTGCCACCAGTCCTTTATACAGATAGGACTCCAGTTCCTCCTTATCTATATCCTCCAGATAATATTCGTCTATGATCCCCTCGATCAACTTGGCCTTCTTCACAGTGGAATTATTCACAACCCCCTTCTGGTTCTGATACCACAGATAACCGGACACTCCGCCGCCTATCAGCACCGTACAGAGAACACCCAGCAGAAACCCTTTGATATATTTCTTTCTGTCCACTTTTTCAGTTCCTTTCCACACTCAAAATAAAAAGGAGACACCGCCAAACAGTCCTCCCGCCAACGGGGAGGCAGCATCTGTTCAGCAGCATCTCTTCTGTACTTTATAAATTATACCCTTAAATGTTTCCTTACAGACATCATACTTCCTATGAAACCAATACCGATTCCAAGTCCCACACCTACAGGAAGCAGAATACGGAATACATGGGATACATCCAAAAACTGCAGGAATCCTGACAGAAGATGGAATCTTGTCATAACAAACTCGATCACCTTATTATAGAGCACATAGAGAATTCCCATAGGGATCGCCGCGCCTACAATACCCAGCAGGATACCTTCGATGACGAATGGTGCCCTTACAAAGAAGTCAGTTGCCCCGATCAGTTTCATGATACCAATCTCTTCCTGCCGCACAGAAATACCCATGGTAATGGTATTGCTGATCAGGAAGAATGCAACTGCCAGCAGTATAAATACAATTGCCAGAGACACATATCCGATCAATTTATTAAACGTGGATAGGGTCTTCTCCGCTGACTGTGACTGGCTGACACTGCGCACGCCGTCCAGAGATTCAATATACTCTACAAGCTGGCTCTGTTCCTCAACATTCTTCAGGTATACCTGATAGTTGGCTGAGTTGGCGAGAGGATTATCCTGATTTCTGAAGCCCTCTGCCAGTGCCTCGTCGCCGCCCAGATAGTCATCACGGAACTCTTCCCATGCCTGATCGGCAGAAATGTATTTTACATCCGCAACCTCTTCACGGGCCTTGATCTTCTGACCGATGTCATCAATCTGTTCCTGTTTTGTTCCCTCGTCAAAATATACAACAACCGCTACGCCTTCCTCCGCTGTGTGGACGATATATCTAAAGTTCATAACCAGTGCAAGAAACAGTCCAAACAGAAAGATACATGCGGACATGGTGGCGATAGAAGCAAGGGAGAATCTCAAGTTTCTCCAGATGTTCTTCACACCCTGTTTTAATATGTATGCTATTGTACTAATTCTCATACTGATATCCACCTTCTTGTTCGTCGCTTACAATGACGCCTTTCTTCATGGTAATCACCCGCTTCTTAAATGCGTTCACGATTTCCCTGTTGTGTGTAACGACAAGAACGGTTGTACCGCGCTCGTTGATCTCCTCCAGCAGCTTCATGATCTCAAAAGAGTTCTTAGGGTCCAGGTTACCTGTGGGCTCATCCGCAAGCAAAATACTTGGACGGTTCACCAGCGCCCTTGCCAGGGCAACCCTCTGCTGCTCACCGCCGGATAACTGGTCCGGACGGGATTTGTATTTTTCAGCCAGGCCCACTAAGGTGAGCACCTCAGGCACGCGCTTTTTGATGACACGTGTGGGACGCTCGATGACCCGCTGCGCAAATGCTACATTTTCATAGACATTCCTGTCACGAAGCAGACGGAAATCCTGGAATACAACACCGACTCCCCTGCGGTATTTTGCCACTTTTCTCCGTCTTAACTTGTCCAGGCGCTGTCCGTTTACCGTGATAGACCCGCTTGTGGGATCCAGTTCCTTCAACAGCAGCTTTATCAGAGTGGATTTACCTGAGCCGCTGTTGCCCACGATAAAAACAAATTCACCCTTCTCTACGTGAAGCGACACATTGTTAAGAGCCGGCTGGCCCTTACTGTATGCTTTACTCACGCCCTTTAAATCAATCATAAATATCCTCCTGTGTTCCCGATACCCGCTTCCCCGGATATCAGTAATCAAGTGTCTCCATATACTTCATATATTTTACCACCATCAGGGCTATCTTAAATGTTATGGCATCCTCAAACACACGCAGGTCAAGACCGGTACTCTTCTGGAGCTTGTCCAGCCGGTATACCAGGGTATTCCTGTGTATGTACAGCTGTCTCGATGTCTCTGAGACATTCAGGCTGTTTTCAAAGAATTTATTGATGGTGGTCAGTGTCTCCTCATCAAAGTCATCCGGTGATTTTCCATCGAAAATCTCACGGATAAACATTTTGCAAAGAGGAATCGGCAGCTGGTAGATCAATCGGCCGATGCCAAGGGAACTATAGGCAATCACTTCTCTGTCTCCGAAGAAGATCTTACCCACATCCAGAGCCATACGCGCTTCCTTGTAGGAGCGTGATACCTCTTTTAACTCCTTCACAATGGTGCCGTATGCTATATGAGTCCTGCCGTCCTTCTCAATACCCAAGGTAGTCAGGATCATATTCGCGATCTTGTCCACCTGCGGATAGTTGTCCGTGGCAGTCAGCTCTTTTACAATGATAATACTCTTCTCGTCTACAGCAGTGACAAAATCCCCAGTTTTGCCGCCCAATAGATTTTTAATATTCTCCAGAGAACCGTAGTCCTTATCCTGGTTGGTCTCCAGAATAAATACAACTCTGCGCACATCCACTTCCACATGCAGCTTCTTGGCCCGGTTATGGATATCCACTAACAGCAGATTGTCCAAAAGCAGATTCTTAATAAAGTTGTCCTTATTAAACCGCTCTTTATACGCGGTCAGCAGTCCCTGGATCTGGAAAACCACAAGCTTTCCAAGTGTATAGACATCGTCTCCGGCGCTATTGATAACCAGCACATATTCCAGTTGATGGTCATCGTAGATCTTAAAGAACTGATACCCTTTGATCACCTGACTGTCTGCCTGGGAATTTGCAAAAGCTAAAACTTCCTCCTGTGCACAAACATTCTCAGAAAAAGTAGATGCCATCACTTTCCCTTCCATGTCCGTGATGTAGAAGTCTGTTCTGGATATGCTTTTCAGCCCGTCCAGAGTGTTTTGTAGTACCTGGTTTGATATCATTCTCTTTCCTTCTTTCATTATATAGTATATTTCCTTGTTTCCATCCCATAAAAACAAAAAACCCTACACTATATACTAATACATAATCGAAAAAAAATAAAGAGAAAATGTTAAATATTACATCTTTTTTTCAAAATGTAACATTTTGTTCACATTTTCCCTTTTCTTTTTATGATTCAGACAGAGGAAAAAACTCACATTTCTTCACCGCTGTGGAATCCCTCCCCGATGACCTCACGGGCGTCTGTGACTATCACAAAAGCTTTTGGATCGGTTCTGGTAACCAGCTCTTTCAGACGCACGATCTGCTTCTTCCCGACCACGCAGAACAGCATGGTTTTTTCCTCACCGGAATACATACCCCTGGCAGAAATCCCTGTAAGGCCCCTCTCCAGTTCTTCCATGAGGCTCTTTGCAAGCTCGTCGTGCAGGTCTGTAATAATAAACGCGATCTTGGCGAACTTCATACCTTCCAGAAATCCGTCCGTCACCTTTGTTGTGATAAATATGGCGATCACCGCATAGAGCGCCCTCTGTAGTCCGAAGACAAATACACCTAATATGACAATAGCCCCGTCCACCACCTGCAGGATCTGGGCAATGGAATAATGGCGCATCTTATGCTGGATCAGCGCGGAAACCATGTCGGTTCCGCCTGTAGTTCCCTGCCCCATGAAGATAAAACCAATTCCCACTCCCATGATCACACCGCCGAACAGAGCTGCCAGCAGCATATCATCCGGTATGATGGGAAGTTCCGGTATCAAAAAAAGCCAGAGTGACAGGGCAAGCGCACCGAAGATAGACTTCTTAGTAAATTCCCACCCCTTTATGCTCACTCCGAAAAAGAACAGCGGGATATTCAAAACTGCATTGGTCAGCCACAGGGGAATCCCCCCGGGCATCACTTTCTCAGTCAAAGCTTTGATGATAATGGCCAGTCCGGAAAAACCTCCGGTCACCATCTGCATATGGTCGTAAATGGAAGTGATTGAGACGGCCATCACAGCCGTCCCGATCAGTATATACACATATGCCCGCCAATTCACTTTTTTCTCAGCAAGCATGCTACTCTTCTCCTTTTCCTGAGTCCTCGTTCTCCTCATTGTACTGTGAAACCAGCTTTTTAAATGTACTCTTTTCCAGAAGTTTTCCCAGCCAGCCTTTTTTTAACCCTGTTTCCTTCTGGATCTCCTGCCGTTCACCCAGGCAGAACAAAATTTTTGTATTCATCATCTTCCTGTTGTCCGCCACAAAACGCTCTATCTCCATATTTCTGGAGCATGTCAGCACCACCTGGGGGCTGAAGGAGTTGATCTCATTGATAACTCTGTCAATCTGGTCAGCATGGGCCTCCTGCAGGCTGTCTCTCCCGACTATCACAATATCCGGGTATTTATCCTTCACAAAATTATAGAACGCTTCCGTATCCTCCTCTGTCTCGCCCAGCAGAAAGACTTGGTTCTTATAATGAGACAAAAACCAGAACAGTGTGGAGAAGAAGCCGTGCCTGGCTGCCTCCTCTTCAAGCCTGGGGTCCTCAACACCCGCCGCCTTCAGAACCTCCGGCTCATCCACCACGGCCTTGTCCAGAATGCTGATATATTCCTTGAGCTTCTCATCCTCCTGGGCTGCCATCAGCAGTTTCATATTGAGCACTCCATAAGTGGACAGTGACTCCTTATACCAATTCTCATTGACGTATTCCATCACGTCCTCTACATAACATTTCTCCACAGAAATGCCAAGTACCTCTATTTTTTCATGCATAATATTTCTCCAGTGATCTTCTACCGCGCTGCCATCCACCGCCCTGCAAAAACGCAGTCTGTGAGCAGCAGCACGCTTCGCACGCGCTTTATCTACCTACTATAGCAGACAGGCAGAGATTTTTCAAGCCGCATATCTCAGTATTCTTCTTCTCTCTTTTCCTACACTTTGTATTTTCATCCAAAAGCCGTCATTCCATGCGTCTCCAGAAAAGAAAATACTGTTTTGTAATACTCCTGCGGCGCCTTGTCAGGTGCCTGGGCATGTCCGGCGCCTTCCACGATCAGCAGTTCCTTTTCGCAGTCCGCCGCGTCATAAAGCGTATAAGCCATCTCCACCGGAACGAACACATCCTCCTCCCCATGTATAATAAGAAGAGGAATGGTGCTTTTCTTCACCGCATCCAGGGCGGAGGCTTTTTTCAGACTATAGCCGCCGCGTATCTGCAGCATCAGGTCTGCCCCATCCACCAAGGGAAAACCCGGGAGATGAAACCAGTCCTTTAACTGCTTTTTAAAAATACTGTACGCATCTGTATAGGCACTGTCTGATACCACCGCTTTTACATTGTCAGGCAGATCCTCCCCTGTCATCATCAGGGCGCAGGCACCTCCCATGGATTGTCCGTGTATGACGATCCTGGCATTTTTATCCTTTTTCAGTATTGTTTGGAGCCACAGCAGATTATCTTTTCTGTCCGTCCAGCCCATACCGATAAAATCCCCTTCGCTCTCTCCGCTGCAGCGCATATCCGGCACCAAAACCTGATATCCTCTCTCAGCATATTCAAAAGCAATGGGATACATCTCCTCTTTCCATCCGGTATAACCGTGCAAAAGCAGAACCCAGTCATGGCTTTCGCCCTCCTGATAGAAAGCCCGGCCCAGCAGACGGTATCCGTCTTCTGTTGTCACCGATACCTCCTCACTGTCCGCTGACCTGACCCACTTTTCTGTTTTCTCCAGGCTGGCCATTTTGTTCTGTTCAATGTCATCCGTCTTTACAAGCGCTTCATAGCTGTCCTCTGTTATATCCTCAAATGCCTGAGTCTGTTCCATCTTCTCAGGCACCAGTGCCAGATCCACTACTATATTGGACGCAAGCACCAACAGCGCAAGCAGTATAAGCACTGCAGCGGCCAGTCTTTTTATCCATTTTTTCTTCCGCATATATCAACTGTCACCTTGTAGTTTTTTGTCGTATTTTAATTATTATACCTGCTTTTTTTCCTGTGCGCAATAATCGTCTGATAAAAGCTTTTTTGATCATTTACACTGTTGCTCTGCTTTGTTATTATAATACTATACGAAAAACAAAGGAGGTCTTATATGCCTCAGTCGGAAATATTAAAAAAAATCATCCAAAACATGGAGTCCGTGATCGTGGGGAAACGCCGGGCCATAGAGCTGGCACTCATCACCCTTCTCTCCGACGGACACCTGCTTTTGGAGGACGTGCCCGGGGTGGGGAAAACTACTCTTGGAAAGGCACTGGCTCAGTCAGTCCAGTGCAGCTTTGCCAGAATTCAGTTCACTCCGGATACACTTCCCGGGGATGTCATCGGCATGTCCATGTATCAGATGCAGACCGGAAAATTTTCCTATGTTCCCGGAGCTGTAATGAATGACATCCTTTTGGCGGATGAGATCAACCGTACCTCCCCAAAAACCCAGGCGAGCCTGTTGGAGGCCATGGAGGAACAGCAGGTCACTGTGGACGGCATCACGTATGCCCTTCCCGAGTTATTTATGGTCATTGCCACCCAGAACCCTGTGGAACAACTGGGCACCTATCGGCTGCCCGAGGCACAGCTTGACCGTTTTATGATGAAAATTTCCATGGGATACCCGGAGACACCTGCGGACGAGGCGGATATCGTGCGCCGTATGGTAGACGGGGAGCCTTTGAAAAAATTAAGCCCGGTCACTACCAGAGACGAACTTATGCAGATCAAGGATGAGGTCAAGGCAGTGGCTGTACACCAGGATGTAATGGCTTACGCGGTTGAGATCACAAGAAACACCAGAAAAAGCAGATATTTATCCCTGGGCGCAAGCCCCAGAGCCGCCATTGCCCTGGTGCGCGCTGCCAAAAGTCGAGCCTATCTGGAGGGCCGCATGTATACCACACCGGAAGATATTGCCGCTCTTGCTCCGCCGGCGCTGCTGCACCGGCTGATCTTATCTTCCGAGGCACGGCTGGAGGGAAAAAATGAAAGGGAAATGCTGCAGGAGGCCATGCGTGCAGCACACGTACCCGTTTTATGAAAAAAGCGGCCTGTCTGCTTTTTATCATAGGCAGCACAGTGTTGGTAAGCTTTCAGGGCAAAGCGGTTTCCTATCTGCTCTTCTACTTTTCCCTGCTGCTGCCTCTGCTGGCGCTTCTCTACTCTCTGTATGTTTACTTTCGCTTTAAAATCGTACAGAATGTAGAGCACTTGGTAGTAAAAGGGCAGAAAGTCCCCTATCAGCTCATTCTCGGCAATGAGGATTTTCTTCCTTTTACAGATATAACCCTGCATTTTTATACGGATATGGTCACAATGCAGTACAACAGTACAGACCCGGAACCGGAGCATCTGTGTCTTCTCCCCCATGACCAGAAGCGGATTGAAACAAAAATGTACTGCAGGCACAGAGGCACTTACCCGGTGGGTGTGAAAAGCGTCACAGTCACGGACTTTTTAGGACTGTTCACCATCACTTACCCCATGATGTCCCAGGTACGGCTCACAGCCAAACCGCGGATCCTTCCTCTGGAGCGCCTCAGTCTGGCTCTTAAGAAAAAGGATCCCAAAAACACCCTGTTCCCCACCACCCGTCTCCAGAACCTGCCGGATCACCAGGTTCGCCGCTATCAAAGCGGAGATCCCAGGAAATATATCCATTGGAAAAACTCCGCCAGGACAGGGGAGCTTCTTGTACGCAAACAGATGCCCGAGGAACTTTTTGAAACCGTCCTCCTGCTGGATTTAAGTCCTATCCGGGGGGATTCGGAGATGCGGCTCCAGGCAGAGGACAATATTCTGGAGGCAGCTCTCTCCTATCTGCGGGACTGCTGCCTGAAAAACATTCCTGTCCGGGTAGTCTATATGGATACGGAAATCCGGGAGCTTCTCATAGATGTCTGCACCGGATTTGATGCCTTTTATGAGAAATGCGCAGATATTTCTTTTGAATCCCCTCTCCCCCTTGAGAAGGTATGGGGCCGGTATGCTGCCCGCCTGGCAGGTACCAGAGCCTACATCCTTGTCACCTCCTCGCAGTCACCTGAACTTACACGGACCATAGAGGAGAGCCGTATTCTTGGTAATGAGGTATTGTGCATCAATGCAGGAGAATTAAGCTTATGAAAAAGTACCGGGAATTTATTGGTAAATATTATGAGAGCCTTCACGGGGCCTGTCTTAGCGCAGGCCTTCTTCTGCTGGCTGACTCTTTCTGGGTCCTGCACTGGCCCCCCATGCTTCTGATCGGAGGCGCTGTACTTTTCTCTCTCCTTTTCCACTATGCAGTCAAAAAAAATGCCCTCCTTCCGACAGGCTTTATCTTGCTCGTCCTGCATCTGGCAATTTTTATTTTCTTTCACCTATCCGGCAGAGACTTAGGCATACTCCTTCCCTATATCCAAATAGAGGCCGCCTGTCTCGGAGCATCCATACTGTGTGTGGCCGCAGCCGGGCACCTGTTTATGACATTACCTATCTTTCTGGCAGAGCTTGCCTGTCTTATCTATTATGGAATCCAAGGGATTTCCCTGTCCAAATGGAGCATCTGCCTGGTATTTTTCTGCTGCCTGCTGTTTTTAGCCGAAGCTGCAGGTCAAAAAAGAGGTATCAAAAAGCAGGATATCTTTTTCCTGGCACCTCTGTTTTTCATGTGCCTTCTCTTCATCTGTCTGCTCCCCGTGAAAAATACGCCCATACGCTGGGAAACTGTGAGAAGAGCTGCAGGTGCTGTACAGGAAAAAGCAAACGCGCTGCTTATAAATCTGGATCATTTCTTTTCCGGCACTTCAGACACCTATTCCCTGTCCCGCTCCGGATACGGTTCAAAGGGAACCCTGGGCGGAAGCCTGATCCAATCAGATAACCCTCAAATCTCTGTTACGGGAACTCGGACCAAATCCCCCCTTTATCTGGCGGGAACCCTCTATGACACTTACGACGGAAGTTCCTGGACGCCGGAGGAGCCTTCCGGCAGAGAAAAAGGAAAGGAATACCTGGAACAGTATAAGAGTATCAATGAATCTCTGTCTGTTTCCGGGCTGAGTGATGAGGAAATCCGTTCACTGACCCATCTGTGTACAATGGAGATAAAATTTGAAGGCCTCAAGACAAAGAGTCTCTTCCATGCCCCAAATACCTGGAAATTTCAACTGCCATCCTCTCTGGAAGCCGAATCCAGAGGAGGAAATATTCTCCTCCCAAAGGCAAAGGGTGTTGGTTTTTCCTACAGCCTGCAGTTTCTGGAGCTGAACTATAACAGTGAGGATTTCCAAAGGCTTCTGGCCGTGACTTCCGGTTCCCAAAGGGACAGCGCCCGCCGTTCCCGCATTGTTAAGAACTGTACCGCCCTTCCGGATGATCTTCCCCAACGGGTATACGATCTTGCAGAAGAACTTACCATGGGGTGTCAGACACCTCTGGAGGAACTAAAAGCCATCCGGGCATATCTGGCAGGCTACCAGTATTCCACCACAGCGGATGCACCAGCAGAAGGACAGGATTTTGCCGACTCTTTTCTCTTTGACACCAAAACCGGTTACTGCACATCCTTTGCCACTGCCATGGCTGTCCTCGGACGCTGCCGGGGAATTCCCACCCGATATGTGGAGGGCTTTGCCACTGACCGGACATGCAGTGAGGATAAGACGGAAATCCATCTGAGCGGTTCCAACGCCCATGCATGGGCAGAGGCCTATCTGGAGCCTGTGGGTTGGGTTCCCTTTGACTCCACACCCGGCTATGCCTCCGGCGCGGGTTCTGCCTGGGAAGCAGAATCCGTGGATGACTCTGATACTCCTATTCCCACAGGCCCGGGCAGCAGCGGTTTGGTCACCGGGACAGAGGATCACAGCACCGAATCTGCCGGGGATTCCGGGACAATGGAGGACATTTATACCAACCTTCTGCAGGTACTGCTAAAGCTCCTTCCTATTATCCTTCTCCTTGCAGCCGTCTGCCTTATGGCTGCGGCAGCAGTTCTGTTCCGTAAATTTATGCGGCACAGAGCATATGTCTCCATGAGCAGCTATGAAAAAATACTTTTCCTCATGGACAGACTGTTTCTGCTGGGCAGGCTGTCAGGTATTTCCTTTGAAGAGGGGGAGACTCTGCTTGAATACGAAGAAAAGGCCGCCGGTGCCCTTGACACACCTGAGACGGCCTTAACTGAAATATTCCGTATGTTCCGTGAGATTCGCTACGGAGGACAAAAAGCCTCCCCGGAAACTGTATCACTTTTAAAAGCTTATATCCGCTCACTGGAAACGCAGTATCTCCAAAGCTGCTCCCGCACCAAGCGTCTGCTGTACTGCCTCCGGTAAACACGGCATCTGCCGCATCAGCGGTTTTCCGGATCCGGCCTCTTTCTCCAAATTCTTGAGGCGTCCTCTACCGCTATTAAGATCACACCCCGTTTTTTTGACAGATATCCTTCAGACAACATTTTTCACAGTCCGGCTTTGTTCTGGCTGTACAGACATCCCTGCCATGGAACACCAGTCTGTGACAGAAATCGCTTCCCTCTTTGGGAGGGATCAGTTTCCACAGCGCCATCTCTACTTTTTTGGGATCTTTTATACCGTCCACCAATCCAATACGGTTGACCAGTCGGATACAGTGCGTATCTGTCACGATGGCAGGCTCCCCGAATACATCTCCCATGATCAGGTTGGCGCTTTTTCTCCCCACTCCCGGGAGCTTTAAAAGGGCGTTAAAGTCATTCGGCACTCTGCCGCCATATTCATCTCTCAGGATTTTCATACAGGCACTGATATCCCTGGCTTTACTTTTCCCAAGACCACAGGGCCTCACGATCTGCTCAATGTCCGCCGCATCTGCATCAGCCAAAGCATTGACATCCGGGTATTTCGCATACAGATCCTGTACCACCACATTGACTCTGGCGTCCGTACACTGGGCTGCCAGGCGGACACTGACAAGCAGCTTCCACGCCTGGTCATAATCCAGGGTACATCCCACATCGGGGTATTCCTTTTTTAATCTCTCCACTGTTTCCAGTGCCAGTTCCTCTTTTGTCATATTCTCTCTCCCTTTCACAGTTGTCGGTTCAAGTTCTTTCTTCTACCCCTTTCTCAATTATGGTTCAGACTCTTCCTTCCACACTTTTTTGTGCAGACAATTCTTTCTTTATAATTTGAAAAAGTTCATCGTTTACCTTAACCAGTCCGCCATATCCGCATGTGTAGCGCATGGTCCAATAGGTTCCCACAAGTTTTTCTGTTTTGTATCCTGTTCGGATCATAACCAGAGGGACGGACAGCCGCTCTCTCTTTATATATACATCTTTGATAGTTTTTCTGTAAATCCTTTCAACCAGAGTCAGATCATAAGAATTCCACTGATAGATCCACTCATCTGTCAGGATACAGGCCAGCCTTTTCAGACTGAACCTTCCAAATATCTCCTCCACATGACTCAGATACCGGTCCACCTGTTCCTTTTCCCTCTCAGAAAGTGTGCCCCAAAATATGCAAAGTGCCCTGAGGTTTTCCCCCGCACACTGCTTATGGATACAAACAGCCACGCCCAATACAACGGAAGCAGGAATGATGAGTGCCAGTCTGAACAGAATACCGGAGAGTTCCCTGCCCCCTGCGGCTAACTCATATACTGTCCTGCAGATTTGGTAAAAAAGAAAGATGCCGGCAGCCAAAAAGAAAATCCTTGTGAACTTTGCTTCTCTTTTTCTGTTGTGTATCATTTTTTCCATAAACCGCCTCATTTAACAAAGGCACTTCCGATAACTTTCCATATCAAGTTTCGGAAAATGCCTCTGTTTTTCAGTCTTTCTTGTGTGCTGCCGCCTTTCTCAGCACTTGGTACAGATACTCTGCATCCACCGGTTTTGCCACGAATCCGCTCATACCTGCTGCTTCCGCTGCGTCCACATCCTCCTTAAAAGCATTGGCGGTCATGGCGATAATAGGAACAGCGGCTGCATCTTCCCTGTCAAGGCTTCTGATCTCTCTTGCCGCTTCCAACCCATTCATGACAGGCATCTGGATATCCATGAGGATTGCCTGGATATCCCCCGGCCTGCTGCGGCTGAATATCTCCACCGCCTCTTTTCCATCTCTGGCCCGGGTCACATCAGCCCCCTGTATCTTCAGCAGTTCACAGGCAATATCCGCATTCAGGTCATTATCTTCAGCCAGAAGGATTTGAGCATCCACAAGGCACAGCTCCTCTGCCTGTTCCGGACTTTCCTCCTTTTCCTCCTCTACATCACCAACAGGAATTTTTATGGTAAAATAAAACTCACTGCCCTGTCCCGGTTCGCTTTTCAGTTTCAGTTCACCTCCCATAAGCTGCACAATATTTCTGCTTATGGCGAGTCCCAGTCCGGTTCCCTGGCTTCTGGCAGAACTGGTACCCGCCTGCTCAAAGGCCTCAAAGATACGCTGCCTGTTCTCTTCTGAAATCCCGGTTCCATTGTCAACTACTCTAAACTTATACACAGCGTTTTGCCCTGTCTTTCCTGTCTGCTGCACATACAGACGCACATGGCCACCGGCCGGCGTAAATTTAAAGGCATTGGAGATCAGGTTCATGAGCACCTGTTTCAGCCGCACCGCATCCCCTACTAATCTGTCATCTCTGATATCCCTGTGTATCTCAAACTCCAACCCGTGTTTACGGGCTTCCATTGTCATGATATTCTGTATTTCCTCCACGATCTGTACTGCGGAGAAAGGCTCGGCGTCAATGGTCATCATCTCACTCTCGATCCTGCTCATATCCAAAATATCACTGATAAGACTCAGAAGATAATGGGAAGAATCCCGGATCTTTGTCAGATTATCTCTTACGTCCTCAGGCACATCATCCATCATACAAGTCAGATCACTCAACCCGACAATGGCATTCATTGGGGTACGGATCTCATGACTCATTCTGGACAGGAATTCCCCTTTTGCTTTGCTGGCTGCCTCTGCTTTTTCCAGGCTGATCTGCATTTCAGCGGAGCGCACACGGCTGCGTGCCGCCATCAGAACAAGAAATACCACCAGCACGAAGACACATACGATCACTGTAATAAACAATACCGGATTGGCATACAGCAGATCCACCACAGTCAGCGAGGTGACACCTGCGGACATCATATTCTGGTTTACCAGGGTATCCTTTTTATCACTGCTCATGCTGTTGATCGCCTTATTCATAGCGGTCAGCAGATCTGTTTCCGCAGGGCTTTTCATGGCAAATCTGATCTCATTTACGTTGTTTACCAGGGTGTTCGGCACTACATTTGTATAATGATGCTTCTGCATCTCTTCTTCCATATTGGCTGAGAGTCCGTAGAAAAAGTCCGCTTCTCCCCGGTTGACAGCGGAAAGCGCCTCTGCAACATTGCGGTAATAGATCACTTTATCAGTCTCTATGCTTCCTGGCATCTGGCGTCCCTCCAGCACTGCGCCAACCAGGCCCTTTGAAGGAAAGCTGACTGATTTGTTCCTGGTTATGATATCATTCAAATTGCCGTAGGTCTGGGTCAGAGCCAGATCCATTTCTATGCTCTCCTCCTCAGTTCCCAAAAAGGCCCCCAGTATGTCTGCCTCCCCCTCCAGCACCAGCTTCAGTGCTTTCGCGTATGATTCAGCATAGACATAGCTGAACTCAAGGCCGGTGAATTTCCTGACCTCCTCCAGTACATCAACGATCAATCCGTTGTGAAACTCCTCTGCATATTCTTCACAGAACAGCGGATGCCAGTCCTTTACCACTGCAACAGACACTGTTTTCTTTTGTTTGATATACGCCCGTTCTCCATCATTCAGGTATATGCTGGCCTTTCCGCTGTCGGTGAAATTAGCCTGGTAACGTTCCTCCGCAAAATTAGGATTGGAATCCAATATATTTTCCAGTGCCATATTCAATCCATCCAATATTTCCTGATTCCCCGGTACAGTCACAATATAATGGGGCTGGGAGTCAAAGGTGGCAACGGGACGAAATATTTCCGTGTCCTCCGCACTGTTGCCGAGTATCATATCTATTTCTCCCTTCTCCAGATAAGGATAGAGATTGCCGTCCTGGAGCTGGTCCTTGCTGTAATATCGGATGGTACAGCCAATTCCATTGCTCTCTATAAACTGTTTCAGCCTGCGGATATTTTCCCGGGCATTTTCATAAACGCCAATGCTTTTCCCCTCCATGCTTCTCCAGTCAAATGCCTTGATGCTGCTGTCATCCCTGCGCGCCAGAAGAACGGATTTTCCAAATCCCGTATTATAATCAGGATAGGCAAAGTATTCCTCCATGCCCTCCAGATAATAGGTTCCCCCCATCAGATCATATTCACCGTTCAGAAACTTTTCTGTCAGGGTTTCACCGTCGGCACTGATATATTCGTATTTCCATCCGGTATACTTTGCAATTTCATTCAGATAATCCACCACAATACCGTGTCTGGTTCCGTCAGCGCTTGTCTCGGTGAATCCCTCCACCTCCGGAAATGCCACGCGCAGAGTCTTATCCTCTTTGTTTTCTTCTGCCCAAACCATATTACATGGCAGAAGGACCGCAAAAAATAATAAGGCCAGCATAACCAGCAGTCTGATGCCTTTTTTCGGCATCTGTGATTTTTCTCTCATACTCAGAAACTCCTTTTATCCCCGGCAGTCTTATTTAAACAGTGTTTCCGCCTTTTTCATTTTTTCAGTGACCTTGACGCCAAAAGGGCAGTTCTTCTCGCAGCCGCCGCACTCCACACAATCCCTGCCGTTTGCTGACAGCCCCTTATAGTGAGCTTTAAGAGCTGCAGGAACCTCCGGCTGCATCACGGCCAGATCATAGAGTTTGCTGACCATTGCAATGTCGATTCCGGATGGGCACGGGGCACAGTGACCGCAGTAAGTGCACTGTCCGTAGTAGGCATGTACCGGAGCGTTGGCAAGAACCGTGGCATAATCCTTTTCCTCCTCAGATGCCGTTTCATATGCCACCGCCTGATCTACATGTTCCGGTGTATCATATCCCACCATTACACTGGCAGTCCCCGGACGTGTCAGGGCATAGTGCAGACACTGCACAGGGGTAAGCGCGGTTTTAAAGGGAGACGTCTCTGCCGAGAACAGACGTCCTCCGGCATATCCCTTCATGACAGTAATACCCACTCCGTTTTTCTCACAGATCTTGTACAGCTCTGCCCGTTCAGGGGCAATTCCGCCCAGACCCTCATCATAGTTTTCCTTGAAATATTCTGTTATATCGTCACTGGCAGGAAGCATATCAAAAGCCGGATTGATGCTGAACAATATCATCTCGATCCTGCCGCTTAAGGCAGCCAGCTTTGCAACTGCAGGATTATGGGTACTCATTCCCATATGTCGTATTATACCCTTTTCTTTCAAGCTTCTGGCATATTCATAGAATTCCCCATCCATAATACGCCGGAATTCTTCCTCCTCATCTACAAAATGAAGGATACCCAAATCTATGTAATCTGTCCCCAGGCGATCCATAAGATCAAAAAAAGCTGTCTTCGCCTGCCCGATATCGCGGGTTCTCACATACTGCCCGTTCTGCCAGGTAGATCCCAGATGTCCCTGGATGATCCAGCGCTCTCTTCTGCCTTTGATGGCTGCGCCTATATTAGACCTCACATTAGGCTCCGACATCCAGCAGTCCAGAATATTGATTCCCGCTTTCTCACAGCGCAGGATCACTTCCTGGACCTCCCGGGCGTTGTGGCGCTCCAGCCACTCTGCCCCAAGTCCGATCTCACTGACTTTTAATCCGGTTTTCCCTAGTTCTCTGTATCTCATTTTTCACTCACCTTTCCATAACGGGCAGAAAAAGACTGCGTTACTCCCTGTTTATGTTCCCCTGCCATATTATTTCTATTCCTGCAGACTCAGGGCAAAATTCCATATAACGCATAAAACCATGCCCTTCGATGGGATAGCTTCATACATTTTTCAACTTCTTTCGGCTTTAACCATTACTTTTTTTATTATAACATAAAATAATGCAGTCATTCCATAATTTTCCAAGATCATGTAATGGCTGCATTAATTTTTTTCTGCCGTTTTTGGCAGGGGTCCGGCTACTGAGGACCGATATCTTCCCATTGATTCTTCTTTTTCCATATACAACAGCTTACCAAAGCTTTTTTTAACTGTTCTATAGAGATGGGTTTTGCCAGATGTCCATTCATACCTGCCAGACGCGCGCTTTTAACATCCTCAGAAAAAGCGTCTGCTGTCATGGCATAAATGGGAAGCTCACTGATCCTTTCCATACCGGAACTACGGATCTCCCGGGCCGCCTCGTATCCATTTTTAACCGGCATCTGTATATCCATGAAGACGATATCGTAATAGAGAGGCGCATGGGTAAGGACTGCCTCCACTGCCTGCTTTCCATCCTCTACCACCTCTGCCTGTACCCCCAGAAGCTCCAGCATCTCCACAGCGATCTGCCGGTTCAGCTCATTGTCCTCCGCAAGAAGAACTCTGAGATTTGCAAAGCCGGAGATACCCTCCATCTTTTCTTCCGTAGGCACGGAGACGGTTCCATAACATTTTGTCATACACAATGTGACCAAAAATTCAGAACCTTTTCCATACTCGCTCTCCACCTCAATAGTACCATCCATCATGGAAACAATATTTTTTACGATTGTCATCCCAAGCCCGGTGCCGGTAACCTTGCTGGTCCGGCTGTCCTCCGCTCTGCTGAAAGGCTCAAAGATATGTTCCAGATACTCAGGTTTCATACCAATGCCGTTATCCTTGATCAGAAAATGGTAGGTCCCTGCTCTCTGCTCTTCCTTGCGCTCCTCTCGGACAATAAGAGAAATCCTGCCTCCCTTGTCTGTATACTTGGACGCATTTTCCAAAATGTTCACCAACACCTGTTTCAGTCTTCTGGCATCTCCTGCCACCTGGGTATGAGTCCCCTCTTCCACTTCAGCGAAAAACGTCTGGTTTTTCCTTTCAAGAGAAATGCGCACAATCTCTGACACCTCTTCCACCAGACTTTTCAAGTCAAATTCCCTCTCCTCCAGTTCCACGGTACCGCTTTCAATTTTACTGACATCCAGCACTTCGTTGATCAATCCCAGCAGATGAGCGCCGGAGCTTTGTATCTTTGTAAAATAGTCCTTTAATCGTTCCGTTTCCTCTAAATGGAGCTGTGCCAGCTCCGTCATTCCCACAATTGCGTTGAGAGGGGTTCGGATATCATGGCTCATTCTTGACAGGAAATCACTTTTTGCCTGACTGGCCTTCTCCGCTTTCTGCAGCGCATCTTCCAACAGTTGTTTTGCCCTTCTCTCTTTTTCAAGGGTTTCCTGCTGGATCCTGCGTTCCCAGTCTATATTTCTTGACAGAGTGACTTCGACCAGGTCATCTGTATATGGACTGTCCACCCTCACTACCTGTGTAAAATACCAGTGACAGCTTCCATCCTCTCCCATATGAGGCACTTCCATTGATACAATACGCTTTCCCTGGGCAAATGCGCTGACTAGAGAAAAATAGGAGAATTTCTCCAGGAACTTCTCCCTGTGATCAGGATGGACCCCGGCAGCCTCAGACTCGATCAGTTCATCAAAATCACCTTCATCCCCGGGACGAGCAACAGAATAGCGCTCATATTCAAGCATATGGTAGGTCCTTTTAGTCAGGTTCACAGATATGAGCATCTGATACGCAAATCCTGCGGCTGTTGCCAACTGGCTGATTTCCAGATTGCGCTGCTGCTCCAGCAGAAATTCCTCCTGTATATCACGGAATACCAGGATACACCAGCATTCCTTTTCCCCCAGCTTATCCACCCTGGCTGCGGTAAATTCCACCATGTGATAGTTTCCTTCTGCTGTAAGTCGGCGCATACGCCTGGATATCTGCTTTTTTCCTTCCCCAAAGAGACGCAACATAGCCTCCCGGGAAAAGTTCTCGTGAAAAAGCTCCAGATCATCGGGATGTACTACCTTTTTTGCGTAATTATAATTTTCTGCCCCAAAATTTCCCTGCTCCGGTATATCCGTCCACATTACATCCTTCTGACAATTAACATAATAATCCGTAGTCAGATTTGCAATGATACATTCATCAAATATAGTCACAAGGCTCTGGGCATACATCTGCTCAATATTCTGTATCCACTGCTTTTCCTCAAAATTCGGAGTGTGAGGCGTGGATGTGATCACCACTGCCGGGATATCTCCATCCCAGTTTGTTCTGTCTGCTGTCACATCCACTGTGTTCTTCAACAGCGGATCATAACAGACAATATGGCTGGAATTCCCACTGCCCATAGCTCTGACCGGACAATTACCGCATAGCTCAGGCCAGATTTCATGACATTCTGCTCCCAGCACAGCTCTGCCGCGGCCGGTCTTTCTGCAGCGCTGATTGCAATACAAAAGCCGGTGGCTTTTCTCCTCTATGACATAAATACTGGTCTCACTCAAAGAATCCAGCAGATTCCTCAGATTATCCCCGGACATGCGGTTCCCTCCTCATTTTGTTTCTGTGACATATCATCAGTTGTCTTCCTGCAGCATGAAAAATTTATATGATTATCTATCACTTAAATAAAAAGAGGCATTTACGAACCTGGTAAGAATCGTAATGCCTCCCGGCTTCGCCTATATTTATCTACTTTTTCAGCTTGAATTTTCCAATCAGTTCTTTCAGAATCTGTGCCTGTGCGGAAAGTTCCTCACTGGCAGCTGCGCTTTCTTCCGCAGTACCTGAATTCATCTGGACCACACCGGAAATCTGGTCAATCCCCCGGGCAACCTGTTCCGCAGAACGAGCCTGATCACCGGATGCCTCGGAAATTTTGTCGATGGAATCAGCCACTTCTCCTACGCCTTCCACCACACGTTTCAGCATCGCCGCCGTCTCATCCGCAAGCTTTGCGCCGTTTTCCACAGCTTTTAGCGAGCCTTCTATCAGCACGGTAGTATCTCGGGATGCCTCCGCGCTCTTGGTTGCAAGATTTCTCACCTCGCCCGCCACTACGGCAAATCCTCTGCCACTCTCCCCGGCTCTGGCAGCTTCCACAGAGGCATTCAGTGCCAATATATTGGTTTGGAACGCAATATCCTCAATGGCTTTGACGATATTGCCGATTTCATATGACCTTTTCTTAAGCTCCTGCATTGCTTCCAGCATTTCCTGCATACGGGTGTTGCTCCTGGCAGCCTCTCTGCCCACATCCGCCACTCTGCTGTTTGCCGTTGCCGCATTGTCGGCATTGGCAGACACCTGTTCTGATATTTCGCTGATACTCTCTGCCAGTTCTTCCACTGCTCCCGCCTGTTCTGACGCTCCCTGTGCCAGAGACTGCGCACCTTCTGACACCTGCTCAGAACCGCAGGAAACCTGTTCCGCAGAGGCATTGATCTGACCCAGAGTCAAATTCAATGATTCAATGATCTGTTCCAGTGCCTCCCGTATGAAGCGGAAATCACCGATATAGTTATCTCTCACCGTCACGTCCAGGTTACCGCCGGAAATCTCACTCAATACATGTGTGACATCATGTATCATCTCTTTCAAAGTGCTGACAGAAGTACGGATGCTCACAGCCATGCGGCCAATTTCATCATTTCCGTACTCTTTAATGGAAACTTCCAGGTTACCTTCTGAAAACTCCTGCATACTGCCGCTGATTTCCACCAAAGGCTTCATCATCCTGCGGGTGATCACCATAATAACCATCATGAGAATCCCTATCATGATAACAGACAGCGCAGCCAGTGCGGCAATCAGATGATTACGTGTGGCATTTACCTCTGAAACAGGCAGTGTGGCAATCGCCAGCCATCCCGTTGTCCCGCAGTTTCTGAACATGGAGGTATAGGCTGTATCACTGTATTCAAAATTAAAGATTCCGTTATAGTTACTCTTTACATTTTCTTTATAGTCATCTGATATGTTCAGCTCTTCGACATTTTTCCCCATAGCCGCAGGGTCATCGCTGTATATGTAGTCCGCGCTGCCGGAAAGCACCTCCAGGTACCCATTTTCCCCTACTTTTATCTCTGAGAGAAGCTGCGAAAGGCTGCTGACATAGACATCAAACCCCACAAATCCCTCAATCTTTAAATTGTCTTCAGAAAATACAGGGGAAACTACAGAGATTATGGATTCTCCTGTGGCCGGATCCAGATAAGGCTCAGATACAACCGGCTTCTTTTCATCAAGCACCGGCTGACGCCATACCACATCCGCCAGATTCGCTGCCACTGCCTCTCCATTTGAGAGCAGGTAACAGTCAGTCTTGTCATCTGCGACCCATACCTGCAAAACATTTTCATCCCTCATGCGTTCCAGGGCACCGGACAGTTCCTTCAGGACTATATCCTTCTCCTTATATTTTTCAATATCTTCTGCCGTATTGACAGCTCTAAAATAAGACTGGAGGTCATCGCTCTTCTCAAACATACTGACTGCTGCTGTTTTACTCTTAAAAAAATCATCCACAATGGAAACCGCATAATCTGTCTGCACGTCCAGAAGCTCATCATTGAGATCTGAAATATTATTGGCCGCCACGATACAGGATATAATGATCAGTATGACCAATGACGGAATCAGAACGATCAGCAGGCTCCCAGTGATTCTTGTGGAGATGGACTTTTCTCTCTGTTTTACAGCCTCCTCTCCATGAGTGTTTTCACGGTTTAAAATATTTGACATTCTTTCCCCCCATAGTCATGGCATTGGCTTATCACGGCATACAGCAGCTCAATTCCATTGCGTATTTAATAACTTTACATACAAAATATTATATCATATGCCTTACAAAAGGAAAAGAAAATCATCTTTCCATTGTCAGTTCTAAGCATTTCCAGTCTTCCTTCATTACATGATACGTCTCCACACGATCGGAGATCAGTTCCTGAAATCCTGCTGCTCTATAGCAATGATAAGCTGAGGGGTTATTTTCAAATACTCCCAGCGAAACTTTTCCGGCACCGTAAATTTCAAATGCAAACTTCACTCCCTGCTGTATCATTGCTTTTCCGTAACCTTTACCACGCTTAACTGGGTCTAGGATCACATATCCAAAACGCAGTTCATCTAAGGAACTACCGGGGTTTCTAAAAGTAAAAAAGCCCACAATGCCAGATTCGTCAAATGCGGTAAAAGGCATCAATGATTTCACAGAATTAAATTCTTTCTCCGTAATGGGATAGTTTCCAAGCATCCCTGCTGTCCATTTATAAAAATCCGCTTCATTTTTACACCAGGATAGGATCTCACAGGCATCCGTATCTTTGTAAGGTCTTAATCTGATCATTTTTGCGCCTTTCTAATTCTATTTTCTGTACCGAGTTTCATTTATTAAGCTTAGGATTAAAGCTTTTGAATGTGATGAATCGCCGGATCATCCTACTGCCAGTGCCTACTCTGTAAATAAAATCTGTAAATCAATATCTTCGCAGTCATATCCCACAAGTTTCAATCTATTCTGCCCGGGCGTTAATGATACGGTTTTTGTTACAAATCCATCTGTTGAAGTTTCAGGCAAACACTCAATTACTGTTTCCACACTTCCCTCGTCATCAATATGTACTACTTTTGCTTTTCCTTTTGAAAGACTAAAAGAAAAATCCATCTCCATATCCTGTGCCTCATCCGTCATATCTGACCATATTGTTTCACGTCCGTCAAATTTAGAAACCGTAATGGAACATCCTGTATCGGTTGTATTTGCTACGGATCTTTCTTTTGCATAATGGTCCTCTGCTTTTGCAATCTTTTCGGCAGATTCGTATTCTGCCTTAGCAAATCCATTACTACATCCTGATACGGACAAACACAGCAATACTGCTAAAACAATGCGCACTTTCTTCATGCCTTTTAACATCTTTTCAACTTTTCCTTCCACATAAATTGGGGATTTCCCTCTAAATTCAGTTTACTATATCTAAGGCAATGCGTCTATAACAAGAACCGTTTTTCAATCTGCATTTCTGCTTCAGGTATGCAGATCTCCGCCTTTACTTCGGGGGATAGGTTTTGGCAAATCTTTTTACTTTTGGTAAAAATAAAGGTTTTGCCACGCGGCAAAACCCTTTTTGAACATTTACCTCAAATCAGCCATTTTTCCCAGCCATGACTATTCCGTCTATTACAAATCCCTTTACCGATATCTCAATACAATTGATTCAAATTTTTATTTACTAACTTCAAAGATCCCTATTGAACTTATGAGATTTTGGAATCATACTGTTTACAAAATTTTTATATTCTTATATATGAATCATTTCTTTCACACTATCCCCTTCCAATTCCGCGACACTGGTGGCAGAATTGAAAGGTTCTACTCTTCCCACATTTCACGATAATTATAAATATAATCATTTACTAATTGCGGATACCTTGAATACAAGCCTCAACAAAGTTACTAAAGTTACTTAAACAATATCCGCATTTTATCAAAATGTTTCAAGTTAATATACTGGAATTTGATTTCCGAAAACCATTTAATCAACCTTAATAATTTTAATTTTATATTTTCCGATAAAGTTTCTATGTTTTGCTGTTAATGTATATATATCTGCATTGTCCAATGTATGAAAAGTTTCTAATTCTTTTGCTTTATCTAATTGATACACCACATTACCATCTGAATCATGTAAAACTAAGTCTAAATCACCATGTTTTATATTACAACTAAATAAAAACTTTATTCTGTCACCTGCCTCTCCTGAAAATGAAATTTCAGAATTTGAAGTTATCTGTTCTGAATAACTATGATTCATATTACCTAATATTTTAGGTCTAATTAATAAGTAAGCAATTATCATCACAATAACCACTGTAATAAGACATATTATTACATTTTTCTTTTTCATTGACTCTCCTTTGCACCAAATTATGATTTCTCATTGTGTTCAGTTTAGAGTACTTAAGTTAATGCATCCATAACAAGCACCGTTTTCCAACCTACTTTTCGGTTTCAAGTAATCTAATGACAGGCATCTGCCCTAGGTACCGAATTTGTCCAATATTAAGCGTTTTATCCCGTAGTATCAACATTTCCGCACGAGAAGCGTGACAGTTTCCACGTGTCTTGAGTGTGTGATTCTGATTTCCAAAAGGCGCAAAAGGGCCTTGGCGTGAACGCCATAATCCACTCCAAATAACGAATCAACCTTTCTTTTTGCAGACCGGTCGGTGCTATGATCTTCCACAAAAGTATAACATAATTTCCCAGAACTGGCGACTCCCGTTTTTTTCAAGAAGCGCTTTTTTAGATATTCTCATTATTGGCCTCGTACTGCCAACAATAAAATTTGGGGTACCACAAGTATAAAATTCTCAATTTCCCTGGAGTCATCGTTCTATACACCAGATTGCTGGTACTATGTATCCATTGGAGTTCGGGCGCTGTATCAGACTGCCTCCGCTCCGATGGCTCTCCGCGCCATAAATACTATTCTTCTCCTCTATCTTCCATTTTCTCCCTTCCATTCCGGCAGAGCAAACAGACTAATCTGCCCATCAACCATATTCTCCTCCATCCACCACGAAAACACATCGCCTGCTGTTTTCCACTTTGTTTTTACTCTGCTCGCATGAATGACCTCCAGCATTTTTTCAAAGGCCCGGATATATGCCCTCTCATAAGTCGGAAACAGGCGGAACTCCGTCCAGCGGTAATTCATAATTCTGATCTCCTTTTATATTATTTTTGACAATTGAGCACCAGATAATTGTTACCTAAGTCTTTATATGATGAATGCCTGTATTGCATTAAAAAAATAACCCACGAGAATAATCCCACCTGCACAAATTCCAATGAACAGGCCAAGGAGCCTCGGCTTCACTGCCTTGCGCAGCATAATGATAGAAGGCAGGCTCAATGTTGTAACCGCCATCATAAAAGAGAGAATAGTTCCCAGCTGCGCTCCTTTAAAGAGCAGCGCTTCAGCGACAGGAATGGTTCCAAAGATATCTGCATACATCGGAATACCAACCAACGTAGCCAGGATAACACCGATTGGATTATTACTTCCCAGGACAACCTCCACCCAGCTCTCTGGAATCCAATTGTGGATCATTGCACCAATACCCACGCCAATCAGAATATACGGAAAAACTTTTGTAAAGGTGGCCACAACCTGTTCTTTTGCATAAATCAGGCGTTCCTTTTTCGTCAGAGATGGGGATTCAATATCCACACTGCCTGCAGTCATAATAAATTCTTCCACATAAGGTTCCATATGCATTTTTTCAATCAGCATGCCGCCGACTACTGCAATAACAAGCCCCACAACAACATAGATAATGGCTACCTTGGTTCCAAAAATACTCATAAGAAGAATCAAACTTCCAAGATCCACCATGGGAGAGGAGATTAAAAAGGAGAATGTAACCCCCAGCGGCAATCCTGCGCTTGTAAAACCAATAAACAGCGGGATGGAAGAACAGGAACAAAATGGTGTCACAGTACCCAGCAGCGCTGAAATAATATTAGCTCCAATTCCATGAAAACGACCCAGAATCCGTTTACTCCGCTCAGGAGGAAAATAACTCTGGATATAGGAAATCATAAAAATCAGGAAACAAAGCAGCACCGTTATTTTTAGTACATCGTAAATAAAAAATTGAACACTGCCCCCAACGCGCCCACTTATGTCCAGTCCCAAAGAAGAAAGCATGCTTCCAATCATTTTGTTCAGCCACTTCATTCCCAGAACCTGGTCTTGTATAAACTCCCAAATGCTCATAAAAATCCTCACTTTCATTTTTGCGGAACAAACATATCAATTTTTTTGATATGTTCTTGTTTTATAAACGCCATCCAATAAAGATGGCGCTTAATTTCCCTGACAAATGCAGTCGCTCTTCTGCTCTATATCTGGCGTAGTCAGCTTCTTCAACAAATCTACTGCATAATCTCTGCCTGCCGCGCTTAACCGATAGTGGGTCCATTTTCCCTCTTGCCGGCTGTAAACAATCCCAGATTCACAGAGAATTTTCATATGATAGGAAAGTCCTGACTGTGTTAAATCCAATTGTTCCAGTAATATACATGCACATTTTTCTCCACTGCGCAGTTGTTCCAGGATAGCAAGTCGTTTTTCATCACATAACGCCTTAAATACCTTGGCATTTTTCTGATATATTGTCTCCACATTTCACCTCACATCAAAATTATTTGATATGTTTATTATATGCAAAAGTGTAGATTTTGTCAACACCGTTTAGTTAGTAAAATAATCTGGAACTGAATCTGCTGCAATGTCTTTTACTGTTTCCACGTTTTTCGACTCACTAGACAGGGCCGCGCCGGCTGACGGTCGCTGCCCCGTTTCCTTCGCTCTGCCTGAATTGCCTCAGCCAGCCAGTGCGGCTAAGACAATTCATATGCTGACTGTCTTTTTCATATAAGTCTCTGGCCTTTCTGTAATGTTTTCATCAGATAAGCCATATTTCGACCAAGATTACCTACGTTATCCAACCCTTCTTGATCTTTTAGGACATCGCCAGGCATCTGCCCGTATGCCATATTCCAATAAACCGAGCCGACCACATACATTTCCTGATTCAGAAAAAAATGATTCATGCTGTCAATGGCCTGCAATGCGCCGCCTCTGCGTGCCGCAGACACGGCTGCTCCTGTCTTATGGGTGAGCAATCCGGGATTCAGATCGCATACCACAGCCGCCCTTTCCAGAAATGCCTGCATATTAGCAGAAACATTGGCGGTATAAACCGGAGATCCCAGCAGAATCCCGTCTGCCTGCACCATTTTTTCAAAAATATTACGGAATGTATCCTTCTTATGAACACAATTCTTCTTTCCTTGGCAGGCCCAGCAAGCTTTACAAGGCTCAATAATCTGACCTGCCAGCTGCACCAGTTCTGTTTCAATATCGGCTTTGTTTAGTTCCTGAAATACATGGGCAATAAGGATTGCTGTATTCCCATCTTTTCTTGCACTGCTGTTAATTGCTAAAACTTTCATGGTCACCTCCCGCTATTCATTCGCACCGTCTTACCAGGATTCCAGCTGTACTGCTTCCGGATTCTATCGTTCCAGTATAATCCGTAACTACTGTGTAAATGCGTTGTTAAAAAATGTTTCCAATTTATCAAATGGGATGATTTCCATCTGATCGTATAAATCTGTATGGGCGGCGCCAGGGATAAGCATCAGCTCTTTATTATCTCCCTGTAACAGTTTGTATGCATCCTGGCTATACATAAGAGAATGTGCTTCTTCCCCGTGTACAAGCAGAACCGCGCTGCGGATCTCAGGCGCATATTCAAACAGACGCATATTCATCAGAGAACCGCTGGCAGTGGCCGCCCACCCGTTATTTGCATTGACGGAACGGGGATGATAACCGCGCTCTGTCTTGTAATATGCAACATAGTCTTTCACATATTGAGGTGCCTCTTCCGGCGCTTCTTGGGGAAGTCCTCCTCCCATTGTATAAGATCCGTTTTTATAGTCCTCTGTTCTTTGACGATTGTAAGCTATCCGGGCCTCATATCTGCCTTCTTCATCCACAGAATCAAAATATCCCAGCGCTGTATTTCTGCTCATATCATACATCGTCATTGCTGCCGTTGCCTTTATCCTTGTATCAAGTGCAGCTGTCTGCACTGCCATACCTCCCCAGCCGCAGATACCGATAATTCCAATTTTTTCAGGATCGACATTTTCCTGTATGGAAAGAAAATCAATAACCGCTTGGTAATCTTCGATATTAATATCCGGAGAGTTAAAATCTCTCGGATATCCGGCACTTTCTCCTGTAAAAGACGGATCAAAAGCGATAGCCAGAAATCCTCTTTTTGCCAGTTCCTGTGCATAAAGTCCGGAGCTCTGCTCCTTCACTGCGCCAAAAGGGCCACAGACCGCAATGGCTGGAAGCTTGCCCATATACTCTATTGGTTTATAAAGATCCGCAGCTAGAGTAATACCGAAATGGTTAACAAATGTTACTTTTCTATGATTTACTTCATCACTGAGCGGAAAAACCTTGTCCCATTCTTCCGTGAGTTCAATAGGTTCAATTTTTATGCTGTCATCCTTCATGTTCCCGTAATTCACTGCCATCACGTTCCCCCTCCTTTACTGCCTGTCCTTCTGTTTCTGCTGTTGCTTCTGTCTGCATTGTTTCCGATGTCTGCGTCTCCGGCCTCGCACCGCATGCTGCCATAGAAGCCATCACGGCTACACAACATGTAATTGCTAACGTTCTCTTTAATAATTTTCACATTTTCCTCCTGTTATTTAGTTTTATTTTATGATCGGCATTCGCAAAATTTCATTATTTTTATTGTTTCACCTTGTTAACCTCAAGCCATGTACTTACATCCGAAGGCAAAGACTCACCGCCTGAGTAGCTAATTGCCAGTCCCTCGCCAATCATCGCATCTGGCGCCAGCTTTGCAATAAATGCCAGGCTCTGCCCGAATCTTCCGCCGCCATGACTACAAAACGGTATGATTGTCTTTCCATAAAAGTCATATTCTTCCATGAATGAAGCAACTGGCATGGGAATTGACGCCCACCAATTGGGATATCCGAGAAGAATCGTATCGTACTGCTCCATGTTTTCCACTTGAGCTGCCAGCTCCGGCCGCGCCTGTGTATTTTGATCTCTCTGCGCTTCTTGCAGTACCGTATTGTAGTCTGTGGAATAAGGTTCAATACAAGTGATTTCAAAAAGATCTGCTCCGGTCTGCTCCGCAATTTCTTCCGCAATTTCTCTGGTATTTCCACCCCAGCTAAAATATGCAATCAAGACGTTTCCAGCGCCAGTCTCTTTTTGCATTGGCTGGCCGCTTACAAGAATACCGCCCTCCGGCACTGCCCCTCTGACAAGGCGAATACCGATATTATAAACGCCACGCCCTCCCTGAGAGGTTGCACGGTAAGCGGAACGCACATTCTTTGCAAAATCATTCCAGCCGCCGCCTCTACTGATATGTAGATTTCCGGTGTCTGCTCCGGCAGGATTTATCTGCTCGCTGCTGTCATACGCTCCATATAAGTCCCAAACCCACTCCCCTACATTGCCATGCATATTATAAAGTCCATAAAGGTTGGGTTCAAAACTGTCCACCGGGACAGTTTCATACCGTGATGTGCCGGGACGCGTTTCCAGATTACTCTGGTTGAAATAGTTATCCTCAATCATATAGGGATAATTTCCCCAATAGTTGCTTTCCTCTGCACTAATAGAATCTTTCGTATGAAACGGTGTGGTTGTACCGGCGCGGCAGGCATACTCCCACTCTGCTTCCGTGGGGAGTCGGTAGCCATTTGCACTGCGATTCCATAAAATCTCGTTTCCGTCCGTCTGATATGCGGGAGTCAATCCGGCTTGTTCGCTCATCAGGTTGCAGTAAGTAATGGCATCCGTCCATGAAATACTATCTACAGGCAATTTAGTGCCTTCAAAACTGCTGGGGTTATTTCCTGTCAGTGCTTCATAATCCTCCTGTGTCACTTCATATGGACTCATATAAAAATCACTGACGGTAACAGTATGCTGCTGTTCATCATCCCCTCTCCATGCCTCACTCTCCGGACTTCCCATTAAAAATGTTCCGCCAGAAATCAAGACATATCCATCATTTACTTCTGACGGATTACTATCTTCCTTCTGTTTCTGATCGATAGATTGTGTGCAATTTTCGTCTGTTGTCACAGGAGGTGTGGTTTCCCACGAATCGGCTAGAGATGTGCGGTTTCCTGTAATCATCCAGCAAATAGTCCCTATACAAACCAGAATTGGAATTAAAAAAGCGAGATATTTTACCGTTTTATGTTTCATTCCTTTTAACCCTTTCATTCTTTTCTGTCCATAATAACCGATTGTTATAAACAATCCCATAATAGAAAGCGTTTCTATTAAAAATGAAACAGCCGTCTTCGTTTCATCCCAAAATACGAAGGCCGTTTTTAAGAACAGGTAGTCTGACATGTTCTGCTGTATAAAAGCGTAAACACCAAATATAGAAATTGCAGTTGCAAGACCTCTGGCCAGCCAGGTCAATTCATCTTCTGATTCTGATTTTTCCCAAAACTTTGTTCCCAATCTTACAACCCTGCTCCAATGCACTCCCGTATGCAGTGCCATCAGAATTAGCCCCCAATGGGAAGTAAATAGGTGAAGTCTACGAGAGAGAATCATACCTCCTGAAATGGGCAGCCACTCGAATACAAATCCACTCATTACGATACCGCTGATCATAAGAATAGACATATCTGCAAAAAGGAGTAAATTAATAATGGTAATAAGGCTGCGTAGGGGCGTATAATTCCCTTTCCCGATATTTTTCAGCCAGTTTATGTTTAACAGATGATGGAGGATTAGCACGACAGCCATTGCCGTCCCAAGCCATTCATGAACTTCCTGCCCAGTCAATATTTCTGCCATAAGAACAGGAAGCATTACAAGCAGACTCACATCCACCATCATTTTTATTTTTACCGCCGCCTTCACTGGGCCATCACATCCAGTGAAAGTCCATCAATCCAGCGCACCATTTCATCATGAGAAATATCACTGCTAAGCCGTTCCCCATCCAGCCAAATTACATCAGAATCAGCAAGGTTGTGCAGATTTCGTGCGCTGGAGCCAATCCCGCTGCCTCCGGAAGTGCAGAATGGAACAATCGTTTTTCCACTGAAATCATAAGCTTCCATGAAGGTATCGATGATACGCGGCGCTTCTCCCCACCAGATAGGATAGCCCAGAAAAATTGTGTCGTACTGATCCATATTTTCCAAACTGCCTGAGATTACAGGACGAACACTTTCATCATTCTGTTCCCTGGTGCTTCGGCTATTATTGTCACTATAATTCAAGTCCTCCGATGAATACGGGATTTCCGGTATGATTTCATATAAATCTCCCCCTGTAACTTCGGAGATATATCCTGCCAGGGTCTTGGTGGTTCCCGTTGCAGAAAAATATGCCACCAGAATACCAGATCCGGCTTCCTCAGTTCCTGTATCATCCGTTTCTTCGCCGGCTTTCTTTGTAACAGAGGTGTTCTCACTGTCGTTCTGCAAAAGATCCGTTTGCTGTGCCGCTTTGCTGGTTCCTTGTGAAGAAGCTGGTACAGACATGCCAGTATCAGGCGAACTGCCCTGGCTGCTGCAAGCGGTCGTAACAAACACCATGGAACAAACACAGATAAATGATAATATTTTTTTCATTCTAAAGTCCTCCTTTTTGAAGTATTTGTTTGAGTATGGTTGCCGGATTTACTTATGTGTTTTTTGAATTTTGTACCGTAAATAATCCACACGGTCTAACTGTTTCTGTTTAAAATGAAGTTCATCGAGGGTCACTCCACGTTTTTTGTTTAACATATCGAGGCGTTCTTCTTCTGTGGAATCACCTTCCAAAAGAAGACGCATATATGCCTCAACCTCGTTGTTGTCAAAACCAATATCATGGAGGGTCATAATCATACTAAGCCTTTGTATATCCCGGTCATCATACTGCCATACCCCCATCACCCTTCTCACTTCATCACACAAGCCCCAGCTTTCATATTCCTTTAAAACTTCAATCGGAATATTATACCGTTCACTTGCTTCATTAATTGTCATAATCTCACCTCGCTGATCATTCATACCTAAAGGGCACACCGTAGCTTAATGCTCCGCATGGGCGTGCTTCGCACGATAATGTAAATAAATAAGGATGTCCCTTCCGGAACACCCTCATTGTAAGCCTATATTTATTCAATGTCTAATGCCTATAATTTATTGTCAGATATTACTTTTTCGTATTGTCTTGCGAATTCAATAAAACTACTCGTGGCAGAGGAGAAAATCTGTTCTTTCTTCCATACCAGAACTGTGCTCATTTCAAGTATTGGATAAAGAGGAACAAAGCACAAATTATCGTATGTGTAGTTCAGCTTAATCCCAAGTACAATTCCCAAATGATGCTCCGCAAGCATTGCTTCGTTGTACAACAAATTACCTGTAGCAACAATTTTTACCTGCGTATTATAATCATCAAGCCATTTACCAATACTGCTCTTTGGGAATTCGCCTGTGGCAGTGATTAGTTGCTTTCCAACTAAATCTTCTGGCTGCACCCATTCTTTTTGAGCCAAAGCGGAATCCGTGTTTACCCATACTCCCCAGCGTTCCTTTACCGGCATAGAAATAAAATCATACTTACGAATATCAATCGGTTCTGCCATCAACCCTATATCCAGAAGACCTCTCTCTACATAATCGTGAATGTTATCCGCATCCCCGCTGTAAATCTCATATTGCACATTAGGATGTTTCTCTGAGAAGGAGGCGATCATCTGCGACAGAAATCTGGTAGATTGAAATTCTCCGCTGCCAATAGCAATTTTTCCGGTGAGTTCCTCATCTTTGTGCCTTAAATCCTGTCTGGTTTTCTCAGCCAGGGCCAACAATTCCTGTGCACGGCGTTTCAATATCATACCATCTTCCGTTAGTATAATATTATGATTGCTTCTGGTAAAAAGTTTTACACCGAGGTCTTCCTCTAATTGTGCAATCTGTCGCGATAAGGTAGGCTGGGTGACGTGAAGCATTTGTGCTGCCCGCGTAAAATTTTCCTCCCTGGCCACTGTCAGAAAATAGTTTAGCACCCGAAGATCCATATAATCCCCCCTTTTTTTAGATTATACTGAAGATTTATAGTATTTTCAACATAACTATCCACGAGTTATTAAATTCGTTCAATAATGCATTCACCTTTATCCTTTTCTCTGCATTACTACCTTCTTCATCTTGGAATGTTCTCTCCATATGCCATCATGACACATACCATAAGACACCACTTGGGCAGACCTTCTTCTAGAAGTCAAATTCCCATTTTAAAATGGTATACATCAAGCATATCTGTCAGCAGTTCATATTGCAAGTCCTCTTTCTTCCTTACTTTCCGGCAGTTCCTGCTCAACAGACTATCTGATTTCATCCATAGAGGAAAGCAGTTCATACGCAGACACCGACGCTGATTCTTCATCACGGTCGACTCTTCCTGTAAGTGGGCCAAATAAACGAAGCTTACTTCGTTCCTCCGGAAGCAGCTGGATACTGCGCCCCTCCCGCACAACAATCCCGAAGGTGGTTAACTCCTCCCCCTCTTCCTTCATCCTTGCTTTACAAAGAGATGCAAAATCCACAAAATCGGCAGTAAAGGCCAGCCAATTTTTCGTCGGCTGACCTTGAATTTTCCCCATATATCACTCAAATACCTTCCTGCATCCGTGGAAAGGCCAAAAAATCAGGGCTAAAAACGGCCATTTTTTGCCCTGTTTTTCGCTCGATTCTTGCTCAGAATCCACTATATCTCGTGGTTTGAAAGTCTATTTTTTCTTAAAACCACAATTCCGCATCATTATCACCACCTCCACATGCTCCGTCCAAGCAAACATATCATAAGGCACAGCTCTCACTGCCTCATACCCCTTCTTAACCAAATACCTCAAATCTCTTGTCAGTGTCTCCGGATTACAGGAAATGTACACCACCTTCTTTGGTCCCAGCTTCACTACAGATGACAGAAAAGCCTCATCACTGCCAGCCCTGGGCGGGTCCATAAAAACCACATCTGCCTTTTCTCCCTCTGCGGCCATCTGCACCATAAAGGCTCCGGCATCCCCCTGAAAAGCCCTGAAATTTTTACTGCCGTTTCTCTTTGCATTGATACCTGCATCACGCACCGCATCTTTATTTAATTCCACGCCGATCACTTCCTTTGCGTGTTTTGCGGCGATCAGGCCAATGGTCCCGATACCGCAGTATGCGTCGATCACCCGCTCTTTTCCTGTCAGCCCTGCAAATTCTACTGCCTTTCCATACAGCTTTTCTGTCTGTACAGGATTCACCTGGTAGAAAGAGGAGGGTGAGATTCGGAAAGTACAGCCGCACAGCTCATCCTCGATATATCCCTTTCCGTAAATGGTAATGTTCCTTTCCCCCAGCACCATGCTCGTCCTCTTGTCATTTACATTCAGGATCACCGTTGTGATCTCAGGATGCAGTTTTCTCAGTGCCTTCACAAAATTATTCTTTGATGGGAAAATAGGCGAAACGGCTACTAAGACTACCATGATCTCGCCGCTTGCAAATCCCCTGCGCACCATAACGTGCCGAAGAAGCCCATATCCGCTGTCCTCGCTGTAAATCTTAATCTTAAAAGACTTCAAAAGTCCTCGGATGTCCTTTACAATAACATCTGCTTTCTCATCTTCTATGAGACAGTCATCCACAGGCACCACCCTGTGTGTTCCCTCTGCATACTTTCCGGAAACCGCACTTCCGTCGCGGAGATGGGCAAAAGAAGCGTGTACTTTATTCCTGTAATGATAAGGATTCTCCATGCCCACGATGGGCTCCACTTTACAAATTCCTTTTAAGAGCTTCCTTACCTGCTTTTCCTTGCCTTCTAGATGCTCCTTATATGAAACACCTCTGCAGCTGCATCCTCCGCATTTCTTGACCACAGGACATTTTTTTATTTCCATTTTGTTTTCCATATATAACAACCTTTCTATCTGCTCTCTTCTGAAACATCATTTCACACCCAAACAGCGTTTCACACCTAAACAGCGTTTCACACCTATGCCGCCTTTCATCTATTATATCCGGTAAACCTGTCCGCGTCCATAAAAAGAACAGAGAACCTTCCTATTACAATGAAACAACGGCAGATTCCTCCGTAACACGAAGGCCTCTGCCGCCACCTTATTCCTCTTTTTCCAACTGCCGTATCAAATACCGCCCCACCACTTTTGAAAATCCATTTACATTATGGATATAGGCAAAATCTTTTCCGAAAATTTTCTTCTCCGCCGGCAGATCTTTCTCCTCCCCGGCAAATACACCGAGAACGCACACCCCCTGGTTTCGCAGTCTTCTCACCTCAAAAGCCGTATCTGATATGGCGTATTTCCCTTGATAAGGCTGTGGATTCCTGGCATTGGGCCGGTTCAGTATCACATCATAGGGACGCCCGTCACTTAATACGATCAGAACCTTATGTTCCTCATCCCGATTCAGCAGTTCATGACCTGCGGCTTTCAGGGCAAGTCCATCCCTGTTGTTAGAGGATGTGATATATTCAAAGATATTATTGTTTGCGCTTCTGTCATCCTCATAACCGCGAAAACGGTGCATGATCGTATAATCCCAGAAAGTACAAAAGCTCATCACCCTGTGGGGTATATTCACATTACTCAGCGCCTCACTCAAAATATAAGCCTGCATAGCAACCTGCCCCTGTCTGCTCCTCTGTGACCCGCTGGCATCTATAAGCACATCCACTACAAAGTCACTGTTGTCCTGCTTCAGCTCCCGGACAAAGATTTTTGCGTCATTTGTCCTACTTACCCTCCACAGCCGGGAGGGAATGATCTTCCCCCTGTCCGACAGCACTTCATCCGTCTCATCACGCATAGTAAAGGCCTTTTTCAGCATATCTGTCAGCGTCCAGATATTATTTTTCACCATTCTGTGATTGTTATGGTAAGCGTATAAATTCTTGTCTTTCTGTTTTTTGGCATATTCATACTGATAATTGCGAAGTACCGGATTCTTTAAAACGCCCTCTGTGAAATACAGGCTGCAGTCCCCGTGAATGCCCCTGCACAATAAATAATTCAGACGTTTTTCCTCGGGTTCTGTCAGATAAGTCTTTCCATAATTTCTCTGTACATAGCTGTACATACGCTCCAGAGCCTTTTCATCCACTACCAGCACCTTTTTCCTGTTGGCAGTCTCCTCTTCTCCGTCCTCTTCTTTCTCCTGTTGCTTTTCCTGTTCCATCATATCCAGGTTGGTCATGCTCTCTGTCACCTTGTCAAGATAGGCAGAAAAGGTTTCCTCCAGAGCCTCCTCATCCAGATAATCCTTCCAGGAGAACTCTGTCAGTTCCTCCAGAGTAACCGCCAGTACACGCTCCAGGGAACCATGCTGCTTTTCAAACTGCGGATCCACGATCTCATTATAAAGAAAATCCACAGTCCGTATGACTTCCATGGTATCTGCGGCATGTTTCAGCTCATACACCCTCTCCATGAACCCCCGCAGTCTGTCAGTGGCCGGCTCTTTTCCGTTCAATGCCTCCTTGAAAAGTGATATTTTTAACCGGCCTGCCTCATATCCTACCAATTGGGAAAAATCCAGCTCCAAGGTATCCTCAAAAGCTTTTCTCCTGATCTCCCCTACACCTTCTCTTTCCGCCATGATCCGGTCACAGACTGCCCACTCAATACAAAGCTGCGCAAGGCTGATCAGTTCCCCCTCTGAAGCATGAAGGTATATCTTCTTGACCAGATACAGGGAAAGCTCCTCCCGGGCAAAATAACGGGCAAAAGCCCCCTGTTTGATACCGTCATAGAGAGCAATATACCTGGAACGGCGAAAGCTCTCAAGATCCGGTTTCACATCCAGTGTATAATCCCCGCTTACTGTCCACATCAGGTTGCGGATCCTGTTTTCCAGCTCCAGCTCAAATTCTTCTCTCATTGAAATACATCCCCTGTAGTCCAGGATTCCGGAATTCTTGTCATGACCACATCCTGAACGATCTCTTTTTCAAACACATCAAAACACTTGTTGACCACACCCATACGGACAGCCAGAGCAGGAGAAAGCCCACAGGAAACTGCCTTCAAGGCTCCCAGCATTCCACGCAGGTCAAGGGATTTTGTGGTAATCTCGCTGTTTCCTGCCTTTGTTTGCAGGTCCATGAAAAGCCCGATCCACTGTCTCAGAGCGTTTTCTTTTATCTCCGGGAATTTTCTCCGGAATATATACTCCAGGGTCTCCTCGTTCTGCGGCGGCATGTCGATCACAAGGAAACGGGAAACCAAAGCCTCATTCAGTTCTTTTGTGCCCGCATACCCGTAATTCATCGTTCCGATAAACCGCGCCGCGTCGTGCAGATCGATCTTATCATATCCCGGCACGTCAATGCAGCGCCTGTAATCCAGGGAGGCATGAAGAACAGAAACCGCATCATTCTTCGCCATATTGATTTCATCCAGAACTCCAAAACCGCCGAACTCTGCGCACCGGTATATACTGCCTTTGCGCAGTTCCACCTCGTTATTGACAAATGTGTCTGTACCGATCAGATCACCGCTGTTGGTATTTACATGGAAAGAAACATTGTATACCGGCCGGCCGAAGATCCAGGCCAGATTCTCCGCCAGCATATTTTTCCCTGTAGCTTTAGGGCCTGTCAGAAGCAGGTTCTCCCCTTCCAAAAGGGCCGCGATTCCCATTTCCAGAACTTCTCTGCCATAAAACGGCATATCCGGACAGATGACACGCCCTTTAGCCTCCTCCGCCACATCATATTTTGACCGGAATTCCTCTACTCCGTCAATAAGTCCGCTGTCCACACCCTGTTCCCGTAAAAATTCCAATTCTTTCTCCATATCCAATTCCTCTCACCTGTTTATACTTCTCTTACTCTACATCAGAGTAATGATAAAATACATTCTAACTGTTACAGCACCCGCACAGTTACCATCAAAAATCCATGCTGAATCATCTCTTGTGATAGATTTTGCCCGGCTGCTGAATATTATCTTATGGTCAGCAATGTTCATGCGCAGACCTATTGAATCATTTCAATGTGTCATATAAACTATAAAACTCATACCTTTTCTGAATCCTACCATACCACATCGTTTACAGTCTGTTGCAGATGCAACACCACTTTTATTATTATAACACAAAAGGTGTTCCGAATCTGCGTCCGGAACACCTTTTTCTGTTTCATTTATAATACTTTCTGATTGTTCAGGCAAGTCTGCACATTTGCTTAACCCTTACTTAACTGCCAGGTGCCGGAAACATATGAACTATAGAATACATATCCATGGCGGAATGGCCCTTTACAAAATATTTCCTTGCAAAATTATCTCGCCAGAATAACTCGGGCAGATGGGTTCCCGCAAATGGAATCTCGTAAATAGATTCTCACAGGGAAATGGTTCCGGCCAAATGGATTCCCGCAAGGATATAATCCCCGCTAATGGGTTCCCGCAGGTGTATAGTTCCCGCCTAATGGATTCCCGCAGGGAAATAGTCCCCGCTAATGAGTTCCCGCAAGTGTATAATTCCCGGCAAATAGTTCCGGCATTCATTCTACTCTGTAAGTATGCAAATATAACAGACTACATTTTATGCCATTTGTCTTTATACATCAAACAATAAGTCCCCGTAAGAAGGCATTGGCCAAATTTCTTTGTCCACGATCATTTCCAATTCATCCACAGGGCGGCGGAGGGCTTCCATTGCAGGCATTACCTTTTCACGGTAAAAGAAGGCACGCCCTTTTCCTTCCTCCATATCTGCCGCTGTCTTTGCCACATCTTTTAAGTGATTCAGCGCATCCCTGGTATCCTTCAGAAGAGCGGATGTATCTCTGAGCAATTCTGTCTGCACATCCACATCCAGAATACCTGCTGATACTACTGCATTGACAGAATCCGCCAGATTCTTTGTATATTTAATGACTGCGGGTATGATCTGCTTGCTGGCAACATCTATCATAGTCCTTGCCTCAATATTGATAGCCTTGGAATAAGTCTCATATTTAATCTCTTTTCTGGATTCCAGCTCTGCTCTTGTAAACACGCCGAACTCCTCAAAAAGACTCACAGACTCTTCATAAGTCAGGGCTTCCACGGCTTCCACCATACATCCGATATTGGGAAGTCCTCTCTTTGCTGCCTCTTCCACCCATTCCTCAGAATATCCGTTGCCGTTAAATACAATCCTCTGGTGCTTTGTAAAATTCTTCTTGATCAGGTCATGGACCGCCATATCAAAGTCTTCCGCCTTCTCCAGCACATCGCAGGCTTCCTTAAAGGACTGGGCAACAATGGTATTCAGGACCATATTGGCAGGAGCAATAGAATCCCTTGCCCCAACCATACGGAATTCAAACTTATTGCCTGTGAAGGCAAACGGTGAAGTCCTGTTCCTGTCAGTGGTATCACGCATAAACTCAGGAATAGATTTGACGCCCGTCTCCAGCATCTCGCTCTCAATACTGTGGTCAGCCATACCTGTTGTGATCAACTGGTTCATAACATCTGTGAGCTGATCTCCCAAGAATACAGAGATAATAGCAGGAGGAGCCTCATTCGCTCCCAGACGATGGTCATTTCCCACATCTGCCGCAGATTCCCGAAGCAGCGCGGCGTGTCTATCCACAGCCTTCAGCACACAACTTAAAACCAGCAGGAATTGGATATTCTGATGGGGTGTGATACCCGGATCAAGCAGATTCACTCCTGTATCTGTAGTCAGGGACCAGTTGTTGTGCTTGCCGGAACCATTTACACCTGCAAACGGCTTTTCATGGAGCAGGCATTTCATCCCGTGCTGAGAAGCTATGCGCTTCAGGGTCTGCATAATGATCTGGTTATGGTCAGCCTCCACGTTGACTTCCGCATAGATAGGCGCCAGCTCATGCTGTGCAGGAGCCGCTTCGTTATGCTGTGTCTTGGAAGTAACCCCCAGTTTCCACAGTTCCTCATTCACGTGCTTCATATATGCAGATATTTTCTGACGGATGGTTCCCAGGTAATGGTCATCCATCTCCTGACCCTTAGGAGGCATAGCACCGAAGAGAGTACGTCCTGTAAAGGTCAGATCCTTCCTCTGCATAAAGTTTTTATCACTCACCAGAAAATACTCCTGCTCCGCTCCCACGGAAGGGGTAACTTTCTTGGCAGTTGTATCACCAAAAAGGCGAATCAGGCGCAACGCCTGTTTATTGATAGCCTGCATAGAACGCAGCAGTGGGGTCTTCTGATCGAGCGCTTCCCCTGTATAGGAACAAAATGCCGTAGGAATACAGAGTGTGGCACCTGCCGCATCATGCCTTACAAAAGCCGGAGAGGTACAGTCCCATACCGTATATCCCCTGGCCTCAAAGGTAGCGCGCAGTCCTCCGGACGGGAAAGAAGACGCATCCGGTTCGCCTTTGATCAGCTCTTTTCCGGAAAAACTCATAAGAACTTTTCCACTGGGCAGCGGTGCTGTAATAAAAGAATCATGCTTCTCAGCAGTTACGCCTGTCAGCGGCTGAAACCAGTGAGTATAATGTGTTGCCCCTTTTTCAATCGCCCATTCCTTCATCTCATGGGCAATCACATCTGCCATCTCAGGAGACAGTTCTTTTCCCTCCAGGATTGCATGTTTCAAATCCTTGTAAACCTTTTTCGGAAGACGCTGCTGCATGACGGTGTCGTTAAACACGTCCTCTCCAAAAATTTCAGATACATTTGTATACTCGCTCATATGTTTTTCCTTTCCTTACTGTGCTGCCCCATACTACATCTCTCCCAGGCCCCATATCATTCTCTTGACAAACCACACGTCCCCGCACCTGAGAACTACGGAGACCTCTGGTCATTGAAACTGTTTCTAAGATACCTCAAAAACCGCTAAAAATCAAGAAAAAATTTACAATTTACCCTCTCAGAGAGCCAATTGCCAGCAAAAGAAGGCACACTCCACTGAGCCAGGACAAATCCCGGTTCAATATATGCCTGGTTCCATGTCCCAGCATCCATCCTGCCTCCATGACCGCTATACCGGCCAAAAAAGAACCTATGACCAGCATCACCTGCCCGGACTGTACCAGACCGGTACCAATACCCACAGCTATACTGTCAAGAGACAATATAAAAGCAAGCCCCAGTCCCTCCAGCAGATTCAGTGCCTTTACTTTCTCTGACTCTTCTTCCCCTTTCTTTAAAAAATAGGAGAAAAGCCTGTAACATCCAATTCCAAACAGCAGGAGAAATCCAAGTCTCCCCGTAACCCCTTCCGGAAGCAGCGCCGCCAGACGGCCCCCCATAAAAATCGCAGTACCTAAAATAGTGCTCATCAGCAGGTTCATACACACTACAATGCCAAACGGCATCTTAGTTTTACTAACTCCATAAGCAAAACTGACCACGAAAGAATCCATGGTCAGTGCAAGAATCAACAATATACCCTTTAAAACAGCTAGATAATTCATTGCACACCTGATTAGTTTCTGTTTCTATTATAGTATTCCGGTGTGTGCAGAAGTGGTATCCCTATGACAGTGTATTGATTTTACAGATGCGATGTCTCTATGACAACGTATTGGTTTGTGCAGAGGCAATATCCTTATGGCAACGTATTAGTTTGTACAGATGCGGTATCCTTATGGCAACATATTAGTTTGTACAGATGCGGTATCCTTATGGCAACATATTAGTTTGTACCGAAGTTCCATCCTTATTCCAGCGTATTGATGAGAGGAACCGTATCATCCTCCGCGATCATGATCTGTACCGCATGTTTCATATTTGTAATTTCCACATCCCTGTGCTCTCCTCCAAACTCCCCGTCCAGAGTCCAGGAAACAGGGCCTACACAGGAAATTCTAAGTGAAGACGTTTTGAAAGATTCAATCAGTTTCGTATCCGCCCCACCAAGCATGGAGGCAATGATCTCATTCAGCTCCAATATATTTTTAGGCCTGTGCACCAGCATAACTTCAAATACTCCGTCATCCAGCATAACATCCGGGCCTGTCAATTTCCGGAATCCACCAACAGAGGTTGCATTGCTCACCATCCCAAAGATAAACTCCCCCTCCATGGTACATTCCAGGCTCTCCACAGTCATATTGTAAGATTTAATATTAAACAGTCTCTGGGTTCCTTCCAATATATAAGCAGCATGACCCAAGATATTCTTCAAATCCTGGTTCGTCTCATAAGAAACATCTGTAAACAATCCAAAGGCCGCAATATAAACGAAAAAGTCATCATTAAACTTCCCCACATCAAAAGCATGCGCCCTTCCCTCCACAATGTCCACAGCCGCCTCCAGCATATTTTTAGATACATGCAAACTATTGGCAAAGTCATTGGTACTCCCCGCAGGAATATAGCCTATAGGTGTGGAGTGTCCTCCCTCCATGATCCCGGTGACGATCTCATCCAGGGTCCCGTCTCCACCGCTGGTAACCAAGAGGTCATATTCTCCGCCCTTACGCCTGGCAACCCTCTGACCATCCCTGTAAGCCTGCGTAGGATGCACAGTCACCTCATAACCCGCCTTCACAAATATATCAAGAATATCCACCAACCGGTTCTTAATACTCCCCTTACCGGCCCTAGGATTAAAAATAAACAACATCCTCTTACCCATAACTGATCCTCCCTTTTCATCTTCAGATTATTTTACTACCGAACCCCCAATTATACAACCACATTTCCCCTCCCTTTATTCTAAACCTTTTATTTTCCTTCTATTTTTTCTTTTATTCTTTCTTTTCTTTTTTCTTTTTATCTTTTTATCCCCTTTTTCCCGCATGACACTCTCAGGGGAACCCGTGGCAGGGAGCAGCCCTGTGGTATCCTGTGAGCGGTGTTTCACGGAGCGCCTGGGAGATCCACCTGCCTCAGACGCTTAATGAGGAAGCCCTTGCTGACGAATTTAGCGACTGAGAGCAGGTTAGCTCCCTGGCAAGCGCAGTGCACCGTTCACAGGATACCACAGGGCTGTTCCCTGCCACGGGTTCCCCGTCCCCCTCATACAAAAAAAGGCCTCCAGGTTCCCCCAGAGGCCCAATAACCACATATTAAACTAACTCTAAAACAACTTCCATAGCAGCGTCGCCCTTACGCGGTCCGATTTTGATGATTCTTGTATAACCACCATTACGGTCAACGTATTTCGGAGCGATTTCAGTAAACATCTTGTCTACCATGTCCACTTCTTTGGTGTTTTTCTTTCTTCCGGCAGCTGCAACAGGAACTTCCTTGATTGGATAGAACACTTTCAGCATCTGTCTTCTGGCATGTAATCTGGAAGCAGAGTCTTTTTTGATCTCTTTTTCCACTTCGTCATATACGGTAACTTTCTTACCATCAACAACTTCTTTTACTCTCTTTCCGTCAGCATCTTTGCGCGGAACTTTTGCCATAACTTTAACTGTCTCGAAGTTATCTTTTTCTTTTACTGCCATAGCAATTAAGCCTTCAGCAATTTTACGGACTTCTTTTGCTCTGGTCTCAGTGGTAACGATTTTTCCGTGATATAACAGATTTGTCACCTGATTTCTCAGTAATGCTTTTCTCTGGTCAGATGTTCTGCCTAACTTTCTATATTTTGCCATCTCAATATTTCCTCCATTTGTGGAACAATATGCCATGCTTCTTCGGTCTTACTGACATACTGCTTTTTGCCCATAAATTCCTATCAGAGACTTACTCCTCACTGGGATTTAACTGTAAGCCTAATTCTTTCAGCTTCGCAAGCACTTCTTCCAGAGATTTGCGTCCCAGGTTACGGACTTTCATCATATCCTCTGAAGTACGGTTGCAAAGTTCTTCTACTGTATTGATACCAGCACGTTTTAAGCAGTTGTAGGAACGAACGGATAATTCAAGTTCATCGATATTCATCTCCAGAACTTTTTCTTTCTCGTCATCTTCCTTCTCGATCATGACTTCTGCAGTCTTTGCACTTTCAGAAAGGTCAATAAAGAGGCTTAAATGCTCGCTCAGTACTTTAGCCGCAAGGCTGACTGCCTCATCGGCGTCCAGGGTACCATTGGTGTAAATATCCAGTGTCAGTTTATCAAAGTCAGTAACCTGACCAACACGGGTATTCTCAACAGTCATGTTCACACGCTCTACCGGAGTATAAATTGCATCAACAGCAATCACACCAATCGGCATATCGTCTGTTTTTCCTTTGTCAGCGCTGACATATCCGCGACCCTTGGTAATTGTCAGTTCTGCATTGAATTTGCATCCTGTGCCGCCGTTTAAGGTGGCAATTACCTGTTCTGGGTTCAGGACTTCGATATCCTGGTCTACCTGGATATCTGCGCCTGTGACAACACCTTCGCCTTCAAACTCGATATAAGCTGTCTTGGGTTCTGTGCTGTCGCTTGTGTTCTTGATTGCCAGGTTTTTCAGATTCATGATGATCTGTGTCACATCCTCTTTCACACCTGGAATAGAACTGAATTCGTGCAGAACGCCGTCAATCTTGACCTGGCTCACTGCGGCACCCGGTAAAGAAGAAAGCATGATTCTTCTCAAAGAGTTGCCAAGAGTAATACCATATCCTCGCTCCAGTGGTTCCACAACGAATTTCCCATATCTCTTATCATCAGACATTTCTGTGATTTGAATTTTGGGTTTGTTAAAATCGAACATGCAAAGCCCTCCTTGCTACGTGCATATTACTTAGAATACAACTCGACGATCAACATCTCATCAACAGGAACGTCGATTTCCTCTCTTGTCGGAAGTGCTTTTACTTCACCTTTCAGATTTTCCTGGTCAACATCTAACCAACCCGGAACAAGACGTCCGCCTGTTGCTTCCAGTACATCTTTATATCTCTGAGAAGATTTGCATTTTTCTTTGATTTCGATTGTATCTCCGGCTTTTACCAGGTAAGACGGAATGTTTACCTGTTTGCCGTTTACCATTACATGTTTATGGTCAACGATCTGTCTTGCTTCTCTTCTGGTTCTTGCGAATCCCATACGGAAGATAACATTGTCCAGACGTGTTTCCAGCATGATCATCAGGTTTTCACCTGTCTGGCCCTGTTTCTGGTCAGCCTTTACGTAGTAGTTACGGAAAGGTTTCTCCAGAACGCCGTAGATGAATTTAGCTTTCTGTTTTTCTCTTAACTGAAGTCCGTACTCAGACATTTTTCTGTTTGCTCTTCTTAACTGTCTGGTGGATTTCTTGTCAATACCCATATATACAGGATCCAGACCCAGGGATCTGCATCTTTTCAGAACTGGTACTCTATTTACTGCCATGATTTCTTAACCTCCTAATTAGACTCTTCTACGTTTTGGTGGACGGCATCCGTTGTGGGGAACCGGTGTTACGTCGCGAATGCTTGTAACTTCCAGACCACAAGCTGAGAGCGCACGGATTGCTGCTTCTCTTCCTGATCCCGGTCCTTTTACAAAAACGTCAACAGTCTTCAGACCATGAACTAACGCTGCTTTTGTAGCAGTCTCTGCAGCCATCTGTGCTGCATATGGAGTAGATTTCCTTGAACCTTTAAATCCCAGACCACCGGCACTTGCCCATGATAAAGCATTTCCTTCAGCATCTGTCAATGTTACGATCGTATTGTTGAAAGATGACTGGATATGTGCCTGTCCGCGTTCAACGTTTTTCTTAATACGCTTTTTTGTCACTTTTTTTGTAACTTTAGCCATTTTTAAACTAACCTACTTTCTCACTTAATCAAATATTATCATGTTTCTTATATCAACTACAGAAAGCACACATTGTGTACTTTCCATTGTTATAAATTATTTCTTCTTGTTAGCAACAGTTCTCTTCGGGCCTTTTCTGGTTCTTGCATTTGTCTTAGTCTTCTGTCCACGAACCGGAAGTCCTTTTCTGTGACGGATTCCTCTGTAGCATCCGATTTCCTGTAATCTCTTGATGTTCAGAGCGATTTCTCTTCTCAGATCACCTTCTACAGCGATATTCAGTTCATCGATTGCATCACGGATTTTTCCTACTTCTTCGTCAGTTAAATCCCTGCAGCGAGTGTCAGGGTTTACACCTGCCTCTACTAAGATACGGTCAGCGCTTGTTCTACCAATTCCGTAGATATAAGTCAGACCAATTTCAACACGTTTTTCTCTTGGTAAGTCTACACCAGCTATACGAGCCATGTACTTGTTCCTCCATTGTTCTTAATAAATATTGTTCCTAATTGGGATACATAAAAATGACGGGTCTCTATGCATCCAGCCGCAAAATAAAATTTTACGCAGCCTTTCCGTCACGGCAGAGCGACGGTATTAAGCAATATTCTGCAATCGCCCTCTCGGCAGGACGACAAACGTGATATATTACTATATTTGATCAGTATGAACAACGCAACCTTGCGTTTCATACTGCAGCCGCACTAAAATATTACACAAATCTCATCAACTATCAAACACTCACTCAAATATCATGCCCAACAAACAGGCAGTCCAAAAGAGTCCCATGCTTAACCCTGACGCTGTTTGTGTTTCGGGTTTTCACAGATAATTCTGATACTGCCTTTTCTCTTGATAACTTTGCATTTTTCGCAAATCGGTTTTACAGATGATCTTACCTTCACGGATAACCCTCCTTTCTGGATTTCTCTGCACATGGGCATAAAAAGTCCACGTACGAGCACAAAAGTACGTTTTTAATGATAACACTCTTTTTACAAGAACGCAAGCACTTTTTTTAATTTTAACCCCATTTTCTCACCCTATTCACACCTAAAAGATTTTCTCCCAAAAAATCTCCCCCAAAACCCTTTCCTTCTATACCTATTCCCCCTAACCACACATCCCCCTTACTCCAGAATATCAGCATCCCTCTACACTATCGCATCTGAAAATATCAACAGCCATCCCATACTTTCTCCTCCGAAAATCGCGACACCCATCTCATTCTTTCTCTTCCCAAAATTGCGACAGCCATCTCATTCCTTCTTCTCCGATAATTACAGCAGCCATCTCATTCTTTCTTCTCCGAGAATTACAGTAGCCATCTCATTCTTTCTTCTCCGAGAATTACAGCAGCCATCTCATTCTTTCTTCTCCGAGAATTACAACAGCCATCTCATTCTTTCTTCTCCCATAATTACAGCAGCCATCTCATTCTTTCTTCTCCCATAATTACAGTAGCCATCTCATTCTTTCTTCTCCGAGAATCACAGTATCCATTTTATATTTTCTCTACCATAAATTACAGCAAGCATCTCATTCTTTCTCTTCCGATAATTACAGCAGCCATCTCTTTTTTTCTCTTCCAAAAATCCCAGCAGTCATCTCAAACCATCGCATCTGAGAACGCCAGGGGAGGCCGTAGGAGGCAGGGGCGGGAGAGGGAATGGGATGAGCGGCGTTTCACGGAGCGTCTGGGAGATCCACCTGCCCCAGTCACTTAATGAAGAAGCCACTGCTGATGAATTTAGTGAATGGGAGCAGGTTAGCTCCCTGACAAGCGCAGTGTGAACTGTCCCCCTTGTCAAGGACATTTTTTAAAGTGGGGCAGTTTATTTTTCCT